>Ga0114977_10003114_pt1 | contig 10655 bp, 19 predicted proteins | sample S_130805_MF_Meta_FD_87026 | JGI IMG/M metagenome (GOLD analysis project Ga0114977, IMG submission 87026) | Freshwater microbial communities from Lake Simoncouche, Canada to study carbon cycling - S_130805_MF_MetaG | ecosystem: Environmental > Aquatic > Freshwater > Lake | place: Lake...
AATGGTGGTATTGCTACCGCAACAACAGAAGAGATAGAAAACTTTATAAAAGAAAACACTATGGAAAGAGACACATCGTGGGATGATCCCCAATTATCAGATGGTGATATGCCAATCAGACAACAGAACGCAATTAAAAACACATTTCCTGACTTAGAGATTCAAAAGGAAGTTGAACCACAAACACAACTTGAGGAATTGAACGATTACTTGAAAATGTTATCTGATATGGATAAGATTGGTATTAGAAGAAAGATTGTATTACTTGAGGGATATATACATAAATTAAAGAATAGTACCAAATAATATGAAAACAAAAGTATATTCAGCATTCCCTGGTGTAGGGAAGACAACTTATTTTAACACCACAGATAAAAATGTATTGGATAGTGATAGTTCAAAGTTTGATAAGAAGAACTTTCCTGCAAACTACATTGAACACATTGAAAGAAACATTCAAGATCCGAAGGTAGATAAGATTCTTGTATCATCACATAAGGATGTTAGAGACGCACTTCTTAAACGAGGAATACCATACGTATTGGTTTATCCAAATAGAGACATCAAGGACGAGTATATTCAAAGGTATAAAGACAGAGGTAATAACGATGCGTTTGTTGACTTATTGGATAAAAATTGGGATAATTGGATGGATGAGATGGATAACCAAGAAGGTTGTTATAAAGTAAAACTTAATTCAGGACAATACCTGACAGATGTAACCGATTAATATGAAAAGAATACACGTAAAATTTATCAAATGGTTGTCAAATTGTTTTGGTTATAAAATAATAATGTTAAAGTCTGAAAATGGTACAACAACCATTGAAGGTGATAAAGAAGTGATGAGATATATGGATATTTCAGGATATTTTTTTAAAAAAGAACCGTTAAAAAGATGAAAAAACTATTTAAATTTTTAGGTTGGTTAGAACAACAAAGAATAAACGCGATGTCACAATCGGGTAGAGGATGGGGATAAAAAGAATCCACGTTAACCAACACCACGTTAGGTCCAATAAAACAAAGGACACGGATCTTCCTGTTATTACAATTAAGGAGGGTAAAACAAATACGTACTGTAATGAAGTAGAAATACTTGGACCTAGTAAGATAAAGTATTGTGGTAGTGGAGATAAAAAACCATTGTTATCTTGTGGAGCAAGAGTAGTGATTGAAACAGAAAGTGAAATTAAAATTATAAGTTAATATGACAAAAGAAGATATTTTAAAATACGGAGAAATACAATACCTAAAGGGTAGATTGGATGAGTTGTTTAAATCATTTCCTGAGTTGATGGATGTGTACGGTAGTAGAAAACTTGATCAAAGAATTGAAAAGTACATTCAAAAATTAAAAACTGTTGACGAAGTTGCTTATTACTTATATGAAGTTGAGTTAAAGACTACAAGAAAGGCAAAAGAGAGATCGAAGAAAGACATTAAAGAATTGTTGGAAGAAGTATTAACCGATGTTTCAAACGAAGAAATATTAGAAAAAATTAAAAATCAAATTGATAAATATTAAATAAAAAAAATTATAAAATGTTTTACGCACAATTTTTTAAAGGAATCGGATTAGGAATATCCATAGGAGTAGATGAGGGATTTATAACAATAATGGGGGCATTCTTATGTATTCATTATTATGTTGAATTAAAATATAAATAAATGGAATTATTAAACACACACCCAATTAAAAAATCAGACTTAGGGTTTCACGGAAATCTTTTTGGGGGGAAATTACTCGCGTGGATTGACGCATCAGCAGCAGGGTACGCTATGCAACTTTGTGATACACCAAGAATGGTAACCATCTCAATTGATAAATGTAATTTTGAAAAACCCGCACGTGAAGGACAATTATTAAAAATATATGGTAAACCTACTGATGTGGGTAACAGTTCTGTTATGTTATATATGGAGGCAAGAGCTCATAATGTTTATACAGGTAAACAAGTTTTGGTTTTAAAAACACATATTAAATTTGTCCATATTGACGAAGAAGGACATCCAATCCCAATTGGAGAAAAAGGAAGAAAAAGAATTTTACAATTTATTGAGCAAAATCAAAAATAGTTTAGTATATTTGTAGTATGAAAAAACGTATCACATTTATTAGCGACACTCACAACAAACACGACAAGGTTAATGGGTTCTTGACTGGTGGAGATATTCTTGTCCACGCAGGAGACTTAACAGGACGTGGTTATATTACTGAGATTGAAAACTTTATGAAGTGGTATGATAATATCAACAACTATGACACTAAAGTTTTTATTGCAGGAAACCACGATTTTGGGTTTGAAAATGATAACGAAAAAGTTAAAGGATTACTTACCGGTTACAAAACTATAGAGTATCTTCAAGATGACTTACTGATGGTTGGTGAAGATTATGACACAATGATTAAAATTTGGGGTACGCCTTGGCAACCTGAGTTTCATAATTGGGCATTCAATCTTCCTCGTGGTGAGAAGTTAAAAGAGAAGTGGGATATGATTCCAGTAAACACTGACATTCTTATCACTCACGGACCACCATTTGGTAAATTGGATTACGTACCTTACGATAGTGTAAATGTTGGTTGTGAAGAACTAATGAAACGAGTTGAGGAAATAAAACCAAAAATTCACGTATTTGGACACATCCACGAAGGTTATGGTTATGTGTTTGATGGAAATACTCACTTTATCAACGCGGCGGTATTAAACGGACGATATGAGTTCCGAAACAAACCGATAACTGTTGATTGGGATCCAGAAACAAATGAGTTGGAATTTGTAGATAACGCTGATTAGTCGGCGTTATCTTCCATTACTTTTGAAGGTAACGGAGGGTTAAGTAAGAACTTATCGTTTAACCAATGTCTTAATTCATTTTCAACAAAAAATTCAGGAACAGGTTCGTCATCAGGCATTTCACTTGCAATTTCTGCGATGTATCTTGCAAACTTAACTTTGTATTTATCATTTAACATTGTCATTAAACCATCTGAAATAAAGAATACTCTTGATAACGGATCCGACAATCCAAGTTCACCTTCAGATAAATTAAATGATTTTAAAACAACCCTACCCCACCAAGTTTTGTAGTTTTCGGTTTCCTCTAATGCGGGTCTTAATATTTTATTAACTGCTCTTATTGATGATGCGACAAACCCTGCGATTGCAAGTTGCGGTAAAAACCAAGGTAGTAATCTAAGTGTTGCTTTAAATCCACCTTCACCTACGTGTTGTAAAAGTCTATTACTTGTTGAGCTTTCAACTATTGCCTTTAATTGTCCAAAGGTTATTTGTCCTTGAGCACTACAAAACTTTTCTGAATCACAAATGTTTTTTACTGCATCCTCAGAAGGGTTTATGTCTTCATTAACGTTTCCTTTTATTTTGTTTTTAAGTTTACCAAAAACACTTTTAAGTGAATAGACAATCACGGCAAGTGTTGCTCCCGATAGTAACTTTTCTACGTTATCAGAACTAATATTATTATCTTTTATAACTTCATCAATAATTTTCATTGTTGGATTTAAAAGAAGTGTAAATCCTAAGATATCTAATAAAGAATATGTAACACCTACTAAATTTTTTGCTACAGCATTTATTACATCTTTAACATTTGTTACAAAATTGATAACTCCTTTTAGTGTTGGCATTAATCCCTTTTCTTTAACTTTTTCTAATAACGTTACACCTTCACTATCTTTTATAATAAGTGCAAATGACGTAATAATTAAAAGAATGATATCCCTTTCATCCATTGAAAATCCTGAACCTGAAAGTAATCTTTCAACAGGACCGATGAATGCACCAATACCAGTACCAAACGTAAATAAAATACCCGAATTGATTTTCAAATCATTTAATGTGTCCTTTAACGTACTCTCTACTAATATCTTTTTATACTGTTCTTCTGTAATTACTATTTTCATATTACCTATAAATAGTTTGATTAAATGAAAATGAAATTTTATATTTGTAATATGGAATTATCTAATAAAGTAAGGAAGTTAATATATAGTATGTTTGATACTATGGTAGAAGGGGTTGATAAGTATGAGACAAAATCATCAACTTGGTTAATATTCACAGATGAAAAAAAATGGGTTTTAGAATTTACAAAAGAAAACATTCTTTGGTTTAATTATAACACCTTTCAGTCAGAATTGGTTTTGGTTGGAATGGATTGCGTTGATTCAAAAGATGTTATTAAAGAATGGTTTGAATCAAGATTTTTGGGTATTGAGGTTGAAGATACCATTCAAAATGGGGTGAAACACACCCATGCGCAACGGTTCCATGAGTTCGTTGGAGTTGAAGATACCATTCAAAATGGGGTAAAAATGATCAAAAGCACCTTAATCAGTCAAGATTCTAATGTTGAAGATACCATTCAAAATGGGGTGAAAGAGACTATTGGAACACTACGACGAACTAAACTTGGGGTTGATGACATTATTAAAAACGGTGTTAAAGAAATCAACCACGTTGATGTTATGAAGTTTTTTGATAATAAAATGGAAAAGGCATTACAAAATGGTATTAAAGAAACCAAAAGTATGTGTGGAAAACGTGATGGTAGAGTTAACAACACAATTGAAAACGGGGTTAGACACGTTGAGGATGGTGATTGGTTAGATCAAGACGATAGAATTGAAGATATTATTCAAAATGGTGTTAAATCATAAAAAAATTATTATATTTGTAATATGGAAAAAGTTTTATACATAGTAAGAGGAATACCTGGAAGTGGTAAATCTACATTTGCTAAAACATTGGGTGGGCAACACTACGAAGCCGATATGTTCTTCATTGATGTGGACGGTAACTACCAATTTGATTCAACTAAAATCAAAGATGCTCACCAATGGTGCCAGAGCATTGTTAAAACTGATATGATTTTAGAATACCCAAAGATTATTGTGTCAAACACATCAACTCAAGAGTGGGAGATGGAACCATACTTTAAATTAGCAAAAGAGTATGGGTATGCTGTGTTCACGATTGTGGTTGAAAATGTTCACGGTGGAAAAAATATTCATAATGTTCCAGATGATAAAATAAAACAAATGAAAGAAAGATTTGTTATTAGGTTGTAGAAATTTATTTTTGTTATATTTATATAGTATAAACTATTAAAGTTGAAAACTATGAAAAAAATACACAACATTTGTGGTTATTGTAATCAAAATTATTACGGACAAGGTAAATTTTATTGTTCTCTTGAATGTCGAAATAATGCGTCTAAAGGTAAGTCACAAAAAAAAAGGAGTGAAGAGACAAAATTAAAATTAAGTTTATCACATAAAGGTAAAAAGTTAACAAAAGAAACAAAAGAAAAAATTGGGTTAGCATCAAAAAAAATATGGGAATCTGAAGAATATAAAAAAAAACAATATAATAGTAGGATTGGTAAAACCGTTAGTAAAGAAACTAGAAAAAAAATTTCAGACACTCAAAAAGGTATCCCAAGACCATATTTGATTGAATATAACAAAAACAGACCTAAAGTAAGTGGATGGAAACATACTGAAGAAAGTAAAAAAAAGATTAGCGAAGGTGTATCAGGAAGTAAAAATGGAATGTACGGTAAACTACCAAAATTTAATAAACCAACTGAATATATCAATGGGGATTTAAAGATATTTATGAGGTCAACTTGGGAGTTTAAATTTGCTCATTGGTTGGATAAAAATAAAAAAAAGTGGGAATATGAAAAACACACATTTAAATTATCAAGCGGATATACCTATACACCTGATTTTTTATGTGAAGGTATTTTTTACGAAGTTAAAGGTTATATGCATAAAAAAGCAAAAGAAAAAATAGAAATGTTCAAAAAAGAATATTCAGATAAAAAATTTATTATTGTTGATAGGGAGTATTTTAAAAAAAACGGTATAAAATTATGAGTTTTAAAAAATTATTAACAACAGGAAAAGTTTGGATTACCTCAGATTTGCATTTTGGTCACAAAAATATTGTACGAGGAACTACCAATTGGAGAACACAAGATGGTGAAGTACCTGTGGATTCTACTCGTGACTTTCAAACTATTGAACAAATGAATGAACGTTTGATTGATGGTATAAATCACTTTGTTGGGCAAGACGATACTTTAATTATGTTGGGTGATGTTTCATTTGGTGGATTTGATAACATTGGACTCTTTCTTGAACGATTGATATGTCACAACATTCATTTAATACTTGGAAACCACGATCACCACATTGAAAATAATCGGGATTACGTTCAAGGAAGATTTTTAAGTGTCCAACACTATTTGGAAGTGAACATTGAAGGTAAAGATTTTGTACTTTGTCACTACCCACTACAAAGTTGGAACGGACTTAACAAAGGTGTAATCCATCTTCACGGTCACGTACATCTACCTGAAACCCGTAAATTTGGTAATGGAAAAAGATTGGATGTTGGTGTTGATGGTAATGGAATGGATCCATATAGTATTTCTGATATTATTAAAATAATGGATAAAAGATTAAAAGGTTCTGATATGTCAGGAGATCACCACTTGGATGGATTAGTTGGTGTTGTGGGTTAAATCGCAACACCATTATATTTATATGTATGGCAAAAATTATTATTACAGAAAGACAAATGGACTTGATAGTAAAAAATCTATTAAGTGAGGCTGTTGGTGTACCTGAAGGTATTATTGAATCGGCAGAAGAATTATATGAAATCATTTTGAATCTATTAAAAGGTATGGATGATTATGACACAAGACAAACATTTACTGAAAATAATTTAGATTTAACAATATCTGATTATAAAATACACGAATTAGGTTTAAGTGTTGAAATTAATGAAATAGATGACTATGATGGACCATTTACTATGATGTCTGCTGGAGTTGCAAATCAATTTAATTTTGATAAAAAAATATTAATGAAGGTTCATAAATTGGACAACGAAATTGAGTTACAGTTAAGTTTCGCAGCAAATGGAGATAATTGGGATGCTGATGATGTATATAACTATTTTAGTCAAGATAAGATTGAATTAATATCTGTAATTGCTCACGAAATTAAACATAAGTTTGATAAACAAAAAAAAGAAACGGATTTGATAGGTAAAGATGCTGATTACCAAGCATATGCAAGTCAAGGATTAAACTTTGGTATTCCTGTAATCAATGAATTTATGAGATATAGTTATTTCATCCAACACGTTGAAAACCTTGTTAGATCAACTGAAATGGCAACAAGAATGAAATTAACTGGTATCACAAAAGAAAAGTTTAGAGAATTTTTTGAAAACGATAAAGTTGTTAAAGAACTAAAAGACATTAGAGATTTTAGTTATGAATATTTAATTGAAAAACTAAACGAACAAATGGATCGTATTGATGGTTTATTGGAACATGCTCAAATACCTTATGAGGATATGTCTGAAGATAAAAAAATACACGTAGTTATGGATTTGGTTTACGTTAATTTAATAAGCGCTAAAAGAGATGTTTTTGATAGAATGACAGAGGATAGTAATAGTAAAATGGCTGGATTTATGAGAATGTTAGGTATGGGTCATATGGTAAAAGATAATAATAGTGAAGGATTGGAGAAAGTTAGAAATAAGTTTTTAAACCACATTGCTAGATACCGAAATAAAGAAGAACAGTTCTTTGTTGACGAGTGTGAAAGATTTAATTATGTTGCAACAAAATTAATTAAAAGACTTTCTAAAATTTATTCACTTATTCCTGACGAAAAGGAAACCACAAATGAATCAATAATTGATTGGGATCTACACCAAAAAATGATGGAGAAAAAACACGGAAGAAGAAAAATAGAAACCGAGTTTAAATTCAAACGTTAAATTGAAATCCTTTACTTTTTGTAAGGGATTTTTTATTTTAACTATATGAGAAAAATTATATTAGTTATATCGTTATTTACATTATCATTTATTAGTACACCTAAAATACATAAAGGAACCGCAACGTATTACGGTAAAAACTATACAGGTAGACTAACCGCATCAGGAGAAAGATTCCATAAAGATAGTCTAACTGCAGCACACAAGACATTCAAGTTTGGAACTGTCGTGAAAGTAACAAACCTCATCAATGACTCTATTAGATATGTTAAAATTAATGATAGACTACCTAAGTCATCAAGTCATATCATAGATCTTTCTTATGGGACAGCAAAAGAAATGGATTTTCTAAGAAGAGGGGTAATTCCCGTAACTCTTGAGATTATAGACACCGTACCAATTAAAAAATAATTTGTTTTATTAAAAATAGTTTCATATCTTTGTAAGGTGAAAAAGCCTTGTAAAGAATGTCCCCACTTCATTCGTAATCGTCACAACGATACTATTGTTGATTTTGCTGAGAGAACCGGTAAGAAACACAATTGTCATATGACAGAGGGAAAAAAAGATTTGTGGAATGTTAAAGATAAAAAATTAGAATGTTATGGAAGTAAAAACTAAATTTGGAACATATATAAAAATGGAAACAGAAACAAGTACAAAACTAACTGGTGATAAAATCACAGTATTTGTAGAAAGATTGAAAAAAATTGGAATTGATGTAAAACTATCAGGGAACTTTCCTTGGGTTTATATTACTGAAATCTGCGGTAAAAGAGTAACTGAAAGATTTGAAGGAAATCACGGATTTACAATAATCTTTCTTCCTGGAAGAAACGATAGTCCACCATCTAATTTTACAGATATTACAGAGATATTCAAACTATTAAGAAAATACGCAAAATGAACTTAGAAAAACTAACAATGGACGAACTTATTTCATTACGAAATAAAATTGAATATAAAATAAATTCTTATGAAGATGGTTATTTGTATATCTGTTCTGTTCGTCAGTTTGGTAGTGTATGGGAAGAGCGACCAAGTAGTTTATATGGTTTGAAAGAACTTTGTGATTCGTATTACGGAGACAATGGTATTGTCGATGTGTACACCAACAACCCAAATTTGGAATTCCCTGAAATGGAGTTTGAAAACTATGGTGATGTTATGTATATTAAATCTGAAGATGATTACAGAGAGTGGATTAAACACACTAAGGCTAAAAACTTTATTGATGATGTAACACAACGACTTGATGAGTGGGATGAGAAGAAAGATTTACCACTTAGGTATCGTCCTTATTCTGCACCAATATGGACAAGAGAAGATCTTAATGAATGGGTTACAGAGTTTGAAAGTAAGTCGTGGGACTTCATAGAACCAAGTTCTATGAAGAAATATTTTGAAGAAGATAGTGAAGATTAAAAAAATAATTAATATATTTGTATTATGAAATATTTAGCAATCGGTTTGATTTATTTAGGGTTCTTTGGATTGATAGGAACCGCAATATACTTTACCCAAAACGCAAATTGTTTATGGGCATTAATATTAACACCAAGTTTAAAATCAAAATAAAATGGAATTAGATAAATTTGAAAAAGCAAAAAAAGTTAAAGACGATCTTGATAGGTTGCAAACACAAAAATATAAATTAGAATACTCACTTAAATCTTGTTCTTTGGGGGCAACAATCGCATATTCAAAAGGGGGTGAATACCGAAGTAAAGGTGAAATAAATATTTACAACACAGGGGCAATTAGGGAGATGTTATCTAAAGAACTTGAGAGAGTAAATGAGGAAATAGAGTTAGTGAACAAAGAATTTGAGAATATATAAAAATGGAAAATCAAAATAGTGTAGCGTATGTTGGTAAGATAGGTTCAGTATCTGAAATACCAGGAGCTGACAACATAGAATTAGTAACTGTTGGTGGTTGGAATGCAATAACCAAAAAAGGTGAATACCAGGTTGGAGATAAGGTTGTTGTTGCAACTACTGATGCGGTAATACCACAAGCATTATCTGACTTGATGGAAGTAACCAACTACCTTCGTAAAGGACAAAGAGTTCGTACTGTTAAACTTCGTGGAGTTTATTCCGAATGTTTATTAATACCATTCAAATACTTGGCACCAAAATCTTTGGAGAACAACGTTAATGAAGGTGACGATATGATGAGTATATTGGGTGTGACTAAATATGAACCACCTGTTAAAACCGTTCAGTTGAGTGTCGGAGGACGTAAAGTAAAATACCACCAAAACCCTAACTTCAAAGTATATTACAAGTTCCCTAACCAAAAGAACGTACCTGATATGTTTACTGAAGAAGATGAAGTTGTTATAACTCGTAAACTTCACGGAACTAATGCACGTTACGGAATAGTTAGAAAGAAAAAACTATCATTGTGGGATCGTGTTAAAATGTTTTTTGGAAATGAGTGGGCAGCATTTGAATATGTTTATGGTTCACATAACGTTGAGAAGGGTTCCGACTCTCAAGGGTTCTACGATACTGATGTTTGGAAAACTGTTGCAAACACTTACGACATAAGAGGTAAGTTATGGGCTCACGTAAAAGACACTTACGAACCATTTGACTTGACTGAAGGTGTTGTTATATACGGTGAGATATACGGAGCAGGAATACAAAAAAACTACGAGTACGGTTTAACTGATGTTAAGTTTGCTGGATTTGATGTTGAAGTTGACGGAGTGTATCAACCATACATAAATGAGTTCGTACATTTTAGTTGTTTAGAATTACCTAAAGTACAGTTACTTTATACTGGATTATGGGATAAAGAAAAACAA
>Ga0114977_10003118_pt1 | contig 10650 bp, 6 predicted proteins | sample S_130805_MF_Meta_FD_87026 | JGI IMG/M metagenome (GOLD analysis project Ga0114977, IMG submission 87026) | Freshwater microbial communities from Lake Simoncouche, Canada to study carbon cycling - S_130805_MF_MetaG | ecosystem: Environmental > Aquatic > Freshwater > Lake | place: Lake...
CATCCGGCCTCCGAGGTGCTGACCATGGATGACAAGCCGGTCCAAGGTCTTCGCAAGAAGAAGGACTGTTCGATCCTCCGGGCCGTCGAGTTGGTTCGGGATGGCAAGGCCGATGCGGTGATCTCTTCGGGCAATACTGGAGGAATCGTCGCAGCAGCCACCATTCGTCTGCGAACACTGGAGGGCATCGAGCGCCCCACCATCGCCTGCATCATGCCCTCCAAATCGGGGGCGTGGGTTTTGGTAGATGGCGGAGCTAATCCGGAGTGCACCCCCGAAAACTTGCTTCAGTTCGCGGTGATGGGATCGGCCTATTCGCGGGCTATGTTGGGAAAGCAGAGTCCCCGCGTGGGTGTCCTCAGCAATGGCACCGAAGAGTCCAAGGGAACGGACCTGACCCGCGCGGCGTTGCCCTTGATCCGGGCTTCAGGGCTCAACTCCACCGGCTACTGTGAAGGCTACGACCTCTTCATGGATGGCGTGGATGTCTGTGTCTGTGATGGGTTCGTGGGCAATATTGTGCTGAAGTCGGCCGAAAGTCTCGGCAAGGCGGTGGGAGCCATGCTGCGCGAGGAGTTGACGGCCAATCCATGGCGAATGCTGGGCGCCGCCATCGCTCGTGGGGGATTGCAGGGCATCCGTACACGGATGAACCCTGAGGCCTACGGCGGGGCGCCGCTCTTGGGAGTCCATGGGTGTGTGATCAAGATTCACGGCAGTGCCAAACGCTCGAATGTCCATCATGCAATGAGTCAGGCGGTTCGGTTTGTAAGGCTGGGTCTCAATGAGACATTGGTTTCAGCCATTGCCCAAGCGGCCTCGGCTGTTGCATTGACCTCGCCCGACTTGCCTGTGTCCAATTCCACAGTGTCGGTGACTCCTGCAACTCCCACCCAGACCCCCTGATATTGAGAGATTCTCTTGAACCATCCCCGAACCCATCACGCACCGCTTCGTTCTGCCTCCATCGTGGGTCTCGGTTCCTATGTGCCGGAACGGGTGATGAGCAATGCTGAGCTGGAGCGGATGGTGGAGACTTCGGATGAGTGGATCACCAGTCGCACCGGTATCCGCGAGCGTCGTATCGCTGGAGCCAACGAAACAACTTCGGACATGGCCCTGGAGGCCGCCCGTCGGGCGATGACTGCCGCCGGGGTCACAGCCGCCGATATCGACCTGATTATCGTCGCCACCATCACCCCGGACATGCCGTTCCCAAGCACCGCCTGCTTGGTACAGCAGAAATTGGGCGCTCACCGGGCCGTTGCGTTTGATATTGAGGCCGCCTGCAGTGGGTTTGTTTATGCCTTGGATATTGGTGCCCGATTCGTCGAGGCCAGTGCGCATGAGACAGTGCTCATCATCGGTGCCGAAAAGATGAGTTCCGTGGTGGATTGGACCGACCGCAACACGTGCGTGCTCTTCGGTGACGGTGCTGGTGCTGCCATCTTGAAGCATCGGCCGGGCGCCCGCGGTCTTCTGACGACGTGCCTCGGATCGGATGGCTCGAAAGCCAGCTTGCTGGAGCTTCCCGGCGGCGGCAGTGCCTGTCCGGCGACGGCAGAGTCGGTGGCCGATCGGCGGCACTTCCTGCGTATGGATGGCAAGGAGACCTTCAAGAACGCGGTCCAAGCAATGGTCTCGGCTTCGAATGAGGTGCTGGAGCGGTGCGGCCTATCCATTGAGCAGATTCGCTGCGTGATCCCGCATCAGGCCAATCAGCGCATCCTCAGTGCCGTTGGTGAACGGTTGGGCGCCACCGCCGAGCAGGTCTTCGTTAATGTAGATCGCTACGGCAACACCAGCGCAGCCAGTGTGGGTATCGCTATGGACGAAGCGGTTCGCGAGGGACGAATCCAACCGGGAGACCTCGTGCTTCTGGTTGTTTTTGGTGCCGGCCTCACCTGGGGTGCGGCCATTGTGGAGTTTTAATTGGGATTGGTCGGAACTTCACCCATTGGCCCAGTTTTCGTTGGGGCTCTAAATGCGCTGCTCTTGGTTTGCGTGCTCCAGTCGGGCTCGAAGTGAGGAGCAACGGATCGCATCCGGTTCAAGTTTCTCCAGATCCCAAGTATCAGCAAAGACTCGCCCGCGGCCCAACTGAATCCCATACGCCAGTGCCGATTCTAAGGTTTCCGGACGCGGTGGGGCGAATTCCCCTCGGGCCGACAACGACTCCAACGCGCCATTGCCCGATCGGGTCGGAATGAGCGAAATAGTATTCGCACCGCAGTCGAAGGCGAAATCGATGGATCGGCAGGCCCATTCCAGAGCCTCGGATTCGTTGAGAAAGGGCGGCTTGACCAAGACGAAGACTCTCAGATCCATGTCGTGAATCCGGATCCAGTGCGCGGAACGCTGGAAGGACTCCCGATCGATGCCCTTGTTGAGACGTTCAAGAACCTCTGGGTGTGCTGTTTCCAGACCCAGGGCCAATTCCAGTCGTGTTCCGGAGCCGAGCAGGCGTTGGAAAGGGAGGATTCGGTCTTCCCGGATGAGCTTCGGGTGGCATTCGACCACCAGGCGTTCAAAGGACAGTGCCTTGAGGGCCAATTTCGGCCAATCGGCCGCGGGAATGGCCTGGGAATCGAAGAACGATCCGGCATTGTAGAGTTTTAACCATTGGGCTCGACGTGGGTGCTCAACCTGGTCCGCGGCCAAAGCCACCTCCAACTGCTCTGGAATGGCGCCGACTGGCACCGTTTCCTCCAGCGTGTGTCGCCACAAGTCGCACATCAGGCATCGCCAGGGACATTCCCTGTTAGTCAGGAACACCGTCAGGATGGAAGCCTGTCCCCCAGCCGGATCGGGTTCCGATTCTCGTAGCCAATGCGAAGGACGTCGGGGATGGAGTTTGTCGGTCCGGGCAATGCCCGCTCGACGGGCTAGAATCCAAGCGTCCCGTGCGCCACGACTGTCGGGATAGGGATCAAGATTGGAGGTGCGGTTCAACTACGGCGCATCAGAACCTGAGGAAGAATTCAGGAAAAGCGTTTCCTTGGAGGCGTTCTTCGGTTTCGGTATCGGCCGGTACGGTCAGTGGCGGTCTATCCAGAGGTGCGTTTGCAGCGTTGGATTAGAACTTCTCCCGCAACTTTTCTTGCCGGTCGCTGTTGCAGGAAAGTCGTTTCGCATGTCGTACACGCCACTGAAATCCATTTTGAACCAGGCAGGGCTTCTGACGCCTGCTCAGTGCGATCGGTGGTCGGAGGCTTGGCGGCGATCGGTCGAGAGTGGCGGAACCGAGCCCCGACTGGCGTTCTTTGCGCGGGAGGCCGGTTTGGCCGAGGAGGCCTTTCTTCAGAAGTTGGCTTCTGCCTTGTCCCTCGAATTTGTCGACCTGGCCAAGCTCAGCATCGCTCCGGAAGTTCGCAAGCGCATCAGCACCAAGGTGGCTTTCCAGTTCTCGATCATTCCCTTTTTAGATGAGGCAGGGGTGCTGGTAGTCGCTGCGGCCGATCCCTTCGACGCGGCCATGTTAGCGAGTGTTCAGTTCGATGTGGGTGGGGCTGTTCGTTATGCGCTGGCCACCCGCAGTGAGATCGAGAAGGCGCTCAAGAAGTACTACGGCGTCGGTGCCGAGACGCTCGACGAAATGGCCGAAGACGACGACGCCATTGAACTAGAGATCGACGGCGGGCGCGAAATCACCGGCGATGATCAGGACGCCAGCGTCATCAAGTTCGTCAACCAAGTCATTTGGGAAGCCTTCAAGGACCGGGCGACTGACATTCATTTCGAGCCGTCGGAAGATGAGTTGCGCATCCGTTACCGCATCGACGGTATTCTTCATCAGACGCCTCTGCCTCCCCAAATCAAGCGCTACCAGGCAGCGCTGATTTCACGCATCAAGGTGATGGCCGGGATGAACATCGCCGAGAAGCGTCTCCCGCAGGACGGTCGCATCAATGTCCGCATTAAGGGCGAGGAAATCGACATCCGCGTGTCCACGGTGCCGACGGTGTGGGGCGAATCGGTTTCCCTGCGTCTGCTGTTGCGCGGCAAGATCTTCTTCAGCCTCGAGAAGCTGGGGTTCGCCCCGGAGGAAGACGCGTTGATCCGCGAGCTCATCGTCAAGCCACACGGCATCATCCTGGTGACCGGGCCCACCGGGTCCGGCAAATCGACGTCCCTCTACGCATTCCTCTCGACCATCAACTCGGTCACCAAGCGTATCATCACCATCGAGGAACCGGTGGAGTATGAACTCAAGGGCATCAACCAGATTCCGGTCCGTTCGGACATCGGTCTGACCTTTGCGGTGGGGTTGCGCCACATTCTCCGCCAAGACCCCAACGTGGTCATGGTCGGCGAAATTCGCGACACCGAGACCGCCGAGATCGCCATTCGTGCCTCGCTAACGGGTCACTTGGTGTTCAGCACCCTGCACACCAACGATGCGGCCAGCGCCTTCACCCGGTTGATCGACATGGGGATAGAGCCCTTTTTGGTGGCTTCCTCGGTGGAGGCCATCATGGCCCAGCGCCTCGTCCGAACGATTTGCCAGAGTTGTTCCCAGCCGCAGAAGGTCGACCGGGATTACCTCCTCAAGGTGGGTTTTCCGGAAGACGAAATTGATTCCACCGTCTTCCGTAAGGGAGTGGGTTGTGAGGCATGTCGTCAGTTGGGGTATCAGGGACGCACCGGCATCCATGAGCTGCTGGTGGTCACCGAGACGATTCGACCTCTGGTCATGAACCGGGTCTCCGCCGCGACGTTGGCAGACATCGCCCGCAAGCAAGGGATGAGAACCCTCCGTCATGACGGATGGACTAAGGTGAAGGCGGGTGTCACGACGATCGAAGAGGTGCTGCGCGTCACGCAGAACGAGGAACATGTGAAGACCCTCGCCGGGAATCACGGAGGCATTCCGGAATGAGCAACGCCGCTCCCATTCCCCATGCCTGCAATGTGCTGTCGCTCCGAAATGGCGAGCGACACCTTTACCACTTTGCCGTCAACAAGAGCAGCGCGGTGCCGGCCGGCCAATGGGAGGTCGCCGCAGACAAGCCCTTGCCGGTCAAGGTGGTCTCGCGGGATTGGCGCCTCCTCATTCGCTCCCGTCTGGACATCGCCTGGATGCCGCCGGAATCGGTGTTTCTCCGCGCTGTCCAACTCCCGGCCTGTGCGCCCGCCGAATTGGCCGGGATGATCGAATTTCAGCTCGAGAAACTTTCTCCAATGCCGCCGGCCCAGGTGGTGTGGACCGTCGAAAGCGTGGCGCATCCGGACGCCACGCAGCAAACGGCGTTGGTGACGATCGCCGCCCGATCTGCCGTGGAGGCGTTCGTCGAGAAATTGGAGCAAGGCGGGTACATGGTCGATCGGATTGAATTGCCGATGGTCCGCCGATTGCTGGCAAAGCCGGTGCAGGGAGAGTTGCTGCGAATCGTGCTCGATGGGTCCGGAGCTCAACAAGTGGCACTTCTGGGATGGTGGACCGACAGCGTGCTTCGGGATGTCTCGATGATTCGCCTGCCCGTTCAGGGTGCGGCGCAGCTGCTGTTGGCTCAGTTGAACGGGACCGCATGGGCGGCCGAGCTGGATGGGTGGCTCGCAGCGTTGCCGCCCGTGACCGTCGTTGCCGACGAAGCCGAGGCGGCCCCTCTCCTCGAAGCGCTTCAGGGGTGGTGCGCTCGGCCCGTCTCGGTCGAGCCACCGGGAGCAGAGCCAGACTTAGCCCGTCTTACGGCCAGCCATGCTTTGCTGCCTTCCCCGGCATCGCTGATTCCGGAAGAAGTTCGAACTCGTCAGCGGCGTCAGTATGTCGATTCGCTGTGGGTCAAGGGGCTCACCGCACTGGCTACGACCTATTTGGCCGGCGTGTTTGTCTATCTGGCCGTGCTCACTTACCAGAAGTCCGCGGTCGAGACTCTCCAGGGCGAGACCCGCTCAATGGCGTTGCAGTACACCAACACCCTCCAGCTCAAGGCCCGGGTCCGGGTGCTTCAGGAGCAGGTCGCCTTGCGCTTTGCTGCCCTCGATTGCTGGAATGCCGTGGTGGAAAAATTGCCCGAGGCGCTGACCCTTGTTCAGTTGGATTTCAAGAATGGTCGGACACTGGTTATCAATGGCAACGCGTCGGAGGGAGATCGGGCTGAAGTGACCCGGTATAACGATTTGCTGCGCGCCGTGAGCGCTGAGGGCAAGCCCCTGTTCTCCGAGGTCAAGCCCGCGACCATGACACCGCGCGGCCCCCTTTTGTCATGGTCTTTTGAGGCGGAATTGCGCCGGGAGGAGGGTGTATCGCCATGACTCGCTGGTTTGACCGATTAAATCTGGCTCCAACGGAGCGACGCATGGCCATCGTGGGCCTGTGCGTAATGGGCCTCTTGTTTAATTACTGGTTCATTTGGCCCTACTTTGCCGAATGGGACGTGATGGTTCGCGAACGCACCAAACAGGAAGGCCAGAAGCAGATTTTCTTTAAGGAGGTTTCAAAGAAGTCCTCTTACGAGAAGCTTCTCAAAGAGTTGGAAGGTGCGGGTGGCCAGGTACTCCCCGAGGAACAGGCCAATCGTGTCCAGCAGGGTATTACGGCTGCGGCTGCGACTAATTTAGTTAATTTGGGGCGTGTGTCGCCTCAAGTGGCTTCGTTGCGGATGAGCTCCTCTAAAGACACCAACTTTTTCGACGAACAAATCGTCATTGTGGACCTGACGGCGAAGGAGGACGGGTTTGTCAATTTCCTCTACGCGCTGGGTTCGAGTGATTCGATGATTCGTGTCCGGGACATGAGTCGGCTGCGCCTCGACAACAGCGGCCAAAATCTGAGTGCTTCGGTGACGTTCGTCGCCAGTTTCCAGAAAAAACCCAAAGTGTTGGGTGCTGGAGGCATCAGCTCTGGAGGCTTGAGTCCCAAGACAACTTCCCCCGGCCTTGGATCCAAGGCCTCGGGCGGCACTGCATCGGCCCCGGGGTCGACCGCATCCAGCAAGCCCAAGACTTCCACCAACGCAGCAGCCACGTCGCGCGTCACCGGAACCAACGCGCCAACTAAGAAGTAACCGATTGTGAACACGCGTCTCATCCATCTCGCGGTCGTTGCGGCCATCACCGCGGGCCGGCTTTGCGGACAGGCTCCGGCCGCCCCTGCTGCCCCGGGAGCCCCATTGGCCCCGACGGCCATCACTTTCCCCGCGACCACGGTGGCCCCGGCCACTCCTGCGTCTTCGGCGACCGCTGGCACGGCCTTCCCGGCGTTCCCTGAGCCTCCGTCGCGTTTGAGGAAGGCGACTAACGCGGCCGCCCCGGCCCCGGCAGTTTCGACCAATTTTCCGTCGGCCCTGCCGCGGGCCTTCCCACGTCCCGCGTCCCCGGCTCCGTCTGCGCCGATAGGAGCCTCTTCGGCGGCCGGTGGATCTAAGGCCGGTTCAGCGGGCGCGGGTAAGTCGGCGGCCAAGCCAGGTGCTGCTGCTGCCGGTCAACCCTCAGAGGAGGATCAGGCAATGAACGACGCCACACTAAAAGCGTTGCGTGAGAGTCGCGGAACCAATCAGCCGGGCGATTCGATCGTTTTCAAGGATCAGGATCTGAATGTCTTTTTGGACCAGGTCTATGGTCCTCTGGTCAAGCGGACGGTCCTTCGGGCGCAGGGTCTGCCCCAGGTTAAGATCAGCATCGATACTCAGACCACCCTCACTGAAAGCGAAGAAGTTCAGATGTGGGACACGGTGTTAGCCCTCAATGGCATCACCATGATTCCTCAGGGTGAGAAGTTCGTGACTGCAGTGCCGGTGGCTCAAGCGTTGCAAGAGGGAGCCAAGTTTTCGGACAAGCCGGCCGATCAGTATGCTGAAGCCAGCCAGTTTGTAACCCATGTGGTCCAACTGAAACATGTGGCCATCGAAGAAGCCGTTCCGACGATTACCCCATTTGCTAAGAACGCCAATGGCATCGTGGCTCTGGCGAGCACCAAGACGCTGGTGTTGCGTGACTACGCTATCAACGTGAAGCGGATGCTCGAGATTTTGGCGAAGGTCGATATCGAAGTAGAAGAGGACTTTCAGCTCGAGGTTATTCCCATCAAGTACGGCAAGGTGGACGAAATCTATGCGACCCTCACGAGTGTTATCGGCGGGGGTGGTATTAGCGGAACCCCGGGCGGAGGTATGGCGGGGGCCGGCGGTGGAGGTGGTATGGGAGGCGGTATGGCGGGACGCCGTGGAGGTATAGGCGGTATGAGCGGCATGGGTGGTATGGGCGGCAATCAGTTTGGCGGCGGTGGGCAGTTCGGTGGTGGGATGAACCAGTCAGGTGGCGGCGGTCGCCTGGGCAATACTGGGCGTTTGGGAGGTCAGCAGCTGGGCGGTGGCATTAACCAACCTGGATCGGCCGTCAACACGGGCAGCTTCCAGAACCGATTCAATGCCATGGGTCGAGGTGGAGCCGGGGGTGGCTCGGGCTATGGCGGGCTTTCTGAATTGTTACAGACGGTCAGCATCACGGCGGATCAGCGATCCAACTCGCTCATCGTTTACGGCAACAAGAAAGACATCGCCAAGCTGCGTGAAGTGCTGGTGAAGGTGGATACCCTTCTGCCTCAGGTACTGGTCGAGGCCATTATCATGGAGGTCAACCTCAGCGCTGGTTGGAATTACGGCATCAGCGCGGCTCAACGGACGGCGCAGTTTGGAGACAATGCCAACAACCGAGGCGGCGGCGTGATCAATAATCCCTCGGGCGCACCGTTGGGAACGGGTTCAGAGTTCCTCAAGCAATTGGGACGATCGACTGGAGGATCCGTCGGAACCAACGTCGTCAACGGCATTCCGGCAACCTCGGGGTCGGGGCTCTCCTACTTTGCTCAGATCGGTCAGAATTGGGATATAGCCATCAATGCCATTGCTGCGGACGCCCGGGTTAATGTGATCCAGCGACCACGTGTCATCACTTCGCACGCCACAGCGGGTAGTTTCTTTGTCGGTTCCGAGGTGCCCTTTGTTTCCGGATCCTTTTTTGGCGGCGGCAGCTTCGGCAACAGCCAATCAATCACCCGACAACAAGTGGGCGTCGGATTGAATGTCACTCCCTTCATCACCCCGGACAACCTTGTTGTCATGCAAATCGATCAGACGGTGGATAACCTGGGTGCTAATCTGGACCTCGGCAACGGACTGAGTGCGCCCACCACGCAGACGCGAACGGCGAGTTCATTTGTGACGGTGCGCGACAAGGATGCCGTATTGCTGGGCGGATATATCACCACCAGTACCGATAAGCAAAAGTCGGGTGTTCCCCTTCTCAAAGACATTCCTTACCTCGGGGCCGCGTTTTCTAAGCGCAGTCAGAGCAGTTCACGCACTGAGCTGATGATTCTCATCCGTCCGAGTATTTTGGCGACGCCGGCCGATGCGGGCGAGGTGGCCGATCAGGAACGTCAGAGGTTGCCGGGTGTTCGGGTGGCCGAGAGGGAATTCGAGAACAACGAGAAGGCCGAGGCCCGTAAAGCCAAGCGCCAGCTTAAGGAATAAGCGCCCGGGTTCAGCCCCCCAGAGGTGAGAGTGTTCCGATAAATCGGCATTCTCACCACCTGGTACTCGTTATCAAAGAGCCCGCGATTGGGTGTGTTGAAGCCCCTTCTGGCTGACTATTGGCGCAGTCAAGAGTTCGGTTGGATGGTCCATCCCAGACTTATCTGAACGCGAGGAGGTGGAATACCTTTTCTGGATGGACTTTGTAGTGATTCCGGGAGTCCGACGATCTCAGGGACAGGCTCCTAGGTGCGTTTGATGGGGCATTTCGGGATCGCTCCGCCTCCGTCGCTGTCATCGGTTCTGAGGGTTCTGAGTGTTCAGAGGTGACTCAGACGAGCACGTTCGCCGCGAAAAAATCAGGCAACCGGCCATCGGAAGCCGATTTCAGGTCTCAATCCGAGGGACAGGCTTACCCTATCTAAGAGACACTAAAGAGCTTGTTTCATTCCCGATTGCTCTCCAGGGACAGGCTCGGCAATTTCCGGAATATGAACCCCTCGCTCTCAGCGATTTCCAGGCGTGGTTTTCTGGGATCAACCGGTGCCACCGCTGTTGCCTTGGCGGGAGCTTCTGCCATGTCCACCCCGGTCCAAGGTGCTTCCCCGGTGGCGATCGGGCCCCGGATCCGACTGGCCATTGCCTCCTACTCCTATTGGCATTTCCGAGATCCCAAAGTGACAATTCATCAGGTCATCGAACGGGCTGCCGCCTTGGGCGCTGAAGGGGTAGATATCCTGCATCGTCAGATGGACATTCCCGAAAAGGAACCGCTCACTGCACAGCATCGGGCCTATTTGGCAGACCTTAAAAAGCATGCCTTCCGATATGGTATTTCGCTGGTGTGCCTCTCCATTCATCAGGATTTTGTTGATCCCGATCCGGCTGTCCGACAACGGCAAGTTGAGCACACGATCAAGTGCATCGATATCGCCGCCTTGCTCGGGGTTTCCTGTGTTCGCATCAACTCGGGCCGCTGGAATACCATCGCATCGTTCGATGACCTGATGAAGGCGCGCGGGGAGGAACCGGTACTTCCGGGATATACTGAGGAGGAAGGTTTCCGATGGTGCATCGAGTGCCTTGAGAAATGCCTGCCTCATGCAGCCGCTGCAGGCGTGACCCTTGCCGTTGAGAACCACTGGGGGTTGACTAGAACCGTAGAAGGGATGCTCCG
>Ga0114977_10003120_pt1 | contig 10643 bp, 8 predicted proteins | sample S_130805_MF_Meta_FD_87026 | JGI IMG/M metagenome (GOLD analysis project Ga0114977, IMG submission 87026) | Freshwater microbial communities from Lake Simoncouche, Canada to study carbon cycling - S_130805_MF_MetaG | ecosystem: Environmental > Aquatic > Freshwater > Lake | place: Lake...
ATCGGCGGCAAATCGAATTCTGGTGAAGGCGGAGAAGACCCTCGTCGTTTCCGTCCGCTCGAAAATGGCGACAATGCTAACTCTGCAATCAAGCAAGTAGCCTCTGGTCGCTTTGGCGTGACCGCTGAGTACCTCGCATCGGCTAAAGAAATTGAAATCAAGATCGCTCAGGGCGCTAAGCCCGGTGAAGGCGGCCAGCTTCCTGGTCACAAGGTTTCGCCACTGATTGCGACCCTGCGTTATTCGGTTCCCGGCGTAACCTTAATTTCCCCTCCGCCGCACCACGATATTTACTCAATCGAAGATTTGGCTCAGCTCATCTTCGACCTGAAGTGCGTCAATCCTCGCGCGAAGATTTGCGTGAAGCTCGTCTCCTGCTCGGGCGTCGGCACCGTCGCTGCTGGCGTAGCGAAAGCCTATGCCGACGTTATCCTCATATCTGGCCACGAAGGCGGCACGGGCGCTTCGCCACTCTCATCGGTTAAGAATGCGGGTTCGGCTTGGGAAATCGGTATCGCCGAAGCTCACCAAGTTCTGATGATGAACGACCTTCGCAGTCGCGTCACCCTCCGCACGGATGGCGGCATGAAGACAGGTCGCGACATTGTCATCGCTGCGATTCTTGGCGCCGAAGAATTTAACTTTGGTACAGCTGCACTCATCGCTGCGGGTTGTGCGATGTTCCGCGTTTGCCACCTTAATACCTGCCCTGTGGGCGTGGCTACCCAGCGCGAGGACCTCCGCGCGAAGTTCCGCGGCAAGCCCGAGAACGTCATCCACTTCTTCAATGCGGTTGCCGAAGACGTGCGCGTGATTCTGGCAAAACTTGGCAAGCGCTCGATCGACGAAATTGTCGGCCGCACTGAGCTCCTCGAATTCGTCCCTGATGCAGAGAACCCGAAGACAGCGAAACTTCGCTTAGACGGATTATTGTTCAACCCCGATCCTATGGGCGACGCTTCACGCATCCATACACGCGAGCGCAACAACTCTCCCGGACACGAACTCTGTCTCGACGACCTTATTCTGCAAGACGCGCGCCATGTGCTCGTTCATAAGACGCAGCCTTTCAAGGCGACGTACAAAGTCCGCAATGTGCACCGCAATGTTGGCACGCGTCTCGCTGGCGAGATTGCTTACATCCACGGCAACCGTGGGCTCCCCCCAGGCATTCTTGATTTAACCTTCGAAGGAAGCTCAGGTCAGTCGTTTGGCACCTTCTGCGTACAAGGTATGACCCTCCGCCTCATCGGCGAAGCTAATGACTATGTCGGCAAGGGCATGAACTCCGGCGAAATTATTATCCGTCCAGCTGCTGATACGACCTTCGCCTGGCACGAGAACATCATCATGGGCAATACATGCCTCTATGGTGCCACAGGTGGATCGCTCTTTGCTGCTGGTCGAGCCGGTGAGCGTTTCAGTGTGCGTAATTCTGGTGCGACTGCTGTCGTCGAAGGCGTCGGCGATCACGGTTGCGAGTATATGACTGCAGGCACGGTTGTTGTCTTGGGTCCTGTGGGACGAAACTTTGCGGCCGGCATGTCGGGCGGACTCGCTTTTGTTTGGGATCCTGAGCGCAAGCTCGATGACCTCTTTAACTCCGAGATGGTTAGCCTCGAGGCGATTAAAGAAGCAGAAGAATCTGCCGCACTGAAGTCCCTCGTGGCCTACCATGCGGAAGTCACTGGAAGTCCTCACGCCGCAGCCCTGGTGAAACGGTGGGATAAAGCGGTTGGAGAATTCCGTCGCGTAACCCCGCTGCCGAGTGCTGGCGTTACCCCGCAAGTCTTCCGCTATCAGCCCGCGACGGTTACTTAACTGTATCGGCATCGTTGAATAGCCCGGGTAGCCGGGCTATTTTATTTTAGCGCATTTTCGCGCCTTCCCGCTTGCCCCTTACCGTCCTGGCTCTAGCCCCTATCACCTATGCACCGCGTTCATATACGCACTTATGGATGTCAGATGAACGAGCGCGACTCCGAGGGCGTGGGCGCTTTATTGCGTTCGAAAGGCTACGTGCTCGTAGCGGACGAAGCTGAAGCCGACATTATTCTCATCAACACCTGTTCGATCCGTGGATTGGCCGAAGAGAAAGCCATCGGGAAAGCTGACCATCTATTGCGTGCTCGTCGCGAGGGCAAAGGTGCCAAGTTTGTCGGCATCTTGGGTTGCATGGCGCAAAATCGCGGAGCCGAACTTTTAGAACGCTTACCCGATCTAGATTTAATCGTCGGTACACAACGGCTGCGTCACATCCCTGATTACCTGAGCCAACTGCTAGCGGCGCCGACGCCTGTTGCCTGTATCGACACGGCTCATGAAGAGGGATTTGAAGATGCACTGCCGGGAAGAGACGATGGACGGCAAGTTTCCGCCTATGTGAGTATTCAACAAGGGTGTGACATGAAGTGTGCCTATTGTGTCGTGCCTAAAACGCGCGGCCCCGAGCGATCTCGCTCACCCGAATCCATTCTCGCCGAAGTGCGTGCCTTGGCTGAAAGCGGCACTCGTGAGGTCACGTTGCTAGGGCAGATTGTAAATCAATATGGTCGTGGACGTCTCCGCACTGAAGACGGCATCAGTCCGTTCGTTCGTTTGCTGCGCTCGGTTGCCGAGGTCCCAGGTATTGAGCGCATACGCTACACCGCCTGCCATCCCATTGGCTACCGTCCAGACTTGGTCGCAGCACACGCTGATATTCCTCAACTTTGCGCCCAGGTTCACTTACCTTTCCAAAGTGGATCCGATAAGATTCTGCGCGCGATGGGTCGACCTTACCTTGCAGAACGGATTCGCCGGTTAGCAGCAGCACTCCGAGGGGCTCGCAAAGGGATGACGCTCTCGACAGATGTCATCGTCGGCTTCCCGGGCGAGACCGATACAGACTTCGCGCTAACGGAAGCGATGTTTAGCGAAATAGGTTTCGAACAAGCTTTTCTCTTTAAATATTCGATGCGCCCAGGAACGCCTGCAGAGCCGCTGGGAGATACGGTGCCGGTTGACGTCAAAGAGGCGCGCCTCTTCCGCTTACAGCAGCAACTCGCCATGCAGTCGACGACCGGGAATCTACGACAGGTGGGAACCGTACAACGGGTTTTAGTCGACGGACCAAATCGCAAGGGCGGCCGTCTTGCGGGTCGTACGGAAAATGAGAGACGGGTGATTTTCGACGGAGATCTATCACTGGTCGGACAATTCGTTGACGTAGATATTACGCGCGCAGGTGAGACTTACTTGGACGGCAAACTCGCCCGTACAAAATCCATTTAGTTCTCCGTCAGCCACAGGGTGCGGCTAATGGTGAACTAAAAGAGGGTGCGGGTAACCAGATTCGAACTGGTGTCACCACTTTGGAAGAGTGGGGTCCTACCACTGAACGATACCCGCGGACCGTTGGTATCCTCACGTTCCACCCCCTTTCGGTCAACGCCAATGAAGCTGGCAAGCCAGCAAGCTGATCAGCTGAACAGCTAGCCGGCTGAACAGGTAATAAATGGGAGAGCTCATTTTATTCCCACTCATACGGCACATACCGCTACCACCGCTAGTACCGCTAGAGAACGTTACGATACGGCCTGCGGCCTGACGGGACGCTACACTGACGGTACGCTGGCGCTGACGAGGCGACGGCTAGCGCCGAGCAGGAAGCAGCAAGCGGGAAGCGGGAAGCAGGAAGATCTGACGCTACGAGGTGGTGCTAACTTTCGTCGAGCCGAAGGCGAGTCGTCAAGGTGACCAAGGTCACCGATCTTCAGCGTAGCGTACCGTCGAGCCAGAGGCGAGTCGTGCATTACCCCGCTAGTACCGCTAACACCGCTACTACCGCTATCACCACTAACTTCCCCCTTCACCTCTTTGAGTCCTTAGTCTTTAGTCTCCCCCCTTCTCTCCGCCATGGCTTCTTATAAAGGTCCCGATGTCCTTCTTTTCGCAGCGCCGACGATGTCGGCCGACATGCGCTGGTTCTCGCAATTTCAAGCCGGGGATCCTTTCCCTGCGTTTTCCGCTAAAGGTAAAAAAATCGGCATCCTGCCCCTCTTAGAAGTTGGCAGAGCCAAAAAAGAATCCGACTTCGATGTGATCCTAAATCTCACCGAAATCATCACGACTTTACGAAAGACGAATCCGAAGGCAGGTGTGGTCGACGCTATTATCGATTCTGCCCGGAAGCATGGTGTACGTTCGTTTACCGTGCCGCATGATTTTCCTGCGGGCCTATGGGTCTCTTTGCAGGCGGCTGGTTTAAAGCTATCGCTGCCCGGCACGGGGCGCGACGAGCGCAGTGCACCGCAGATTTTCCCACAGCGCGCCATTAAGACCAAAGCCGAAGAGGCTGGAATCGCTGCCGGCAACAGAGCTTCGTCCGCAGGCTTCACCGCCGTCGAACGCATTCTCCGCGCCGCGAAAATCAAAAAAGGCTTTGTCTACTGGAACGGGAAAGTCCTCACCGCCGAGACATTGCACTCAGAAGTACACAAAGCCGTAACGGATGCTGATGGCATGAATGACCACGGCTTGATTATCGCCCCGGGTGACCAAGCGGTCGACTGCCACTGTGCAGGTAGCGGACCTGTGCGCGCACATGAACCCATCGTCGTCGATATCTTCCCCAGGAACCGCGCTACAGGACTTTATGGCGATATGACGCGCACCTATGTTAAGGGTAAGGCATCACCTGCGCGCCGACGCATGATCGAAACGGTATTTGGCGCACACCGCGCTGCGTTGAAAGCTCTCCGTGCAGGTGCTACGGGCGCAGAGGTTTATTTTGCCGCATCTAACTTTATTAAGGCAGCAGGATACGTCACAGAAAATCGCAAGGGCACCTACGTTGGATTCTTCCATGGCCTCGGACACGGCCTTGGGTACGATGTCCACGAAGAGCCTTCACTCTCCTTCCGTAACGAGAAGCCTCTGCTGCCAGGCCACGTTGTGACCATCGAGCCAGGGCTGTATTATCCAGGGCTTGGCGGCTGCCGCTTTGAAGATGTCGCCGTGGTTACCAAGACCGGCTACAAGTTGCTTTCTAAACATCCTTACCGCTGGGAAATCGCTTGAGATGGCACGAGCAAAGGGCAGGGCAGGTGCGCACACGACGCTGATCGAGGCCGCCATCCCTGTTGCTAAGTTGCTCGAGAAACATGGCCGCGTTTCGCGTGGCATGATTGAAGCGGGTATCCGCGCCCGTTCTCAAGCCATCAAGGTGATGCCACTTCCGGGCGGGTTGCGCATCACGGTTGTTTCAAAAGGTTCACGCCAAGAGCTGCATGTCTATGGCATCACCTTGGAAAAAGCGCGTACACTTCTCTCCGGCTCAGAGTTCGTCGGCTATAACCTTAACCTTCCTGCAGCATGATTGATTTACCGCGCCCAGATAAAGAGGTCGCGCTGTCGGAGTGGACTGCGGCGGGTGATGGTTGGACGCGCTTCCCCTACCTCGTGCGATTTTCAGGAAGACAACTGCCGGCGAGCTGGGAAGCGCTACTATCTGGTCGCCACTGTGCCGTACTCGAGAGCGGTCGCACCGGTCGCTATACGGTTGTTGTACCCGATGCTCACCGTGTTTGGCGTTTCGACGCCGAAGGTGCCGCTACCATGTATCAAGATGGCGGTGCACAATCTTTACCGCCCACCCGTGCGCTCGACGCCATTGCCTCGTGGGTCAGTGCACACCGTGCTCCGCGGATTCCCGGCTGGCCCGCCTTCCAGGGCGGCCTGTTAGTTGCGCTCGGTTACGAACTCGCGAGTGAACTCGAACCCGTGCGAGCAGTGCCTGACGAGTTACGACTTCCGCGCGCCGTTCTACTCGAAGCGACCGAGGCTCTTGTCTATGATGCCGTCACGAACGAGCTCACTGCTGTGGTATTGGTCGACGCCGCACAGGCTGATGGTGCGGGACATTTTGTAGCCGCGGAGAAAGCACGATGTCTGGCGCGCCTTTGGGATCATGCCTGCACACAGCTAGCTCCCGCGCTCGCGCCAATTGGTGAGCCCGCACCTGTACTCGGCGAGTCGCTTGATGCCACGCGCTTCGCTCAAGCAGTTGTGCGCACCCAGGAGTTGATTGCCGCGGGCGACACCTATCAGGTAAATCTCTCGACGCGCCTTGAATTGCCTGCACCCGCTAACGCGCTTCGTTTGTATGAAGCTGTCAGAGCAACCAACCCCTCGCCGTATATGGGTTATGTGCAAATGCCCGGCATCACGCTTGCTTGTGGGTCGCCCGAACTTCTAGTTGAATCGTTAGGCACTCGACTTTCTTCCCGTCCGATTGCGGGTACGCGTCCGTTTACAGGGACGGAAGATATCGATCAGGCTTTCTCATCCGAACTAGCGAGTGATTCAAAGGAACGTGCCGAACACTTAATGTTGGTTGATTTATTACGGAATGACTTAGGACGGGTTTCGCGTCCGGGCACGGTGCGCGTCCCTGAGTTCATGACTATCGAAAAGTACTCGCACGTCATCCACCTGGTTTCACAGGTAGAAGGCGAACGTGCCACGACGGCTGGCCCTGCCGAAATTATCCGGGCGCTCTTTCCGGGCGGCACTGTCACCGGCGCGCCCAAGGTTCGCACCATGCAAGTGATTGCTGAGCTGGAGCCCGTCGCACGCGGTTTCTATACAGGCTCCATTGGCTGGATCAGCGCGTCCGGCGACCTCTGCCTCAACATCATCATTCGGTCACTCATACTCACTCAGGGGCGGTGTTTTGCACAGGCAGGTGCTGGTATTGTTGCCGACTCCATTCCTGACCGAGAGCACGCCGAGTCTTTACGTAAAGCCCTCGCACTGCGCGTCGCTCTCGCTCGCGCCTTGGTGCTATGAGTTATGTTTGGCGCAATGGAGCGCGTGTGCCCGGCGACACACTGCCTGGGGTCTTCCCTGCGGGCGCACAGTTCTTTGAAACATTCGCTTACCGTCAAAAAACAATCGAGTGCCTTGAAGATCATCTCGTACGTTTAACCTTAGGCATGAAGCACCAGTCATTGCCTCTCGGGCCTTTAGTTTCAGGTGATCGCCGTGCTTGGCGGGCGGCCCTCGAAGGACTAGAGGCGGCCGATTCTATTTTACGCCTATCTACAGGCAGCGGCATTGAAGAACTCGGCTCACGTAGCCTCATGCCGTCGCCACCAACATTTGTGCTTCGCAATCTCCGCACCGTACGCGATGCCCCTGAGTGGCTGCCTCGACCAAAGTCTGCGCCGTGGGCGAATTCATTGGCGGCAACGATTGAGCTAAGGTCACTTGGCGTGGCTGCGGGAACAGAAGGCGTACAACTGGATGCACAAGGTAATGTTTCTGAAGGCACGCGCTCGTCTCTCGCCTGGGTTATCAACGGCGAGCTTTGTGTGCCCGCAGAGTCCACAGGTCGTCTGCCAGGCACAGCCCTGTCTCAACTCATCGCCTGTTGCGGGCTGCCGGTTAAGTCGGTTGCCGTTCCTGCGCCGCGACAAGCGGAAGCTGTTTTGCTCCTTCGGTCGACGTTGCCCGGCGGAGGAGTGCCCGTTACAGAATGGCAGGACGTTGACGGCCAAGCTATTTGGCAGGCTGCGACAATCGCACCCGCGTCAAATTTGCTCGAACGGCTCGCTGCTTATCGCACTCAGTTCGCGGTCAGCTTTGCGTAAAGCGGCAAGCAGACGGAGAGGATAAATAATCCGATATAGAGTACGCTCACAAGGGCTGCTGCGCAGACCGTTGCCAGCAATCCCGCAAAGCGTTCGGTCAGGTCGCCCTGTTTTAATTGAGTGAAAGCGAGGTAGGCTAAAATTACTGAGATACCTAAAAGCAGTAGGAGTGATCCTGCGAAATGGTTAAAGAAGACGTTCGTTAGGAAGGGCAACTTACCGGCGTTGCCAGTTACCGCGGCGATGAGAATTGGCTGCGAGCGGAATGCGATCATTCCAGCGATCGCTGGCATGGCTGGAACAAGGATGCAGGCCAACAAGGAGAGACGACGCGCGTTGGTATTATCCATAAGGTCTTTTTGCCTAAGATTCATGGCGGGTCAATCCTCGCAAAACCAATTTAGGGTGTTTGGGTTGACGCTCGCATTTTCAGCCCTTTATCGCACGATTTCGCCACTCATGGAAGTGAACTTACTTTGGCCAGCCTTCCTCCTTCTGAATGGTTCAGCGGTGGCGGTATCTGTTTTGCACGGAATGATGACGGCTTTTCGCGCCCACGAGGTCGATGCATTGCGCGCTGCGCACCCAAAGACGGCAGCAGTTCTTGATCGCTGCTATGAAGATAAAGCCAACACGCTCGCAGCTTTCGACCTTTTGCACACCGCCTGTGTCGGCATGAGCGCATTGCTCGGCGGTGTTTTGCTGGGAGATAATATTTTAGGTAGAGCGGAGTCCGGCTGGGTGAGTGCACTCGTGATCACCGCGAGTGTAATCTTAGTCTCCTTCTTGCTTTCATGGTTAACAGGGATGTTGCCTCGTAAATTAGGTGCTCACCTGCGCGTAGCACTCGCCCCGCGTCTCTCGCCAGCGCTCCTCTTAGTGCGTGGTGCAGCGGGCATCCTCCGTCGTCTGGGCAGAATGCATGATTACCTTGCGCCGGCGGAAGAGCCCGGAATGGACGCAGCTGACGCCGAGATTGGAAGTATGGCCCGGGCGGCTGCGCTTGCGGGTAAGATTACTTTGGCTGAAAGCACGCTCGTCACCAACGCCGTCCGCTTGGACGACATTCCTGTTTCTCAAGTCCTGACACCACGCCCCGTTGTCACCGCCTTTGACAGTTCAATGACCGTTGCGGATGTACTGCGGCTCTTCCCAAGCGTCCCCCATGGACGTCTTCCCGTCTGGCAAGGCAACCCAGACCGAATTGTCGGTATTGTTCGCCGTCGCGATTTATTGAAGGCCGCCGGCGAGGATCGCGATTCTGTGCAAATGAGCGAACTCATGCACAAAGCGCACGTGATTCCCGAGAACGCTTCCTTGAGTGATGCGCTGAATGATCTTGTCCGCAGTCACCAACAGATGGCCGTTGTGGTCGATGAGTTTGGCGCATTTTCAGGAGTGATTACGCTCGAAGATATTTTTGAATCGCTCCTCGGTGTGGAGATTTATGAAAAAGACGATCCGCACCCTGATATGCGCGAGTTAGCGCGTCAGCGCGGGCATCGCGCGGGTCGCCGGGCTACGACCGACGAAAAGCCCCACAGCTAAACGCAATGCCAACCGAGATTCCGACACCCGGTTTTTGGGTTCACCACTTGGACCCGGTGGCGATTCATTTTCCGCAAAGCTGGGGTCTGCAGGGAATTTATTGGTATGGGTTGGCTTACGCATCGGCTTTCATTCTCGGCGGATGGTTAATGGCTCGGTGGCGCCGGCAGGGCCTCGCGCCATTGCGTTCCGTCGAAGATGATTCAGCGCTCCTGACTGCAGTTATCGCCGGCGTTGTTTTTGGCGGACGGATCGGACACGTCGTTCTCTATGCGGGCGGAGAATTCCTTGCTGACCCCGCGATGATTTTTCGGGTTTGGCAGGGCGGCATGTCTTTTCATGGCGGCATCGCCGGATCAGGTCTTGGTGTCGCTTGGTTTGCGCGCACGCGACGTCGCTCATATTATGAGGTCGGTGATTTGATCTGCGCGTGTGCGCCCGCAGGATTATTGCTCGGACGTTTAGCGAATTTTATAAACGCCGAGCTGATTGGCCGTCCGACGAATTTACCTTGGGCCATTGTCTTCCCTTTGCCTGGTGGACTTTACTCTCCCCCCAGCCACCCTTCGCAATTGTACGAAGCAACCCTCGAAGGGCTGCTTCCCATGCTATGGATGTGGATACGTTATCCGCGTCGGCTTCCTCCCGGCCGGCTCGGCGGTGAATTCTTAATGCTGTACGCGAGCGCCCGTATACTTTGCGAAACGGTTCGCCTGCCCGAAGACGGTTACATTATCGGGATTACTGCTGGACAGTTTTGGTGCCTGCCGATGGCCGCCTATGGTTTGTGGTTGGTCTTGCGAACCCGCGGTCAACCAGCCCAACCTTTACGCACATGACACCCGTACCGCTGCTCGACCTTGGTCCACAGAACCGCGCACTCGAAGCAGAGTTGCGCGCGGCTTTCGAGCGCGTGATGGGGTCCAACATGTTTATCCTCGGTCCAGAGATGGATGCCTTCGAGAAGGACTGCGCTTCCGCGCTCGGCGCGAAGCATGCCATCGGTGTTTCTTCGGGTACCGACGCACTCTTGTTAGCGCTCATGGCGCTTGGGGTAGGGAAGGGCGATGAAGTGCTGCTCCCCGCGTTTACATTTTTTGCAACCGCCGGCTCGGTGGTACGCTTAGGTGCTGAACCTGTTTGGTGTGATGTCGATCCACACACTTATAATTTAGACTTAGCGGATGCCGCTCGAAAAATTGGCCCGCGCTGTAAGGCCATCATGCCGGTGCACCTCTTTGGCCAGTCCATGGACATGACCGCCGTCACAGCTTTTGCTAAGGCCCACAAACTCTTTGTCATTGAAGATGCCGCACAGTCGATGGGTGCTCGCTGGCAAGGCAAGCCCACGATGGCTTGGGGCGAGTTCGGCGCGACCAGCTTCTTCCCTTCCAAGAATCTTGGAGGTTTTGGCGACTCAGGCCTCGTGACCACTTCAGATGACAGCCTGGCGGAGCGTGC
>Ga0114977_10003121_pt1 | contig 10639 bp, 9 predicted proteins | sample S_130805_MF_Meta_FD_87026 | JGI IMG/M metagenome (GOLD analysis project Ga0114977, IMG submission 87026) | Freshwater microbial communities from Lake Simoncouche, Canada to study carbon cycling - S_130805_MF_MetaG | ecosystem: Environmental > Aquatic > Freshwater > Lake | place: Lake...
CGGCGGATAGTTCAGTCGGTGGAGTATCGGCGGGCCGGTGGGGCTCAGCGCGTGGTGCGTCGGCTCAGTGCAGAGCAGATGCGGGACGTGTTGTTGCAGGTAACCGGTTTGTTGAATCAGCGGATGGGTGGACCTGCGGTGTGGCCGGAGGTGGATCAAGATGTATTGAAAGCCAATCCGGCGGTACTTGATGATAACGAGACGAAGACGAAGGGTTGGTATCCTTCGCCGAAGAGCGAGCAGACGGTGCGCAGTTTGTATTTGATTCAGAAGCGGACGATACGGTTGCCTTGGATGGAGACTTTTGATTTGCCCGAGAACACCGTCTCGTGTGGTAAGCGGGATGTGTCGATTGTTCCTTCGCAGGCTTTAGCGGTGATGAACAACGAGTGGGTGTGTGGGGGTGCTGAGGGGTTGGCGGACCGAGTTGGGACGATACGAGGGTTGTATCAGGAGATCTTTGGTAGGGAGCCCAGTGAGTCAGAGTACGAGTTGTGCAAAGCTTATTTGCAACGGCGCACCTTGCGTGAGTTGGCATTGGTGTTGCTCAACACCAACGAGTTGGCTTTTGTGCCGTAATGCCAGGCGCTTCGAACGATCGCAATTCGCTTCGCAGGTAGGCGATGCCCTTCGTAGGGAGTCTCGTGAGGTTTGGGTATGAGGAATACCCCGGCCTGTGCAGTGAGGCGGACACTACAAGCAGGCCGTAGGGGTACCTCAGCGTACGGATGCCCGCCGCAAAGTTTCTGCGAATCTCGTAGAGGTGGAATCGAAAGCGCGGAAGACCGACGAGGGCTTAATTCGCCTGTCTTCCGCAAGCGCTTTCGACTACTGGGTAGAAAAATCGAGGTTTGCACAACAACCGAGCAAACCGCGTATGGAAGGGTAGAGAATGCAATCGTCGTACCATTTCGGGGGAGTCGGGAAATGGAATGGGGGGAATCATCGTTTTTCGACCGTTTCAGGAATTATTTTTTTCGGTACGATTGTTTTTATCCGTACGATGATCACTCGACGGAGAGCAGGAGCAGCGACGAGAGAGCGTCCATGGTGCAAGCAGTTGCCTTATTTCTCGGCAGTGGGTCGAAAAATGGGCAGCGTTGTTTGAGCCGCCGGTGTAGCTAGGGTTCGTTGGAGGCTCCGAACGCAAGGATTCCCTTACAATTCGACCAGATTCATGACAGAAACCAATCCGCGCACGATACGAATTTTCGATACAACCCTTCGAGACGGAGAGCAATCTCCTGGGGCGAGCATGAATCTCGGAGAGAAGTTAGAGATGGCGCAAGCGTTGGCGGATTTGGGGATCGACGTGATGGAGGCGGGGTTTCCGATTGCGAGCCCTGGGGATTTTGAGGCGGTGCGGGAGATTGCGGCGAACATCCGTGGTCCGATTATCTGTGGTTTAGCCCGGTGCAACGACGGGGACATCGATCGGGCTTGGGAAGCTTTGCAGAAGGCGGAGCGATCTCGGATTCACGTATTCTTGGCGACGAGTGCGATTCATCGCGAGTTCAAGTTGCGGATGACCCAGGATGAGATCATAGCCCGGGCGGTATATGGGGTGAAGCGAGCGGTCTCTTATTGTGACGACGTCGAGTTTTCGGCGGAGGATGCGGCTCGGACCGAGATCGACTTTTTGTGTAGGGTGGTAGAAGCCGCGATTGATGCGGGGGCGACGACGATCAACGTCCCGGACACGGTTGGGTATACCACGCCGGTGGAGATGGCGGCGAGGATAGAAGCGTTGCTCAATCGGGTTCCGAACATCGACCGAGCGATCTTGAGTTGTCATTGCCATAATGACTTGGGGTTAGCGGTCGCGAACTCTTTGGCTGCGGTCGCGGCTGGAGCGGGTCAAATCGAGTGCACGATCAACGGCATTGGGGAGCGTGCGGGGAATTGTGCTTTGGAAGAAGTGGTGATGGCGATGCGGACTCGGAGCGATTTGTATCCGATGAGCACGGGGATCCGGACGGAGCGGTTGGTACCGACGAGTCGGTTGTTATCGAAGATCACCGGTTTGGATGTTCAGAGGAACAAAGCGATTGTGGGGCGGAATGCTTTTGCGCACGAGGCGGGGATCCATCAAGACGGGATGCTCAAGGAGCGTCGTACATACGAGATCATGCGTCCGGAGGATGTCGGTTTTTCGAAGACCGATTTGGTGTTGGGCAAGCACTCAGGCAGGGCGGCTTTGGCGGACCGGACCAGGGACTTGGGCTACCATCTGACGGGCGAGCAATTGCAAGTCTTGTTCGAGCAGTTCAAGGTGTTAGCGGACAAGAAGAAGAACATCTTCGACGGTGACATTGTCGCGCTGATCCAGCAGCAGATCAGCGGAAGTGTTGCGATGGGTTGGTCGTTGGTCTCGTATGAGGTATGCAGTGGATCGGATCGCAATCCAGTGGTTCAGTTGACGTTGTCGAAGGATTCCGAGACGTTTACTCAGCGAGTCGAGCAGGGAGACGGCCCGATTGATGCGGCTTTTTGGGCGGTGGAGAAAATCACCGGTATTCGAAGCGATTGCAGGGACTTTCGCGTTCGCAGTGCCACATTGGGGCGCGATGCGATTGGTGAAGTGACGGTAGAAGTCGAGCATGAAGGTGAATCTTATCGCGGTATGGGGGCTTCGACCGACTCCGTCGAAGCGACGATATTGGCGATGCTCAACGCAATCAATCGAATTATCACTGAGAAGAATTTGCGAAGTGGTAATCGTGTCTCGCCGCAGGACGTGTAAAGATCGCTTTTGTGGTTCGCTCTTCGGGTCGCTAGTCCGGGTGGTCGTAGCGGCGGTATTGGATTTCATCAAGGATTAAGCAGGAATGACAACAGAACACCGTAACGCATCGTCTTGGATTGCTGACCGAACGTTGGCATTTGATTCCAGTGGTATACGCAAAGTCTTTGCGTTGGCCGCGACGATGAAAAACCCGATCAACTTATCGATTGGGCAACCCGATTACGACGTGCCTGCCGAGATCCGCCGGTCGGCTTGTGAAGCGATTGAATCGGGGAAGAACATGTATTCTCCGACGCAGGGCATTGCGCCATTGATCGATAAGCTTAAGGCTGAGGTAGCGTCGAAGTACCCGTCGGAAGACCGGGATTTGTTCATTTCATCGGGGACCAGTGGTGGATTGGTTTTGGCGATGTTGAGCATGGTCAATCCCGGGGATGAAGTGATCGTCTTCGACCCGTACTTTGTGATGTATGTACCTTTGATTCAGTTGGTCGGTGGCGTGCCCGTACTGATCGATACTTACCCCGATTTTCGGATCGACGTGAACAAGGTTCGCGATGCGATCACACCGAAGACCAAGATGGTGTTGTTCAATAGTCCTTCGAATCCGACGGGTGTGACCGCTACGCTTGATGAAATACGTGGGATTGCAGAGTTGTGTCTTGAGAAAGGAATCGCTTTGCTCTCGGACGAGATCTACAGTCCGTTTCACTTTGGCTCGCCGATGGTCTCGCCGGCAAAGTTCAATCCGCAGACGATTGTGATCGATGGATTCTCGAAGAGTTATGCGATGACCGGTTGGCGGTTGGGTTATGTGCATGGGCCTCGGGAGATTATCCAGACGATGATCAAGCTTCAGCAGTACACTTTCGTCTGCGCCCCGACGCCTCTACAGCATGCTTCATTGGCTGCGATGGACTACGACATGACTGCGTTTTACAAGAATTATGAGTCGAAGCGAGACAGGATCGTCGACGGGTTGCGTGGGTATTACGAGTTTGTTGAGCCCGGTGGGGCTTTTTACATATTCCCGAAGGTTCCCTCGGGGGGGGCAGGCAAGGGAGTCAGCACGGCGAGCGAGTTTGTTGCCAAGGCGATAGCCAACGAGTTGTTGGTGATACCTGGGAATATTTTTTCCAAGCGGGATACACATTTCCGAATTTCGTTTGCGGCCAGCGACGAGACGCTTGATCGAGGCATCGCGGTACTCCGCAAGCTTGCGCGGGATTAGAGAGCGGTCGGAGAAACGGTACAACTGATACAAAATGTCAAGAGATTCGGTTTTTGCCGTTTCTGCGGGCTGAGCTTCGATTTTCTCTTTGACTATTGGTGAATTGTTCAAGTTGCGACTTGGGGGTCGCGGGGCGAAAGAATACGATGACTCGGACTTGAGATAAGTAGTGGATTTTTGCCCTAGAAAACGAACGCGATTCATGACGAACCGACCCGCTTCCCCAAACGCCGATGTCGAGCTGTTATTGAAGAATGCTCATCTTCGTGACGAACTCGAACCGTTCTTGGACGAATCAGTGGATGTGCTGACTTCGACGCGGCTTAGCCTTCAAGAAGAGAATGAGTTTCTCGAGTCGATCTTGGCTTGGGAGCGTGCACCATCGTTACCGATTTCCAAGTGGTTTGAGCCGGAATTGTTTCTTCCTTCTCCGGATACGTTGAGTGACGAGGAAGTCTCTTCGTTGCTGTGGCGGACGATTCATCAGTTGTACAGCCAAAAGATCGCTTTGGATTTCACCGAGCACTTGAGCGATCGCCAGTTGTATTGTTTATTGGCACGAGACATTTTGCCGGTATATCAAAAGAAGATTTCCGGTTCGCGGAATTTCTTGCATTGGCATTGTTTGGATGATGATGATATGGACTGCTGGTTGACTTACTATGCGAACGAAGACGAGCGTGAGCAGTGGTCGCTAGAGACCGGACTGACGCCGCCCGAGCAACTTGAGTTGCCTTACCCGCGTCAGATGCCAAGGCGTCCTGGCAATTTGAACTAGTACATTACTCATGCCGCAGGGCTTCGATCGGATTCATGCTTGCGGCTCGTCGAGCCGGGTAGAGTCCGAAGAGCAGTCCTACGAGCAGAGAGATGCCGACGCTGAGCAAGACGCTCCAGAGAGCGATGCGGGGTTCAAGGGTAAGGATGGTGGGTGGTAGCAGATCGGGAGAGAATTGGCGGATGGTCCAGCGGATCGATCGAAAGATCGGACCGCACAGCAATCCGACAACGACGCCGAGCAAACCACCGCTACCGGTAAGCACCAGTGTTTCAACGAGGAATTGCTGGATGATGTGGGATCGTTTGGCCCCTAGAGCGCGGCGGATCCCGATTTCACGTGTCCGTTCGGTTACGGTAGCGAGCATGATGTTCATGATCCCGATGCCACCGACGAGTAGCGAGATCCCTGCGATGATTACAAGCATCGCGTTGAACATGGATCTTGTGCGTTCGGCTTGTTGAAGTAGTTCTTTTGGGACGACGATCGCGTAGTCTTCTTGGTCGTGGTATTTCTTGAGCAATCGTTCGAGGATGGATACTGTTTCGTCGACCATGGCGATATCGCCGAGGGTCAGGGTGATTTGAGTCAGTTCAACGATTTCCCCTTTGAAGTTAAATCCTTCACCGGTGCGGGTCATGATTTGGTCACCGACACGTTGGCGGAAAGTGTCTAAGGGAATGTATGCGTCGTAGGAGTATTCTCGAGCTTCGAGGCTACCGCCGATGGCAGCCGAGGCGGTTCGGGGTTTGGTTTGTCCGATGATGGTGTAAACGTCGCTCTCGACACGTACTTTCTGGCCCACGGGATTTTCTTGGGGGAAAAGCCGTTTCGCTGTGCCATCGGCCAGAACGATGACATTTTCTCTGCCGTCCGATTTTGAGAACCATCGTCCGCGTGCGATTTCTAAGCGGTTGAGGTCTAAGTATTCTGGGGAGCAACCGACGAGGTTCGCGTTAAGAAGCCGACCTTTGCTTGCGAATTCACGCCGAAGTTCCCGCATGGGGACCGAGCGCGTGATGCCTGGGATGTTGGAGAGGAAGCGTTGGTAGTCGGCTCGCAGGAGCCCATAGCTTTTGACGCGGTTCTGTTCTGAGCTGCTGGTGTTCTTCGGTTCGATACTTCGAACGATGATATTGTTTGCGCCGAGTTCGAGGATCTGTTGTTGAGCTTGGTAGCTGACTCCTTCCCCCATCGCAACGAGCCAGATAACGGTGGTCGTACCGATGAAAATCCCCAAGGCTGCCAGGGCCGAGCGCATCTTCTGAAGCATGAGGCTTTTGAGGCCGAGCTTGAATGTCTGGAGGAAGGATGCGAGCATCGAAATGGCGGGTGAATTGTGAGAGTGATGGTGAGAGTGAACGTGAGATGAAAAATGAAAGTAGTTGTAGATTCAAGGATGTGTTGCCACGCAGACCCGAGTTCGCGGTGTTGAACGAATCCGGTCGAGTTTATGGTGTGTGGGAATGTTTCGACTACTCTTGTTTTTTCGGCGTTGCCGCAGATTCTTTAGAACCCTTTGACTGGGATAGTTGTTGTTCGAATTGCAACGCGATCTCTTGGGCTTCTTCTACGAACGACAGAGGATTGAGGATGACTTCGTCCCCTTCGCTTAAACCATCGAGGATGACGGAGAATTGATCGTTGGTATCACCGACCCGAATGATTTTCTTACGGATCGAGTCAGCGGACTGTGTCCAGCAATAGAAGGTCCCTTCGGCACCTTGGATGATTGCGGCCACCGGTAGGGTAAGCACGTTTTTATGTTCAGCCAGAACGATATCGACCACGGCGCTCATTCCAGGTTTGAGGGACGAGTTCGAAGGGAGTTTGATAATCGTGTCGTATTTCACTAGGTTACCGGTCCACCAGCCGGCCGGCCGGGTGACTTCGGCGATCTCGCTGACCTCTCCTTCGAGAACCAGTTCTTGCAGTTGGACTTTGGCTTTCATTCCAACTTTGAGTCGATCGACTTTCGATTCGTGGATACCGACTTTGACTTGCATTTGCGTCACATCGGGGATCATCAAAAGGGTTTGCTGTTCGCGGACTACGGCACCTTCGGCGATATCTGGAGTGTCTTTCCAAGCGGCCATTGAGGGGAAGATGACCATGCCGTCGGTATCGGCGCGGATGATGCAGTTTTCAAGTTGTTTCTTTTCGCGCTCGAGTCTGGCTTCTTCGAGCGATAAGGAGGCTTCGTAGGAAGCGAGTTTCGCTTCGGCTGCTCGCAGTTTGCTTTGGAGCTCTTGGACGGTTTTTACTTTGTTGTAGTTTTCGAGGGAATCGAGCCGTGTCTTTTTCAGTTCAAGATCTTTGCGGGCGGAGTCGACGGCGAATTGTTCTCCTTCAAGTTGTAGGTCTTTGACGACTCCTTTGGCGGTAAGACGAAGTGCTGATTGAAGGGAGAGTTCGGCTTTGCGTAGAGCTTGCTCTGCTTCGAAGATCTCTTTCTCGACTTTGCTTTTTTCTTCTTGATAGGTTCCTTCCAAGTATTCCGTGACGCTAGTTTTCGCGACTGCGACGTCACTTTCGGCGGTGATCTTATTGGCTAGTGCGTTCTCGTAAACGATCTTTTGCTGCAGGATCTTGTCTTCGATTTGCGATTGATCGAGTTTTACAAGTTCATCGCCGGGTTTGACCATAGTACCCGTCTCGATCACCCAAAGAACCGTACTGCCACCTTTGACCAAGCATTTGATCTCTTTGTTATTGGAGCTTTCTACGGCTCCGTTTTCGGTGACGGTTACGGCCAAGTCGCCACGGTTAAGGACGTGGGTTAGGTGTTTGGTCTTTGGACTGTTCGAGAGGTATTTAGGGCCGAGTGCTCCGAGGGCGAGTGTGCCTGTGGCGAGGGTGCCTAGAAGGGCCAGTCGACGCAGCCAGCGATTGGTGGGTGAGGCAGAGGTAGCCATATTCGGTTGTGTCCTTACTTTCCGTGAGGTGGGAGAGCGTGCGGGGACAGATGGAAAGAATCCCTAATCCTATCGGACCAAGCGCACGGTGGGCGGTATTGGCGGCGAGAATTTGCCGGTTTTAACGATTGGCAGGCCGCGAAATGGGGGCAGACCGCAAAGTAGCGTTGGCGGGACGCGAAGCTGGGGCGGGGAACTGAGTCGGAGTTAGCGACCGCGTTTTTCGGACATGAAGTATCGCCAGTAGAAGGTGGGGTTTAAGAGAATTTTGCCTGGGCCTTTGTAGACGCGGACGATCGGCTCTCCGGCGGTGAAACGGCCAAAGAAGTTTTCGGTGGGGCGACGCATTTGAAATTTGACGCTTGCCATTCGTCCGATGACGCAATCACCGTCAACAACGACTTCTTGTCCTTCTTCGAGATCGATGACTTCGACTGGGCCTTTCGTGGTCACGACAACTTTTCCGTGCCCGGAGACTTGTGTTTGCAGGTAGACGAAGCCTTCGCCGGCCCAAATCGAAGTTAAGAGTCTTTCGCGAAAGAACTTCAGGTCGATGGATCCTTCGCAGGCCCAGAAGGCACCTTTTTCGAGGATCCAGGATTGGCCTTCGAGTTCGACGACATGAAAACCACCGAGGGAGGATTCCAGGGTGATGATACCTGAGCCGGTATAGGTAGGTCGGTAAACTTTCTCGCCGGCCATCCAAGACGAGACGACGCTGCCGACGGAGGGGATGAGTTGGGAGTGAACGTGAATCTTCCCTACCATGTAGTTCATAGCACCGGCTTCGCATCGCACCATTTCTTGATGCAGATGGGCTTCGACGAAGTGCATGCCTTCGAGGTATTTAACTTGAAAGTCGGCCATAGTTCCGTTGATTTCGATGGCTAAGAGAACGCGAATTAGCTTGATCGTTTTTGGATCGAAGTGATTTTCGTTTCGCTATTGCAGCAAATACATGAGTGATGGTTTGAGGTGCGAGGCATGCTGACGTGCCGTTGTTTACCGAAGATGTTGAATTGCATAGATTGAAGAATCGTTCCGACCCCGGCGAAGAGGGTTAGGAAAGCGAGCAGGGCAGCGATCCAAGTGAATTTCCATGCGATCAGGAGGCTGATGAGGATCGAAGCGAGAAGCAAGCCGGGCCAGTAGCCATCGACAGGTTCGATGTACTCAAGCGGTGATTCTTGTTTTGTGGTTGGCGTATCGCAGGATGAGCACAGAAGTTTTCCGTAGTAGCCGCAGTCGCGATTTGAGCATTGCAGAACAGCTTCATTGAATCCGAGTCGTGCGCGGCAGTGGTAGCAGAAGAAACTGCGGCACTTGGTGCAGTGGTAGGCTTCGGAGTGAACATCAGAGCCGCAGATTGGGCACTGTGAAGTGTTTCCAAGTCTGGTCAATTCGGCTTTGGGCGCGGTTGTGGGGGTGCCGCTGCTCATGGATGGGACTCGTTGGGGGATAAGGCTCGTTGTGGAATGAACATTTGCGGGTGGAAAGCAAGTAGAATCGATGCAGCCACTCTAACTAGATTTCATGGAAACTCAATCGACCTATGAGGAAACGTGAGGACTTGTCTGCAGTTTGCTTCCTCTTGCGTGCCGCAGCGTTTTTTGCGTGGTCGCAAGGGTGCGAGATGCTGAGTAAGATTCCTTAGGATCGAAATAGGACCGAACTGTGAGCGGTTGGTATTCGCCGTATTTATGTTTTTAATTGGTTTCATGCGAGCTTGGATGCTACCCGTGCACTGGATAACCGCACTGGATAACCGCACTGAGTAACCGCATTGAGTAAAAGGGACCACGATGAATTCGACGAGCTGTCGCTTTGGATTTTGGCAGATGTTTTCACATTCAGTTGCACAAGTGTTCTCGCTGTGGATGCCTTGGGCATGCCTCCTAGCGATGGTTCTGGCGGGCGGTACCGGGTTACCGGCCGCTAAGTTAGCTGCCAGTGAATTAGGAGCCAGTGAGTTACAGGCCAATGAATTACAGGCCGGCGAGTTAGCGGGGGCTCGGCCCAATATCGTGGTGGTGTTGACGGACGATCAAGGCTACGGGGACACATCCGGGCATGGGCATCCAATCCTGAAAACACCGAACCTTGATCGGCTTGAAGCTCAAGGTCGCAGTTTCCAAAATTTCTTTGTCTCTCCGACTTGTGCACCGACACGATCTGCATTGATGACCGGTAGGCATGAATTTTTCAATGGAGTGACCCATACGATTTTGGAGCGTGAGCGGTTGCGGCTCGATGCGGTTACGGTAGCGGATGTGTTGCGAGGGGCGGGGTATAGCACGGGTATATTTGGCAAGTGGCATTTGGGAGATGAGGATCTTTATCAGCCTGGGGTGCGAGGTTTTCAAGAGACCTTTATTCATGGGGCTGGTGGTATTGGCCAGACGTATCCGGGAAGTGGTGGGGATGCGCCGGAGAACAAGTACCATCGACCGTGGGTGTTGCACAACGGAGTTTTTGAGAAGACAGATGGTTACTGCACCGATGTGTTTTTTCAACGAGCAACGGATTGGATGGAAGAAAAGGTTAGGGGAAGCGATCCGTTTTTCTGTTGGATTGCGACCAACGCACCGCATGCACCTTACATTGCTCGACCTGAAGATGCCGCTTTGTTTGAAGGGATGGGGCTTGAGGAGAACGAGAAGAACTTTTATGGGATGATCCATAATATCGATCAGAACGTCGGCCAGTTAATGCAGAAGCTCGATCAGTGGGGGATCGCTGAGCAGACGTTAGTGGTGTTCATGAATGACAATGGGACTGCGTTGGGGGCTGAGCGGTTCAATGCATCGATGCGAGGGGCAAAGGGGACAGCTTGGTTGGGTGGAACGCGAGCGAACAGTTTTTGGAGATGGCCGACGAAGATCCCTGCGGGGAGTTGCGATGCGCTTACGGCGCACATCGATGTCTTTCGAACCTTCGCGTCGCTGGCAGGTGTGAAGCTTGACGATGAG
>Ga0114977_10003123_pt1 | contig 10638 bp, 9 predicted proteins | sample S_130805_MF_Meta_FD_87026 | JGI IMG/M metagenome (GOLD analysis project Ga0114977, IMG submission 87026) | Freshwater microbial communities from Lake Simoncouche, Canada to study carbon cycling - S_130805_MF_MetaG | ecosystem: Environmental > Aquatic > Freshwater > Lake | place: Lake...
GTGCGCGCTACTGAAACTTTTGCATCCCGAAAGAATATTTATGAATTAGCACTTGGAAAACTAAATGAGTCTGATGCAAAAATGTCTGGTCTTGCAGAACAGATGGCAGTTGCAGGTCAGAATGTTAAGAGCGCCCAGGCCGAGCTAGAACGAGTATTGGCAACGCTGGTTGAAGCTAACTCACAACGCGAATCTGATGATGCAGATTTATCAGCAGCAATTACCCAATTTGAATCACATCAAACACCTGCTGACCCTGACTTAACTCACCTAGAAGATTTACGTTCTAGAGTTTCAGCATCTAGATCGAGTGAAGTTGAAGCGCGATTAAATCTTCGCACGCTAGAAGAGCGAGTTACCGCCCTTGCAGCACGAGCATCTGCGTTAGAAGTTGCAGCACAAACTGAACGAGATTCAGCAACACGTGCAGTTAGCCGACGCGAACAACGTGGAGTTGCTGCACTCACTGCGCAAGGTGTTGCAGATGCAGCATACGAAGCCTTAATTCAAATCGAATCATCAATTGCGAAAGCCTCAACAGAGCGCGAACGATTAGAAATTTCAAGATCCGAACGCGAGAGTGAAATTCTGGCCCTTCGAGTTAAGAGTCGTGAACTAACAACTGAGTTAGATGCGCTTACTTCGAGCGTTCACCGAGATGAAATCGCACGTGCTGAACAACGACTTCGTATCGAAGCGTTGGAATCAAAAGCGGTCGAAGAACTTGGCGTAGATGTAACGACTCTGGTTAATGAGTATGGCCCTGCTAATGATGTACCAACATTTGTTGAAGATAGCGAAGGCAACTTTGTTCCGGGAGATTTGATTCCTTATCGCCGAGATCAACAAGAGAAGCGGTTAGCCCAAGCCGAACGTTCATTGGTCCTACTTGGAAAAATTAACCCACTTGCTTTGGAAGAGTATTCATCTCTCGAAGAGCGCTTGCGTTATCTAGCTGAACAACTTGAAGATCTTAAGAAGACTAAGCGCGACTTGTTAGACATCATCAAGGAAGTCGATGACAAGGTTCAGCAAATCTTCAAAGAGGCATATGACGATACTGCTCGGGAATTTGAACTTATTTTTGCTCGCCTATTCCCAGGTGGTGATGGTCGTTTAATTCTTACAGATGCCGAAGATATGACAACTGCTGGAGTAGATGTTGAGGCCAGGCCGCCAGGAAAACGAATCAAGCGACTTTCGCTCCTATCTGGTGGTGAGCGCTCATTGGTTGCAGTTGCACTTTTGGTTGCAATCTTTAAAGCGCGCCCAAGTCCGTTCTATGTGATGGATGAAGTTGAAGCAGCTCTTGATGACACAAACCTTGGTCGGCTACTTGGCGTCTTCGAAGAACTTCGTGAAAAATCACAACTAATTATCATTACGCACCAGAAGCGCACGATGGAAATTGCAGATGCGCTTTATGGCGTGACCATGCGCGGCGATGGCGTCTCTGAAGTTATCTCGCAGCGTATTCGGGAATCTGAAAGTGCAAACTAGTTAGCTAGTTGAAATTAATGGCTCTCTTCAGCAAATTATTCGCAAAGATTCGTGGCGGTGCTAATTCCGCAAGTGATTGGGCAGAAATTGAAGAATCTTTAATCGAAGCAGATTTAGGCGCAAGTAGCGCTGCGGAGATAATAGAGATTGCGAAGAAAGTTAAGGGCGACGAGATCTCTGATGCAATTTTTGCCGCGCTTAGCTCTTGGCTAAGTAAGAGCGAGCGAAACCTGGCAATAAATTCGAATCGTCCAACAACGGTGATGATTGTTGGCGTAAATGGAACGGGTAAAACTACTTCTACAGCCAAATTAGTCTCTTTTTTGAAGCATAAAAATCAAAGTGTTTTACTTGCTGCCGCAGATACATTTCGGGCGGCTGCTGTTGAACAACTCCAAACTTGGGCTAAAAGATTAAGTGTCGAAGTTGTAACAGGACCGGTTAATGGCGATCCAGCATCAGTTGCCTTTGAAGCCGCGACTAAAGCAAAGAGCGAAGACACAAATTATTTAATAATTGATACTGCTGGAAGATTGCACACAAAATCTGGCTTGATGGATGAGCTAGGAAAAGTTCGTAGAGTTGTTGAGAAAGTTTTACCCATCGATGAAGTTCTTCTCGTAGTCGATGCGACAACTGGTCAAAATGGAATTGTTCAGGCAAAGATATTTATGGAGAGCGTTGAAGTGACAGGTTTGATTCTGACCAAGATGGATGGTTCAGCTAAAGGTGGAATCGCGCTGGCGATCGAACGTGAAACCGGAATCCCAGTTAAATTCATCGGCACCGGTGAGGCGGCCGAGGACCTGCAAGCCTTTGAAGCCGAAAGCTATTTGAACGGGCTTTTCGCCTAAAAACTTGGTGCTGCAACCAATTTGTAACACAAGGGCTTAAGCATTCACCAATTTGTAATCTGCAAAGCCATCCAATGTAACGCCGACAGGCGAATCTGCAGCCATCTCAATGGTGAGGCTTTTTTAGAAATTCTTGAAAATTGTGAAGGAAGTTAAAAATGGATGTAGTTCTTAACTCAGGCGACACCGCTTGGATGTTAGCAAGTACAGCTCTTGTACTTCTAATGACTCCCGGTCTTGCCTTCTTCTATGGCGGAATGGTTAGAAGTAAAAGCGTTCTAAACATGATGATGATGTCCATGGTGACAATTGGGATCGTTAGCGTGTTGTGGGTTTTCTATGGTTATGAATTAGCTTTTGGATATTCATCGGATTCACCTTGGTATGGTGGCTTTTCACTTTCAGGTTTGGGTTCGCAAGTAAATGATTTCACCAATAATGGTGGAACATATCCGATCCCACTTCTTGTCTTTGCGGCATTTCAATTGATGTTCGCGATAATCACGCCCGCACTTATCTCTGGTGCGATCGCTGATCGTGCAAAATTTTCAGCATGGGCGGTCTTCGTAGCAATTTGGGTAACAGTTGTTTACTTCCCAGTTGCACACTGGGTCTTCGCCTTTGGCCATAAAGTTGGTGATACCGTAACTGGTGTTGGTTATTTAGCGGGCAAGGGGCTAGAAGATTTTGCTGGTGGAACTGCAGTTCACATTAATGCGGGAGCTGCGGGACTTGCACTTGCAATTCTTCTCGGCAAGCGCGTTGGTTGGCGCAAAGAAGCAATGCGTCCACACTCACTGCCATTAGTGATGTTGGGCTCTGGTTTGCTTTGGTTTGGTTGGTTTGGTTTCAATGCTGGATCAGCTCTGGCCGCAAATGGAATCGCCGGTTTAGCATTTATGAATACTCAAGTTGCAACTGCCGGCGCACTTGTTGGTTGGATTCTTGTTGAAAAAATTCGCAACGGACATCCAACTTCACTTGGTGCGGCATCAGGTGCGGTTGCTGGTTTAGTTGCAATCACGCCAGCTTGTGCATTCGTTGCACCATGGGCTGCAGTAGTTATCGGCTTTATCGCTGGAATTCTCTGCTCACTTGCAGTCGGACTTAAATACAAGTTTGGCTTTGATGATTCACTCGACGTTGTCGGCGTTCACTTGGTCGGCGGTATTTGGGGTTCACTTTCAATCGGAATCTTCGGTGCAAGCGTTGTAAATAGCGTAGGTATAAACGGACTGCTTTATGGCGGCGGCGCCGGACTTCTTGGCAAGCAAGCACTTGGCGTTGGATTAGTTGCGGCATATTCATTCGTTGCAACACTAATTATCGGGTTTGCAATCGAAAAAACAATTGGCTTCCGAGTGAAGAAAGATTCTGAAGTTGAAGGAATCGACCTAAATGAACATGCCGAATCTGCATATGAAATGTATAGCTCATCACGAGGAGGATCATCACTATGAAACTAATTACCGCGATCATCAAGCCATTTAAGTTGGAAGATGTAAAAGAGGCGCTAACGGCCTTTGGAATTACCGGAATGACAGTTTCAGAAGCAAGTGGATTTGGTCGTCAAGGTGGACACACAGAGGTTTACCGCGGCGCTGAATACACAGTTGATCTGATTCCAAAGATTCGACTGGAAGTTCTAGTTGATGGCAATGAAGCAGAAAAGGTCATTGATGTAATTGTGAAGGCGGCATCAACTGGCGCTATTGGTGATGGAAAAGTTTGGTCGTCACCGGTAGACAATATTGTTCGCGTTCGTACTGGCGAACGCGGAACCGACGCCATCTAATTAGCAAATAAGTAGACTAACTCCGTGGGAACCCGTGAGCGTCGCGATCGATCTAACAAGGCCGATACTTCGCTCCGGGTTTCATTTTTGCAATTTGCGGAGAAACATCTCGCAAAGCCGAATTCAGTTTCGCTAACAGCAGTTGGTGGATATGGCCGTGGTGAACTTGCGCCAGGTTCAGATTTAGATTTATTGATTCTCCATGATGGCAATGAAAAGCCAGAAGTAATTTCCGAATTTGTGAATGCTTTTCTTTATCCACTTTGGGACGAGGGTAGATCGGTCGATCATTCAGTTCGCACTAGAAGCGATACTCGCGAAATTGCGAATGAAGATATTCGAGTAGCTCTTGGATTGTTGGATTTGCGACATATCGCTGGTGATTCTGATTTATCAGCCGTGGTGACATCAGATGCAATTGAAAATTGGCGTAAGAATCAGAGTAAATACCTACCTTTATTGCGAAAATCTATTCAAGAACGGGAATCGCGTTCGGGTGAATTGGCTTATTTATTGGAACCAGATCTCAAAGAGGCTCGCGGTGGACTACGCGATATCAATGCGTTGCGGGCAATAGAAATGTCCGGAGCAGTTTCAGTTTCGCTGGCTCGAGTTGCTGAATCCGAATCGCTCTTAGCTAGCGTTCGAGATGTATTGCATGGCGAGAGTTTGAAAGCTCGAGATCAATTGCTGTTGACCGAGCAGGATCGTGTCGCAGCGGCCATGAAATTTAGAGATGCCGATGTACTCATGCTTGAAGTAGCGAAAGCAGCACGAGCGGTTGACTACTTGATGAACCTGACTTGGCATCGGATTGATTCTGCAGATGCAAAGGGATGGTTTCGTAAAAGTAAGCAACAAGATATCGATAAAGGTTTAGTGATTCTAAATTCAGAGGTAACAATCGCTGATAATTACGATCTCACGTCAGATCCCGCAATTGGCTTGCGGGCTGCGGCCGATGCGGCGCAACGCGGATTACCACTTTCAATTGATGCATGTGTTCTATTAGCTGAGAAATTTTCACCACTTCCTACACCCTGGCCGAAAGATGTTTTGAATGATTTAGTTGCACTTATTGGCGCCGGCGCGCCAATGATTAGAGTTTTTGAAGCTTTAGATCAAGATGGCTTGATTGAGAAGTGGATTCCAGAGTGGTCCCATGTTCGGTTCTTGCCCCAACGCAATGTTCTCCATCGCCATACCGTTGACCGACATATGTTGGAAACAGCTGTCCGCGCAGCGAATCTAACGCGTACCGTAAAGCGTCCAGATATTCTCCTTGTGGCTGCGCTATTTCACGATATTGGTAAGGGATTTGCCGATAAAGATCATTCACAATATGGCGAAGAGTTAATTCTTCCTCTTGCAAAGCGGTTAGGTTTTGAGAGCGCAGATTGCGAGCAAATTGCAATCCTTGTTCGCGAACATCTATTGCTCTCTGCAGTTGCGACTCGTCGCGATCTTGAAGATCCAGCAACAATCTCATTCGTTGTAGATAAAGTTAAAGATCCGGAGACGCTCCAGCTGCTGCACGCACTTAGCATTTCCGATGGTGAAGCGACTGGAAAATCTGCATGGAGTGATTGGAAAGCTGGTCTAGTTGCTGACTTAGTTGCGAAATGTCTTTCAGTAATGGCTGGCGTAAAGCCAGTATCGCAACCAGATTTGTTACCAGTTGGACCGGTAACAGAAGATCTAACAATCTCAATAATCGGTGATCAGCGCCGCGGTGAGCTGATTGAAATCGAAATTATTGCTAAAGATCAGACTGGACTTCTCTCTGCGGTTGCCGGCCTAATGACAATTTCAAGACTTAATGTTCGTTCGGCAAAGACTCGAACAACTAACGAGATAGCAGTAATGCGTTGGATGGTGGAATTAGAAACTAATGCCCAGATGCCGACTGAAGAAAAACTATTGGATCAATTAAGAAAAGCACTATCTGGCGATTTAGATTTAGGTCGCAAAATCGAAGAACGTATTGATAATTATCGTAAGAGCCCAGGTATTCCTACGCCACCACCAGTTGTGTTCGCGGCAAATGATTTAGCTACCAATGCAACAATCATTGAAGTAAGAATGCATGATCGCCCGGGCATCCTTTTTTCAGTTGCTCGCGCAATCTCTAGATTCGGCGTAGATATTAAATCTGCGATCGTTTCTACTCTTGGGGCCGAAGCCTTCGATACGCTTTATGTGACGGACCTATCTGGCCAGCCACTCAGTGGTGAGCGAGCACAATTGCTTGCGACAAAAGTTGAAAATATTTTAATCACTCACCTTTAACTAGTAACCTCACCCCATGTTTGAATCCTTATCGGCAAAATTTCAAGGTGCCTTCGCCTCGCTCCGAAGTAAAGGTCGCCTTAAGTCGGGGGATATTGAAGAGATTTCGCTAGAGATACGCAGCGCACTTCTAGATTCAGATGTTTCGCTAAGCGTTGTCGATAACTTTATAACTGAACTCAAAGTGCGCACCGATGCGATTTTGGAAGATCTTAATAAATCAACCAATCCAGCAAATGCAGTTTTTGAGATTGTTAATTCGCTTCTCATCGAAATCTTGGGAGGCAGCGCTAGAAGAATTAGATTGGCAAAGAAACCGCCAACTGTGATTCTCTTAACCGGTTTACAAGGTGCCGGTAAAACTTCGCTGGCAGGAAAACTTGCTAAGTATCTGAAAGATCAAGGTAACACACCTCTTCTTGTAGCTTCGGACTTACAACGCCCAAATGCGGTTACGCAATTACAAGTTGTTGGAGAGAGCATCGGAGTTCCAGTATTTGCCCCTGAACCTGGAAATGGTGTTGGCGATCCGATAAAAGTTGCAAAGAGCGGTCTGCAATTTGCGCAAGATAAATTACACAACATAGTAATTGTTGATACTGCTGGCCGCCTTGGCGTTGATGCCGAGTTAATGAAGCAAGCAAAGGCAATTCGCGATGCGGTAAATCCTGATGAAGTTTTATATGTAGTTGATGCGATGGTTGGCCAAGATGCAGTTCGAACCGCACAAGCATTCCAAGAAGGTGTTGGGTTCGATGCAATTGTTCTGACTAAGTTAGATGGTGATGCCCGAGGTGGTGCTGCGCTTTCAATTACCCAAGTAACGGGCAAACCAATTATGTTCGCTGCAACTGGCGAAAAAGTTACTGATTTTGATCTCTTCTATCCAGATCGAATGGCGTCACGCATTCTTGGACTTGGTGATATCGCAACTCTTGCCGAGCAAGCTAAGGGTGCATTTGATAGTGACACCGCATCAAAACTAGAGAGCAAATTTGCGAGCGGTGAAGATTTCACGCTAGATGATTTCTTATCGCAATTAGAAGCAATGAAGAAAATGGGCTCGATGACGAAGCTTTTAGGTATGTTGCCAGGTGCAAACTCTGGTGCTTCGAAAAATATGAAGAAACAACTTGAACAATTTGATGAGGGCGAACTTGTTAAAACGCAATCAATAGTTCAATCAATGACGCCGTTAGAACGCAATGATCCGAAGGTATTAAATGGATCAAGACGTTCACGAATTGCTAAAGGTTCGGGCCGTCAGGTTTCAGATGTGAATTCATTGGTTGAGAGATTCACCCAAGCCCAGAAAGTTATGAAGCAAATGCGAACCGGAAAGGGTGGAGCGCAATTGCCACCAGGTATGGCGCTTCCTCCCGGTATGCCAAAAGCACCTGCTCCTAAAGTTATAAATAAGAAGAAATCCCGTTCAGGAAACCCGGCGAAGCGGGCCCTTGAAAGCTAATTGACCCCTCAAATCGCAATTTGGGTTATGACCTTGGGGCTGGCAAGATTGGTCACCTGCAAGGGGCCCTCTACCCCCAAGCGATCTTCGCCAAGAGGTGAAAGATTTTTTCAAAACAGGTTTTAATTTTTGAGTGACGCTCCCACTGTCACAAGAAAATATGAACCGCTTAAAACAAGGAGAAAGCCTTCGTGGCCGTAAAAATTAGATTAATGCGTATGGGAAAAATCCGTACTCCACATTTCCGTATCGTAGTTTCAGATTCACGCGCTGCTCGTAACTCTCGCGCGATTGAAGAGATTGGTCGCTACTCACCAGGATCAGAACCTTCACTTATCGAAATTACTTCTGACCGCGCGCAATACTGGTTATCTGTTGGTGCACAACCAACCGAAGCTGTAACAGCGCTTCTCAAAATTACTGGTGATTACCAGAAGTTCAAGGGCCTTCCAGGTAGCGAAGGAACACTTAGAAAGATTGCTGAAAAGCCAAGCAAGCGAATTGCTTACGAAGCAGCCGTTAAGGATGCAATGAACGAGCCAGCAGATGGCGCAACTACACTTAAGAAGAAGGCTGCAGAGAAGTTAGCTGCTAAGGCTGCACCTGCTGTTGAAGTTGTTGAAACTCCTGCTGAAGTCCAAGCCGTAACTGAAACAGTTGAGGCAGATGTCCAAGCCGAAGTTGTTGCAGAGGCTCCAGCCGAAGTTGTTGCAGAAGCGCCAGCCGCAGAAGAAGCTGCTGAATAAAAATGATTGATGAAGCGCTAGAACATCTAGTTAAGGGGATTGTTGATAATCCTGATGATGTAGTTATTACAACTAAAGATCATCGTCGTGGGACAACGCTAGAAGTTCGAGTTAATCCAGAAGATATTGGCAAGGTGATTGGCCGTAATGGTCGCACCGCGCGTGCACTTCGCACAGTTATTAGTGCGATTGCCGGACGTTCAGTTCGCGTAGATCTCATCGAGGCTGACGAGGCTCGCTAATAGTGCAACTTGTCGTTGCCAGAATTGGTCGCGCACATGGAGTACTTGGTGAGGCGACAGTTGAAGTGCGCACTGACCAACCAGAAGATCGATTCTTTATTGGCTCTGTCCTAGCGACAGAGCCAGAGTCATTTGGTCCACTAACTATCTCTTCAGTACGCGATCACAATGGAACGCTTCTGCTTGGTTTTGAAGGCGTTAGTGATCGAAATGAAATTGAAAAATTACGAAATGTTCTACTTTTAGCGGATGTAGATATTGAAGCTGATTCAACCGAAGATGATTTTCATGTTCAACAATTACTTCAATGTGAAGTTTCGACAGAAGATGGTGCTGTAATCGGCAAAGTCACTGATGTAATTAATTTGCCAGGCCAAGATGTTTTAGCAGTTTCCTACAACGATCGCGAAGTGCTAATTCCCTTTGTAAAAGCGATTGTTCCGACAGTGGATATAAAGAATCGCAAAATCGTGATAGTTCCTCCGCTAGGGTTATTAGATGAGTAAGGTCAATCGCTTCGATGTAATAACTATATTTCCAGATTATTTAGCGCCGCTTAACCTCTCGCTAATTGGTAAAGCCCAGGCTGCTGGATTAATCGAAATCGGAGTACATGATTTACGTGCACAAACTTCAGATGTTCATGGTTCTGTTGATGACACTCCTTATGGGGGTGGCGCTGGAATGGTTATGTCGCCTGAACCTTGGGGAAAGGCAATTGATGCGGTTGCAGACCTTGTACCTGGCGTTGAACATGAATTGATTGTTCTAACTCCTGCGGGCGAAAAATTAACGCAGAATTTGGCTAGTGAGTTAACTAATTCAAAACATCTAATCTTTGCCTGCGGTCGTTATGAAGGAATAGACGTTCGAGTAAGCGATTTTTATGCAAGTGCAAAGGGTTTTAAAGTCCGCGAAGTTTCAATTGGTGATTACGTTTTAGGTGGCGGGGAAGTGGCAACACTTGTGATCATGGAAGCGATAATTCGCTTACTTCCAGGAGTGATCGGAAATCCATCTTCGCTCGATGAAGAATCACATACTTTAATTGACGGCGATAACGCGCTTGTCGAATATCCAAATTACACAAAACCTAAAGAGTGGCGTGGGTTAAGCGTTCCAGAAGTCTTGCTCTCTGGAAATCATGGTGAAATTGCCAAGTGGCGCTTGGAGCAAGCGAAAATTCGCACCAATAATCGCCCTAATTGATTCAAATCTCACACGTTTAACTAGCGAGTAGCACATTTCTTGCGCTAAGTTCCGCTAATGGCATCAATTGACCCAAAGATTCAAAATCGTTTAATTAGAGATCTTGAACCTGCCGTTGCCGTCGAACTTGAACGACATGTTGCAACAACGAAAGATTGGTATCCCCATGAGTATGTCCCATGGAGCGAAGGACGAACATTTGCCGGACCGCTAAATGGTGATGCGTGGGAAGCTAAAGATTCAAAACTTTCACCAATTGCACAAGATGCGCTAATCCTAAATTTATTAACCGAAGATAATCTTCCGAGCTATCACACTGATATAGCAATCTCGATGAGCCGTGATGGCGCATGGAATACCTGGATTAACCGATGGACTGCTGAAGAAGCACGCCACGGAATAGTTATGCGCGATTATCTAATGGCAACTCGCGGCGTCGATCCAAACGAACTCGAAGAATTGCGTATGGCGCACATGTCTGCTGGATATCAGACCCCATACGACAACGATATGTTGCATACCGTTTCATATGTAA
>Ga0114977_10003126_pt1 | contig 10633 bp, 5 predicted proteins | sample S_130805_MF_Meta_FD_87026 | JGI IMG/M metagenome (GOLD analysis project Ga0114977, IMG submission 87026) | Freshwater microbial communities from Lake Simoncouche, Canada to study carbon cycling - S_130805_MF_MetaG | ecosystem: Environmental > Aquatic > Freshwater > Lake | place: Lake...
GCACATAAGCCCGGGCGGCCCCCACAACCCGGGCGGGATGATCGCTGCCGTTGGTGAGGGGGACCCGGAAGCCGCAATCCAAAAATCGTTCGAAGTCTGCCGGCCCGAGTTGGTCGAACGAATCGGAGAGTCCATGGATGACGTTGATGGGGGGCTCATGATTGCCACCGGTGCCATGGGCCTCGATCGAGATTCCCCCCTGACTCCGTGCCTCCTCGATCGCCGGGCGGTTGTGCGGCCAATCGATCGAGTCGTCGCCAGCGATTCCCGGCCCGGTGCCGATCGGCATCACGAGCCAGCGGAGATTCAGGAAGCAGAGATGACCGTAGAGATTCTCATTGCGGTACTCCTCCGCCATCTCGACGTGGTAGCCATCGCGGCACAAGCTCGCGACCGGGCCGACCGGCGCCTGCGACGGCTTCACGAAGGCGTCACTCGCGGTCCGGTGGAGAAGCGTGAGATTGTTGACGACGCGGAGGTCCTCGGCCCGCTGGACAAGCCCGAGCGTCTCGAGAGGCAGATCGACGTTCCAGGCATTGGTCACCCAGTGGACATGCGTGTCGCCACTGATCCAGCCCTCGGCTGCGGCATCGACAAACCGTGGCACGGCGAGCGTCACGGCGCGGCTCTCCCCCGGCTCGAGTTCGAGCGTCTCACCGACCACGGCGTGTTCGTAGCCCCGCTCCGCCTCGATCCGACAGGCACCGGGCGGGAGGACGACTTCGGCGCTCGAGTCGCAGTAGAAGAAGGGGAGACGTTGAAGCCGTGGCAGGGGCAATCCAAGGATCGGCTTGACCGTGAACGTCGGATCGTCGGCGAACGGCCCGGCCTGACGGCAGGCCCCGTCGCTCCCCAAGGCGCGCACCCGCGCACAGACAGCCGCTCCCGTATCCCCATCGACGACCTGCACCCGCAGCCGTGCCGGCTCCACGACGCGCACGGACAGCGCCAGCGTCGCGACCGCCCCGGCTCCCTCCTCCTGCACTTCGAGACGCGCTCCCGCAGGCGCCTCGGCGGCAGCGGAGAGGACGACGAGAAAGGGCTGCGTCCGGCCAGGGAGCACCGTCCAGGGCTCTGCCTGGATCACGTTCCCCGACACGCCGACGGCAAGCCGGGCAGGCAGCCCGGCCGTATGGGTCAACTCCACGATCAGGTACCGTTCGATCCCACGGGCCAGGTCGATCGGCGGGAGCACCCCTTCGGAGAGAAGCGTTTCACCATCCCACCTCACGCCCAGCGCCCCATGCTGCTTCCGGAGCCTCGCCATAAGCTCGCCGCGCCGCTTCTCCAGATCGGCAAGCCCGCGGGCACCGGGGGACTTCGTGGCGAAACGGTGCTCGTCGATCGCCTGCCGGACGACCTGATTGTCGAGCGGGCTTCCGACCCGCGCCACAAGCGCAGTGAAGAACTCGAGCGCGAACCAGGCCGCCTGCCGATCGGCCTCGGTCGGCTCTTCCCCGGCGTCCCCCTCGAGCGCCATCCGCGCCCGGTGGAACTCCGGCGGGTGGGCAACTGCGGCCGCGCCGACGACAACGCCGACCAGGGCCATCGCCGCGGCGGAAAAGAGCCGACACGCTTTTGGAAAAACCATTCGCAGCCCCCGTGTGCCCCGTCAGGCTACTCCGTGGGTGAGGGCCCCCGCCACCCTTCCGGTACACTGTCCGCTCCGGGCCGACCCCGCCCACAGCAGGAGCAGGACCATGATCAACCATGCGCCGATCGAGCGACTCGTCGATCTGCTCGACCCTGCCGCCGACATCCTCCTCAACATGACCCGCGACGAGGCCCTCGCCCGCGTTGCCTCCGGTGAGCCGGCGCTGGTGCGCGGGATCGACGGCCACTTCGCGCTGGTGCACCGAGACGGCAAACAGATCCGCATGGCCCGCTCGCTCGGCCGTCCGCTCCGCTACTTCATCGCCAAGAAAGCGGCCGGCCCCGTCCTCGTCGTCGCCGACCGGATCGACGCGATTCGAATCTGGCTCGAGAGCGAGGGGCTCGCCGACCAGTTCCACCCCTCCTATACCCGGATGGTGCCGGCGCATCATCTGATGGAGTTGGCGCTCGTCGGCTGCCCAGACCCGAATCCGGTCTGCCGCCGCTTCTTCACCCCTGAGCGCAACCGCTGGGGCACCGATCTCGACGACATCGGCCGCCGCTACATCGGGGCCCTCCGCGAGGCGCTGGCAGCCTGGCTCGATTCCGTCGGCCCGCGCGAGCCGCTGGGAGTGCTCTTCTCCGGCGGGATCGATTCCGGCAGCGTCCTCCTCGTGCTTCACCATCTGCTCCTTTCCCGCGGCGAGACGCCGCAGCGACTCAAGGCCTTCACCCTCGCGCTTGCCGGACGGGGGAGCGATCTGGCACAGGCCCGCGGGTTTCTCGCCCGCACCGGTCTCGACTATCTCCACGAGGCGGTGGAAATTGCAGAAGACGAGATCGATCTCGAGGGAACGATCCGCACGATCGAGGACTACAAGCCGCTCGACGTCCAGGCAGCCGCCGCGGGATTGGCGCTGTGCCGGGGGATCCGCCGCCGCTATCCCGACTGGACGTGGCTCGTCGACGGCGATGGAGGCGACGAGAACCTGAAGAGCTACCCGATCGAGGACGATCCGGAGCTCACGATCCGCAGTGTCCTCAACAACCCGCTCCTCTACCACGAGGGATGGGGCGTCGAGGCGATCAAGCACTCTCTCACCTATTCCGGTGGCCAGAGCCGCGGTCATGTCCGTAGCTACGCCCCCGCCGCCACGCTCGGCTTCCGCGGCTACAGCCCGTACGCGCTGCCCAACGTCATCGAGGTGGCCGAGGGGATCCCTTTCATCGAGCTCACCGACTGGGACCACGAACGGCTCTACGCCCTCAAAGGTGACATCGTCGCCCGCGGCGTCCGCCAGGTGACCGGGATCGAACTGCCGGTGTTCCCCAAGCGTCGTTTCCAGGCGGGGATCTCCGAGGGGCAGACCGACCGGTCGCTGTTCCCCACCGATCCTCGCTTCTACCGCCGGATCCACGAGAAGATCTGGGGCTGAAGCAGGTCGAGGCCCCTGTCGGTGTCACTTGTCGACGGCGCTGTGGGCGAAACGGTGTCGCGCGGCGGGATCGAGGAGCCCGACAGGATCGAAGGGAGCGAGACGCTCGCGGAGACGGGCCGTTGCCTCCTTCCCCCCCGCGATCAACTCGGCCCGCGCCGCCGACAAGGCACGGCGGAGCGGACCGACCCGGGCGGCCAGAAAGCCCTGCGACGAGGTCGTCTCGCCGCGGCAGGAGCCACGCTCCGCCTCGATCGTGGCCAGGAAGTAGAGGGTGCTCGCCAGCCTGAACGAATCGAAGTCGGGAAGGACCGCATAACAGGCACTGACGAGTTCGTCGATCCAGCGGACCTCGTCGATCACCCCCTCGCCGTAGGCGGTCCAGCCAGCCTCATCGAACGACTCGGCGAGGAGCAGATCGGCCAGACGCTGCACCCCGGAGAGGGCATGGGCGATGCCGGAACTATGCAGCGGGTCGACGAAGCCCGCCGTCGTCGGGAGCATGGCGTAGCCCTCCCCGGAGGCCCTCGACCAGAGCCGGCTCATCCGCGGCATCACCGCCAGCGCCCGCGCCGGCCGGCTCGGCGCGAGGAGCGCCTCGAGCGACGGATAGCCCTCCAGGGTGCGCTGCCACGCCGCGTCGAGCGCGCCCTGGTCCCCGTGGGCCCACCGCCGGCAGACCTCCTCCGGCTGCACGATCCCGACGCTCGCGAGATCGTCACGGAACCGCAGGATCCAGATCCATCCGCCGGCGATCACATGATGCTGCGCCGCATCATCGGAGCGGAATGGGGTGGTCGTCGAGAAGTTCCCCGTTTCCTCCTGGATTCGATCCCATGAATCGACACCATGAAAATGCCCGTAAAGAGCGCCGGTTCGGGTGAGGAGAACATCGTCGCGGCGCTCGAGACCGAGGGCCGCCGCGAGGACGCCGCCGCCGCCGGTGGCGTCGATGAGGAACGGGGCGTTCGCCCGCTCCTCCGCGCTGCCGCTGCCACCGAAGCGCACCGTCCAGCGCCCCGCGTCGCGATCGAGCGATTCAATCCGGCACGACTCCCGCGCCACCACGCCTGCCTCCACGGCCGAGGCGAAGAGGAACAGGTCGACGTCGGCCCGCAACCAGTGCGTGTCGCTGCCGGCATCGGTGGCACTGGCAGCGACCAGGAGCGACGAGGCGTGATGAAGAGTGTCGCGAAACGGCTCGCCGGGCCGGTGATGAAAATAGGAGAAGCCCCGTTTCTTCCCGCAGCCGAGGTGGGGATAGGCCGCCTGCCATGATCCCCACCGGGCCAGCGGCGCAAGCTCCGGCAATCGGTGACGACGGGCAAGATCGGCAAGGATCAGATCGGCGGCCGGCGTGCTCGACTCGCCGATGGCAAACCGCGGATGACGGCCACGATCGATGACCAGCACGCGCATTCCACGCGCAGCGAGAATCCACCCCAGCAGGCTTCCGCTGAAACTGCTGCCGAGGATGATCACGTCATGATCCATGCCGGCATCCACAGTCGAGAGGGCAGGGGGGGAGCCGGGCCCGGGCCCGGTTCATCCGTGCGATCCGCGCCCGTCGCGGAGCCCGGCAGAGGTCGCAATGCCCGGACAGCCGGTCCCAATCCCATCCATCGAGCGTCACCAGGCACCCCGCGGGGACGCTGTCGAGCGCCCCGGCGAGGGCCGACTCGGCGGCCGCCGCCGACACCGGTGCGAAGTGACCGCTGGCCGCGAGTCGGTCGATCGTTCCGTTGCCGGACCGTGTGGGGATGAGGCTCACATGCCGGCACCCCGCCGCGGCGGCAAAGCCCGCCGCATCGATCGCCGCATCGATCGACGCCTCCTCACAGCGCCCCGGGAGGCCGAGGAGGACGAAGGCCCGCACGTCGATGCAACAGTCGCCAAGCCGTCCGCAGGCTGCCGCGAAGTCGTCGGGTGTCATCTGTTTGTTGAGCCAGGGAAGCGTCCCGGCATCGATCGTCTCCAGGCCGAGGGCCACCTCGAGCGTGCCCCCGAGCCGTCCGGCGAAGGCCGTAAGCGCCCCGTCGACCAGGCGCGGATGGGTCTCGACGATCACACGCCCGAAGCCGCCGACCAGCGCCGCGATCCGCGGCAGGTCGGCGGGGGGAACGGCCCGGGCGTCGGTGAAATTGCTGGCGTTGTAGAGCTTGATCCAGCGGGCGCTGCCGAGGCCGGCTGCGGGAGGAAGGGCGAGGGCCGCAGCGATCTGCGCCGGCAGGGCACCGATCGGCGTCGGTCCATCGAGCGTGTGCCGCCACAGATCGCACATCGCGCAGGTGAACGGACACTCGGCGCCGGCCAGGAGCACCACGCGGCAGGCGACGCCTTGACCCGGCCCGGCCACCTCCTCCTCGTCCCAGACCGCGATCGGTCGCCACGGATCGACCCGCTGCTTCGGCCCCCGTGCCTGCCGGATGGCTGTCGAGGAGAGCACGTCGATCGGCTCGGAGGTGCGCCCCCCGTCGGCGGAGGTCATCGGGCCACGGTCTCCGTCGCGGGTGGCTGGTTGAGGATGATCGCCCGGTCAACCTCGATGCCGGGGTGGACGCTTGTCGATCGATCGGGCCAGACGATGCCGACTTCCACCGGGCCGGCGACGTCCCCCAGGCCGAACGACACCGGCAGTTCGCACTGCGACTGGTAGCCACGCGTGGTGCTGACGCGTCGCGTCAGCGTTCCCGACGGCGTCTTCACGCTCACAAGCGCCCCCACCGCGTCTGGATTGTCACCGGCACCGGAGAGCCCGATCCGCAGCCAGTGGTGGCCCGAGGCCTGGGCGTTCCGGAGGAGACGGGGCTTCGACCCACTGGCGGTGATGACCAGATCGGTGTCGCCGTCGCCGTCGATGTCGGCCGCGGCGATCGACCGTCCGACGAGCGGCCGGTGGAAGTCGCTCCCCACGAGGTCGACCGGAGCCGGCCGGAATTCGGTCGCCTCATCGATGCCGCAATTCCAGAACAGCTCGGGCGACTGCTCGTAAAACTGCGTCTTCTGGACCTTGTTGATGTCCTCCTCGAGATGACCGTTGGCGGCGAGGATGTCGAGCCTGCCATCGAGATCGATATCCTCGAAGAGGACGCCGAAAGTCAGTTCCTGGCGGGTCTCCGGGCCGAGGCCGTTGGAGACCGCGTCATCCTTGAACTGCATCTGCGCTCCCTGGGAGACATACAGCGCGTTCATTTCGTTGGAGAAGTTGCCGATCACGATCCCGATCTCGTCGTCGTTCCGGAACCGGGCGATGTCGATTCCCATCGCGCCGCGGGCCTTTCCCTCGACGTCGTAAGCGACACCGGCGAGGTTGCCGACCTCCTCGAAGACGCCCTTCCCGGTGTTGCGGAAGAGGAAGTTCTGCACCGTGTCGTTGGCCACGACGACGTCGAGCGCCCCGTCGCCATCGAGATCGTCGAAGGCCAATCCCAACGACTTCCCGACCGGCACCCCCGTGGCCGCGTTGCGGACCCGGACGCCGGCCTCCTCGGAGACATCGGTGAATCGCCCCCCGCCGTCGTTGCGCAGAAGCCGGGGGAAGGCGCCGCCGAAATTCTGCGGCCGGCCGTAGGCCCTTCCCCCGCCGACAAGGCGGAAATCCTGGGCCCGGTCGATGTCGCGCGACCAGGCGACGTAATTGCACACCATCAGGTCGAGGTCACCGTCGCGGTCGGCGTCGAACCACCCGCAACTCGTGCCCCAGTCGGCATCGTCGCCCGCCACGCCCGCCAGGGCGGTGACGTCGGCGAACTTCCCACCGCCGAGATTGCGGAAGAGATGGTCGGGACCGACGGCGCTGATGAACAGATCGCGGCGACCGTCCGCATCGAAGTCCCCCACCGCGACGCCGGTGCCGTAGAAGGGGACGTCGAGCCCCGACCCGGCGGTGATGTCGCGGAACGACCCGCCACCGTCGTTGTCGTAGAGTTTCATCGTCGGTGCTGGCGTCGATCCGGAAGGGTCGGCCCACGGCCAGCGGTCTCCCTGAACAAAGAGGAGATCCTGATCCCCGTCGCCGTCGTGGTCGAAGAAGGCACACCCACCCCCCATCGTCTCCGGGAGGAGTTTCTCACCCGCCGCGCCGTTCTCATGGACAAAATCGATCCCGGCTGCGGCGGTGATGTCGGTGAACGGCAGCGGCGGCATCTTCACCTTGGGCTTCTCGCGGCCCGCCGGGAGGGCGAGCGTCGCTTCCTGCTGAGGAGCAGAGGGGGGCTTGCGCCCCATCCGCCAGGCCACGACGCCCCCGACGACACCGAGGAGCAGGATCACTCCCAGCGACCGCCAGAACGCAGTGCCGATGACGGCGTCGTCGCGATCCTCGACGTCGTCTTCGTCGTGCGGGGAGCGTGTCTCACGTTTTGCCATCGACTGGTCTTTCCTCTCTCGCCGCGAGGGCGTGTTCACCAACCGGTCAGGATCCGCTCCCCTCGGCCCGTAGCGCGGCGGGCGACAGCGACACCTCATCGCGCACGCCCGAGGCAGCGGGAGGGCCAGCCCCACCTTCGGCCGTCGCCCCGGCAAGCGGTGCCTCGGGCAATTCCGGAGCGCCGGGCCGCTGGAGCGGGTAGATCACGAGCGTCTCGGCGGCGAAGTTCGCCGCCGGATACTTCTCCCGGGCCAGCGACACGGCCCGATCGGCGGCGTTGTCATCGAGCTTGTAGCGCTCGTGGAGGCGGCGATGCTCCTCCGACTTCTCCGCGTTGCCGAGTTGGCCGTGGATCAATTGGAGATTGTAGTGCGCGGCGACGTTCTCCGAATCGAGGAGGAGCGTCATCTCGAAGTGCCGTGCCGCCTCCTCGAGCACCGCCCGCCGTCCCGCGGCCGCGTCGGGGCCGCGGAACTGGCTGGCCCGGTCGTAGAGCGTCAGTCCGAGCAGGTTGCGGACCTCGTAATCCTTGCTGAAGTCGAATCCACGTTTGCGCATCTCCTCGGTGCGGTCCTCGAGCACCTTGCGGAAGCTCCGCTCCGCCTCATCGAGCCGCCCCTGCTGGCGATTGACGAGCCCGGAGAGCCAGGCGACGGTCCAAGGGGGCGGCGCCGGATCGACGTGGGTCGCCGCGCGGCCGAGCGCCGCCGCCGCCTCGTCGACGCGCCCCTCCTCGAAGTAGACGCGGCCGAGATTGACCGGGCCGTCGTAGCGCCCGAGTTTTTCCACCTCGAGAAAGGCCTCCTCCGCCTGGCGCAGTTCGGCCTTTCCCTTGATCAGCAGGCCGATGCCGTAGTCGTTCCAGCGTTCCCACGCGGCGATCTTCTTCTCCGTCGCCGCCGGCGGCGGGGCGAGGCCGGCGACCGGGAAGGTCACCTCGTCCTCCGCCATGGTCACGATCGGCAGCACATCGACATACGGCTCCCCCTCCACCCGGCCCCGGAGCGGGAAGTCGCCCGGCCGGGCCTTGTCGGAGACGTAGCGCATGTATTCGGCGTCGAACTTCCGGTACCTGAGCTTGACGTTGACCGTCACCGGGGCGGTGACGTCCGGGGGCACTTCGAAGCCGTAATGGACCGTCCAGGCCGCACCGGGGGGGATCTGGTGGTTGTAGAGGGGAACGAAGATGTCCTGGGGGTTGCGGCGGTTGATCCGGTTGCCGTTGCGATCGAGCATGAAGATGTTGATGAAGTGCGCGTAGCGGTCGACCTCGTTCCCCGCCGTGGCATCGATGCCGCCGCTGCGGCCGATCGTCCGGCCACCCGAGCTGACCGTGACGTCGAGCCAGACCTCGTTGGAATCGGCCGTCCCTTGCGTGAACAGATGCCCGAGCTTGAGCGTGCGGATCACCGTCTCGAGGAGGTAGGGCTTCCCCGGCTCGAGGGTCGGCACCTCCGGCCGCAGCGGCGCGTGGAGCCGGCCGTCGATACCGTCACCGTCGCGGATCCCGAAGATGTCGACCCGGGTGATGTCCTGGAGGAACTTCGTGTGCGCCTCGATCACGTCGTCGCGGTCCTTGAGCCAGGCCAGTCCCGTGTTGGCGGCAGGGAAGAGATGGTCGTGGACGGTGAGTCGGCCGGTGTCGTCGTAGAGCCGGGCGCCGAAGTCGGCCGAGTCCTTGAGCGGCATGTGGCAGGAGGCGCAGCTCTCCTTGGCCTGGGGGGGATAGTAGAAACTCCGTGCCCCGTGCCCCGAGACCCCCGAAAGGAGGAAGGGGTCGTAATGGTTCTGGCCGCGGAGAAATTCCTTGTAGGCGTTGAGCTCCTTGGGGAGGTGGACTTTGTGACAGGAGGAACAGAACTCGGCGCCGCGGTGGAAGTCCTTGAGGAAGGTCTTCTTGTGCATCGCCGGCTTCGCCTTCACGAGCTGGTTGTTGACCCACTGGAGGAGGGCGTTGTCGCTCTTGGCGAAGGGGTAGTGGATCGGTTCGTCGATCGTGTAGTCGGCGTTGCCCTTCGTGCTGTTGACGTGCGTGATCGCATGGCAGACGGTGCAGGTGATGCCGGCGTGGGCCGTCGGATGGTGGACGTCGTCGTAGTCCTTGTCGTCGAAGGCACCGCTGTAGAAAGGGACCGGATCGTGACAGCCGGCGCACCACCGGGCCGCCTTCACCGAGCCGTCGCGCTCGAACGACACGAGCCTCGTCTCGCGGACGCTCGCCAGATAGGCGGGATTGTTGAAGCTCGAGAAATGATGACTGCTCCCCTCCCAGCCGGCATGGACGTCGGCATGGCACTTCTTGCAGTAGTCGTCCATCATCAGGGTGTCGGCGGGGATGTAGTTGCCGGTGGCCGTGCGGGCCAGCGACGGCTCGAAATACTGCTTCCCCTCCTCCGGCCCCTCGGCGTGCCAATGCCGCGGGTCCTGGGCGTGGAGGAACACCATCGCGCCGATCGCCGCGGCGACCAGGCCGGCGTAGGCCAGCCCCATCCGCCACTTGATCTTCGGCCCCACGAGGCGATGGAGCCAGTAGAGCCATCCCGCCACCAAAGGTGCGGCGATGTGGGCCCAGTAGGTGGCCTGCGTGAGGGCCGGCGTGCGCGCCTGGGCATTGGTCGCCCGTAATCCGAGCAGCATTCCGCCCGAGACGAGCACCACCAGCGCCGCGATGAAGAGGGCGTAGCCGACCCTCACCGCCCGGCGATTCTTCCGGTTCTTCGTGTTGAGCATGTGGAGCGTGCCGAAGACGACAAACGGCGCCACGAAGAGGAATCCGAGCACGAGGTGGACGAGAAACATCCACTGATAGAGCCAGTTCTGGTAGGTCTCCTGCGAGGCCCATTCGAGGAACGTGATCGCCGCCAGGTAGGCCGAATTGGCGACGATCACCGCCAGCAATCCCAGCACGACGTTGAGGAGGATGCGGAGGCGTGGCCCGATGGCCGCAACGTGGGGCTTGCGCGGCGGGCGGGGGGCATTCATCATGGCATCGGATCCCATGGAACGGGTGCAACTCGGGGCGGACGGGCCGGCCCCCCCAGCGGGAGCGACGGCATGGAGCCGCCCAGGGCAGGGGAGGGGCCCACCAATACCCCTGCACCATTGAGGCCGTCCCACCCCGGAAAGAGCGGAGAAATGGGGGCTCCCGCGCCTGTTACCATCGGCCCCACCCACTTCAAACTGTAGACCGCACCCCGGGAAGGGTCAACGAACGATTCGCCCGACACCCCGGTCA
>Ga0114977_10003130_pt1 | contig 10628 bp, 7 predicted proteins | sample S_130805_MF_Meta_FD_87026 | JGI IMG/M metagenome (GOLD analysis project Ga0114977, IMG submission 87026) | Freshwater microbial communities from Lake Simoncouche, Canada to study carbon cycling - S_130805_MF_MetaG | ecosystem: Environmental > Aquatic > Freshwater > Lake | place: Lake...
CTCCACCTCGGCGGTGAAATCAACGTGACCCGGTGTATCGATGATGTTGACACGCATCTTAATGTCGTCGAACAACTTAACGACGCCTTCCTGCTTGATCTGGTTCCAGCTGCAGGTCGTGGCGGCGGAGGTGATCGTGATGCCACGCTCGCGCTCCTGCTCCATCCAATCGGTCGCCGTCGTACCCTCGTGCACTTCGCCTATCTTGTGGATCATGCCGGTGTAGAAGAGGACGCGCTCGGTCAAGGTCGTCTTGCCCGCATCGATGTGGGCGCAGATCCCGATGTTACGGGTACGCTCCAGCGGAAAGGCGCGATCCGGGGAGTTCGGATTTGCTGTGTCGGTCTTGGCGCTCATTGAAATTGGATAAAGAACAAAAGGGATGCCGCTCTACCAGCGGAAGTGGGCGAAGGCGCGGTTGGCCTGGGCCATCTTGTGAAGATCGTCGCGCTTCTTGATAGCTGCACCCTGGTTAGCTGCTGCTTCCTTGAGCTCTGCGGCAAGCGCCTTGGACATCGGGACACTCTTGCGCTTGCTGGCAAAACCGACGATCCAGCGCATGGCAAGGGCCAACTGGCGCTCTGCGGGAACCTCCATGGGAACCTGGTAGGTGGCGCCACCGACGCGGCGGCTCTTCACCTCGAGACGGGGACGGGCATTGTCCATGGCCTTCTGGAGTACATCAAGGGGATCAACGGCTTCCGTGCCGTCACGGGTGCTCTCGATCGCCGTGTAGACGATACGCTCGGCAAGGGAGCGCTTGCCACCGCGCATGACGGTGGTAATGAGACGGGCTACCAGCGGGCTGGCATATCGGAGGTCACGCTTGACTTCCTTGGTGATGACGCGTTTACGGCGGGACATGGAAAAGAACGGTTGGTTTGTTGGTCTGGACTATTTCTTCTTCTTGCCGGTCTTGGCCTCTTCACCCGGCTTAGGGCGCTTGGCTCCGTACTTGGAGCGGCCACGACGGCGACCGTCAACGCCGAGGGCGTCAAGAGCTCCGCGAACGATATGGTAACGGACACCGGGGAGATCCTTCACACGGCCTCCACGGACGAGCACGATGGAGTGCTCCTGAAGATTGTGACCCTCACCACCGATGTAGGCGATGACTTCCTGCCCGTTGGTCAAGCGAACCTTGGCGACCTTGCGGAGAGCTGAGTTGGGCTTCTTGGGGGTGCGGGTCATCACCTGCACGCAGACGCCGCGGCGCTGGGGGCAATTCACAAGGGCTGGTGACTTGGACTTCACCTTCACCTTGAGGCGCCCCTGACGTACGAGTTGGTTGATGGTTGGCATGAGAAAGTTTTTTTCGTTCCGGCTTGTTTCTTCTTTGTGGTTCCTGCTGCGGGTGCTCCGCGTTGAAGCGAAACATGCACCACATGACTGCGGTACCAGCAAATCCCCGAAGAAGCCGGGAGGTGGGAAAGTAGGGAAAACACACCAATCTGCAAGAAGATTTTACAGATTTGTCCCGGATATTTTCAGAAGGACATCGGGACAGCCCCAGTATTCGATATGCTGATTCCAAAATTTATTACTAAAAAGGCACTCGGCCAGCGCAAGGCAACCCCTCCGTCAATCTCAATTGACTCTTTGGTTGTTATCTCTTGAGTAAGATGAATACTGGCTCGAGAGCCTATTCAACACCAGCAAGAGACATCTCCTACACACCCTCCTCTGCGCAATCTATCGCCCTTGCGGGGAGGGAATCTTGCAACTGAAGCTCGAGAGCATGGCCCGTCGGGCAGCAACTCGAGCATATCCCCAATCTGCGAGCGCGCGAAAAAGACCCGATTTCTTGTAGATCGCCCAGGCCACGCTTCCTGCCCTGTTTTTGCAGAGATCCATCATGCGAAAAACGGCTGCCGCTCCGCTCCGGATTTGGCCATCTCTCTCCACCAGACGTAGAGTGCCGAGAGGTTGAGTCGCAGGGAATCCGTAGGCTGCCCCCTGTCCCGACTGGGAAGGAGCGAAGTCAAGCTTCCCCTCTCCCACCCGCATCCATCTCTGCATGCCGCTACGGCAGAAGCCACATTCCCCATCAAAGAGGACCAGTGGTTTCTCGGGACCGGAGGGACCATGGGTGCCTATTGTTCCATGGGTGCAGGCGTGAACTCCGGGCTGTGGGGATGGAGAGGTATTCACCTCGTTAACCTTAACCTCCCGAAGCTTTCTGGCTACCTCTTTGGTGATCACGCGTGCAATAGAGCGATTGGTCCCTAGATCCCCTAGAGCCCTTTAATCGCCTTCGGCCCCATGCAACTGCATGACGAGTTCTCTCAAGACAATCTCACCCATCCGTTGCACTGAGTGGTGAAAACTCATTATCATGTCCGGCGTGAACTTTTCGCTCGGAGCTCCCTTCCCTTTGACCTTTCGTCTTTTTTCCCTAACCCTGATTTTTGCAGCAATCCAGCTCACCCTGCAGGCACAGGACGCCGAATCAATCCTCCACGCCGCGCGGTTAAATCCTACCAGCCGCCCCGCTGTGCTACGCGCACAGATCCGGGGCGAGGGCGCACCCGCTCCGTTGACGATTCTCCTCAAGGACCACCTGATCAGGTATGAGTTCACCGACCCCGATCAGACCATCCTCTTAAAACTGGATCCCACCGAGACCAAGCTCAGCGAAAAGCTCAACGGCATCACCAAGGCCCTTCCCCCGCAACGCCTGCACGACTCCGTGCGTGATACAGGCGTGACTTACGAAGATCTCTCGCTCGGGTTTCTCTACTGGCCTCGTCCGGTGCTCCAAGGCGAGGAGACGGTGAAGACACGTCCCGCGTGGAAAATCGACCTGCAGGCGCCCTCATCGGAGCCCCTTTACGGAGTTGCCCGGGTCTGGATCGACAAGGAATCCGGCGCAATCCTTCGCATCGAAGGATATGACAAGAAGGGCCTTCTCCTGCGCCGCTTCGAGATCGTCTCAGCGCAGAAAATCGACGGGCTCTGGATGCTCAAGCAGATGCGCATCGAGAGTTTCGAGCCCGGAAATTCCGATCCAATCTCGCGCCGCTACCTCGAGGTGCTGGGAAAGGAATGAATGAAAGGAGCAGATAATAGATTGGAGAGCCTCGATTGCCGGCACTTGCCGCCCGGCAAGCGGTGCCGACCTTTCAGGGCTACGCCTGCGGCGTAGTCTGCCGCGCTCCTTCCCTGGAGCTTGGCTCAGCTTTTAGCTTTCCGCCTTTCTCTAAACCTTCTCCGCGGCGGAGTTCCCGAAGAGGCCCGAGGGGCGCAGGAGTAGAATCACAATCAGCAGTCCGAAGGCAATGGCGTCTCGATACGAGGAGAGGAAAGACCCTCCCAGCAGGCACTCGCTGAGACCGAGGAGCAAGCCTCCTACTGCGGCTCCAGGCAGGCTTCCAATACCCCCCAGCACCGCGGCCACAAAGGCCTTGATGCCCGGAAGCGTGCCCATGAGTGGTTCGATGGAGTGGATATTCATCGCGTAGAGCACCCCCGCAGCCCCCGCGAGAGCCGAACCAAGTGCAAAGGTCTGGGAGATCACCGCGTTGCTGTTGACTCCCATCAGGGAAGCGGCGTCACGGTTCTGGGAGAGGGCTCGAAGGGCCAACCCAAAGCGTGTCTGCAAGACAATCATTCGCAGACCGATCAGGAGCACCACCGTCACAACCATCACAAGCAAGTGATTTCCGGAAATCGTGACATCGGCACCCAGTGGGATGCGGAGTGGCGGAAGAAGGTCGGGGAATGCCTTCTGATTCACCCCGAAGAGAATCTGACCGCCGTAGGACAGAAGCAGCGAGACACCGATGGAGGTGATGAGCACCGCGAGCTTCGGTTGATTGCGCAGCGGTCGGTAGGCGAGTCGTTCGATGATGACCCCAAGCAGAGCACAGACCAGCATCGCCCAAAGCAAGACGCCGGCTGTCGTCATCCATGGGTCGGGCAACAGGTGATGGATCCAAGGGGCAGCGTAGAAGCCGGCAAACGCACCGATCATGAGGATGTCACCATGGGCGAAGTTGATGAACTTCAGGAGGCCGTAGACCATGCTGTAGCCAAGAGCGATCAAGGCGTAGATCGCCCCCAAGGAAAGCCCATTGATCAACTGCTGGAGGAATTCATTCACGGGAATGAAGAAAAGCTGAAAGCCGAAAAACTGAAAGCTGAAAGCTGAAACAAACTGCTAGAAGGCCCTGCACTGGCCTTCCAAAAGAATCTTAGATAAAGATGAGCGAAGACGATGGGGACTTTGCTGAAAATCTGGTTCTTCCTAGAACCTGACCGCGACCTGCGTTCCTAGGACAAAGACATTCCCCAATGTGCCGTTCTGCTGGGGATTCATAATGAACTCCGCAAAGGGCTTCACCGAGATCCACTTGGTGAGCATGCACTGGTAATCGACCTCTAGAACTCCTCCCCATGTCGGCTGAGGTTGGGCAGGATACACAGTCTTGCCTCCCGCAATGGCAGCAGCAGTCTGAATCTGGTATGTCTGGCTGTAGGCCGAGGCGGCATCGGAACTGAACCACGCCGATCCGAAGGCGACTCCAAGGCGATCATCCGGCCTACCCGAAAGGAGCCCTTGGTAGACAAGACCCGTCTGGTAGTAAAAATCCATTAAACTGTAGCGACTGGGCGAGAAGCTCCATGCATTGAACATGTAGAGCCCTTTTTTGGAGAGACTCTGCGTTGGAGAGGATTCCTTGACACGATAGAGCATTTGATCGGCCTGAAAATACCAGGCCCAAGAACCCATATTGAATGAGCCGGCGTTGACAGCCTTGGCATTGGATCCCCTCCCTGTCTGGACAACCGGCAGGAAGTTCTCGTCTTGGATACCCCACCAGATCATTCCAAAGGCATACTTACCCTCCAGTTTGTCACTACCTAACTTAGGCTCCCATCCGAACTCTGTGCAGGAATAGAATCCGTTGGGATTTCCGCTATTCCCATTGGGCTGTCCCTCGCCGACGGCATTCCAACCTGCGCCCCCAAAGGTAGAAAGTCCGTTATTATTTACTGTGCCTCGGGAGCTTGGATTTGGTTTTCCCAGTTGGTTTCTTGGCACGGAGGTATAGGGAGCCACTTGGGTGGGGGTGTAGACACCCTGAATGGCCCCAGCGGCATTAGGAATCGCCATGTAAAGTCCACCTATGGCATAGGTTGATTTAGTCGGTTTGATACGGAGTGTGCCCCCCCATGCATCGTATGTGCTACTCCAAGGGATCTTGGCGGCGACATTATTATTAAATGCAGGATTACCGACAAATGTCTCCCGGGCACCTCCACCGCTATTTCCACCAATCCCCTTTGCGCTGGCGATCTGATTATTCTGGAAGAGCTTGGAGAGAGGCTGTTGGAGGAAGAAGTCGTAAGGATTCATCCATCCGGCATTGATCATGAAGGCGCCGTTCTCTGTCGTGTATTCCAAATACTGAGCCATCAGGCGCAATTCCTTTCCACTCTGAATGTTTGAGGGGCCGAATCCACTAGCTGCCCCAGTCAAGTTGTTGATGTCATCCCCATCCCTGTATCGAAAATTCGAGTAAGCCTTGAGCCCCTTGATCTTGAGCTTCTTTCCAAAGTCGTAAATGAAAGCCAGTTTGATCTGTTCATCAAAAGCGCTGCCAGTCCGGTATCCACCGGCAACATTTCCATAATAGTTTCCCTGCCAGTCTCCACCGAATATGAGGCCCCAGTCAGCCAATTGTTTTTCGAAGCTATTGATGATTTCAAACTCTCGATGACTCACTGAGTCGAGAGCATGACCGATGAGAGACATCTCACTTCCCACACCTTGACTCACCGCATGACCAGCTTCTCCAAGGTGATCCGAATACTGCATGACTGATGTGACGTCAGATCCGATCTCCGTGTAGACTGCAGTCAGTGCGACTGGTAAGTAGCGTTGAATCACGTTACCGGAACTCTCTGAGGCCTTTTCAATCTCGGAAACTGGCCTCGATGGAGAAGGTTGGGGTAGAGGTCGGGGCTTTGGCGTGGGAGAAGTAGCGGAGCGAAGCTGTTGCTTCTTCATCACCTCATTTCCATCCAACTCTTCCGTGGGGTCCAAGAACTTTGGAGTAATTTCCTGAGCCAAGAGATTGGCAGCCAAAACAATCAGGCAGACGGGAAGATAGATAAGAAAGCGGGGAACAATCATGGACTTCATGGTGAATGCTTGATTTATTGACAGCCCTTTTTGTCCACTCAAGGCTTGAGATGTCACATTTCCGACATTCAAAGCGTGAAGTTCACAAAAAAGCCCCGGGTGAATCACCCGGGGCCTTTCGTTGAATACTGAAAGAAGTTTCTAGACTCCTGACTTAGCCGGCGTTCTCGGTCGTACCCGCAGCCTGGTCGCGCTCTTTCATGGCGGCCTTGCGGCTCAACTTCACGCGGCCCTTGTCATCGACGCCAATGCACTTGACCCAGATGACATCGCCGGTCTTGACGACATCCTCGACCTTGTTGACGCGCATGTCCGCAAGCTCGGAGATATGGACGAGTCCATCCTTGCCGGGAAGCACCTCAACGAAGGCGCCGAACTCCTTGATGGAGACGACAGTACCCTGGTAGATCTCGCCGACGCTAATCTCCTTGATCATGCCTAGGATGATTTCCTTGGCACGCTTCAGGCTCTCGCCGTTGCTGGAATAGATGTTCACGGAGCCGTCGTCCTCGATGTTAATCTCGGCACCCGTCTCGGCGACGATGCTCTTGATGGTCTTGCCACCGGGTCCGATGATGAGGCCGATCTTGTCCTGAGGCACCTTGACGGTCTCAATGCGCGGAGCGTACTTGCTCATCTCGCTGCGGTGAGCGGGGAGCGTCTGGTTCATGTGGGCAAGGATGAGTCCGCGGTTCTTGCGGGCGTCATCGATGGCTGCGGCCATGAGCTCGTGGCTGATTCCCTTGAGCTTAAGATCGAGCTGGAATCCCGTGACGCCTGCCTCGGTGCCGCAGAGCTTGAAGTCCATGTCGCCGAAGTGATCCTCGCTGCCGATGATGTCGGTGAGCAGGGCGTGGCGGGTGAGCTTACCGTTGCCGTCGTCCTCGGAGACGAGACCGACGGAGATGCCGGCGACGGGGCGCTTGAGGGGCACACCGGCGTCAAGAAGGGCAAGAACGCCTGCGCAGACGGAGGCCATCGAGGTGGAGCCGTTGGACTCCATGACCTCGCTGGTCACGCGCAGTGCATAAGGGAACTCCTGCTGGCTCGGGATGACCGGGAAGATCGAGCGCTCGGCAAGTGCGCCGTGGCCGATCTCGCGGCGGTTCTGACCTCCGAAGCGGCCGGTCTCGCCGACGCTGAAGGGAGGGAAGTTGTAGTGCAGAAGGAAACGCTTGGTGGTCTCGCCTCCGCCGTATCCGTCGATCATCTGAGCCTCGTCGGAGGTGGCAAGGGTTGCCAACGCCATGGCCTGGGTCTCGCCGCGGGCGAAGAGAGCGGAACCGTGTGCGCGGGGCAGGACGGTGGTCTCGCTAGTGAGCTGACGGAGCTCAAGAAGGCCGCGTCCGTCGCAGCGCTTCTGCTTGTCGAGGATGCTGACACGGAAGGCCTTCTTCTGAAGGTAATCAAACGCTTGCGAAATCTCGAACTTGGTTGCGGCCGGAAACTTCTCGAGGATCTTGGCACTGACCTCCTCGCGCAGGGCGCCAACAGCCTTGCCGCGGCCGACCTTGCCCTGGGTGTAGAGAGCGGCCTCGATGCGGTCACCCGCGACGGCGTAGGCGATCTCGAGCATTCCCTCGTCAACCGAGAGGAGGGCCACTTCACGCTTCGTCTTGCCGGCCTTGGCGATGAGATCGCGCTGGGCTGCAATGAGAGGGCGTGTCTGGTCACGGGCGAAGTCGAGGGCCTTCTTGAAGTCCTCTTCGGGAAGCTCGTTGGCCGCACCCTCGATCATGATGACCTGCTCGCCGTCACCGACGTAGACTAGGTCGAGGTCGCTGTGCTCACGCTCGGAGTGGGTCGGGTTCACGACGAACTCGCCGTTCACACGGCCGACGCGGACTGCCGCGATGGGCTTCTCAAACGGGATGTCGGAGACGCAGAGGGCGGCCGATGCACCGTTGATGGAGAGGATGTCGGGATCGATCTGTCCGTCGGCGGAGAGAAGGATGCTGATGATCTGGGTGTCGTAGAAGTAACCCTTCGGGAAGAGAGGACGCAGCGGACGGTCGGTCATGCGGGCAGTTAGGATCTCCTTCTCGCTGGGGCGGCCTTCGCGCTTGAAGTACCCGCCTGGGAACTTACCGACTGCGGCGGCCTTCTCCTTGTAATCGACGGTGAGAGGGAAGAAATCCTGCCCTTCCTTGACGGAGGTGGCGGAGACTGCGCTGACGAGAACGATGGTCTCGCCGGAGGTGACGACAACGGCGCCGTCCGCGAGTTTGGCAATCTTGCCGGTCTCAAAGCTGATGGGATTCTGGCCGACGTTGGCCGTGATGATGGTGTGTGACATTGGAATTAGGGGTTGTGTGGGTGGATTGCTTGGATCCGGTTCAGGCGCATGGTGTTGTAGGCGCCCGACATGCGGATGGCACCCGGAATGGGTGCCTGCATGGGTGGTGTTTTCGGTGCATGCCTCCTGCTGAAAATGCGGGAGGTCAGGGTATTAGGGTTGCCTGCGTGGCGGGGTTGCCAGGAGAGACCTGTTTTCAGAGTTGGCTCCCCGATTCGTTGGGATCAGAGAGCCTACAGAGAAAAGAAGTCCTTCGGACGATCCGTTACTTACGCAGATTCAACTTCTCGATGACCGCCTGGTAACGCTCGGAAGCGGTATCCTTGAGGTAATCAAGGAGACGGCGGCGTGTGGCAACCATCCTGAGAAGGCCGCGACGGGAGGAGTGATCCTTGGCGTTGCCCTTGAGATGCTCGGTGAGGGAGGTGATCCTCTGTGTGAGGTTGGCCACCTGGACATCAGCGCTGCCGGTGTCCTTCTCGTGCAGCCGGAGTGCTGCGATTTCTGCTGTTTCTGTAGTCGTCATGTTTTTGAAGGCTGGTAAGTTACCCCCGCCGAATCCCCTTTGACAAGGAGATTCGGGTGATCTCGCATTAACCCAGCATGGATCTAAGAATAATATGGACCTCAGATGGAACGGATGCGAAGCAACGGCCAAGCAAGCCAACTCAGGAAAAAAATCAGTACTCCGAGGGCCGTACGGTAAAAATACTCCTTCTTTCATCACTGGTGCTCGAATTAGGAAACTTTCAATTCTTTAAGACCAAACCCATTCTTGTTCCTTCCTGAGTTCCTGAGTTCCATATTACTATTTTTTCCTCTATGTCCGAACAGTCGTCCGAACTTGCCAAAGCCTACACCCCCGGTGATGTCGAATCCCAATGGTACACCCGTTGGCGCGAATCGGGCTGTTTCACCGCCGACCCCTCTTCCTCGGCACCCGCGTACTCGATCGTCATCCCTCCGCCGAATGTCACTGGCATCCTGACCCTCGGCCACGTCCTCAACAACACCCTTCAGGACATTCTCGCCCGCCGCGCCCGTCAGACAGGACACGAGGTCCTCTGGCTACCGGGCACCGATCACGCCGGCATCGCCACGCAGACCGTCGTGGAGCGCAAACTGCGCAAAGAGGAGAAAAAGACCCGTCATGACCTTGGTCGCGAGGAGTTCCTCGAAAGGGTCTGGGAGTGGAAGGAAAAGCACGGCGGCATCATCATCGAGCAGCTCAAGAAGCTCGGTGCCTCCTGCGACTGGAGCCGCGAGCGCTTCACCTTTGACGACGACTACAACGCCTGCGTCATGCGCGTGTTCGTCGATCTCTACAAAAAGGGCCTCATCTACCGTGGCAAGCGCATGGTGAACTGGTGCCCGTCCTCCCTCACCGCGCTCAGCGATGAGGAGGTCGTCATGAAGGCGCAAAACGCCATCATGTATCACTTCAAAGTCGAGGTCGTCGAGGAGCCTGGCACCTGGCTCACCATCGCCACCACGCGCCCCGAAGTGATCCCGGGCGACCAAGCCATCGCCGTGAATCCGAAGGACGAGCGTTATGCGCATCTCATTGGCAAACACGTCCGCCGTCCGCTGCCGATCGAAGATCAGGCGCTGCTGCCGATCATCGCCGACGAGCATGTCGATTTCACCTTCGGCACCGGCGTGCTGAAGGTCACGCCTGCGCATGACAAGGCCGACTTTGAGATCGCGCAGCGTCACAACCTGCCTGCTGTCGATGTCATGCATCCGAACGGCGTGCTCAACGAACTCGCTGGCAAGGACCTCGCTGGTATGGAGCGCTTCGCCGCCCGCAAACGCGCGGCTGAGCTGCTCGCGGAAATCGGCAGCCTCGTCAAAGAAGAGCCGTATCAGAACAACCTTGGCTACTCCGAGCGTGCCGACGTGCCCATCGAGAGCCGCCTGAGCGAGCAGTGGTTCCTCAAATACCCGAGCGTGAAGGAAAGCCAGGCCGTCGTGGCCAATGGCGAGATGAAATTCCACCCCGACCGCTGGGCGAAGGTCTATGACCACTGGATGACCGGCCTTCAGGATTGGTGCATCAGCCGCCAGGTGTGGTGGGGGCATCGGATTCCGGTGTGGAGCAAAAAAGCGTCCCTCGATGAAGTCCGTTCGCTGCAAAACGGTTCTTCTTCGTTGCATGTCGATGGCGAAGACAACACCACAGGC
>Ga0114977_10003131_pt1 | contig 10628 bp, 6 predicted proteins | sample S_130805_MF_Meta_FD_87026 | JGI IMG/M metagenome (GOLD analysis project Ga0114977, IMG submission 87026) | Freshwater microbial communities from Lake Simoncouche, Canada to study carbon cycling - S_130805_MF_MetaG | ecosystem: Environmental > Aquatic > Freshwater > Lake | place: Lake...
CGTTCTGCTATCGATATAGCTATCTGGGATATCAAAGCTCAGGCCGCTGGTAAACCTTTATATCAATATCTCGGTGGAAAGCCAGATGCCAACATTCGTTTTTATAACACCTGCGCAGGTCGCGGATACATGCGTAAATCAAATCAATCAAGTAAATCCTGGGGTATCGATCAGAACTCTGATGAACTCGAGGATTTAAAGGCATTCCTCACTGATGCCGGTGAACTTGCACAGAATCTTCTGGCTGAGGGCATCACTGGAATGAAAATCTGGCCGCTCGATGTTTATGCTGAAAAGAATAATGGGCAGGATATATCTGATGAAGATTTGAAGGCTGGCTTAGAGCCGCTTAGAAAAATCCGTGAGCGTGTTGGCGACAAGATGGACATCATGCTTGAACTTCATGCGCTGTGGTCACCTACTGCAGCCAAAAAAATATTTGATGCTGTGAAGGAATTCGACCTTTTCTGGGTTGAAGATCCAATTTACCCAGATTTAGTTGATGAACTCTCAATCCTTCGGGGAACAGGAATGCCAAGAATTGCCCACGGGGAGACTGTCGCAAGTCAGACTCGCGTTAACCAATTATGTGATCGTGGGCTGATTGATGTCCTTACCCTTGATTTGGGATGGTGCGGTGGGTTTACACAAGGATTAAAGATGGTGGAGAAAACAAAGCAGACTGGGGTAAAAATAGCTCCCCACGATTGCACTGGTCCTATTGGACTTATTGCAGGTCTACACCTTTCACTTGCATCTGAAAATGCGCTTATACAAGAAACAGTACGAGCAAGTTTGAGAACTTGGTATCCACATGTGGTGACAAATCTACCGATCATTAAAGATAGTAAAATCTCGTTGAGCAGTGAAAATGGTCTGGGCGCTTCTTTGAAAAAGGAATTCGCTGAGTCTAAGCAGATGAAGATCGTAAAGATTAGCTAGAGCATGCTCGGGTTTGCAGCAAGTTTTACAAATGTAGTTGCAATTGCTACCGCAAATGTATTTGCTGGAAAGGCAACATCACTTCGAGATTGGCGAGTTACTTTTCGCCTAACAAGCTCAATTATCTTATTTATTTCACTGGTACTAGTAGTTTTAGACAAAGCAACATTTCAAAGTCAAGATTATTTCATTGGATTGATTGCCGGTGTTTCAGGTGGGCTAGGAATTCCGCTTGCGTACAAGGCGTTTGCACAGGGACCAGTTGCTTATGTGAGTCCTCTGATCTCAGTAGTGCAAACCAGTGCAATTGTGATTTTTGCAGTAGTTGTAGGTGAATCTCTAGGACCCATTCTCGTTATTGCTTTCCTTTTAGGCATCCTAGGCGTCTACTTTGCTGGCAAACCCAGAGTTTTAGAGACAGTTAATCTCTTCGCAGTTTCCAAAACCACTATTGCTGCCGCACTTTTCTTCTCAGGATTTTCTATCGGGATGACTCGCATCGCAGAAGGCCAAAACATTACAGGTCTAGCTGGAGCCAGAACAGGTGTGTTCCTAGTTGCCTTTACATTAATACGGAGTGCATCCCCTAAGAAAGATGGAAAAACCACTAACTCTTGGTTGATATTTACAGTTATATCCGCCTTAATGGAATTTACTGCAAACTTTACTTATGTCGTCGCAATCACCAACCTTGATTTAGCGAAGGTTGGAATTATCATTTCCACAAGCTCGATATTTGCCACATTGGTGGCTATACCTGTGATGAAGCAACGACCTAGGTTGATTAATTGGATTGGAATCATGATCGCAACATTGTCCTTGGCTTTGGTGGCACTTGCATGAATACAAATTTTAAGGAAAGCCTACGAGTCTTTGATAGTCGCTCCTGCAATGTCGGTGAAGGTCCAATTGCTTTAGGACTCATGAATAATGAGGTGTGGTGGGTCGATATCTTGGGAAAAAAGGTTTTATCTAAGAATCTCGTTGACCATACAACCCAAGAATTATCTTTTGATGAGGATGTGAGTTTTGTAATTCCTTGTAGTAACTCTGATTTTATTGTTGGGAATGCTTCTGGGCCTTTGCGCATAACTCGAGATGGGATAGTTACCACTCTGCCAACTCGTGAGAGCTCACTCGGAAGGCCTGATGGTTTTCCATTGAGATGGAATGATGCCAAAGTCGCACCCGATGGACATCTTTGGTTAGGCACAATCGCATACGACGTTGACTCCCATCCGACTGATTGCTCTTTGTTCAGATTGGATAAAACTGGAAAGACTCTGACCAAAGTTGTGGATGGGATTGGAATTAGCAACGGTCTTGCTTGGAGTGCTGATGGAAAAACAATGTTCTTCATCGACACCGTCACCCTCTCTATCGATAGCTTTGATTACAAGGATGGGGAGTTAGCTAATAGAAAGCGTAGGTGGACTGCCCCAGATAGTTCTTATGGTTCCCCAGATGGAATGTGCATCGACTCCGAGGATGGCCTTTGGGTAGCTTTTTGGGGAGGGGCCAAGGTAAGACGCTTTAACACTCAATTTGAAGTTACCGATGAAATTGAACTGCCACAACCTCTTGTGACTAGTTGTGCCTTTGCGGGTAAGGACTTAAATCAACTCATAATTACGACTGCTCGGTTTGATCAATCAAGTAATAATGAAGATCTCGGAAAAACCTATATCGCACAGGTTTCTATTCCTGGCATGCGAACCCAGTTATTTCCTGGTTAGCAAACTTCACTGCTCTAGCGGCGGCGGAATCTACGCGCAATGCGCCAAGTAATTAGGGTTAATAGCAGCAGACCTACGCCCTTCCAGAATGAAATCGGGAATCGGTTATGTGAATCAAGTCGGTCGCTGATAACTGAACCGAGAGCGGTGATGTTGAGTTCGGTGACGACACCTGCATGATCTGTTCCATACGGTGCAGCCTGACCAATAATTTTCGATGTTAGAACTCTAATTCCATTTTTCACAAAGATGTAGTCAAGACGATCGGTAAATCCAAAGTTATTCCCCATCTTCTTTGCTGCCTGTGCGCGCTCTGCATCGGGACCTGTCAGCAACGCATTCATACCCCAGCTGTATGTGCTTGGGTCACTCGCATCTGGACCTGAATCTGTATAGCCAGCTTCGCGCATTACTTTGTAGGCGTTACAGACAGGTGTGCCTGCTGGGCAATTTTTAGAAGCAGTTGGTTGTTCGCCCGGGTTTGGTGCATCTAATGAACGCGGATCACGCGGATCAGAGTTGAAATCTCCAATCACAACGATTGGCGATTTAGTATTTTTCAAATCATCCACAAGTTGGCGAGCTTGATCGGCTGCCTTAGGGACTTTATTTGCATCCCATAGTGATTCAAGATGAGTTGTTACAAAGCGAACATTGGTCCCCTGGACTGTGATATCAGCCCATGAATATCCACGATAGATCTCCATCAGAGTTGGAACTACTTTGTAAACTGCTTTGTACTCTGAATTTCCCACTTGATTCACGTACTGAGAAAGAGACTTCTTAATTAGCAAAGCATCGCCTATTTGGAATCCACAATCAGCATCATTTTGCCCAAAGAGTGGCTGGAATGTCTTTGGGTCGCTCACTTTTGTGAGGAATGGAATGGGCCCGATCGAGTAACCAGGATTATTTGCCGTCACACCATTCTTTTCAGCAATGATGTAATCACCACCCAGTTCAGCAAGTAACTCTGTTGTGAAGTTAAAAACCTCGGTTTTTTTGCTCCAGAAGTGGGCTTTGCAGTACCAAATAGTTGCTTCCTGGATTCCGATGACATCAGGAGATTCGGCTCGAATTTCTTCAGCCAGAATCTTCTTCCGTTTAGAGAAATCTGTTTGCTGAACTTGATCCCACATAAATTGTGCAGCTGCTGGCATATTTGGAATCTTTGCCAAGGCAACACCAACATCAGCTCCTAAGTAAAGATTGCGTGACATCACTTTGATTGGTTGCTCGGCTGCATGAGTTGAGGTCATTGGGAATGCGAGAAGGGTGGCGATCAGGACAAGAATTGTTTTCTTCATGGCTTTATATGGATTTTGGGTCCATTTCCCTTTACTCCAGTTCGATTTCCACTTAACACTTCGCTGGAATCCTCGAGTGCGACAACACCTGCAATCAACGGGCGCGGATCAATAATTTTCTTGCTAAGAAGTTCAATGGCACCTGTGAGTCCAGGAGATGCGCTCAAGATTCCAGTTACTTTCAAGTCTTTTAGGACAACTATGCGGCTATCTATCAAACTAGGAGTTCCTGCTATACCTATAAGAACTACCGATCTGCCTGGCTCTACCATTTCTAAGGCAATCGCCGGAATTCCATCACCGAATGTTGCATCAATGACCGAGTGAATGGTCAGTGAGGGAATTGCATTTTGTATGTGAAAGCCACTGAATTCGAATTGTCGAGCAAATTCAAGAGACTTCTCATCTATTCCAACGAGGTGTACTTCGATGCCACGGCTCTGAGCAATCAGTGCACAGAGCAGACCAATTGTTCCTGGTCCGAAAATCATCAACCTCTCTCCTGCTTTGAGCTTTGTTGCCTCGAATGCACGTAGCGCATTGCCAGTAGGTTCAACCATTGCGCCAATTGCTGGATCCATATCATCAGGTAGCTCATGTATTGCAAAAAGTGGAATCGCTAATTGTTCTGCAAGTGCCCCAGGGAAACCTCGTCGAATTCCGACCTCGTCACGATCTGCGCATAAATACTGAAAACCGTTACGACAGCGTTCACATGATTGGCAGCCCAGCATCGTGTCACCGGTTACGAGTTTGCCAATCCATGTGGAATCTACTGAATCCCCAACTGCGATTACGCGTCCACACCATTCGTGGCCGATGCGTAATGGGAAATGTGCTTCGCCGCTAGCCAGGTATGCCATATCCCCACTAAAGAATTCAACATCTGTGCCACAAATGCCAGCTCTTTCTACCTGAACTAAAAGATCGTCTGCTTTCAAAACTGGTTCTGGAACTTGCATAACTGCACCGACCTTGGGGCTGGTGATTACATAGGCTCGCACAATTGAAGTTTACTCATGCGCCTATTCCAATATGGAAGTTAGTCACGTATCCGTTGAGCTCTTTGCTCAAATCTAATTAATGTGACTCCCGTGGAGTCTGCGACCCACTCGCACCACCCAAGAAATCAAGATCTGCTCCCAAATGGGCTTGTTCAACATGCTCAATGTAAAGATGTTCCCATCCTCGATTTGGGCTCGCGAGTGCTTTTGTCATAGCAGCCGATGGTTGGCGATCAGCAAGTTCTGCATCAGAGATCTTCACATTGAGCGTTCTCGCTGGAACATTGAGTTCAATTAGGTCGCCATTTAACAATTTAGCGAGTGGCCCACCAAGTGCGCCTTCAGGTGAAACGTGAAGAACTACTGTTCCAAATGCTGTACCACTCATACGGCCGTCGCAGATGCGAACAAGATCCGTCACTCCTTTTTCAAGAAGCTTCTTCGGAATTGCCATATTTGAAACTTCCGGCATTCCCGGATAACCCTTTGGACCACAACCACGAAGAACTAAGACGCTGTTTTCGTCAACATCTAAATTAGGATCATCGATGCGCGCATGAAAATCTTCAATGCTTTCGAAAATAACAGCTTTACCTGTGTGAACTAATAAATTTTTGCTTGCTGCCGCTGGCTTAATAACTGCTCCATCAGGTGCAATATTTCCACGAAGTACTGCTATTCCTGCTTCTGGCTGAAGGGGCGCATCATGCGTTTTGATGACATTGCTGTCATAAATTTCTGCACCTTTGAGGTAATCGACATACGGTTTGCCAGTTACGGTAATTGCAGAGCGATCTAAGTATTTATCTACTTCATTCATTACCGCCGAAAGCCCACCAGCACGGAATAGGTCTTCCATGAGGAATTCACCGGCCGGCTGAAGATTTACTAACAATGGAATTCTTGAACCAATTCGATCAAAATCATCCAGAGTTAGCTTGATTCCAAGGCGTCCGGCAATCGCAAGGAGATGAACAACAGCATTTGTAGAGCCACCAATAGCTCCCAGTGCCACGATTGCATTGGTAAATGCACCTGTTGTCATGATGTCAGAGGGTTTGAGATCTTCAGAAATCATGTCAACGATGCGCACGCCAGATGCATGAGCGGCCTGAAGTAAACGACTATCTGGCGCTGGTGTGCCTGCAACTCCTGGCAAGACCATTCCAAGTGCTTCTGCAAGGCTTCCCATTGTTGAAGCTGTCCCCATTGTGTTGCAGTGACCTTTGCTACGAATCATTGATTTTTCTGAGTTATTAAACTCCTCTTGAGACATTTTCCCTGCTCGAACCTCTTCGCTGAACTTCCATACGCCCGTTCCACATCCAAGGCGTTCACCTTTAAAAGTTCCGTTGAGCATTGGTCCACCAGGAACAACAATGGCAGGCAGGTTTACAGATGCAGCACCCATAAGCAGTGCAGGGATTGTCTTGTCGCATCCACCTAAGAGCACGACGCCATCAACAGGATTAGCACGAATCATTTCTTCTGTCGCCATGGCGACCATGTTGCGCCACAACATTGCAGTAGGGCGAACATTAGTTTCGCCAAGTGAAACCATAGGAAGGTTATGTGGAACTCCACCTGCTTCCCAAATTCCATTCTTCACACTCTGAGCAACTTCATCCAAATGCATATTGCACGGAGCTAGATCGGATGCAGTGTTGATAATCGCAATTTGAGGGCGAGTTGCATTGAAGGCAGAGTCAGGATTTCCGCGACGCATCCAAGCGCGGTGAATATAGGAATCTCGAGAGTTTCCGCCGTACCAATCTGCACTTCGCATTTCTACATCCTATCCCTAGAAAATTAAGCGCTCAGCCCTGGGCATTGCGGCTTTGGTCCGCCGTTGGGGTTGCCATAACGGTGATGGGTAATAGCAACAGATTGTTCAATGAGCCATCGAGGAGTTTCGATATCTCCACGTTGTGCAATGGGGCGATGATCTACCGAAATACCCTTGAGCATCTCCTCATAAATGGGAGGCTTACTTGAAGCTAGCCAGCGAACGCGAGCATATTTCTCTTTCACATCACTCAAATCAGTTGTGAAAATAACCTTTGCACCAGTTTTTTCAGAGATGTAATGAATCAATGATTTTTCATCTTGTGTGGTTGATTCATCGACTACAACAACAATTGGCGCTAAATAATGACGATAACGCTGGAAGTTCTTCTCAACAATGAGCCCGCTTCGATCGATTGCTTGTGAACCAACTTTTGCCCACCATGTGTTCACACCAAAGATTGCAGCTTCTAGATTCGTCACACGCGGCCAGTTGCGAAGTGTGTTGACGTAGTTAAGTCCACCAGCTTTAGCGTTAGGTCCGACAGCAGAGCGCTTCCATCCACCAAATGGTTGGCGATTAACAATCGCCCCAGTAATTCCGCGGTTCACATAAAGGTTTCCTGCTTCAATGCGATTGATCCACTCTTCGCACTCTTTCTCATCGAGTGATTGAATTCCAGCTGTTAACCCAAAATCTGTTTCGTTCTGCCAAGTAATTGCTGTATCAAAATCAGGTGCTTCAATCACAGCAAGTACTGGACCAAACCATTCATTGCGATGTGACCAAGACTTTGCCTTAACGCCAAGCTTCACACCCGGGCGCCACATGAGTCCTGCGTTATCTAATTGCTTAGGTTCAACTAGCCATGTTTCACCTTGCTCAAGTTCTGTGAGAGCGCGGGTGAGTGCTGCCTCTGATGGGCGAATGATCGGGCCTACTGTTGTTGAGAAATCCCAACCTGCTCCCACATGCAGTGATTCCACAGCATCTTTGAGCTGACGCACGAATGCTGGGTTGTTATAGACGGTGGTATCAACAATTGCAATCGATGCTGCAGAACACTTCTGTCCTGCATGACCAAATGCTGATTGCACTAAATCTTTCACTGCTGCATCGATATCAGCGCACGCTGAGATAAGAACTGCATTCTTTCCACTGGTCTCAGCCATCAAATTGATTTCAGGACGCCAAGAAGTAAAGAGTGATGCGGTATCAAAGGATCCGGTAAGGATTACGCCATCAATTCCTGAATTAGTAACGAGATACTTTCCATTTTCATCATCGCGCATCGGCAAGAACTGCAGAACATCTTGTGGCACTCCGCCAGCCCACAGAAGGCTAACAATCTCCCAGGCAGTTGCAACAGTCTCTGGTGCAGGTTTGAGAATGACAGTATTTCCTGCAGCAAGGGCAGCACACACTCCGCCCATTGGAATTGCATAAGGGAAGTTCCATGGTGGAATAACAAGAATGGTTCCAAGGAGAGTTGATTCACCAAAGTTTTGCGCTGTGGTTGCATAGAAGCGCGCAAAGTCGATTGCCTCTGCAACTTCAGGATCTGCCTCCGCCACTGTCTTTCCTGCATCGCGCGACATCACAGCAATTGTCTCTGTTGTTGCCTTTGCCATCACATCAGCTGCCTTAAAGAGAATATCTGTGCGCTCCTGGATTGAGAGTGCGCTCCACTTCTCTTGTGCCTTTTTGGCTGTGGCTATTGCTGTATCAACATCTTTAGTGGAACCAACAGAGTAGTGATACCAAACTTTGCCGTCATCTGATGGATCAGTTCCCTCCTCTTGATCCTTGGTAAATACTTCTTTTCCATTGATTACTAGCGGGATCTCTTGATCTTTAATCGCACGAACCTTCTTAATTGCCTTGGAAACGGCGTTTATAAAGTTAGGTTCAGTTGGATCAGCGTTGCGCTCATTCTCAAAGGTGGTTGCAGTATTTACTCCATGTTCAACATGGCGAAGGGACTCAGTAGTAATAGTGTGACGCTCTGAAATCGACTTAAGAAAACGCTCTTCTTGTTCTTTGAACTTCTTTGGGTTCTTCGAGATTTCAAATGCAGCTTTCAAATAGTTCTCATCCGATGTGTTCTCATCAAGGCGACGAACTAGATAGGCAACAGCTGCGGCAAAATCATCTTTACGTGTAACTGGTGCATAGAGAAGAACGGGTTGACCTGCACGAGTCACAGCAAGTGCTTCAGCATTTGCCATTCCCTCTAACATTTCAATATCAATTTGATCTAGGACGCCGCGAGACATTGCGACTTCAATCGCCCATGTCATATGAAATAAGTTGTGGGATGCAATGCCGATGCGCACAGCATTTGAATGTTCAGGGCGCAGAGCTGCATCAATGAGGCGCACATAAGAGGCATCCACATCTGACTTTGTTCGATAAGGCGCAGGGCTCCATCCATGAAGTTCTGCTTCAGCACGCTCCATTGCAAGGTTTGCACCTTTTACTAAGCGCACCTTGATGGTTCCACCGCTGCGTGCATAACGCTTCTTCGACCATTGCACGAGATTGCCAAAGAATTGATGTGCTTCAGGTAAATATGCCTGCAGAACAATTCCGGCCTTCATGGATTCAAACTCTGCTTCATCCAGTACGCGCATGAATGCTGCAACTGTCATTGGAAGGTCGCGATACTCCTCCATATCCAGGTTTACAAATACTCCATGCTGTTGTGCTTCGCGATAGAGAATGCGCATCTTCTCTGAAACGCGAGTAATTGAACCTTCGACATCAATGATGATGAGTTGAGCAACGATGGATGAGAGTTTGACTGAAATGTAATTTACTTCTGGGCGGCGCATCATCTCTAGAATTGATTGGAAGCGAAGTTCTGCTTCATGATCACCAAGGACAGCTTCACCTAAAACGTTGATGTTCAGGGCAATACCTTTATCGCTTCGCTTACCCATATGCTTTGAAAGTTTCTCAACTTCAGATGCAAGAATCAAATCTTTTGAAAGAGCGCGCACTCTCTGGTGCACTGCAGCAACTACAGGTGTTGGCAGTGCATGTGAGAGAACTCCGATTGCATGAAGGCCAATACCGTTGAGTGGACCAAAGCCGGTGATGCTTGCCTTCTTTGCAGCACGACGGAAAATACGTGAGGAAGATTTCACAGATGAAATACGCATCACTTCATCGGTAAGAGTGATGGTTGCTTCAATTGCCTCAGGATCTTTAAAGAGTCGAGCAACCCGCTTGCGGTTAGCTTTCTCGCGGCGGTCGCGCAACTTATCTGACTCTTTCATCAGCGCTTGAGTCCGAGCGATGGCAGTGCTTGCTAGACGATCTAACTCTGCATCAGTCTCAAAAATTGAGGGCATCTAGCAAGGTTATCAAGGGTTATTTGCCTTTGCTCACCCTATAAATGTGAGATTAAAGAGCGTAGGATTCAAATATGAATAACGAGAATGCTGACGTTACGACAGACAAGCCAAAGCGCGTTCACGACCAGGTGCCTTCTGAGCTCTTCGCAAACTTTATGAAATCCGGCTGGACGCCATCTGATCTGACAGATATCGCACCGCTGGAAGTTGTGACCTATGCATATTCGCGTCGCCAAGTGTTATCAGCTGCCTTTAAGGGAATTCGTCTCGTTCTACCTGCTGGCGGATACAAAGTTCGTGCCAATGACACTGATTACAACTACCGTCCACATAGCGCATTTGTGTATTACAGCGGTGTGCAAGGAGCAGATGCAACTGCTGATGCTGTTCTTGTCCTAGAACCATCAGGTGATTCACATATTACTTACCTCTATATGCATCCTCGTTCGACGCGCGATACTGATGCTTTCTATCGCGATGCAAAGTATGGAGAA
>Ga0114977_10003136_pt1 | contig 10618 bp, 8 predicted proteins | sample S_130805_MF_Meta_FD_87026 | JGI IMG/M metagenome (GOLD analysis project Ga0114977, IMG submission 87026) | Freshwater microbial communities from Lake Simoncouche, Canada to study carbon cycling - S_130805_MF_MetaG | ecosystem: Environmental > Aquatic > Freshwater > Lake | place: Lake...
CGTATCCCCGCTCGTTTGGGTTGATTGCTTCACTTCTTGAACCTGCCCGCCCGTAGGAATGTGCTCACGGCGCAGCCCCCACATCTGGATATTCCCAGGGAGAAGGGCATTGATGGTATCCTTCATAGGTTCCAAGACGCTCGTATAAACGGTGGCATAGCTCAGGGAATCCGCATCATCAGGATATGTGAGGGGTGGTAGGGAAGCATCTGGAAAGGCCCCTGAACCGGACCGTTTCATTTGAATTACGCACGCTTTCCTACTGAAAACGTACAGGGGTTGTATTTCCCCGATAGAAGTTTGCGCGTCATTAGGAGCTACACGGCGAGCGCAGAACTCCACGGTGACCTCACCTTGCGGGACGGATACTACAGATTGCACCCGCGCTGCGCGCACATGCCACCCAAGGGCACCGGTCCCAGCAGTCTTCCGTTGATCCAGAGTTACGAAAGCCGAAGCCAGCTTTGCCACCGGTTCATTTGGGATAGCCAAGAAAGTTGAGGGCTCATCCGGACGTTCCGTCCCCGTGATGGATTCAGGGATTATTGCCCCATTGACGCGCAAACAAAACTGAACCCGAGGGATAGTCAAGGTCGTCCCAGCAACAGAGAAGTTCGTTAGACTCCCCGTGGTCACCAGTCCATACTGGGCCCAGCCGATAGCCCAAATTCTATCTTCCCCCCCAACCCAAGTTTGGGTAAGCCCCGTGAGGGCTACCCATTCCCCTGAGTCCGGGATACGCATGGCGTTGGGGTCTGTCGTTAGAGGAACATAATCCGGGGCACCGATATCTAAATCAGCTGATATATCACTGTAATGAAAGTCATATAGGAGGGCTTCCCCCCTGCGGGAAGCGGGGAAAGTACCTGCTTTTATATTGTGCTCATTGAGAAACGTCAGTTCCTCTTGAGCAGGCTGAATCTGAAACCTCATCTTCGAAGGGTCCGTGAGGCTGGAGACCCTATACTTCGTCTTAGGAAAGCGATAGCCCATCTTATCTCCTGGGTCCCGGCGTTCTGGAACCGGCGTTGTCCCCGGAGTCGAGGATAAGTTGAAAGCCTACAAGCTGAATTGGAACGGCGGAAGTTACAGAGAACTTGAACCCCGTCACATTTTGAACGGAACCAACAGCAAACTTTCTCCAGCGCACCATCGGGTAGCGGAATAAAGAAGTTGCTGAGCCTACTTCTAATTCTTCTAAGCGCCAAGAGGGGGTGTAGTCCTGGCCTACCAGATCGATCTGCGTACCAAAGGAAGCCGAAGTCTTCCTGTCCCCTTTGTAAGTTTTGATACTACAGCCGGGGCCGGAAGTGGTATAAGCGGATTCAATGAAGCCAATGTAAATCTCTCTAACCGAGAAAGGCTGACGCCCTTCGGCATCGGCCCTTAGCTCTACAGATTCCCAAACCGCATCACCGACGGGATAAGCCTGGGATGAATCCTTATTCCACACGGCGACCTTATAGGGGGTGGGGGAGAACCCCCCGAGGAGACCACCCATTAGGGTGTATCCCGCCCTGTTTCCAGCTGCCACCAAAGCCGTTGGTGAGAAGTTCTGGGAGAAGCTTGACCAACCTCCGGTCTGATAATCAAAAGCTAAGACGGTGGCATTCAAAGAAGCGGAGGTTGTAACCGCGCAAAGATAAAGACCAGTTCGAGGATCTATGCAACTAACGGCGCGGCCCACGCGCGCACGGTTTAGATAAGAGGTGGTAACCGCGATCCCATTTGACACAGGGCGGATAGCCCAAGAAGGATCGAGCATAACAAAGCCCTCTTGGTCCAGCCATAGGAGGCGACCATCGGGGAGGGTTTGTATAGACTGTGGAGCTACACACCCGAAGGAGACAGATACAGGTTCGACCCTCACGCCTTCGGCGTCAAGGAGGATACGATAGCACCCCGAGCGAGTGAAAGCCAGGAGATATCCACCCCAACCTACAAGCCCGGTGATTTCCCCCGAAGCTGAATCAGGTGCGATCCAGGAAGAGGATAGGAAAGTACCGCAAAAACCAGGCTCTGAGTAGCGTAGAAGCCCTGGATTAGCCCCGAAATTAGCGATCACCAAACGCCCTTGGTATTCGCACGCAACCCTATAAGGGGCTGAAACGACGGGTGTTTGAGCTATGCTGCTCAGCCTGAGCCTTGCGTCAGGGATGTTATCAGGATAAGCGAAAGGTTGCTGGCCTTCCATCCGGGCAAGCAGGTACATCTGCCCGTCATCTAAGTGCTGGAGATCAAGGGATCTATAAAGTCGAACGGCGTGGACCGTGGCAGTACCAGCATCCATAGACCGTACAGCAAATTGCCTCGTAAGGTGGTCAAGGTGAGACACGCGGGTGTAGTCAGTCTGGTTCTGGTTTAGATATCCGGTGCTTTGCTGTTGGATATTTGCGGGGGCTGACACAGGGGAAAGGGCAGACAGATTACCAAAGGCGTCTTCCCATTGAACGGCATAAACCCAAGCGCCGTCCAAAAGGTTTCCGTCCTCCCCATTGACCTCGGACATCGACCCTATCTTACCAGGGATAGAGTATCCCGCCTGGTTGGGAGGGAGAGGGATATTATCCGTGGTGGTTTCATATGAAGAAGGAATAGGCGAAAGCACCGTGGGTGCGGCCGGGGCCCGATTGAAAGTAGCCTGCTGAACAAGCCGACCGGAGGTGACGAGAGTGTCCACAACTAAGGGCTGATCTATTCCGTTGCACCAGTACACACGCCCGTTCACCGTTATCATCGTGTCAGGATAAACTTGCTCAGGGTTGTAAGTGCAATCAGTCCATACAGGAACCCAGCTTCGCGCCCATCCCGCGTGGCGATACAAAGTATCCCCGGACCTTACAAGTAGGCATTGGGAAGCACCGTCGCGGTTCTCCGTGTAAGCCATACCATCTATTCTCGATGAGAAATCAGCGGCATGAATGTCATAGGAAGTCAGGGCCCCAGCCCATTGAAGCGTTTCCGGTTGGTCTTGCGGGCGTACCATGTTGACTATGGAGCGGGCAATAGACTCGGGGTGGTAGATCTTCTCCGAAACTACGAGGGCAAAACCAATCGGCGTGGTAGGGGAGTTGATCATGAGGTGCTCCTGAGGCGAGGCCAACCTAAAGGACCGGGGGAAAGCCCTGTATCCCAGGTCACCCGGGATACTTTCCCTGAGGGGTTGGCATACTTCTGGCGGAAGTCCTGTAGGATTTGCTTTGCCCTGTCTTCTAAGACTCGGGCGTGGTCCGGATCTTTATCATAACGGGCAAAGAAAGAAGCCGCATAGAAAGTAAGCGCAGCAATACACTCGGGTTGTATATCCGGAGCGTCATAGTCATTGACCAGAGGGGGAGGGCGAACTGCGCAGCGCAATTCGTATTCCGTTCTCACGTCCGGTTCAGGCCATATATCCCAGCTGTAGTATCCATGAACTTCTGGGAGCCTTAAGCTGTAATCAGGGATAACCGAGCCATCATCTAAGAAAGCGGTGGTCGGCCCAGGGACATCAGTAAGAAATTGGAAAACAAACGGAGACTCTATGCTTTGGTGTAACCCGCCTGTAACGCTGGCTCTCCTTCGATAAAGCCTTTTGAAAACCCCACTATGCCCCGCACGGAGCGTGCCCAGCACGTTGAAGTTCAGCTCCCAATCTATATCCGGGAGAGCCACCTTTATAGGTGCCGTTGGAGTTGAAGACACAGAAGACGATACAGGAGAAGCGGCTGACTCATAGAGGGGAATAAAGTTTCCACCAGTGGATTTATTATTCGCGGACCTGTATCCCCAGCAATAAGTGTAGCAGTATTCAAATTCCCCCGTAGGTTCCCCAAGCCAGGAACCTTCATCCGTCGATACAACTGGGGCTCTATTTGGGGAAGTTTGCTGATAGAACTGTTCACGGTGAAGTAGAGCTGGCACACCGGCAAATTGATTATTGACGTTCTTCCACCGCCCTGAGCGGAGCTCAATAGGTGCGGAGCGGATAGAAAGGACCTGTCCATTAGACCCGTAGACCTGCCCGTCATAAACTTGGGTCACGTTTGCGGGGAGCCATAGCCAAGGGCACCGAAGTTTCCATTGGGTTATGGTGCTATCCGAGAAAGTCCAAGGGCGATCAAGGGAGAAGTATCTTTCACCCGTGAAAGGCTGGGTCCAAAAGGTTCTAATCTGGAACCGGACTTCTTGACCGGTGGAAGGGAGCGTGGCATAAAGATGATAAGTTCCATCACCCGTTCTATCGAGGGGGCCACCGAAGGTTCCCCCCACGAATTGCATAACCCAAGGGTCCAAGGTCTTAGCCACCGTTGTTCCGGTTGCCGCACCCCCGTTAGCCACAAACTGCGGGGGGTTTTCGTACCTTAGAATCTTAGGGATAAGTGCCTCAGGGCATTCATCGATAATGCGGCGATAGCCCTGGTCAACAAAGGAGGTCAGCCGGGAAGTCATGGCTGCGTCAGTATCCTCGGTCATCCAAGATACGAGAAGCTTGACCTGCGTTCTTATGTCTGATAGATTCATGCGACCTCCCTAAAATTGTAGCCCGTGCTTTAAAACGATAATGCCCTTGCCTTTTCCAGTAACGGAGAGGCAAGGGCATTATACATTCTTAGATGTTTACGTATGCCCGGAACAGGGATCCGGCTGCGGCGTCCGCTTCCTGTGCATAACCGAAACAAGCCGCAACCTCATCGGCGTTGGTAAGGGTTGCGTTCTTCACGCGCCCCGCCGTAGCGTCTGAGATAAGGGAGGAGTTCGCGGTCACATTGCCGTCACCTGCGGTCAGAACCACGCCACGGCAAACTGCCCAGCCAAAGTATCCCACAGGGATAGCGGCACCGGCAACGACACCGAGCAACTGGTTCTTAGGGATCTTGGCGCCAGTAGCTTTCACGGCTGTCCCGAGGGACAAGGTGGAAGCTTTGAACATAACAAGGTCGCCAAGGGCGAGGGGAGCAGCGTCCCCGTTATAGACATAAACACATTCGATCCACCCATAGGTGGCGTCGAATTGCTCCCGACGGGAGCCGACTTCCTGTTGGGCAAACGTGTCAACGTGCCCAAGGTAGTCACCATACATTCTGCGTTCAGCCATAAGTCACCTCTGATTTTCAGAAAAGGGTTAGGGGATACGGCCACCAGCGACGATCGCGTGAGCGGGAAGCTGAGCAACCATGGGCTGCAAGTCCCAGTACATACGACCGACAACGATATCCTGGTCGGCTACCATTGCCACGAACTGGGGTGCCTCTTCAATCTCCAGGTAAGGAACCTCAATGAAGTCCGAGGAGAGGAAGTAGAGAATCCCGCCCGTGGTAGCAGAGGTGGAATACCCAGGGGTCCCAACGAAAGAAGCGTTGGTGGGATCCAAGTTCACGCCCACGTTGTAGATCTTGCTCTGCTTGTAGGGGATAAACTGGCCGGTGTTTCCCCCGAAGACCGCCGAGTCGGTGTCGGTGATACGGACGTTGTCGGCCGAGTAGATCTGGAGATTGGAATAAGTTCCCTCATCGGCGAAGCCGAAGTCAGGACCGTTTCCAACCGAGAACTGCTGAGCGCGGTCGTACGCAGAAGCAACCTTGATCATTCCGTCGGAGGCGAAGGAAGTGATTTGGCTGAACTGATTAACGTGATTGATAGTTGCATCACGGGCGATGCCTTGCACGTTGCCAGTTTGGGAAGCCCCAGCTACCTGCTGTAACCAGCCGGTGTCCCCGCCGGAGGCGGTCACATTGCCGTTCAGGGTTGCGGCGTTATCGAAGTCGGGGGAGTCAATGACCGAGATGGAGCTATTGTGATAAGCCCCGGTCAGGAGCCAGTATTCCCAGTCCTCTGCAAGCTGCGCGGCAGTAGCCATAGGATATTGCTTGATCAGCTTTACCACGCCCTGTTTCCCGTCGTTCTGCTTCAGGTCACGTTGGGGGATAGTGATAGGCACAAACAAACGGATGGTTTGGCTTTGGTATTTCTTGGTGATGTTCCGACGGGTTAGGGAAGCAACCTCCGTACCGGTCGTGATCTTACGACCCTTGGCAGGCGACCCGGCACCGAAGGGCCGCTCGATATAAGAGCCACCGATGCTTTCGCGGTTCACCCTTTTCTTTTCCATAAGCTGCTTCATCAAGGGCTTACGGGTCACGGTGGTGAGTTGGAGATTTCCACCGCTGGCATAGAGATCCGCCAGAGTGGTATTCAGGACGTCCAGATTTACTGGCATGGTCTACCTCTTTTGAAAGCCAAAATACTTTGGCGGTTATCTCCCCAATCGGGAAGCTGTTGAACTCAAAGCTGAATCGGCCGAAGCCTCCAGCAGATCGTCAAGCGAAGGTCTCGCACCAAGGGGGCGGCGAGGGGAAGACCCCTGAACCGTATCCCCGCGTGAGGCTATCCCCGCAGCGCGCGGAAGCTGCCGCTGTTGCTCTACAACAGGGGGCGCAGGCGCGGGCGCAGGTGCCCCGATAGAATAGGTTTCTCTTACCACCTTGGCAGCGATAGGGATATCGACCCCTTTCTCTACAAGTGTGGCAAATAGCTCCGTTGGTTCTTCGGAACCATGACTTAGGATATCATCGTAAGATTCAGAGATTTCTTTTTCAAAGGCGTCACGAGAAGCAGCGGATTGTGAAGCGGAGATTTCATCCCACTTCTTCTTCTCTTCTCTAAGAGCTTCAAGCTCAGCCCGGAGCTCTGCATCCGACCCACTACCGTCTCCTTGAATCCCAAGGATATCCTTTAGGAATCCCCCTTCCTTTTCCCACGCATCCTTTTGGGCCTTGAGGGTCGAGGTGAAACCTCCCGTGAGTGCTTTGCGCACGGGCTCATCAATAGCCGTGAACCAAGACGCTTCGGAAAGCTTCCCCATATCCCCGTCCCAGGATATGACCTCAACATTTTGGGGGGACTCAGAGGTCATTTACCACCCATAAGCTCTTTGACCGCTTCCTTAGAAGTCTCGGTCGCCTGGGGCGGGGGAGCGGTCTCCCCTTTCTTTTCCTCGTCCTCTTCCTCTGCGGCGATGTCCATGAAGATTGAGGCAAGGTCACCCATAACGAGGGCGTCAAAAGCCTCATCAACCGTTTTTCCTTTGAGCTTAGAGCGCATTTGCGCTACGGCTTTTTCAAGGGCTTCGTCCGACATCTTGGAATAGACGGGCTTGGACTTGAGCTTTGCTACAAGGGCTTTAATGTCAAGCCCTCCCTCCGGGGTTTCACCCTGGGGGAGACCGGCCCCTGGTTTCATAGGGGCGTTGCCTTCTTTTGAGGAAATAGCGTCGGCCATAGCGGCTGCTTTCTTGAGGGCTGCGTCGATGTCCATTTTATTCGATCCCCCGGCGTAAGAGCCTGGTGTTGCGGTAGACAGATTGTTCAAGCATTTCTGCTCTCTTACCACTATCATAGCCCCGTCGGCTATCCGCCGCGCGAAGCTCATTCATAGTCTCTTGCGTTTGAAGTTCTATGGCACGGAGTCTTTTTGACGGCGAGTCACTTTCAACTTCAAGGGGGGTTCCCCACTCTCTTTGCCAGGACCGCTGCTTTGACCGCCACTCATCCCTGGTTTCATAGCGGACTCCACCAAAGACGATAGACTCAAAGTCTCCGGAGCTTGCGGTTGGGGAGAAAGGGACTCGCATCTGCGTGCGTCTCCCTCCGCAAGTACATCCACAAATCCCTCCGTCTCGGTCTGTGAGATAGTCAACCTCAACGGCTCCGCATGATTCACATCTAACGTCCCAGAGAGTTCGCATCTTTTCCCCGTAAGAGATTGTAACCTCAGCCAAGTTCCCGTAGGGTCTCGACGCCCCGTTATCCATAAGGCGCAAAAGCGATTCAGTTCGCTACACGCCCAGGCCACGGCGTTCCCTGCGGGGAGAAGCCGCTTTCGCGTAGGGCAGTTGAAATGTCTATAGGCCAGCTTTAGGGCTGCGATGCAAACTTCGACGGGAGGAGCTTTATCCCCGTGGCCTTCTCGCCACTTGATTAGAACTGCCTCGGCGGCTGGCCTTAGCCCTCCGGCAAAGTTGTCATCGGTCGGTTCGTGGATAAGCATATATCTGCTTCCCCCAAGAGAGATAATCATTGGGTCACCTGCGGAGGTACGGGGGAAGGCACCGGAACCGGTGGCCCCTCTCCAGGAGGAGTAGGACCAGGGGGCGGAGGGGGTGCCATCTCAGAGGCTTGCTTTAGGAAATCAGGGGGCAATTGGAAAACCTCAATGAAGAGTTTATCCAAGACCCCTGCGTCAAAGGAGTCAGGCCGCGAAAGCATAAATTGATAGACTTGCTGAAACTTCTCTTGAAGAACCGCACGGTTCAATTCCGCAGCGCTATTGGCTACGATCTTGACGTGCTCCTGAAAATCGTCGAACTCCGACCAGGGGATTCCTTTCTTTAGAGCAAGCGCAAGCGCAGCTGCTTTGCTCCAGGCCCCATAGTATTCCGTTGTCCGGGCGCGCAGTCGATTCCTTTGTTGAGATTCTATAAGCGCAAGTTCAGTTGCCGTGCGGGCACCAGTAACTTGCCCCCTGGAAGAATCAGATAAGGCAGAAACATACGAAACGATCTGCTCTAACTTGGCCTGGAAAGCCTGGACATCAGGGGGGACATGGGCCGTGGGGCCCTCAACGAGAACTTGCCCGCCTTGAAGCCCCATAGTCACACCGATAAAATCTCCAGGGGAAGCGCTGGCCATATTGGCTACTTCCTCTTCCGACATCTGGCTCTTGTTATATAAGGTCACCGGAATTTGGCGGCGGACAATCTCATTTTGGTAGGTGAGCAAGCGATTGATTGCCGCGATAACATCCTTCAGAAGCTGAACTTCGGATATCCCTCGGCAATCTAATCCGTTGTGCGTTAGGTTGCCAAGCAGATAAGGGCAATAATAATCCTCCCCGGATAGAACTTGAACGGGCTCTTGCTCACCCTCCACCCAGATAGACATAGTGCAAGCTTCGTTATCCCACACTTCCCATGTCTGGACATAATCCCCCGCCGTTTTATTTGCCGCCTCACTAACCCACGTGGGATAGACTTGGGCCATCCCCTTCAGGATCTTTAGCCCTTGCGGGCCGAGAAGGTGAGGGGGAAGCTCAAGCTCGCCATTCGCGTGGGCACGCTGTAAGTCTTGCGGAGTTCGGAGGCAAAGCTCTATGAAATACTTAACGTCCCAAGAGCGTGGCGTGGTGAGATCAAAGAAGACTTTGCGCGGGTCCACGCTCCGAATAAGGGGATTGCCCCCAGGGGCGGTGACTTTGAATATGAAACGCCCGTAAAGAATAGAAGCTACGAGGGCGAGGGCACCTTCCTCTCTCCACCTTCCCCGCCGTGCCATAAGCTCAAGCTCTTTCTCTGGCTCTGACTCTGTGAGCTGGGGGATGGCGTCGACTTCCGTTATCGCAAAGCGCATATTGGGGGGAATAAGATTGCTAAGGGCTGACTCGCATATAGCGAAAATCAAATTGTATGAAACGAGATTAGCCTTATACATACGGCGATCCACGTCTTTCCAATACTCCCCCTGATACTGACCCAAGGCAAAGTCAAACCCGTCCTTTTCCTTTTGGTCATAGAAGTTCCTATGCTTTTTGATTTTATCCATCCAGTCAGGGCCGGTCCATTCCATGGGGAACTCCTAAAAAAATTATAGCCGGGGAGAGATAGGGGGCTTTGTCCGAGTTCTAAGGGCCGAGTTAAGAAGGGATAGATTGACTTGACCCCCCTCCGTACGAAAGGGCTTAGCTATAGCGGGAACCGAGAGGATGGAAAAGATATCGGCGGTCATTTGGTACACGACCACCCGATCCCAGTGATGACTCTGACCTCCGTCACTCACACGCTTTCCCGTTCCGTCCCAAGCCATAAGCTGGTGCAGCCCCTCACGGGACCTTATTCCTATTTGCCCGTCGCGCAGCTGCTGTACAAGCTGGACTTGGGCTCTCTCTTTATTCACCGCCGTCCTGTAGTATCCGGGGTGCGAGGCATTTCCGTCATGCCAGACATTAGGATAGCCTGTCCCTACAAGGGCCGTTATACAAGCTGCGCTGTTAGATTCAACCACGATCAAGGCATTGTTGAAAGCTCGCCCGAGGCGGGCAAGTAGGGAGGCAAGGGCAACGGGATCCATTCTTGCGGACCAAGCTGCTACTTCGCGCCGCGACCGTAGATGCCAGATAGAAAAGGCGGAGGGGTCACCCGTCGTCCCATAGCCTGCCGGGTCCACAGCAATCATGTATCTTGCCCCTGGTTCCGGGGACTCCCAAGCTTTCCCAATAGGGGGATCCGGGAGGGACTCAGCAACGAGGGCTTGGAGGGGACCCGAAGGGAGAGCAGGGGTTGTGGCCGAATACCACCCGTCATATGGAGTAGAGGGATAGCAGTGCTCAAAGAGTCTTGTATCCCCTTGGTACACGGAATCTAACATCTTTCGACGGAAAGCCAAATGCCCGTGGGATATAGTGCTATGCCCATCGGACAGGGCATTCATCATTGCGAGTTCTTCTTGAGAGGGGACAAAGTCAGGGGCATGGATAGTATAAGCTGCGTGCTTCCACCAGCAAATAAATAAAGGGCGAAACATCCCTTTCCCCGTTAGGGAATTCAACCACATGTCTTGGTAAAGAGAACCCTGCGCTCCGGGAG
>Ga0114977_10003137_pt1 | contig 10617 bp, 7 predicted proteins | sample S_130805_MF_Meta_FD_87026 | JGI IMG/M metagenome (GOLD analysis project Ga0114977, IMG submission 87026) | Freshwater microbial communities from Lake Simoncouche, Canada to study carbon cycling - S_130805_MF_MetaG | ecosystem: Environmental > Aquatic > Freshwater > Lake | place: Lake...
AATCAAGGTAGTTTTTCCTGAATCTCCTGCTTTGGTATATATTTTCATTGGATGATAGTTAAGACTGCTCTATTTTTTTAGAATAACAAAACTAATAAAATAAAGTTCAATGAGGAAACCTAAAAAAAGAATTCATAAGAAATGAGAAACATTCTTATTGAGCGTATCGGTTTCAATATTGCCATCTCTTAAACGCACTACTCTATGGGCATAATGCGCAATATCTTCCTCGTGGGTGACTAATATAACCGTATTACCTGAAGAATGTATTTTTCCAAAAAGCTCCATTACTTCCACAGAAGTTTTAGAGTCTAAATTACCTGTGGGTTCATCTGCTAATAAAATGGAAGGATTATTCACCAAGGCGCGGGCAATGGCCACACGTTGTATTTGGCCTCCACTTAATTCATTGGACTTGTGATGGCTTCTATCTGCCAAACCTACTTTTTCCAATGCCACCATAGCTCTTTCTATTCTGTCTTTTTTTGATATACCAGCATAGACCAAGGGCAGGGCTACATTTTCTGCAGCAGACAATCTTGGCAATAAATTAAATTGTTGAAATACGAAACCGATTTCCACATTTCTAATACCCGCTAATTCATCATCGGTCATTTTACTTACATCATGCCCATTCAAATTGTACATGCCACTTGTTGGAGAATCTAAACAGCCCAAAATATTCATCAAGGTACTTTTACCACTACCAGAAGGCCCCATCAAGGCGACATACTCGTTTCTATTGATGTCCAAGTTGATACCCTTTAATACTGGAATGGCTTGACCTGCCATAAAATAGCTTTTCTGAAGATCTCTTAATTCAATGACAGATGACATGTGTTTTTATTTACGTATTACTTTAGGCACTTTGAAAAATGTGCCGTCGGTATCAGGCGCATTTTTTAAAGCAGTTGCTCTTGATATAGATCCATTTACTTCATCCTTACGCAATACATTATAAGCGTCGCCCATATGCTTCAAAGGTTCGGTTCCCGTGGTATCTAATTCATTCAGTTGCTCCACAAAACCCACCAAATCCTGCATGTCCGCTACCAATTTGTCCATTTTTTCAGGGGCCACATTTAGTCTGGATAAATGTGCCAAATGGCCAACTAACTTATGATCTACTTGCATGGTACAAATGTAGTTCAAAGCCCAATATCCTCAAGCTGCTTTTGTTAAAAGGTCAAATGGCACAACCAGTGGCAAAAAAAATAGCGGAAAAACTAAAGTTTTTTTGAAAATAGTTGCATAACTAACTAATTTTACAAAAACGCGATTAAAATGCAACGTTCAATCAAAAAAGTAGTGGTTTTAGGCAGTGGCGTAATGGGCTCTAGAATAGCTTGTCACTTTGCTGGTGTGGGTGTAGAAGTATTGCTTTTGGACATGCTCAGCCCAGGATCAGAAGCAAGTACCATTGCAAAAGAGAGAAACAAACTAGTAAATGATTCTTTGCAGGCTGCGATTAAATCTAATCCATCTCCACTATACTTAGCCAAGTTTGCGCAAAACATAAGTACAGGCAATTTTAAAGACGATATTGCCAAAATCGCGAACGCTGATTGGATCATTGAAGTAGTGGTGGAAAGATTGGACATTAAAAAAATAATTTACGACGAGGTAGAAAAATATAGAAAGCCAGGCACTTTAATAAGTTCTAATACTTCTGGTATACCTATTCACTTAATGGCCGAGGGGCGCAGCGAAGATTTTCAAAAACATTTTTGTGGAACCCACTTTTTCAATCCACCCCGTTATTTGCGTTTATTAGAAATTATCCCTACTGCTAAAACAGATCCGGCGGTGATTGATTTTCATATGCATTATGGAGATGTGTTTTTGGGTAAAACTACAGTACTTTGTAAAGATACGCCTGCCTTTATCGCCAACAGGGTTGGGGTTTTCAGCATGATGAGTGTATTACATATCATGGAAAAATTAGAATTAAGTATTGATGAAATAGAAGCATTGACAGGACCATTAATGGGTCGTCCAAAATCGGCAACTTTTAGAACCGCGGATGTGGTGGGTATTGATACCTTAGTAAAAGTAGCAGCAGGTGTGGCGGCGAATTGTCCTAATGACGAAGCAAAAAATATTTTTACCTTACCTGCTTGGTTAGAAAAAATGGTGGCACAAAATTGGTTGGGCGATAAAACAGGACAGGGCTTTTTTAAGAAAATAAAAACCGCTAACTCCAAAGAAATTTTAACGCTTAACTTAAAAACATTTGACTACGAGCCACGCGTAAAAACTAAAATGGCATCTATTGGTGCCGCCAAAGCCATTGAATCTTTGCCAGCACGTTTGAAAAATTTATATACGGTGGCAGAGGGTGCCAAAGCAATTGATAAAGGCCAAACATTTGTTCGCGAATTTCATCATGCTCTATTTGCCTATGTAAGTAACCGTATTCCAGAAATTAGTGATGAATTGTACCGATTGGATGATGCTTTAAAAGCAGGATTTGGTTGGGAAATTGGCGCTTTTGAAACCTGGGATGCTTTAGGTGTGAGCGAGGTTATTAAAAATATTAAAGCCGCAGGTGGATCGGTAGCCCCTTGGGTAGAAACCATGGTAGCAAAGGGTTGTAGCTTTTACAAAGTACAGGATGGAAAAAGATATTATTATGATGTAGCCACTGAAAATTATAAATTAATACCAGGTGCGGAATCCTTTATTATATTATCCGATTACCAAGAAAAAACCATTTGGAAAAATGCAGGCAGTCGCTTAGTAGATATGGGCGATGGCGTAGCAGGATTTAGTTGGAACACAAAAATGAATAGCATTGGGGGAGAAGTTTTGGAAGGATTGAATAAATCTATTGCCCTTGCCGAAGAAAAATTCAACGGCTTAGTCATTGCCAATGAGGGTAATTTATTTAGTGCGGGTGCCAATGTGGGCATGATCTTTATGTTGGCCATTGAACAAGACTATGAAGAATTAGACATGGCCATTCGTACTTTTCAAAATTCCATGATGCGCGTAAGGTATTCATCGGTACCAGTAGTGGTTGCGCCCCATGGTTTAACCTTGGGTGGTGGATGTGAAATGAATTTGCATGCCGACAGTATTACTGCGGCAGCGGAAACTTATATTGGACTAGTGGAATTAGGCATTGGAGTAATACCAGGTGGCGGTGGTACCAAAGAACTAGTGTTGCGCGCATCTGATGAAATACATGCCGATGAACCAGAAACCATTACACTCAATAGAAGATTTATGCAAATTGCTACTGCAAAAGTAGCCACCTCTGCGCAGGAAGCCATGGACATGGGTATTTTTAGAAAGGGACAGGATGAAATTGTATTGAATCAATCTCGTCGCATTGCCAATGCAAAAGAAAAAGTACTTCAATTACATAAAGCTGGCTATACTCAAGCTCAACAAAGAAAGGATATTAAGGTACTCGGAAAAGCAGGCCTAGGGGCACTCTACGCGGGTATCAATGGAATGTGGAAAGGCGGTTATGCGACTGACCACGATGTGTTAGTGGCAAAAAAATTAGCCTTTGTAATGTGCGGTGGAGATTTAAGTGAACCAAGTTTAGTGAATGAACAATACTTATTGGATTTAGAACGAGATGCCTTTTTAAGTTTATGTGGAGAGAAAAAAACTTTGGAAAGAATACAATCGGTCATCACTGCAGGAAGGCCCATAAGAAACTAGTTTTTCTAGCGCGCCTATTTCATTAAGTTAACTAATGCTTCTTCTACTGTTGGATAATCAAATGTAAAACCTGCGTCCTGTATTTTTTGTGCACTCACATTGGCGCTTTTCAATACTTCTATGCTCATTTCTCCCAAAATTATTTTGAGTAAAAAGGCAGGAACAAAAGAAGGAAAATAAATGGGGTATTTATTTTTAGCAATGGTCAATACTAATTTTTTATTGCTCACTGGCTCTGGTGCTACTGCATTGTAAGTACCTTGTATAGCTGTATTTTCAATAGCAAATTGAATCATTCTACATAAATCTTTATGGTGTATCCAACTCACGATTTGTTTGCCATTGCCTAAAATGGTGGCCAAGCCAAATTTGGCTGGTTTTAAAAATTCAGCTAAGGCGCCTCCTTTATTATTAAATACAATACCAATTCTTAAGCACACCAAACGAATACCCATGCTGCCAATGGCAGCTGTGCTTTGCTCCCATAACTGACAAGTATGACCTAAATAAGAATTATCTGCAGGGTCGGTCTCTACAAACCCATGGGCCAAACTTTTGTCTGTATCCGGACCATACCAGCCAATGGCAGATGCAGCTATGAATGTTTTTACTTGATGCTTGTTTTCGCTTAAGGCCTTCACCAATAAATTACCCGAGTTCACCCTACTATCCACAATGGCTTGCTTTCTCTTTTCCGTCCATCTTTTATCGGCCACCCCCTCTCCTGCTAAATGCACTATAATATCCGCTGCTTTTACTGCATCTAGGTCTATCTCTCCTTTAGCAACATCCCATTTTGCAAAACTTAAATTCAATCGATGCGTCTTTTTTACTTTTCTACTTAACACAATCACCTTATACCCCTTCTCTAAAAATAAAGTAGTTAAGGCTTTGCCAATCATTCCAGTACCGCCAGTAATTAATACAGTTTGCATGGTGTAAAACTACTCTTTTTTATTTTGTACAAAAAACCCCGCCTTTATGGGGCGGGGTTACAACTAAAATCAACTGAACATAAAAAAAACTAGTTTAATCTGGTTTTTTGCCGTCTAAAAAGGTATTGATGGTAGAGATTTGTGTTTGATTGTTCTCGTCTTTTTCTACGGTGTACTTACTGTAATAGTTTTCTACAGAAGCCATGGTATTGCCAAACAAATCTAAATTTCTTCTAACATAGGCAGGCACTGCATCAAACTCGGTATTAGGATCAGGGCCATTGTTAATATTGAAAGATAAGTTTCTTAACTTTTGAATACGCTCAGCTACTTTTCTTCTTTGCTCCTCGGCATTGTCCATTGGCATTTCTAAAGAAGATGGATGCACGGGTCTTGCAGGTTGAGCATTGCTCTCCTCTCTCATCACCAATTGCATGGTAGGCTCTTCTTGAATGCTGAATGAACTTTGGTATTCTACTACTGGTGCTGCAGGCTCTTCCATTTCTTGTTCTTCCACCATTTCTACTACTGGTGATATTTCTTCCATCACTATTGCTGCTGGTGCTTCTACTTCTGTTGGAGTGATATTAGCAAAACTTAATTCCATTTCCTCTTCTTCCACCATTTCTTCTTCATCCAATTCTACCTCAAACTCCTCCATGGGCGCTTCTTCAAATATAACTTCCTCTTCTAGCGCTTCTTCTACTTCTTCTTCAGTAGCGTAGATATTGGTAGGCTTATTTAAAATAAAATCATTGGTAGGTACCGATTCCTCAGCAGCTAATTCAAATAAAACTACTTCTGGAGATAATTCTGCTACTTCAACAATGGCTTCCTCTTCCATCAGTTCTTCCATTTCTTCTTCGATCGTTTCTTCTACCAATGCTACTAATGGAACTTCATGAATAATCATTTCTTCCATCATGCTATTGGCGGCAATACTTATTTCAGCATCTATTTCTGCTTCGTATTCTTTTTCACTTATTTCATCCAAGTCATAGTTTTCTTCTGCTTCCATAGATTCTTCTGCCATATGCATTTCAGGAGCATCGCCTAAGGTAAAATAACTGTCACTCATTTCTTGGGCTTCTATTTTCTCTACTACCTCTTCGGTAGCTGCAGTTATTTGATTGCTTGCATCATTCAGTATTTCCTCTGAAACCAATGTCATCACAATTTTTTCCTCAATAGGAGCCTCCACTTTTTTTGGTGTTTCTTTCATGAAAGGGTCTTTGCCTTCAAATCCAGTGGCAATCAAAGTAATACCTAATTTTTGACCTAATGTTGGGTCGTAACCCATACCCATAATTACATCTGAATGTTCACCAGTGCGTTCACGCAAATAATTATTGATGGTTTCTAATTCATCCATGGTACATTCATAATCCCCTTCGGCACTATTGATATTTAATAAAATCCATTTAGCGCCTCTAATGTCATTGTCATTTAATAAAGGAGAAGTCAATGCTTCTTCAATGGCTCTTTCCGCTCTGTTTTCTCCTTCTACTTCTGCTTTACCTAAGATAGCGACACCGCCATTTTTCATTACGGTACATACATCCGCAAAATCTACTATGATATGTCCACGACTATTAATTACATCGGTGATACATTTTGCCGCAGTAGCCAAAACGTTGTCAGCCTTGGTAAAGGCTTCCTTCATTTTTAAATTGCCATATTGAACACGCAACTTATCGTTTGAAATAACTAATAAAGTATCTACCAATGGTTTTAATTGCTTAATCCCCTCTTCTGCTTGCGCTTGTCTGCGTGGCCCTTCAAATCCAAAGGGCGTAGTCACGATACCTACGGTCAATATGCCTAAATCTTTACAAATTTTTGCAATGATGGGTGCACCACCTGTTCCTGTTCCACCACCCATTCCCACGGTGATAAATGCCATGCGGGTATTAACTTCTAAAATTTTTCTGATCTCGTCTAAAGATTCTTCTGTAGCTAATTTTCCCACAGAAGGATCGGCACCAGCCCCTAAACCTTGTGTCAAATGGGGTCCTAATTGAATCTTATTGGGCACCGTACTTTGTTCAATGGCTTTAGAATCTGTATTACATATAATAAAATCAACGCCTTCGATGTCTTGATTGAACATAAAGTTTACAGCATTGCTGCCACCACCGCCTACGCCTAGGACCTTGATGATGGATGATTTTTGCTTTGGCAAGTCAAATTGAATCATTTTTTTGTTTTTAGATGGGTTAGTTAGATGGTTAGTTCTTAGTTAGTTATGTCGAAATTACTGCTTATCTAGTGGATGCTTTTTGTTTTTTATAACCAGCATGTGGGTAAATATTAAGGCAATAATTTGTCTTCTTCCTCACTGAAAATTTCAATCAAATTATTCTTGAATCGATCCCAGAATTTGCTCTTTCTTTTTTCGATTTGTTCTGGTGTTAAAGTAGTGACTACTGGTGCTTTTACTTCCACTTTTTCGCTGCTCAAGCCATTGCCCGTGCCAGCAACAGTTAATGATTTAGGCACTTCTACCTTCTTGAAAGTTTCTGCAAACACTTTATAATTTTGCTCGTAATCGTTGTAACCTTTTAAGATTAAACCAATACAAGTGGAATACATTGGCTTTTTCAACTCATCTATATGATTTGGCGCTAAATGTTCATTAGGCAACCCAATTCTTGCATTTAAACCAGTAATGTATTCTGTTAATTGAATCAAGTGCTTCAATTGAGAGCCACCCCCTGTTAAAATAATACCCCCATTTAACATGCGGCTATCCATACCCACTTGCTTTAAATGATAAGTAACAAAATCCAATATCTCACTCATTCTAGCTTGTATAATTCCAGCTAAACTTTTTACACTTATTTCTTTGGCAGGCATGCCTTTTAAACCCGGAATAGTCACATAAGCATTGGCTTTTGCTTCATCCGCTAAAGCGCTACCAAATTGTACTTTCATAGCTTCGGCCTGACTTTTCAATACCCCCAAGCCCATTCTAATGTCATTGGTAATGTTTTCTCCACCAAAAGGAATCACCGCCGTATGTTTTAATATGCCTTCATAAAATACTGCAAGGTCGGAAGTACCACCACCAATATCTAAAATGGCTACCCCTGCTTCCAAATCAATATCACTCATAACCGCACTGGCAGAAGCCAAAGGTTGTAAAACCAAATCCTTGGTCACCAACCCACTTCTTTCCACAGAACGATTGATGTTTCTGATGGCGTTTCTATCTCCTGTAAGAATTAAAAAATTAGCACCCACTTTTACACCATTCACCCCTATTGGATCTTTGATGTTTTGGTTATTGTCTACATGAAATTCTTGTGGAATGACATCAATGATTTGATCTCCTGCAGGAATAAATGTTTTTCTTTGATTATTGATCAGTTGCTCAATTTCCCAAGCTTGAATTTCATTCTCTGCATCTTGACGTACTTGATCGCCCCTGGTTTGCAAGCTTTTGATATGATGACCTGCAATGCCCACATACACTTCGTTCACCTCTAAATCGGGGTTGCTTAATTGACAGTTTTGTAGTGCTTGCTGAATGGCTTTGATGGTTTGATCAATGTTTAATACTTGACCATGTTGAACTCCATTGCTGTTGGCTCGGCCAAAACCTAAGATTTCTAATTTGCCAAACTCGTTTTTTCTACCTGCAATGGCCGCAATTTTAGTAGTCCCAATGTCTAGACCTACAATGATTGGAGAATCGTGCTGACTCATTTTGTTTTTTTTAGTTGTTAGTTGTTTTAGCGTCGGTCTTTTTAGGCATTAGGGCCTTTGCGGACTTCTTCTCATTATTTAACGATTTATTGCTCGTTTTATTGTTTGTTTTTACCGTTGTTTTTGCCTTTGTTTTGAGCTTTGCTTTTTGGGTTGGTTTTAGGACTGATTTTACGGCCGATTTACCCGCTGTTTTAGGTGCATTCGCGGGGCTTACCATCACTGGTTTTTTGGCATTGTTTTTTACAGGAGCTAGAAGCGCTTTTTTGGCTAGGTTGTTAGCAGGCAATACCAGGCTTTTTTTAAGGTCTGTAGTATCTATTTTTTTAGCCGTATCTATGGCCTGAATTGTAAAATCATCCAGCGGGTCCTGAGACAAAATGCTGCCAGAAAATTGAATGGGTTGCATCCCTTTTTTTAAGGCCACAATTTGATGATCAAATCTGCAGTCCAATACCTGATAAGCATTCACGCCAGCTTGTACCCAAACTTGTTTGTAAAAACTATACAGCCTATTTAATTTGTCTTCAATATTATCTACAGTACCTATTAAAACTATATGCTCTCCCACAGTTGGTACCATTTCAAAATCTCCATTGGGCGCCATATTAATTTGGGCAATCTGAGCCATAAAAAAAGAATCTTGCTCAATGGCCTTGGTGAAATGTAAAATATCTTTAAGCAGGAGGCTATCAGGACTAGACAGTTTTTCTTGATCAGAAGGAAAACCAGTAAAAACGGGCAAACGTAGTACAGTCAACTGTTTCAGCGGTAACTTCCAACCCTCTTTATCGATATAAAAAGAATTCCCCGAGGAAGTAAATATTCTTGCAATAGGTATTCTTTGTTCAATTTTTATTTGCAATGCTTGTTGATTGTCCAAAAACATTTCTGCATGTTTTACCCACTTGATGCTTTGTAAATTTTTTTCCAATTCATTCAAATTGACCGACTCAATGGGCAGGCCCGCCTTGATGCCTTTATCGTTGATGATTTGTAAAATTTCTTTTTCATCCATAAAAAGTGCGACGGTATTTTCACCTACTAATTCCACATTCACACTGGCACATTTTTTTTCTTCCTTGGCCCTCCAGGAGATAATAAATAGTAAAATCAATAGGGCACCAGCGATGCTCCATAAAATATTACCTACTATTTGCTTCCAGTTTTTCATGCTTTTTGGGTAAAAATTTCTTGAACTTTTGTAATACAAACATCAATGTCTCCGGCACCCGCCATCACTACTAATTTATCTTTGGTATGAGCTGCCCAATCAAACAATTGATCCTTGCTCATTATTTTTTTATTAGACAAACTCATTTTATTTAAAAGCATTTCACTACTCACCCCTTCCATGGGCAATTCTCTTGCTGGATAAATGGGTAATAATATAACTTCATCGGCTTTATCTAGCGTGCTTACAAATCCATCGCATTGGTCCTTGGTTCTACTGTACAAATGCGGTTGAAAAATCAAAACCATTTTTTCACCAGGAAATATACTTCTGATGCCTGTGATGAGTGCATTTAATTCTTCTGGATGATGCGCATAATCATCAATCAATACCTTAGTAGGCGTTTTTACTTTGTATTCAAACCTTCTTTTTACCCCTGCAAAAGCTGCTACAGCTTGAATAATTTTATCTTCCTCAATGTCTAAACTAAGGGCGATGGCAATAGCCGCAGTGGCATTTTCCACATTGTGTAAGCCGCCCATATTTAAAACAATATTTTTTAAAACTCCTTTGGGATGTACTAAGTCAAAATGATAAGCACCATCCACTACTTTTAAATGAATGGTATGAAAGGAAGCCGCTAATTGATCATAAGCATAGGTAAGCACATTTTTATTAGTGGTATTGGTAATAAAATGGGTGCCTTTTTTCTGTATCAAAGCACCGCCTGGTTTTATTTTATCTGAAAATTCACCAAAGGCTTTCACCACTTCTTCAGCAGTACCATAAATATCTAAATGGTCTGGATCCACTGCAGTAATCACAGCAATATTGGGTGCTAATTTTAAAAAGCTTCTATCGTATTCATCCGCTTCTACCACCACTATATTTTTCTCATGGCTCCAAAAATTGGTGCCATAATTGCTAGCGATGCCCCCAAGAAAAGCATTGCAACCAAAACCTGTATGGCGTAAAATATGCGCCGTCATCGAAGTGGTAGTTGTTTTTCCATGGGTACCTGCAATGGCAATGGTAAATGCATTTTCTGTAATCCATTGCAATACATCACTTCTTTTGACCACTAAATAATTATTGTCCTTGTAATAATTTAATTCCCCGTGATTG
>Ga0114977_10003138_pt1 | contig 10617 bp, 7 predicted proteins | sample S_130805_MF_Meta_FD_87026 | JGI IMG/M metagenome (GOLD analysis project Ga0114977, IMG submission 87026) | Freshwater microbial communities from Lake Simoncouche, Canada to study carbon cycling - S_130805_MF_MetaG | ecosystem: Environmental > Aquatic > Freshwater > Lake | place: Lake...
GAAGTCGCTCGGATGGGACAAATTCAGTCATGTGGGCTCCTTGCATCTTCGCCCGACGAGAATCAAGAGTTTGGCCGCAGGCAACCGCAACGAAGGGCGCCTTGTGTCATCTCGTGCCCTCCTGCAGGGAAACGGGAGATGGAGGCAGGCCAAAAAAGGTGCACGACCCTCCTACCGCCTACTAGACCTGCCGATCTCTCTCTTCTGCCCCCCGTGTTCCCATGATTGTTACGCCCTTGATGTGGGTAGGCTTCCTCGCCTTCATCTTTCTCATGCTCGCCGTCGACCTCGGTCTCTTCCACAAGGAGTCCCATCGGGTCGGAGCCAAAGAGGCTGCCGCCTGGACCGGCGTCTGGATGACGCTCGCTCTCACCTTCGGTGGCATCCTCTGGCACTTCGAGGGCCACCAGTACGGCACCGAGTTCATCGCGGGCTACCTCATCGAGCAGTCGCTCTCGATGGACAACATGTTCGTCTTCATTCTCATCTTCTCGGCGATGAAAATCCCGCCGGCCCTGCAGCACCGGGTGCTCTTTTGGGGGATCCTGTCTGCGCTCATCCTGCGCGCCATCATGATCTTCGCTGGGGCGGCGCTGCTGAACCAGTTCCATTGGCTCATCGGCATCTTCGGCATCTTTCTGCTCTACACCGGCGGCAAACTGCTCTTCAAATCGGAGGACGAGGAAGATGGCGCCGACACGCAGCGCTGGGTTCGGCTCTTGCAGCGCTTCATCCCCTCCACCCCCACCCTCCGCGGCCACCGATTTTTCTGGAAGGAGGAGGGTTCGGGCAAGTGGGTAGCAACCCCGCTGTTCATCACGCTCATCCTTGTGGAGTTCACGGACGTGGTCTTCGCGCTCGACTCGATTCCGGCGGTCTTTGGCGTGACGAAAGACCCCTTCCTGGTCTTCACCTCCAACATCTTCGCCATCCTTGGCCTACGCTCCATGTTCTTCCTCCTCGCGGCCGCCGTCGACCGGTTTGCCTACGTCAAATATGGCATCTCCGTGGTCCTCTGCTTCGTGGGTGCGAAGATGATGGTGGAATACGCTGGCGAGCACACGGCTGTCGCGACCTTCGCCAAAGAGCAGCTTGGTATCGAGAATCTGCACATCAGCCCGCTGGTCTCGCTCGCCGTGATCGTGTCGGCGCTCGCGATCTCCATCACCTGGTCGCTCATCGCTACCAAGGGCGCCGCGCCGGCCGAACCCGACGAAACTTGAAGGGGCGAACTGCGAGGCCTACCTTCCGGTCACACCTCGCACACGGAGCGAACATGCGCTCGAAATGGCTCTCTGCCTGCCTCCTCCTCCCCTGTCTCTTTGCCCTCTCCGCCTGCGGAGATGACAGCACCACTGCAGCCTCCGACACCGGCCTAGGAGCCGATGGCAGCGGCGCGGACAGCGCGGACGCGACGGAGGACGCCGGCTCCGGTGAGTCTTCAGGCAGCGGCTCCGGCGAGGGTTCCGGCGGCGCCCCCTGCGGCGACGGCGCCTGCGATGCGTCGGAGTCGGAGGCAGATTGCCCCGACGACTGCTCGACCGCGCCCACGCTGCTCTATCGCCCCTTCGGCGACGAGCTCACCGTCTTTCCCGACGACCTCTACACGGTCGCAGACAGCACGACCCCGACCGGGCGGCGGGTAGAGCTGACCGCAGAGACCAACGGATACGTAGCAAACATTCCGCGCACCTTCCGGCCCCTCTTCGCGGCGCTCTCTACGCTCGATGGATTCGGCACCACGGGCGGCGGCTACCTGCAGTTCAACCACCCGCTCCGCGCCGAGACGGTGCCGACGGGGGAGACCAGCGCCGCCGCGGGCAGCGCGATGCTGCTCGGCTGCCTCGACGCGGGCAACGCCGAGCGCCTCATCCCCTACCCCTTCGAGACCATCCTCACAGACGACGCGACCGTCATCTTCCGACCGATGGTACCGCTGCCGGAGCGGACCGAGTGTTCCATCGTGGTTACCCGGGGCCTGCTCGGCGAAGATGGGGCGCCCGTCGTGGCGCCGGCGGTGCTCCGCGAGGCGCTCGCGGGCGCAGACCCGGCGCTTCTCCGCGGGCAGGGCGCCGCGATGCGACGCCACCGCGACGCTGCCGTCGCTGCCGGACTCACCACAGCCGAGGCGGTGGTGGCGGTGGTCGCCTTTACGACACAGTCTGTGACGGATGAGGCGATCCGCATCGCAGCGTCGATCGCTTCGCGTCCGCGGGCCGTCACGGAGCGGCTCGGCTGCGAAACGGGCCCTCGCTTCAGGCTCTGCACGGTGCGCTTCGTGGCTGATGACTACCGGAACGCGGCGAAGGTCATCGAGGTCAACGCCGACGCAACGCCGCTCGGAACCTATGATTTGCTCGCCACCATCTACCTCCCCCTCCCCGATGTCGCGGCGGCTGCGCCCTACCCCACCATCATCTTCGGTCATGGTCTCAATGGGGAGCGACAGCAGGCGGGCCGCCTCGCGGACTTTGCGGCTCCACAGGGCATCGCAACCATCTCCATCGATGCGCCGGCGCACGGCGAGCATCCCCGCGCCTCACTCGGCGGCGGTGGCGCTGCCTTTATCGAGTTCTTCGGCCTCGGCGGCTCGGGCTTCGAGCCGCTCGTGCTGCGCGACCACTGGCGTCAGGCCGCCTACGACAAGCTGGCGTTGGTCGAACTGCTCAAGAGCGGCGTGGATGCCGATGGCGACGGAGCCGCCGATCTGGCGACCGACCACATCAGCTACTTGGGTGTCTCGTTAGGCGGCATCATGGGCCCCGAGTTCCTGGCGCTGACGCCCGAAGTGAAGGCAGCCGTGCTCGTGGTTGGAGGCGGCCGCGTCACCGACATCCTCCAGTTCTCGGAGACCTTCGGACCCCTCGTCGATCTGCTCAAACCCTCGGGCTACGACGACAACGATGTTGCCCGCTTCTGGCCTCTCGCCCAGACCGCGATCGACCGGGGAGACTCGGCCAGCTTCGCCCGCTTCATCTCCACGCAGCGACTCGACGACGGCGCTCCCGTGCACCTCCTCAATGCCCATGTGCTGGACGACGACATCGTGCCCAACGTCTCCAATTACGCGCTCGCGCGGGCGCTCGGGCTGCCCCATCTGGGTCCGGTCCTGCGGCCGATTGGCATCGTCGAGACCGGCATCGCGCTCCCTGTGGAGGCCAACCTTCCCTCGGGTGCAACGGGCGGTACCATCCAGTTCGACTGGGTCAACGAGGGTAGCCTCGAGACGCCCGACTGGAGGACCGCGACCCACAACAACATCGGCGACAGCGGCGTGGGCGCGCACGCCTGGCTCCGATTCCTCGACAGCTGGCTGCAGACGGGAACGCCAACAATCGTCGACCCCTATGTGGAGCTCGGCCTGACGCCACCCCGGTGAGGTGATCGCTGCGGACAAGTGCTCACCGCGCGCCAAAATGGACGCCGGTGCATCAATCTGGCAGGCTAAACAACTTGACCCTCGGGGCTGCGCCGCGGCCGATTGAACCGGAGAACGACATGCGCCTTCAAACCCGTTGGACCCTCCTCCTGCTTCCGATGATAGTCATCGGCTGCTCGGACGACAGCAAGCAGTCGACCGGAGCCGACACGACGGCGGACGGCTCGTCCGACACCTCCGCCGACACCGGTGGCAGCGGCGCCGACACCTCCGCCGACACCGGTGGCAGTGACGGCTCTGCGCAGGCCTGCGCCCCGCGCGAACCGCAGGAAGGCGACGCAGCCAACCCGGACTGCGACCCGCTCAACGATGGCCACTGCGCCATGCCCTGGCCCTCGAACCTCTACCTCGCAGACGATACGACGACCGCGACGGGCAAGCGCCTCACCTTCGGTGCGACGACGTTGCCGAAGAACTTCCAGAACATCCACATCGACCCTGCGCCCTACACCCGGCGCGACGGCTACAGCGTCGGTACGCCCCTGCTCGTCCACTTCGCCAACCTCAATACTACCGGCATGGCCGACGAGCGCGACCTTAGCCCCTCGCTCGCCGACGACGCCAAGGTGCTCTGGTTCAAGGTCGCGGAAGACGGCTCGCTGAGCCGTGTACCCTACTTCGTGGAGCTCGATTCGCAGGACCCCGATCCGGCGAAGAAGACCCTGTTTGTGCGACCGGGCGTCATCCTCGAAGAGGCCACCCGCTACATCGTCGCCTTCCGCAACCTCTCCGACACGACCGGCCAGACAATCGCTGCCTCGGCCGCCTTCGCCGCGCTGCGTGACGGCCGTATCGACTGCGACGATCGCGTTGCCGCGCGGGCAGCCCACTTCGACGAGGCCGTCTTCGGACCCCTCGAGGCGGCAGGCATCGACCGCGCCTCGCTGACGCTTGCATGGGACTTCAACACCATGAGCGGCGAGAACATGCACGGCGACATCCTCCGCATGCGCGACGAGGTCCTGGCCGCCATCGACGCCGACCCCACGGCCAGCGCCCTCACGGTGACCCAGGTCACGGAGTACTCCGAGGCCGAGAACCCCTATATCGCCTTCGACATGCAGGGCACCTTCCAGATCCCGAACTACACCGAAGAGAAGACCTTCTACCAAGGCACCGATGGCGTGACGGGCTACATCCTGCGCCGCGACGCAAGCGACCGCGTGACTTCGTCCGGCACCACGGAGATGCCGATCTGGATCCGCGTCCCCCGCTCCGCCGTAGGTACTCCCGACTCCGCCAAGCCCAACCGGCTCGTCCAGTTCGGTCATGGCCTCTTCGGCTCAGGCTCGGAGATCACCATCCCAACAATCGATAAGGTCGCCTTCGACCACCACCTCATCTACTTCTCCACCAGCTGGGCTGGCATGGCAGAGGATGACTACGGTCGCGCCAACTTCATGGTCTTCGACCTCAACCGCTTTGTCTGGCTCACCGACCGCCTGCATCAGGGCATCGTGAACTTCCTTGCGCTCGGGCGCCTGATGAAGACCCAGGCCCCTGCGTTTGAGCCCTTCACCAGCCGCAACATCACTGTCGACAACAGCGAGATGTACTACTCGGGCATCTCGCAGGGCGGCATCCTGGGCGCCACCTACATGGCGCTGAGCACGGATGTAGCGCGCGGCCACGTGGGCGTCCCCGGGCAGAACTTCACCTCCTTCCTTCACCGTTCGGGTGCCTTCGACCAGTTCTTCGTCGCGCTCAAGGGCGCGCTCCGCACGCCGAACAATGTCGCCGTCGCGCTGTCGACGGTGCAGCTGCTGTGGGACTCCACCGACTCGGTCAGCCACTACCGCCACATCACCGCTGAGCCCTACGCCGGAACGCCAGCCCACAGCGTCCTGGCAGGCCCCGCCAAGGGCGACTACCTCGTCTCTCCCATCACGATGGAGGTGGTGTCCCGAAGCGATATCGGCATCCCCATCATGGCGAACTACGACGACGAGCGCACCGTCTCGCTGGCGACCGAGGCCGCCTATCCGCGCACGGGCAGTGGCATCGTCCTCTGGGACTTCGGCAACGAGTGGCCCACACCCGGCAACCACCCCCCCGAAGCTGACGCCGTCAACGGAGACCCGCACGGAAAGCCGCGTGCCTTCGACCTCCACAACGAACAGATGGACACCTTCTTCCGTACGGGCGAGATTGTCGACCTCTGTGGCGGCGACGGCTGCCACCCCAACTAGTCAAACCTGCTCCGCGGCCCCTTCCATGCAGACCACTCTCCCCACATCGTTCTGTCCGGCCTGCAAGCGCGATGTCGTCTTGCACGCAGACCTAGACCCCTCGGGAGCGTGGTGCTACGGCTGTCTGCGCTGCGGCGGAGCTGTTGATCCCAGCGAGAACCAGCGCCGGAATCGTTCTGCGAAGGCGCTTGTTGCCATGGGCTACGACATCGACGGCGAAGCCGCTGGCGGTGGCTGTTCTTCCGGCTCCTGCGGCTGCAGCAAATCCTGACCCCTTGTTTGAGAGAGCGACCATGATTTTTGAGGTATTTATTCCTGCGAGCGGTGACGGCGGGTACGACACCACCTACCAGATTGACGCGGACAACTGGCGTCGGGCGCTCATCACGGGCATCCGCCAGACCGACCTCAACTTCACGGGCCTCGAGGGCTGTGCTGTGGAGATTGGAGAGGACGAGACCACCGTCATGCATCCCGGGCTCAAGCTCACCTTCCGCGTGAAGAAGCTCCCCGATGCCAAGGGCTCGGCCAAGGTCATCCAAGCGGCCGTCACGGGCGCCTTCGCTGCCATCCCCTCGCGGCCCCCCACCGACAAACTGCAGGTACCGCAGGTCGGCAAGCCCGCCGGATTCAAGGACAAGAACACCGGCACCTTCCGTGCCATCGGTGCTGCGACCGGCCGCGCCGCGGTAGCACCCGCGCCGATTCTTGACGGCGAAGCTGGTGGCCCCGTCCGCATCCTCTCCGAGTCCAATCGCCCCACCGGCTCGAAGCACGAAGTGCTCAAGCCCGACCTCTCTCCGGCCGCCACCTTTGATGAAAACGCAGCGCTCGAAGATGCCTTCCTCGAACTGCCCGCACTCTTCGAGCGCAACATGGCCATTGAGGACGGCATCGATTTCATTGCCGACCTGACGGCACGGCTTGTCCCCTCCGCCAACACCAGCATCTTCTTCGCCTCCGATGGCGGCGGCACCTTCTACTGCGCTCAGAGCCGCGGACAGGGCATCAAGAAGATGCTCGACCACACCGTCCCGATGGATCGCGGGCTTGCCGCACTCGCCGTCCAGGGCGGTCGGGTTATCAGCGTCTTTGAGCCTGCCAAGGATGTCCGGAACGCGGCGCCCCTCGACAAGCAGCTCGGATTCGCGGAGCACTCGGTCTTGGTTGCACCCATCCAGTCGGGTGAGCGGGCCTTCGGCGTCATCATCCTCGTCAACCGCGAGAAGCGCACCGACGGATTCTCGAAGAGCGATGCCAATGTTGCCGCCTACATCGGCAGCGAGTTCGGCAAGTACATCGAGATTCAGCTCGACGCCGGCCCGCTCGAATAACGCCTACGGAACGTTGGGCGCCGCCGGATAGCGGAGGCGCTCCGTACCGCAGAGCATCACCTCCGAAGCACGCGCGAGTTCCTCTGCACGTGCCTCCGGCGCAATCCCGCAGCCCTCGTCCAAGACGACGGCAGTGAGGTCGCCCCAGCGCTCAAGCCGAAAGCCGGAGCAGGTGGCATCGGCCGACACGGCGCCGCCGTGGGCGCCCTCGCTGGTCGCAGGCGCACCGCCCGTCCACCAACTGGCGAGCAGCGGTCCGAGCCGCTCAAAGGCCTCGGCATCCTCTTCGCTGTCCCATACCAGCAGCCAGGTGACCAACTCTCGGTCGCTCCCGGCAATGCGCCAGCCTGACAGCCGGTCGCCGTCCCAGCCAGCAGCGGCGCGTGAGAGAGCCACGGGTGCCACAGACTGGCCCAGCCACTCGCCGAGCAGAGAGCGCACCATCCACTCTCCCATGACGTCCACAGCGTAGCGCTCCGCCCCGGGCAGCGGGCTCGGATGCTCGAGCCAGGTGGGCTCGTCGCGTTCGAGGTAGCGCTCGGGATGGAGCACCTGCTCGGTCGATTGCGGCGGCGATGCGTAGGCTTCGGTCACACCCTCCCATCCCTTCGCGTCGGCCACCGCGGTCACAAAGGAGAGACCGCCCGCGTAGGGAAAGAGCAGCGACTGCCAGATGGTCTCTGACAGGCCGGCCGGTGCCGCCGCTGCCTGCATGGAGGCGCTCATCAGTTTGTCGAGCAGACGAGGAGAGGCGGAGAGCTCACCCGACGGGTACATCAGCATGGTCGCCAGCGCGTCGCCCTCGAGAAGCGCAGAGGTCGCGAGCCCCACATCCTGCACCCGGTCGCCGTAGCCACGCACCCGTTCAATTCCGAAGTGTTGATCCTGGAGCGCATGATGGAGTTCGTGCGACATGATGCCGACCTGTGCCGACTCGGGCATGTCGGAGAGGATGAAGAAGGTCTTGGCGCGGGGGTCGTAGAAGCCGGCGATCTCGTCGCCGAGCAACTTGAGCATCACCTGCTCGTAGCGCTGCTCAGGGCGGAGCAGCCGCAACCGGTGCAGGAGCCTGTCGGCGGCCTCGAGCAGGTCGGGCGCCACCTCCTCACGGGTCATCTGCTCGAGCCGCAGCCGAAGCCCCGCGCGGCCCTCCACACGGCGCTCCACGGGGCGCAGGAGCGGCAGCCCACGGAGGGTAGCAACCTCACCGGCGACCCGGTCGCTCATGGTCTGGAGCGCCTCCGTTTCGGTCGGCACGGCCACGCTCGTCTGGGCGGCAGCAGGCACGGCCGAACCCATCAGCGCGGCGCACTGCAAACAGGCTGCTGCGAGCAGCCAGACTCCTTCTTCGATGCGTCGATTCACCCTTCGCCTCCTATCGCCCGGTGCCGGATCTTTGCGGCGCCCGCCCTGCTATGCAAGAGCGGCTTCTCACTCCTTTGCACGAAGGGATCTTCCGCATGGATGCCTCGCTCCTCACGCCTGCCGTTCGACAGCTCATCGCCCTCGCCCTCGAAGAAGACCTTCACGGCGGCGACATCACGAGCGACGCCATCTTCGACGCCGACCAAACGGGCTCCGCCACCTTCCGCGCCAAGCAGGAGCTGGTCCTCGCCGGCTGCACCATCGCGGAGGCCGTCTTGCTTCAGGTCGACCCGCGACTGACCGTCACCTGGCTCGCGCAGGACGGCCAGCGCATCGGCACCGGCGCCTTTGGAACGGTCACCGGTCCCGTCCGCTCCATCCTCCGCGGCGAACGGGCGGCGCTCAACTTTGTGCGCAAGCTCTCGGGCGTGGCCACCACCACCGCCACCTTCGCCGCAGCGCTCCAAGGGAGCGGAACCAAGCTGCTCGACACCCGCAAGACCACGCCTGGCTTCCGCGCCCTCGAGAAGCATGCGGTCCGCATGGGCGGAGGCCACAACCACCGGCTCGACCTCTCGTCCGGCGCCATGCTCAAGAACAACCACATCGACGCCGCCGGCGGCATCGCCGCGGCTGTTGCCAGGGTCCGGGCGCGCGCACCCTTCCTCACCATGATTGAGGTCGAGGTCCGCAACGAAGAGGAGGCCGCCCAGGCCGTCGCAGCGGGCGCAGACGCCATGCTCCTCGACAACCTGCCGCTCGAACAGCTCCGGCGCATCGCCGACACCTACCGCGGTCGCATCAGGCTCGAGGCTTCGGGCAATGTGACCCTCGATACCCTCCCCGCGCTCGGTACCGCCGGCCTCGACTATGTCTCGTCGGGCTGGCTGACCCACTCGTCGCCTGCCGCCGACATCAGCCTCACGATCGGCGGCAGCTACCCGCCCGCGGCGCTGCTCGAGACCATCGCCACACCATGAGCCGGCCGCTGCCCCCTGTGGAATGCTGGGACGAGGTCGACAGCACCAACCGCATCGCAGCAGCGTGGCTCCGCGCGGGCTGCCTCCACGGGCGGGCGCTCCGGGCCCGCATCCAGACCGCAGGGCGCGGACGGCTGGGACGGAACTGGACGGCGCCGCCCGACTCGGGTCTCACGCTCTCGGTCGTGCTCGCCGGCCCGGAGTGGTTCGCGCTCGCGCCCCGCATTCCCCTCGCGGCCGGCGTCGCCTGTGCCGACCTTCTCCGCACCCGATACAATCTGCCGGTTGGACTCAAGTGGCCGAATGACCTCGTCGTCGGCAGCCGAAAGTGCGGTGGCATCCTCTGCGAAGGCGTCACCACCGCCAGCCGCTTCGCCGGCGTCGTCATTGGCATCGGTCTCAACATCAACGCCGACGAAGGTGCGCTGGGCGCGGAGCTTGCCGGCCGCGCCACCTCCCTCTTCCTGGAGACAGGCAACACCGAAGCGGACCTCGACGGCCTCGCCTCGGACGTCCGCGATGCCATCGTCGCCGCCGCAGAGGCACTCTCCACGAGCCCGCCGGAGCAGCTCCTGGCGCGCTGGGCCGCGCTCGACTCCATCCGCGGCCGGCAGGTCTGGTTCGGAGAGGGCCACAGCGCCACCTCCGGGATCGCAGAGGGGCTCGCGCCGGACGGCGGGCTCCTCGTGCGGACCGCCGATGGCCTTCGCACACTGCACGCCGGCGAAGTCACCACACAACCGCCTTCCGACCCTCGCTGAATCGCCACCGATTTGCTAACGGGCGCGACCCGCTCTCGTGGAGTCTATCTCAGCCATGCTGCTCGTCATCGATGTCGGAAATACCAACACAGTGCTCGGCCTCTACGAGGGCGAGACGCTCATGGACCACTGGCGCGTAGCGACGGACCGCAACCGGACCAGCGACGAGTATGCCGTCATGATGCGGCAGCTCTTCGAACTCCGCGGCCGCCACATCGGCGACGTCACGGGCTGCATCCTCTCTTGCGTCGTTCCGCCCATGCAGCCGGTCATGATGGCCATGGTCGAACGTTACTTCGATGTGAAGCCGCTCGTCGTTGGACCGGGCATCAAGACCGGCATGCCCATCCTCTACGAGAACCCGCGTGAAGTGGGCGCCGACCGCATCGTCAACGCAGTGGCGGCCTTCGAGCGGACCGGCTGCGCCACCATCGTCGTCGACTTCGGCACAGCCACCACCTTCGACGCCGTCAGCACGGCAGGTGAGTATCTCGGCGGCGCCATCTGCCCCGGCATTATCATCTCTGCAGAGGCCCTCTTCGTGCGCGC
>Ga0114977_10003139_pt1 | contig 10615 bp, 5 predicted proteins | sample S_130805_MF_Meta_FD_87026 | JGI IMG/M metagenome (GOLD analysis project Ga0114977, IMG submission 87026) | Freshwater microbial communities from Lake Simoncouche, Canada to study carbon cycling - S_130805_MF_MetaG | ecosystem: Environmental > Aquatic > Freshwater > Lake | place: Lake...
AGCAACCTCGCGCGCAACCGCAACGGCGACAGCTACGGCGGCGCGGTCGCGGCGGAGTCGGAGTCGGACCAGACGTTCACGGGGTGCGAGTTCACTTCGAACAAGGCGGAGCCGGACAGCGGATACAGCGGCGGCGCGCGCGGCGGCGCTGTGTGGCTGAACGGCCCAGTGGGCGTGTTCGCGAACTGCACGTTTACGACCAATGCGGCGAATCCGAGGAGCGGTGATGGGTATGGAGGCGCGGTGTACACGTACACGGCGGCGCCGAGCATTACGAGCTGCGTGTTTATGGGGAATAGGTTGCAGCAGTTGAGCCCTACGCAGTTCTCGGGGTACGGCGGCGCGGTGTACATGACGACGGGTGGCGCGTTCAACAACAACGAGTGCACGAGTAACACGATCTCGGGGTTTAGCTACGCGCGCGGCGGTGCGGTCTACAACGAAGGCGCGGGCACGTACACCAACACGCCGTTCACGACGAATTCCATCAGCGGTGGACCCTACGGATACGGCGGCGCCGTCTACACGGGCTCGACCGGCGTGTACACCGACTGTGCGTTCAGTTCGAACACGATGACGACGTCGCAGAATGGATATGGCGGCGCGCTCTACAACGCCGGATCGGCAACCTACACGCGCGTTCCGTTCGCGACGAACACAATGACGATGAACGGCGGAGATCGCGGACAAGGTGGCGCGCTCTTCAACGGCGGGACAGGCGACTTCGCCAGCTGCCCGTTCACGGATAACTCGATCGCGGGCAACCCGAACTACGCCGATGGCGGCGCGGTGTATTGCGGAAGCAACACAACCTTCTCCACCTGCGATTTCCTTCGCAATTCCGCACGCGGCTACTACGCGATTTACGGTGGCGCGGTAAAGACAGGCGGAACGATCACTGCGAGCAACGGACGCTGCGAGTCAAACTGGACGCAGTCGTTCTTCGACTCTGATGCGAGGGGCGGAGCTTTCGAGGCGCCGAACAGCAACGCGATCTTCACCAACATGACCTTCGTCTCGAACGGCGTGAACAGCGTGAACGGCGGCACTACCGTCACGCAAACGGGAGGAGCTGCGTACATCGGCGGGTCGACCACCGCCACGGCGTGTGTGTTTGAATCGAATCGCTCGAAAAACAACTTCGGCGGCTTCTACTCGGGAGGCGCAGTTGCGGCGACGGACTGCAGTTTCATTTCGAACTACACGGGCGGCACCGGCGGCGCGTTCTCCTGTGGATCAGCCAACGTGACGCGCTGTGTCTTCACTTCCAACACCGGCTCGAGCGGAAACGGCGGCGCGTTCTCCGCAGGATCGAGCGTCACGGCCATCGACTGCCCCTTCACAACCAACACCTGCGGTAGCAGCGGCGGCGCGTTCTACTCGGGCGGCACCGTCGGTACGACGCGCTGCTCCTTCACTTCCAACACCGGCTCCAACGGAAACGGCGGTGCGTTCTTCGCCGGATATAGCGTCACGGCCATCGACTGCCCCTTTGCAAACAACACCTGCGGCGGCGGCGGCGGCGCTTTCTACGCGGGTGGAACCGTTGACACGACCAGTTGCTCGTTTACGTCGAATAGGGGAACCAACGGAAACGGTGGCGCCTTCCGTGCGGGATCTAGCGTCACCGCCACCGACTGCCCATTCAACACGAACTACTGCGGAGGCACTGGCGGCGCGTTCTACTCTGATGGAACCGTCGGTACGACGCGCTGCATCTTCACTTCTAACACCGGCTCCAACGGAAACGGCGGCGCGTTCTACGCGGGATCTACCGTCACGGCCATCGACTGCCCTTTCACGACCAACACCTGCGGCATCAGCGGCGGCGCGTTCTACTCAGGTGGATCTGTCAGCACGACCACATGCTCGTTCGTTTCGAACACCGCGACCAACGAACGCGGCGGCGCAATTCGTGCGGGGGGGGCGGTCTCTGCTTCGGCTACACCGTTCCGGAACAACCGCAGTCGTTACAGCGGCGGCGCAATCCACTGCAGTCGTATCGGCACACTTGATGCATGCGTGTTTGACACCAACCGCTGCGTCGGACCAGAGCCGCAACAAGGCGGCGCGATCTACTGCGAAGGGAACACGAGTTCTGACTCGATCACCAACGTGCAGTTCCTCGGCAACTACGCGCAGCCAACAAACGCAAGCCAGGCATACGGCGGCGCGATTTGGGGCTACGCCTTCGGCCCGTTCACCAACTGTGAGTTCCGATCCAACTACGCCACAGGCGGCAACGCCTACGGCGGTGCGATCTGGTGCTACGGCGCGACTTGGAACAACTGCACTTTCGCCTCGAACTCTGCCAACACGCCAGCAGGCACCGCGCAGGGCGGTGCAGTTCGCATTGACCGCGGCTACACCTCCGAAGCCAACTTCACCAACTGCACCTTCCAGAACAACAACACCGACGGCAACTCGACCTCGGGTGGCGCGATCTATCGCTACGGATACGCACTGAACTGCGCCAACTGCAGCTTCAGCGGCAACAGCGCCCAGCAAGGCGGCGCCGCGAAGTTCGAGTGGGACGGCAACGAATACCCAATCGCCTTCACACACTGCCGCTTCGAAAAGAACAGCGGCAACCAAGGCGCAGCGCTCTGGCTCTACGGCATGCGCCGCCTCCAGCTCACCGACTCCACCTTCTCCCTCAACCTCGCGTTTGACTCGGGCGGCGCGGTGTGGCTGCAGGGGTACTACCCCATGTACAACACCCAGTTCGCTCGCAACACGTTCTACGGCAACATCGCCACAACTGGCGGCGGCCTCTATCTCGGCAATCCCGGCTACTGCTGGTCCCTCCCCATCGACAACTGCCTCTTCGCCTCCAACGTCGCCACGACCGGTGGCGGCATCTACAACCCCAACAGCACCTGCGTCTACCCCGCCGTCGTCAACTCCACCTTCTGCGGCAACACGCCCTCGAACATCGAGGGCTACTGGCAGAACAACGGAAACAACGTCTTCGGCGCGGGCACCGACTGCAACAACAACGGCGTCTGCGACGGCGCGGACATCGGCATCGGCACGAGCCAGGACTGCAACAGCAACGGCGTGCCCGACGAGTGCGACATCTCGAACGGCACGGTGAACGACATCAACTCGAACGACATCCCCGATTCGTGCGAGGCCGACTGCGACAGCGACGGCATCCCCGACAGCTACGCGGTGGCGAACCACCTCGTGCCCGACTGCAACGGCAATGGCCAGCCCGACAGCTGCGACATCGCCAACGGCACGAGCCAGGACCTCAACGGCAACCACATCCCCGACTCGTGCGAGACCGACTGCAACGGCAACGGCCAGCCTGACGACTACGACATCAGCACTGGCGCGGCGCTTGACTGCAACGGCAACGCGATCCCCGACTCCTGCGACCTGACTTCGGGCGCGGCAGTCGACTGCAACGGCAACAGCATCCCCGACTCGTGCGACATCGCGTCGGGCTTCTCGACCGACTGCAACAGCAACGGCACGCCCGACTCGTGTGAGATCACGACTGGCGCGCCCGACTGCAACGCCAACGGACTGCCCGACTCGTGCGACATCGCGAGCGGCTTCAGCACCGACGTGAACGGCAACAGCGTGCCCGACTCGTGCGAGGTCGACTGCAACGGCAACGGCATCCCCGACGGCTACGAGATCTCCTCGGGCGCGGCGCCGGACTGCAACCACAACGGCATCCCCGACTCGTGCGACATCGCCGGCGGCACCAGCGCCGACGTCGACCACAACGGGGTGCCCGACTCGTGCCAGGGCGACTGCAACGGCAACGCGATCCCCGACACCTACGAGCTCGCCAACGGCACCGCGACCGACTGCGACCACAACGGCGTGATCGACAGCTGCCAGATCGCCAACGGCGCAGCCGATATCAACCATGACGGCGTGCTCGACACCTGCCAGTGCATCGGCGACATCAACCGCGACAACAACATCGGCGCGGCGGATCTCTCGATCATGCTGGGCTTCTGGGGCACGGTCAACAACTTCACCGGCGCCGACCTCGACGGCGACGGACTGGTCAACGGAGCGGACCTCGCGATCCTGCTCTCGCGCTGGGGCCCCTGCAACTGACGGCTCCCACGCCAACTCAAAAGCGAACACGCGCCGCGGGCCCCCATGCCCGCGGCGCGTGTCCTTCGAGGATCAATTGACCATCAGATGGTGGCTTCGGTGACCGAGAGCACTTCCTCGACGGTGGTCTTGCCGGCCTTGACCTTGGCAAAGCCGTCTTCGCGCAGCGTGGTCATGCCGCGCTCGACGCACAGGCGGCGGAACTCGACGACGTTCGGGTTCGACGCGATCTTGTCGCGCAGGAAGTCGTCGAGCACCAGCAGCTCGTACAGGCCGAGTCGGCCGGCGTAGCCGGTCTGGCGGCATGCGGGGCAGCCCTTGCCCATGCGCAGTTTGGGCGCGTCGATGCCGTGGGTGAGCACGAACTCGCGCATGTCGTCGTCGATCTCGCGGTCCTCGGCGCACTTCGGGCAGATCTTTCGCACGAGGCGCTGGGCAAGCACGCCGTTGAGCGCGGCGCCCACGAGGAACGGCTCGACGCCGATGTTGATCATGCGCGTGATCGAGCTCGGCGCGTCGTTGGTGTGCAGGGTTGAGAGCACCAGGTGGCCGGTGAGCGCGGCCTGGATGGCCGTCGACGCCGTCTCCTGGTCGCGGATCTCGCCCAGCATCACGACGTCGGGGTCCTGACGCAGCAGCGCCTTGAGCGCCTTGGCAAAGGTCATGCCGATGCGCTCGTGCGTCTGGATCTGCGTGATGCCGTTGAGGTTGTATTCGATCGGATCCTCGACGGTCGAGATGTTCATGCGGCGCGTGTCCATCTCGCGGATCGACGAGTACAGCGTGGTCGTCTTACCGCTGCCGGTCGGGCCGGTCACGAGGAGGATGCCGTGCGGCTGGTCGATCTGCTTCTTCCAGATCGTGAGCGCGTCCTCGCTAAAGCCGAGGTCGCCGAGGCCGACCGAGATCGATCGGCTGTCGAGGATACGCATGACGGTCTTCTCGCCCTTGGGCGTGGGGACCGTCGAGACGCGGAGGTCGAGCTTGCGCCCGAGCACCGTCGCGCGGATGCGGCCGTCCTGCGGGAGGCGGCGCTCGGCGATGTCGAGGTTCGACATGATCTTGATGCGGCTCGTGAGCGCGGCGTGCAGCTTGCGCGGCGGCGTGAGCATCTCGAAGAGCACGCCGTCGATGCGGTAGCGCACCTTGAGGACCTTCTCGTCGGGCTCGATGTGGATGTCCGACGCGCCTTCCTTGAGCGCGAGCTGGATGATGTGGTTGACGTACTTCACGACCGGCGAGCTCTCGGCCTCGGCCTCGATGTCGCGCTCGTTGACGTCTTCCTTCTCGACCTCGATCTCGTCCTCTTCGTCGACGCCCGCGAGGATCTGGTCCACGTCGAGGTCATCGCTCGCGGCGTGCGCGGCGGCTTCGGCAAACGACTGGAGCGCGGCGACGATGTCGCTCGGCGCCGCAAGCACGTTGCGGATGCCCGTTACGCCGAGGCGGCGCTTGATCTCGTCGACGAGGAACACGTCGTCCGCGTTGCCGGTGGCGATGGTCGGGCGCGATCCCTCGCGCTTGAGCGGAACGATCTGATTCGTGCGGCAGAAATCGGGGGTGAGCTTGAGGAACAGCTCTCGGTCGAACGCGTCGACGGCCTTTGCGTCGAGCGCCTCGAACGGCATGCGGGCGAGCTCGGCGATCACGGCCTGCGCCGCGCGCTCGTCGACGCCCTGCTCCTTGAGGATCTCGATCACGTGGCGGCCGGGCGCCTGCTTCTGGATGCGCGCGGTGGCGACCAGCTGCTCGGGCGTGGCGATGCCGCGCATCTCGAGGATCTTCTCGAGGCTGTCGACGGCCGCGTGGTCGTCGGTCGGCATGTAGAGGTCGCTGAGGTCCTGGTCGCCGCTCGACCAGTCGCTGCTGGACGCGGACGCCGACGACATGAACGGCGACGGCTTGCTCACGACGGGCTTGTTCGCGACAGGCGCGGACGGAGCCGGCGCGGGAGCGACCTGCTTGGGCTTCTCGACGGTCGTGCCCTCAAAGGACGGCTCGAACGCCGCCTCGATGGACTTCTCGGCCGACGTCTCGAGGGACGCCTCGACGAGATTCAGCGCATCGATCACGTTGGCTGGCACCGAGAGCTCGTGCGAGCCCTTGTCGGTGGCGGCAGTCGCCGGCTTGGCCGCCGCCTGCTGGTCGCCGGACTGCGCCGGCGCCTTCGCGTTCGGCGCGCCGAGCTGCTTGAGGATGTCGTCGATGTTGAACCTGCCCATCCGAACCTCCATCTCAGTCAGTCAGTCAGTCAGTGGTCAATCGCGCTTGACGAGGATCTTGAACAGAGCCTCGCGCTGCAGTTCGTCGCTGTAGGTGCGGAGAACCACGCCATCCGGCGTGACTTCCTTGACGGTGAACATCATGTTCGCGCCGTCGATCGAGAGCGTCTCGCCGACGCGGAGCACCTGGCCGTTGATGTGGGCCATGGAGTTCGCGGCGATCGAGCTCACCATCGCCGACTGCACGCGGATCGTGCCCGCGGCGGCGGCGGCGGTCTGCTCCCACGAGGCCGAGCGCACGAAGGTCCGCTCGTCGTTGCTGTTGCTGTTGCTCTTCGACTCGACCTTGGTCGCGGTCGCGGGAGCGCTGCGGAGCACCATCTCCTCGCCAGCGAGGATGAAGGGGTTCTTCACCAGCTGCTCGCGAGGAATCTGGAACTTGTTGTACGTGTCGGGCTGCAGCGGATCGCACTTGGATTCGCTCTTGCCCTCGCGGTCCTTGAGCCAGGTCGTGATCAAGGCCTCGGCCTCGGACGGCGGAGTCGTGCTCGCGCTGGCCCGGCCGATCGCACGCATCGAGAACAGGCTGACCACCGCGATCGCCGCGACGCCCGTGAAGAGCATCGCGCCGAACCCGAGGCGCCGGCGGGACGTGCCCGCTGCGACGGTGATCGCTTCCTTGCCGTCCTCGAACGAGAGCGGAATGCTCCGCGGCTCGTCGTCGGCCATGCTGGAGGCGTCGTTGATGTTGGTGTTCTGGTTGGTCATCACTTGCTCCGTGCTGCGTCGTCGCCAGTGTTGCCGGCGCCATCGTTGAAGTAGATGCTGAGCGTGAACTCTGCGCGCATCGCGCCGCCGACCGTGATCTGGTCGTTGTCGCGCGGACCCATGCCGAGCTTCAGGATCTTGAGCTGGTGGACGCGCGTGATGCGCGGCAGCGACTCGAGATCAAGCAGGAACTGGTAGAAGCCGTCGAAGTTTCCCTCGATGACCGTCTTGAGCGGAAGCTCCATCGCCATGCCGGCGGGTGCGACCTTCTCGCCCTTGACCGAGCGGACCGCGAGGTCCGACTTCTGCGCGAGCTGGGTGACCTGCTCGAGGATGCGGTCGACGCCTTCGCGGTCGGGGAGCTTCTGGTTGAGCTTCTCGAGCTCCTCCTCGCGCTCCGCGATCTCGCGACCGAGGTCGCCGATGCGCGAAGTGAGGCGATGCAGGTTCTCGAGGCGCGCGTTCTTGGTGGTGATCTCGTTGCGGGCGCGGAGGATCTCCTCGTTGCGCGGCGCGAAGACGAAGAAATACGACGCGATCGGAACGGCCATCAGGACGGCCACGAATGCCAGATCACGGAAGCCACGTTGCTGCGTACTCATTCCTGCACCTCGTTTTCCTTGGTCGCGGGCGAAGTGCCTTCGGGCTTGGTCGCCTGCTCATGTCCCTGCTCATGTCCCTGCTCGTGACCCTGCTCGACGCCCGGCTCGGTGACCTGCTTCGACTCGCCGCCCTCGGGGATCAGCGCGGGGCTGACCACGGGTGCAGCGATCTCAGCGGCAGGCGCGTCGGTCGGGGCGGTGGTGATCTTGGCGCCCTGGAGCGCGCCGTTGACCAGCGGATCCTGCGGCGTGCGGATGTCCTTGAGACCTTCCCAACCACGCACGTCCGCTTCGGGCTCGATGCGCATCGAGATCTTGAACTGACGGAGCGCGACGCCCTTGAGCTCCTTCTCCTCGCTGACCTCGAGACGGATGCCCGAGAGGAACGGAATGCGCGCGAGCGCACCCATCCAGCGGCTGACGTCGAGGTCGTCGGGAGCGACGCCCGTGACCGTGACGACCACGCGGCGGCGGACCGCTTCGGGCTTCGCCGGTGTCTCAGGCTGGGCAGGACCCTTGGTCATGCGACGCGCCTTGGCGTCGGCCTTGACCTGCGCGGCCTGCTTGTTGCTGCGGAGTTCCTCGCTCTTCATGTCGAACTCGAGCAGCGAGAGGTTCGCCGGCATCGTGTTGACCATGCACGCGAGAAGCACCGAGCGCGGAACCGGCTCGATCAGGCCGCGCGCGAGCTCGGCCTTCTCGACCATCTGCGAACGCATGCCCTCGAGGCGCTTCATCTCGGCGATCTGCTTCGCGGCGCTCTCGGTCTGCTCGTTGATCGTGTTCTGCTCGGAGCGGACGGCCGCCCACTGGCGGTTCGTCACCAGGAACGCGGAGAAGACCGCGCCCATGACGACGATGAACAGCACCAGCGCGACAAGTCCGCTGCGTCGTTCGCGCGCCTCGCGCACGTAGTCCTCGGGAAGAAAGCTCTTCTTGCTTGGCATCGGATTCCTCGTAGATCAGAGGTCGGTAGGCGAAGAGGCAAGGCCGCATGCGACGGCCCACCCCGGATGTGGGGACTGGGGATCGGGAAGGCCCATCGGAGCCTTTCCGCTGGTGAGAAAGCGCGCCATCGGATCGCCGACCTTGGCAGGCAGGCGGAGGCCCGAAGCGAGCGACTGGCAGAGGCCGGTGTCACGGGCCTCTCCGCCGAGGAACACGACGCGGTCGATCCGCGTGTCGCGGAAGAGCGTGCCGTGGTAGCGGGTGCACATGCTGAGTTCGTCGGCGAGGCTCTCGACGGTCTCGCGCGCCTCGTTGGTGACGCTGCGCGTGGGATCGGCCGGGAGCGGCGAGCCGAGCGCGGGCGCGCTCGACGTACCGCGGCGGTCGACCGCGGTGACCATGCCGACGCCGTCGTTGCCCGAGTCGTCGCCGTTCACCTTGGAGACGGCGGCGCGCAGGATCGCCATGCCGCCGTCGGCCGAAGCCGCGGCTGCGTGGTTGTACTGGTTCGGCGCGCCGATGCGGATCGGCTTGATGCCTTCGGCCAGGCGCGCGGCGCGTGCGTCGGCGAGCGAGCAGCGGCGCGTCTCGGCGATGCGCGCATCGAGCGTGCGGCCGGCGATCGTGATCGACTTGGCGAACACGAGCTTGGAGCCGTGGCAGATCGCGACCTTGGTGCCGCCGTAGCCGAGATCGACGTACATCGTGGTGATGCTCTCGTCCTCAGCGCGGCGGTTGACGTGATCGAACGCGTGGACGAGCGCGGAGATCTCTCCGTGCACGCCGACGACCGACAGCTTGGCGCGGCGGGCGAGGTCGACGTAGCGCATCACATCTTCGCGCGACATCGCGAAGGCGATGTGCTCGACCTTGGCGGTTCCGTCGCGGCTGGTCTCGCACACCGAGTTGGTGCGCACGACGAGCGCCGAAGGATCGCAGCCAAGCGCGATGGCGATCTGCAGGCGGATCACGCTCTCGGCGCGCTCGGCCTCGGCCGCAGGCACGCCGATGTGCTGGACAAGCATGTGCTGCGAGAACGGCGCAAGCACCAGGCGGCTGCCGCGGAATCCATTCTCGCGAAGCGTCTCGGGGAACTGGCGCGCAAGGTGCTCGAAGCGTTCCTCAACCGGACGAGCGCGAAGCTCGTCGCTGAACGGGATGAACGCACAGGCGCTCACCGACGGCGTGTCGCCACCGGTCGCCTGCAGGAGCTTGACGCCGGAGCTGCCAAAGTCTGCGAGGATTGGTGATTGATTCGAGCGGAACATGCCGAAGGGCATCGCGACGACCTCCCAAGCGAGGGACTGAATCCGGGAAACGGGTCCGGACGCTCGGTGATCGGTCAGAAACAAGGACGAAGTGAGGCGCCTGCCCGAGAAGCGCGACGAAGCCGCCGCGCTACGCGTTGCAGAGCGAAATCACCCGTGGTTCACAATGGCTTGCCGCGGCGATGGCCGCCGATAATGGGCGCGGTCACGATCCGCGTGCGGACTTGATCGCAGCCACAACTGTCGCGAGCGGCACGACCTGCTGCGTTCCCGCATCGAGGTCCTTGAGCGCGACGCTGCCTTCGGCGAGCTCCGCGCCGAGAATCACGGCCATGCGGGCGCGGTTTTTCCCAGCGTCGCCGAGAAGCTTGCCCACGTTGCGCGTGGCCTTGGAGCTCGAGCGCGCGTGCAGCCCCTGCCGCCGCAGCGACATCACGAGCCGTGGGAGCTCCGCGTCGGCGAGTTCGCCGCCGGCGGAGATCACGAATACATCGGGCCGCGGCATGAGCGTCGCGCCGTCCTCGGGCAGCAGCTTGCGGTCGCGCAGCACGTTCGCGAGCACGACATCGCCCATGCCGAATCCGCACGCGGGCATCTTGGGACCGCCGAAGAGCTCGACAAGTCCGTCGTAGCGGCCGCCGCCAGCAACCGCGCGCTCGGCGCCGGAGATCTCGTGGACCTCGAACACCGTGCCCGTGTAGTACGCAAGTCCGCGCACGATGCC
>Ga0114977_10003143_pt1 | contig 10611 bp, 7 predicted proteins | sample S_130805_MF_Meta_FD_87026 | JGI IMG/M metagenome (GOLD analysis project Ga0114977, IMG submission 87026) | Freshwater microbial communities from Lake Simoncouche, Canada to study carbon cycling - S_130805_MF_MetaG | ecosystem: Environmental > Aquatic > Freshwater > Lake | place: Lake...
CACAAGTGTCCCCGGCTTCTGCGCGTGCCTCCGACCGTCGACTCGCACGCCGGTCTGGACACGCGTGGGAGCGTCGATCCGGTGACAACCCGCGTCGCAGCGCCACCCGACTGCCCGCCCGGATGGCGGGCTCTCAGGCTCAGCCCGCACCCGCGCCGAAGCGCCAACCCGCTGCCCGCCTGGATGGCGGGCTCTCAGGCCCAGCCCGCACCCGCGTCGCAGCGCCACCCCGCTGCCCGCCCGGATGGCGGGCTCTCAGGCTCAGCCCGCACTGGCCACGAGGGCAGTGCGGGCGTGTATTCAGTAACTGTACTTGCCGAGCGCGTCGTGGATGCGGTGCTCGTCGGAGACCGCCAGCACGCCGGTGCCGCGGAGCTTCCGCTTCCGCTTCGCCGTCAGGCGAACCTGCAGGTGGCTCGTGCCGGCACGGCGGTGCTTCACCTTGCCCGTGGCGGTGATCCGGAAACGCTTCTTGACGCCCTTGTGGGTCTTCTGCTTCGGCATGGCAAACTCTCCTGATGCGTGGTGCGGTGCGGGAAACGGTGGCGGTTCACTTGGGCGAAAGCGTGCAGACGAGCCGGCGACCCATCTGCTGCGGCGGCGCCTCGACCTTGCTGACGGGCTCGAGTTGTTGGACGATCTGCTTCATCACCCGCTGACCCTCGTCGATGTGGGCGAGTTCGCGGCCGCGAAAGACCACCGAGACGACCACCTTGTCCTTGTGGAGCAGGAAGCCCTTCGCCTGGTTGACCTTGAACTCGATGTCGTGCTCGCCCGTCTTGGGACGGAGGCGAATCTCCTTGATCTTGGCGTGATGAACGTGGGTCTTGTGGTGCTTCTTCTTCTGCTGGTACTTGAACTTGCCGAAGTCCATGATCCGGCAGACGGGCGGCTTCTCGTTGGGCGCCACCTCCACCAGGTCGAGACCCGCTTCCCGCGCGAGGCTCATCGCCTCGTCGGTCGGAATGATGCCGAGCTGTCCGCCGTCGGCCGAAATCACCCGGATCGGCGTGATCCGGATCTGCTCGTTGATGCGATGCTGCTTCTCGATGGCTCACGCCTCCGGCCGCGGATCGGATGCCCGCCAGCCGGAACGATGTCGTGCTGCGCGCACACCGGGCCGGCGGATCTCCTGTCGAACATGTGCTGCGGCCGCGCCCTGACGCGGACGAAAGGGGCAATCCCGCATGAAAAGGAGTGTCGCCGTGAAACCGACCAGCGTCAAGGCGTGCGGGATTCCTGCGGGAGCCGGGCCTGGCGGTCGGGGGAGGTCTCACGGTCCCCGGCGGGTTTCCCTGCCGATTCCCCGCGGGCCGGCAGCTGGATGCCGTCGACGAGCTCCTGATCGGCCGCCCCGAAGCGCTTCTCCTGCGAGTCCTCCAGCGTGCACGTCACGGCGACTCGGTCGCCGTCGTCGTCGGTGAGCACGGCGTGGATCCAGCGGAACGGCAGCCCGTCGGCCCGGCCCGTCGCCACCACCCGCACCAGCCTGACACCGTCGCTCCGCGTCGCCTCCGACGAGTGCTCGAGCCTGCCGAACTGCCCCGCCAGCGACCGCTCCAGGTCGCGTTCGACCTCGGCGATCGCCGGGGGCGCCAGCGACGGGGCCCGCGGGAGGGCGATGATCGAACACTGGGCGACGAGCGCCCCGCGATCGACCAGCCTCATCACCAGGCCGTCCGGCCCGTCCGCGATCACCCGCCAGCGGGCGTCGTGCACGAGGTCGTAGCGGCCCGCCGCGTCTCGATGCCAGACGAAGCCCGGCTTGCCGGCGCCACGACGGCGGTTGCCCGAGGCCGCCGACTCCGCCGCGGCGTCCGCAACGTCGGCCCGCTCATCTGTCGCCGTCCGGGCAACGGTGAGCCGCGCCTCGACGTCGAAGCCGGGAGCCACGTGGCTCGCCTCGCGCCGCTCCTGGATCGTCACCGCGAGATTCGTGATCCCGGCGTCCAGCCGCATGTCGCCAGCGGCCGCCGCGGGAGCGGCATACGTTCCTTCCACGACCACGTGGGTCGGCACGCCATCGGCAGCGCCGTCGAGGATCCCCGAAAACTTCACCTCCGCGCGGCCGTCGCTGACCGCGACGAGCGTGGCGTCGAGCGTTCCCGCCTCCACGGTGTCGATCGCGAGCAGGCCGGCGACGGCGTCGGCCGGCACCGTCCACGAGCCGCCGATCGGCGGCGCCGATTCCGGCAGCAGCCGGTCGAGCAGCAGCGGGTCGAACGGCGTCTCCAGGAGGTCGAGTTCCGCGCGGGTGAGGAAGCCCGTGTCCAAAGAGGGCGAAGGGGTCGCGCCTGCAACCACCACCCGCAGCGTCCGGGCGTCGGCCGGCAGGCGGGCCGTGCGGACGGCATCCTCGACCTTCACGTCGGCGGCAGCGTCGCGGTAGCGGCGATTCACGCCCCGGTCCGCTGCGGCGGAGCCGGTCTGCACGAAGTCGAAGCGGGCATCGACCGCGATCGGCCGGCGCACGGGGGGAACGTCGCGGCCCGCCGGCGCGAAGATCTCGCCGGCGGCATCGAGCTTGATGCGGATGCGATGTGACGTCGCCACCTCGACGAGCGGCTCAGCGGGCGACTCGACGGCGGTGTCCGTCGGCTCAGCAGTCGCTTCCGGGGCGGCTGCGGCCGGCGCCGGTTCCTCGACGACGGTCGGGGCGTCGGGCTGGGCCGGGCTGGGCTCCGGCGCGGTCAGCGGCTCGGCATCTGCCTGGCGTTCCTCGGCCAGGATGTCCGGTCCGTCACCGTTCGCACCGTCGTCGGCCCGCACGACCAGGGTTCCGACCACAAAGGCCGACGCGAGAAGCATCGTGGCCAGCCCCCGACCAATGTTCCAGCCCGCCATCGGCAGCCTCCCGGAGTCCGTCCATACCGCCCGCGGCCCGGCAGCCGTCGTCCGGCCACCCCACGGGTTCTTCTTCGTCCGCGAGGCGGGCTCAGCGTCGCCCACCCTCGACATCGCGCCAAAGTTCTCCGCGATATCCCCGACGGCCCTGGGTAACCAAGGTGTCTGGTGAAACTTTTCCGCTGGTTTTGCGGGAAAAATCCCTCTCGCCTGGCCGAAACGCGAATCCTCGCCCCTGCCGAGAGTGTCGCAAACCGTTTCCCCCAAACGACTTACGGACAGAAGCCAGGCGTCCGCCTGGATGGGTCAATTGAAAAAAGCTCAAGAATCCCAGTTGTCCATGAACCGGTTTCGAGCCGCCTCCGTATAAACAGCACGTCCTCAAGCACGGACGGCGGCCAGGGATGTCCGCCATACGCATGGGACGGTGTGTCTCGGTCACGACCCAGTCGGAGCGAGGCGAATCGCTCGGGCAGTAGGCCCTTGCAGTCGCTGCGGCCCCGTCACAACAGCTGGCACGGCCGCCGGCAGGAGTAATGATCATGCGTTCCAGTGCTCCCAGCGAGACCTTCATCCGCCTGTTCGACGACGTGGCCACCAGCGGCCACGCCGACGTGCCGCCCGTGTTCGGGCCCTGCGGCACCATCCCCACGGGCGAGCAGGTGCTCTCCATCGAGGAAGTGGCCCGCCGATTCAGCGTTTCGACCAAGACGATCTCGCGGTGGCGGGATCACGGCCTCGTCGCCCAGCGCTACACCACCGACGGCCGGCGGCGGGTGGGCTTCCTCACCAGCGCGGTCGAGCGGTTCATCCACGACAATCCGCTGCGGATCGAGCGGGGCAGCCGGTTCAGCCAGCTCTCCGACGAGGAGCACGAGAAGATCGTCTCGTGGGCCCGGCGGCTCGCCGTCGCCGGCGCCTGCCCGGCCGACGTGCACCGCCGGATCGCGGAACGGCTCAACAGGAGCGTGGAGACCATCCGCTACACGCTCAAGCGGCACGACCAGGAGCATCCCGACAACGCCGTGTTTCCGGCGACCGACGGGCACCTGCGACCCGAGAGCCGCGCCCGCATCTACCAGCACCATCTTGCCGGCGAGGCCGTCGAGTCGATTGCCCGTCGCTACCACCGCTCCAAGGCGAGCATCTATCGCGTGATCCTCGCGCAGCGGGCCGAGCACGTGATGCAGCTGCCGCTGGACTACATGCCCAACGCGTTGTTCTCGCGGACGAGCGCGGAGAAGGTGGTGGACCAGCCGTTCCCGGGCGTTCCCGACGCCAAGCGGGTCCGGCGGCCCAGCGGCCTGCCCGCCTACCTCGCCAGCCTCTATGAAGTGCCGCTGCTCACCCGCGAGCAGGAGGTCTGGCTGTTCCGCAAGTTCAACTACCTCAAGCACAAGGCGGTGACGCTCCGCGGACAGCTCGACATCGAACGGCCCAGCGCCCGCCTGATGGATCAGATCGAGCGGATCTACACCGAGATCGTGGAGCTCAAGAACCGGATCGTGCGGGCGAACCTCCGCCTCGTGGTGTCGATCGCCAAGCGGCGGGTCTCCCCCGGCGACAGCTTTTTCGACCTCGTCAGCGACGGCAACATGTCGCTGATCCGCGCCGTGGAAAAGTTCGACTACGCCCGCGGCAACAAGTTCAGCACCTACGCCTCGTGGGCGATCATGAAGAACTACGCCCGCTCCATCCCCGACGAGCACAAGCACCGCGACCGGTTCCGTGCCGCCGACATGGAGCTGCTCCAGTCGGCCGCCGACCGCCGGTCGGACGAGCTCCAGGAGCGGATGGCGGCCAACGACCGCCTGGCGCAGGTGGGCAAGTTCCTCGACCGGCTCGATTCCCGGGAGCAGACGATCATCATCCGCCGCTACGGCCTCGACCACCAGCACGAGCCCCAGACGCTCAAGGAAGTCGGCTCGGCGCTCGGCGTGACCAAGGAGCGGGTGCGGCAGATCGAGGCCAAGGCCCTGGAGAAGCTCCGCGGGGCCGCCCTCGCCGAGCAGATGCTCCCGGAACTGGAATAACCGGAACTGGAATGACCGGAGCTGGAATGACGCGGTGCCGGCTTCGTGGCGGCCGGTCTGCCGTGGGAGTATTCTTGGCCGCATGAACCGCCTCCTGTTTCATCGTGCCGTGGCCCTGCTCGCGATCGTGTCCGCCGCCGGCTCCGCAGGCAGCGCCGCGGACCGGCCGTTCGACGGCTGGCAGGCCCTGCGGGTGATCCCGCTCGAGGGGCGTGCCGACCGGCTGATCGTCGCTGATCTCGGCGCCGACGGGCGCGACGACGTGATCGTGGTCAACCCGCGGCAGGCGCGGCTCGATCTCTACCGCTGGCTGCCGGAGGCCGAACGGAAACGCGACGCCGCCGGCGATCCCGATCGTCCCAACGAACTGCCGCTGGCGGCCGACTGGACCCACGGCGAAGTGCCGATCGACGAGCTGCCGGTCGATGCCGTCGCCCACGACGTCGATGGCGACGGCCGGCCGGAGCTGCTCGTGCTCACCACCCCGTCGAACCGCATCTCCATCTACACGCAGGCGGCCGACAAGCCGATCGACGCGAAGGGAGCCTGGAAGAAGACCGGCGAGTGGAACCTGCTCGCCGGCACGCCCACCGGCAAGTCGGGATGCCTGCTCGTCCGCGACCTGTCCGGTGGCCGGCACGAGCTCCTCGTGAGCTGCGAGCAGGGCATCCAGCAGCTGCCGCTCGCCCGCGGCAGCCGGGCCCAGTGGCTCGCGCCGCGGGAGAATCGCGGCCGCATCGACTGGTATCTCGCCGATCTCGACGGCGACGGCGCCCAGGATCTCGTGGAGTGGTCGAGCGTGGCCCGGCAGGTCGTCCGCTGGTATCCGTGCGGAGGCGACGGCAGCCTCCTTCCGGCCCAGACGCTCCACGACCAGCCGATCGAAGGGCTGCAGATCGGCTCGCGCCCCTCGGGGGCGGCCGACATCTATCTGCTCGGCGGCTCCGACAAGGGCGTGCTCAGGCGCTACCAGGTCGCCGGCGGCGAGCCGACCGACGTCGGCCGGCAGGACGCGCTCCCGCTCACCGCCGCGGCCCGCCGCAGCTGGTGCGGCATGCTGCTCGGCACGGGCAGCGACGCGACGCCGGCCATCGTCGCGGTCGATGCGGCCCAACCGCGGCTCCGGCTGCATCGGTTCGGCGCTGGGGGCTGGCAGGCCGAGGAGTCGTTCCCGGCGATCGGCAGCGTGAAGGCGCTCGCCGCCCCGGCCGGTGCGGCCGGCACCCTGCTCGTCTGGGCGAAGGATGCCGCCGACCTCCATCGCTGCCGCTGGGAGAACGGCCGCCTCACCTATCCGCAGCCCTGGGAACGCGAGGGCAAAGACCGCAAGATCGTGGCCCTCGACTCGGTCGGCTCGACCGTCTGGTGGGCGCAGCGGGTCGGCTCCGATCTCGATCTGTTCGTCTGGCCCGCCGACAAGCCGGAGCCGGTCGTCACGCGCTATGCCGGCCTCGGCCCCAAGGTGGAGCAGGTCGTATGGCTCGGCGGCGATGCCCTGCTCGTGCAAGACGCCTACGCGACGGCTGCCAAGTTCGTGACGCTCGTCGAGGGCAAGCCTGACGTTCAGACACCGGCGCTCCTCGCCAAGGCCGATCTCTCCGAGTACCTGCTGCTCGAGGGTGATGGCCGGCTCCGCAAGGCCCGGCTCACCGATGGCGTGCTCCAGTGGCTCGGCGACGACCTCCATCCCGTCGATCAGGTGATGCTCACGGAGGGGCAGAAGATCGCCAGCTACCTGCCGCTGCCGTCGCCTGCCGGCGCGCCGGCCGAAGCCTGGGCGCTCGAGCAAGGAGGCGGGTTCCTCCACCGGCTGCGGGCCGACGAGGCGGGCGTGATGCGGGTTGCCGCGAGCGTCAAGCCTCCGGCCGGCACCGGTCTGCGTTGGGATCCCGTCCTCGGCCTCATGCTCGTCGACCAGGACCGCGTGGTGCGACTCGTGGCGGGGCGACCCTGGGAACTCAAGTTGCTCGAGAGCATCGACGGCCGCATCGGCCGCCGGAGCGGCGTCAGCGAGTCGACGATCCACCGGATTCTCGCCACCGACCTCGACGGCGACCACTGCGACGACATCGCGCTCTGCGACGACCGCAAGCACCAGCTCACCGCACTCCTCCGCCGGCCCGAGGGCCTGCAGCGGTCGGTGACCTGGAAGGTGTTCGAGGACCGCAAGTATCCCTATGACGGGGGCGAGTCGAAGGACATGGTGCCCGAACCACGGCGGATCGCGGGGCTCGATGCCGACGGCGACGGCGACCGCGACCTCGCGATGATCAGCCAGGACCGGCTGGTCGTCTATCTCTCGGCGGCCGATCCCGGCGAGCAACGCCCCGGGCCCGACGATCAGGGCCCCGCCACCCCGCACGACGAGGCCGGACGATGAAGATGCGGTGCCTGCTGCTCGTGGCCGGAATCTCCTGCGCCGCGGTCCACGCGGCCGAGATGGTGACCGTGACGGTCGTGGGCGGCAGCCGCGTGACGGCCCCGCTCCTCCGGCAGAGCGACGACGGCGTGGTGCTCGACCTCGGCTTCGAGGCCCTGCAGATTCCGGCGAAGAAGCTGCTCGACGTCCGACCCGAGGCCCAGGCGGCCGACGCCGGCGACGCGCGGCAGTACGACATCTTCCGCACCGGCCGGCTGGAAGCCCGCGAGGTGCCCGAACTGGTGAAGCGGTTCGGCGAGGCGGTGGTGATGGTGCGGAATCCCGGCGGTCTCGGCACGGGCTTCCTGATCAGCCCCGACGGCCACCTGGTGACCAACTACCACGTGGTCGAGAACAACACCCGGATCCAGGTCACGCTGTTCCGCAAGACCGACAAGGGCTTCGAGAAGCACGAGTATCGCAAGGTGAAGATCGTCGCCCTCCAGCCGCTCCGCGACCTCGCCATCCTCCAGCTCGACCCTGAGGAGACGAAGGGGCGGCTGCCGGAGCCCGTCGTGATCAACGATCGAGACGATCTCCGCGTCGGTGACCTGGTGTTCGCGATCGGCAACCCGGCCGGCCTGGAGCGGAGCGTGACGCAGGGGATCGTCAGCAGCACCACGCGAACGATCGACCAGATGCGGCTCATCCAGACCGACGCGGCCATCAATCCGGGCAACAGCGGCGGGCCGATCTTCAATGCCCGCGGCGAGGTGGTCGGCGTCGCCTGCGCGGGTGCGGCCGTGTTCGAGGGCCTGGCCTTCGGCATCCCTGCCAACGAACTGATCGACTTCCTCGTCCATCGCGACACGTATCCCTACGACGAGTCGCAGCCCCAGAACGGCGTCACCTACCTGCCTCCGCCCCATCAGCCCGGTGGGCCGGCGGCAGAGGGGGCGAAGGCCACGCCGTAGCGGAACCGTCCGGCGTTGTCGGCCAGGGATCTCTCCATCGCGAAAGGATTCGTCATGCGCCTCTGCGCCCGCCGGCTGCCGTGTGTCGTCGTCGTGATCGCCGCCGCCCGCCTCGCCGCCGCCGCCGAGGTGCGGCCCAGCTGGGAGTGTCTGCCGGAGGACACGGCGGCGATGGTGCGGATGCCGCAGCCGGCCGCCTTTCTCGAGGCCGTCCGCGGACAGACGAAGTTCGGCGCCGTGGCCCTCGCGCCACCGCGGCTGAAGGCCGCCTGGAGCATGCTCGTCGATGCGGCGCGGAAAGACGCCCGGGGAGCCACCCTGCCCGACTTCGACGAGCAGCTCGCCACGTATGGGCTCGAACCGAGCGACCTGCAGGCTGCGTTTCGCGACGACCTGGGCGCCGGAGTCGTCGTCCGCCGCCGCGACGACGGGCTGCCGCCCCTGGTGATGGCGCTGGCGTGGCTGGAGCCGGGCGCGGAGCCGGCAGCGCGGCTGGTCACCGCGATGCAGCGGCGCGTCGAGGAGCGGAACGCCGCCAGCGAACCCGACGCACCGAAGCGGATCGACATCGACGTCGCCGGACACGAGGTGCTCTGGATGGTGGAGCCCATCCTGACGGTGGACACCGAGGGGCTCGACGTCGACGCCCAGGGCGAAGCGTTCGATGCCGACGAGTTCAAGAAGCGGCTCGCCGAGCGGGTCGAGGCCCTGCGCGAGCGGATCCGCAACGGCCGGTTCGTGCAGGTCGGCGAGACGCACACCTTCCTGGCGCGGCTGGGTAGCCGCCTGCTGGCCGGTCAGACGATTCCCGATCCGGCCGCCGGCGCCCGCCGCGGCGCCGACGGAGACCGCGATTTCGCGGTGGAAAGCGGTGCCGAGGAGGCCCGCAGGGCGTTCGAGCAGTTTCTCGCGGCCCACGCGGAGTCGGGCCCGGCCCCGCTGGCCGAGGTGCTCGCCGTTCCCGGCATGGCGGCGGCGCTGCCGCCGGGCGTTCCGCTCCTCGACGTGGTCGTCGATCCGCGCGTCCTCGTGAACGCCTACGGCCACGAGCCCACCAAGGCGGCGCTGGGGATGATCGGGGCCGACACGCTGGGGCCGGTCGCCTGGCGACAAACCCTCGACGATGGCCGCTACCGCGGCGGGCTGTTCGCCGCGCTGCCGGCTCCGCGGAGGAGCCTGATGCGCCTCCTCGACCAGGAGTGCGACGCCGCGGAGGTGCCGTCGTTCGTGACTCGCGAGGCGATCGACTTCTCGCAGATCTCGCTCGATCTCGGCAAGGCCTACGAGACCGTCAAGGAATATGCGGTGGCCACCGGTGGCGAGCAGACGGCGAACATGTTCACCGCGGTCGAGATGCAGGCCCAGGGGTGGCTGGGCGTCGAGCTCCCGCGGGTGCTCGCATCGCTGGGCACACGCCATTGGCTGGTGAGCTATCCGCCGAAAGTCGCGGAGGCCTTCGCGGAGGCGCGGCAGGCACGCGGCCGCGCCGGCGGCGAGCAGGCGCGGCAGATCGCCGACCGTCTGGCGGTGGTCTGGCAGATCAGCGACGACGGTCCGCTGGGCAAGATCCTGCAGCGGCTCGCCGGCATGGCCGGCGGCGAACTCCAGGAGGAGCAGGGCTTTCGCGGTGTCCGCCTCCCCGACGGACCGGCCGTGTTCCTCGGACAGGATCACCTCGTGGTCGGCATCGGCGCCGACTCCCTCGAGAAGACGCTCACCGCGATCCGCAACCCGCCCGCCGGCGAGGCATCGCTCCGCGAGAGCGATGTGCCCCGGCGGGCCGCCGAGCTGCTCGCCCTGGAACCGGCGCGGCTGTTCGGCCTCAGCGACAGTTCGCGGTCGGGCGGCACGCTCGGCGTGCTCCGCGAGATGCTGCGGTCCCTCGAGCCGGAAGACGTCGAGGAGTCGTACCGCGACCTGCTCGCGACCGCGCAGAAGCTGCTGCCAAGCGACGAGGAGATGGAAGGCATGTTCGGCGTCGGCGCCACCACGCTCCGCGCCAACGACGACGGCGTATCGTTTCAGACTGCCTGGGAAATGCCCGCCCCGTAGCCCGCGGCGCGCGAGCCATTCGCTCCGGATCACCCATGAGCGTCGCCTGTCAGCGCGGCCCCGCAGCCGGCCGGAGACATGCTCGGCGCCGGCGGCACTTGTGAGTTCAAGGCGCAGGCGACATGACGGCGCCCGGCGTCCACAAGTGACACCGGCTTCTGCGCGTGCCTCCGATCCGGCTGCTCCGTCGTCCTGAAATCATCTGCCAGGGTTGATCCTGCGAGGGGCTGCCCATGCCCCGGGAGCCGGCGTATGTCGACCAGCGAAGCCGACCAAGCCGCCTGCGGCGTCTCGGTGCCCGTGGCGAAGCGCAGGCGACATCCGAGTGAGCCGAGGGCAGGATGCCCGC
>Ga0114977_10003146_pt1 | contig 10606 bp, 8 predicted proteins | sample S_130805_MF_Meta_FD_87026 | JGI IMG/M metagenome (GOLD analysis project Ga0114977, IMG submission 87026) | Freshwater microbial communities from Lake Simoncouche, Canada to study carbon cycling - S_130805_MF_MetaG | ecosystem: Environmental > Aquatic > Freshwater > Lake | place: Lake...
ATGCGCGACTGGGTCACCAACGTCGAGAGCACGTTCTACATCATCGGCACGGTGGCCGGTCCGCACCCGTATCCGATGATGGTGCGCGACTTCAATTCGGTGGTCGGCAAGGAGTGCGTGGTGCAGATGCCGGAGATGATCGGCCGTCAGCCCGATGCCGTGATCGCCTGCGTTGGTGGCGGCAGCAACGCCATGGGCATTTTTTACGACTACATCCCGCACGAGAAGACGCGCCTGATCGGCGTCGAGGCCGGCGGTGACGGCGTCGAGACCGGTCGCCACGCCGCGCCGCTGTCGGCCGGCACGCCGGGCATCCTGCACGGCAACCGCACCTATCTGATGCAGGACGAGGACGGCCAGATCATCGAGACGCACTCGGTCTCGGCTGGGCTTGACTACCCCGGCGTCGGTCCCGAGCATGCTTGGCTCAAGGATTCGGGTCGCGCTGAGTACGTTGCGGCAACCGACACCGAGGCGCTCGAAGCTTTCCATCTGCTGTGCCGCACCGAGGGCATCATCCCGGCCTTGGAGTCGAGCCACGCGGTGGCGCATGCGCTGAAACTGGCGTCGACGATGTCGCCCGACCAGAGCATCCTGGTCAATCTGTCCGGCCGTGGCGACAAGGACCTCAACACGGTCAGCCGACTCGCCGGCATCACGCTCTAGTCTGACGTTCAACACAGGGGTCTGACGTGTCCCGTATCGCCAGCGCGTTTGCGCGTCTCCAGGCCGGCCGCCGCGTCGCGCTGATCCCCTTCATCACCGCCGGTGATCCGGCGGTCGAGGCCACCGTGCCGTTGATGCACACGCTGGTCAAAGCTGGCGCCGACATCCTCGAGCTGGGTGTGCCGTTCTCCGACCCGCAGGCCGATGGCCCGGTGATCCAGCGCGCCAGCGAGCGTGCACTCAAGCTCAAGGTCAGCCTGCGCAAGGTGCTGGAGATGGTCACCGAGTTCCGCCAGACTGATCGCAACACTCCGGTGGTGCTGATGGGCTACGCCAACCCGATCGAGGCGATGGGTCGCCAGAACTTCGCAGCGCTGGCCCAGCGCGCGGGCGTCGATGGCGTGCTGGTGGTCGACATCCCGCCCGAAGAATCGGAAGACTGGGTGCGTACCGTGCGCGCCAACGACCTCGATCCGATCTTTTTGCTGGCGCCAACGTCCACTGACGAGCGGGTCGGGCAGGTGGCGCGACTCGCCTCCGGCTTTGTGTACTATGTCTCGCTGAAGGGTGTCACGGGGGCGGCCCACCTCGATCAGTCCGAGGTCGCCACCCGTCTGCCGCAGTTGCAGGCGTCCATTCCGCTGCCTGTCGGTGTCGGATTCGGTATTCGTGACGCCGATTCGGCGAAGGCGGTGGCGGCAGTTGCGGACGCTGTGGTGGTGGGCAGTCGCATCATTCAGGAGATTGAGGGCTCTACGCCCGAGACCCTGCACGGGCGAGTGTTCGAGTTGGTGTCCGGTTTGCGTATGGCCATCGATTCGGTACAGAAGTCGTAAGGAGATCGGATGAGCTGGCTTACCAAACTGCTGCCACCGAAGATCAAGCGCGACGCGGGTCAGTCCCGTAAGTCGGTGCCCGAAGGGTTGTGGCATAAGTGTCCGGCCTGTGAGGCGGTGCTCTACGCCACCGACCTCGAGCAGAACCTGCAAGTTTGCCCCAAGTGCAGTCACCACCAGCGGATCAGCGCACGCGTGCGGCTCGACTGGTTCCTTGACGCCGGTGGGCGTTTCGAGATCGGCGCCGAGGTGCTGCCGGTGGATACCTTGCGCTTCCGTGATAGCAAGCGCTATCCCGACCGCCTGGCTGAGGCGGTTGCGGCATCGGGTGAGACCGACGCGCTGGTGGTGATGCAGGGCTCGGTGATGGACGTGCCGCTGGTTGCGGCGGCCTTTGAGTTCCAGTTTATGGCGGGTTCGATGGGCTCGGTGGTGGGCGAGCGGTTTGTTCGCGGCGTGCGAATCGCCATCGAGCAGCGCCAGCCCTTCGTGTGTTTCGCCGCCAGTGGCGGTGCGCGGATGCAGGAAGGTCTGTTGTCGCTGATGCAGATGGCCAAGACCAACGCCGCGCTCAAACAATTGTCAGATGCAGGCTTGCCGTTTATCTCGGTGCTCACCGACCCGACCATGGGTGGTGTGTCGGCCAGCTTCGCCTTTATTGGCGATGTGGTCGTGGCCGAGCCGGGCGCTTTGGTTGGATTTGCCGGTCCGCGCGTGATCGAGCAGACGGTGCGCGAGACCTTGCCCGAAGGCTTCCAGCGCGCCGAGTTCTTGCTGGAGCATGGCGCAGTCGACATGATCGTCGATCGGCGCGAAATGCGTGAACGCGTCGCGCGCCTGCTGGCGCTCATGACCGGTCAACCCGAGGTCGCCCACTGAGCGCAGCCAGCCCGGATTGCGCGGTCGCGCCAGGCGCAGACGCGAGCCTCGACGTCTGGCTTGCCTGGCTCGAGGGGCAGCAGCGCGGCGCCATTCTGCTGGGCCTCGACCGGGTGCGTCGCGTCGCCGACGCGATGGGGCTGCAGCCGGATTTCCCGGTCATCACCGTGGCTGGCACCAACGGCAAGGGCTCGACCTGCGCCTTGCTGGGCGCGATGCTGCGCGCCGCTGGCTTTCGTGTCGGCAATTACTACTCGCCGCACCTGTTGCGCTACAACGAACGCGTCCGCATCGACGGCGAGATGGCCTCGGACGCCGACTTGGTCGCCGCGTTTGCTGCCATCGAAGCCGCTCGAGGCGATGAGTCGCTAACCTATTTCGAGTTCGGCACTTTGGCGGCGATGTGGCATTTCATGCGCTGCAAGGTCGACTGCGCGGTGCTCGAGGTCGGCTTGGGCGGACGTCTGGATGCCGTCAATCTGTGGGACGCCGACTGCGCCATCGTCACCAGCATTGGCCTTGACCACACTGAGTACCTGGGCGACACCCGCGAGGCCATCGCGGTCGAGAAGGCCGGGGTCTACCGTGGTGGCCGGCCGGCCGTGTGTGTCGACCGCCATCCGCCGCACACCCTGATCGACCACGCGGCCGCGATCGGTGCGCACCTGCACTGCATCGACCGTGACTTTCGGTTTGACCGTCACGAGCGCCAATGGTCGTTCGAGGGTCTGGGCGCCCGTTACACCGGCCTGCCTTTGCCCGCGCTGGTGGGTGAGCATCAGGTGCAGAACGCCACCGGTGTAATCGCCGCCCTCACTCTGCTGCGCGAGCGCCTGCCGGTGCCGGCGGGGGCGATCCGCGAGGGCCTGATGAGCGTCGCGCTGGCCGGTCGTTTTCAGGTGCTGCCAGGACGGCCGCTGACCATTTTGGATGTGGCGCACAATCCACATGCGGCGGGCATCCTCGCCCGTAATCTGCGTGCCATTCCGCCGACGGGGCGCACCCACGCGGTGTTCAGCATCCTCGCCGACAAAGATGTGGCTGGCACGGTGGCGGCGCTGGCGGATCAGGTCGATGTCTGGTGGGTGGCCGGTCTGCCCGGACCTCGCGGACGCGACGCGCAACAACTGGCCGATCTGGTGGCGTCGCAAGTGTCGGCACCGGTGCACGCTTGCCCAACGCCGGTGGACGCTTGGCGGGCTGTCCGCGGGCAGGTCGATGTGGATGATAAAATTGTGGTCTTCGGATCGTTTTTGACCGTGGCCGAGGTGTTGGCGGAAGTCGATGCCTGACTGGGTGGCAGCCTCACGCTAAAGGGGTAGGTGAACCGTGACCGTTGAGCAAGACGAGATCCTGCTGCGAAAAAAAGCGCGTCGGCGCCTGGTCGGTGCCATTTTGTTGACGCTGATCGTGGTGTTGACCCTGCCGCTGGTCCTCGAGGACCCGTCCAAACCGCTGGGTGACGGTCCTGCCATCGTCATTCCGGAACCTGCATCGATCGACCCGCCTAAGGTCGCGGCGGTTCCTGACGCTCTGCCGGACGCCACCCTCAGCGCGGATGCCCTGCCACTCGAGGGCAGCGTGGAGACGCCGCCAGCACCGGCATCAGCGCCTGCACCCGTAGCTGCGACCGCACCTGCGCCTGCGACCGCAACCAAGCCCGCTCCAACTGTCGCTGCGCCCGTGCCCGCACCGACCCCGGTGGCGCCGCCCAAAGCGGTGACGCCGGTGCCAGCTGCCGCACCCGTGCCCGCACCATCGCAGGCGACGTCTACGCCGCCAGCCGAGCCGAAAAAACCGCCGCCCTCGGGCAAGTTCGTGCTGCAACTCGGTGTGTTCAAGGAGCGCGGCAATGCCAATGCGGTGGTCAGTAAAGCGACTGCGGCCGGGCTCAAGCCGGTTCTCGCGCAGACCGAGTCTGGCGCTTGGCGCGTCGGGCTGGGCCCGTTCGCCAATCGCGCTGAGGCGCTCGCTGCGCGTGACAAGGCCCGGGACGCCGGCCTCGACGCGGTCCTCAAAGCGCTGTGACCGGTTTCGATTACGCCGCCATCGCCGTCATTGGGCTGTCGACGCTGCTGAGCCTGTGGCGCGGCGCGGTGCAGCAAGTGTTCTCCTTGGCCGCATGGGGTGTTGCCCTGGTTGTGGCCAACCACTTTGCGCCATGGCTACAGGGCCGTCTGCCCGACGACATCGAGGGTGAGACCACCCGTTACTTGGTGGCTGTCTTCGGATTGTTCATTGCCGCGTTGGTCGCCACGACCGGGCTGGGGCGCTTGTTAGCGGGCGCGTTGCGCGCCGTGGGCCTGGGCAGCGCCGACCGTGTGCTGGGTGTGCTGTTGGGTTTTGTGCGCGGTGTCCTGGTGGTGCTGGTGGCGGTGGCGCTGGCCGGTATGACGCCTTTGCCGCAGACGCTGGTGTGGCGCGAGGCCAAGAGCAGTGCCTGGTTTGTGCAAGTGGTCGAATGGGCGCGACCGTCGTTGCCGCAGGCCTTTGCCAGCCGGATACGTTACGATTGACCGCCTCGGTCGGCTGTCAGCAAGGGAGACGTCGCAATGTGTGGAATCCTCGGTGTGGTCGCCCGGGCGCCAGTCAACCAGTTGCTCTACGACGGACTGCAGGTGCTCCAGCATCGCGGTCAGGATGCCGCCGGCATTTGCACGGTCGAGGACGACGTGTTCCACATGCACAAAGGCCCTGGCCTGGTACGCGATGTCTTTCGCACCCGCGACATGCGCAATTTGCGTGGCACCAGTGGCTTGGCCCACGTGCGCTATCCGACCGCCGGCTCGGCTAAGAATCCGGCCGAGGCGCAGCCGTTTTACGTCAACTCGCCCTTCGGCATCGTGCTGGCGCACAACGGCAACCTCACCAACACCGCCGAACTCAAAGACGAGCTGTTCCGCCAGGACTTGCGGCACCTCAACACCAATTCAGATTCTGAGCTGCTGCTCAACGTGCTGGCCCACGAGTTGGCGGCGCAGGCGCGTGGCGCCGAACTGGACGTCGAGGGCATCTTTGCGGCAGTGCGTGAAGTTCACCGGCGCTGTCGCGGGGCCTATGCCGTGGTCGCGATGATCGCGGGTTACGGACTGCTGGCGTTTCGTGATCCGCACGGCGTGCGTCCGTTGGTGTACGGCTCGAATATGACCGACGACGGCGTCGAGTATCTGGTGGCGTCGGAAAGTGTCGCGTTGGATACGCTGGGATTTAGCCTGGTGCGCGACATCAACGCCGGCGAGGCGCTGTTTATCGATTTCAACGGCAGCCTCTACACCCGGCAGTGCAGCGACACGCCTACACGCTTTCCCTGTCTGTTCGAGTTTGTCTACTTCGCGCGCCCCGACTCGGTGATCGACGGCCTCTCGGTGTACAAGACCCGGCTGGCAATGGGCCAGCAGCTGGCGGTCAAGATGCGCGAGATGGGTGGCTTCGACGACATCGATGTCGTGATTCCGATCCCCGACTCGAGCCGGCCGTCGGCCATGGAGCTGGCGCGGCATCTCGGCCTCGATTACCGCGAGGGCTTCGTCAAAAACCGCTACATCGGTCGCACCTTCATCATGCCGGGGCAGGCGTCGCGCAAGAAATCGGTGCGCCAGAAGCTCAACGCCATCGCCAGCGAATTCGAGGGCAAGAACGTGCTGCTGGTCGATGACTCGATTGTGCGCGGCACCACCAGCCGCGAGATCGTGCAGATGGCGCGCGATTCGGGTGCGCGCAAGGTCTACTTTGCCTCGGCAGCGCCGCCGGTGCGCTACCCCAACGTCTATGGCATCGACATGCCGACCCGCGATGAGCTCATCGCCAGCGGTCGCGACGATGCGCAGATCGCCACCGAGATCGGCGTTGACCGTCTCGTCTATCAGGACATCGAGTCGCTGTTTCGTCTGCTCAGCGAGAACAACCAGCAGATCGACGGCTTTGAGGCCTCGTGCTTTACCGGCTGCTACCTGACCGGCGACATCACCCCGGATTATCTGGAGGCGCTGCACGCCAGTCGCGGGGCAGATTCGGCCAAAGCCGCGCAGCAGCAACTCGACCTCACCCTCGCCACCACCGACTAAGCCTCTATGAGCGACGCCAAAAAGCCTTTGCCCGCCGGATTGCGGCCGGAGACGCTGGCGGTGCGTGCTGGCACCGACCGCAGCCACCACGGCGAGCACTCCGAGGCGATGTTCCTAACCTCCAGCTTTGTCTTCCCCAACGCTTTTGAGGCCGCCGAGCGGTTCCAGGGGCGCACGCCAGGCAACGTCTACTCGCGCTTCACCAACCCTACGGTCACCGCCTTCGAGGAGCGCCTCGCCGCTATGGAGGGCGCCGAGATGTGCGTGGCGACCGCCAGCGGCATGGCGGCGATCCTGTCGATGTGCCTGGGCATGCTCAAGGCCGGCGACCACATCGTCTCGTCGCAAAGCATCTTCGGCTCGACGGTGAACCTGTTTGCCAAGTGGCTGACCCGCTACGGCATCGAGACCACCTTTGTCGGGGGGCAGGACCCGGCGGCGTGGCGTGCAGCGATGCGGCCATCCACTCGGCTGTTGTACGTCGAGACGCCATCCAATCCGATGACCGAGGTCTTCGACATCGCGGCGTTGGCCGAGGTGGCGCACGCTGGCGGTGCCTGGCTCGCCGTCGACAACTGTTTTTGCACGCCGGCGCTGCAGAGGCCACTCGATTTTGGCGCCGACCTGATCATCCACTCGGCGACCAAATATCTCGATGGGCAGGGCAGGGTCCTGGGTGGCGCCGTATTGGGCAAGCGCGCGCTGCTGCAGGACACGGTCTACCAGTTCCTGCGCACCGCCGGGCCGAGCTTGAGCGCTTTCAACGCCTGGGTCATCCTCAAGGGCTTGGAGACGCTGAAGGTGCGCGTCGAGGCGCAGTCGGCCAATGCGCTGCGTGTCGCACAGTGGCTCGAAGCGCATCCAGCGGTCGAGCGGGTGTGGTATCCGGGTCTCGCCTCGCATCCGCAGCACGCGCTGGCAATGCGTCAGCAAAGCGCTGGCGGGGCAATCGTCTCGTTTGAGGTGACGGGCGGTCGCGAGGCGGCGTGGCGAGTCATCGACGCCACGCAGGTGTGCTCGATCACCGCCAATCTCGGCGACACCAAGACCACCATTACCCACCCAGCGACCACCACCCATGGTCGCATCAGTGCTGAAGAGCGCGCTGCTGCGGGCATCACCGAAGGCTTGATCCGACTGGCGGTGGGCCTCGAAGCACCGGACGATCTGCAGGACGACCTTGCGCGCGGCCTCGGCTAGGCCGCCAGCTTCCGCATCCTTGCCCTTTGGGGCTCTGCCCTCGCGCCGATGAGCGACCTCAGTCACGCGCGTAGCGACGAATTGCTGGCGTTGGCGCGACTGCCGATGTCCGATCTGCTGGCGCAGCTCAGCACCCGACCCGAGGGCTTGAGCGCCGCCGAAGCCGCGAGCGCTTTGCAGCGCTTCGGCACCAATACGCTTGCCTTGTCGCGACGTACGCATCCTGCGTGGCAATTGCTGCGGATGCTGGTGTCGCCCTTGTCGCTGCTGCTGATGGCGCTGGCGACGGCATCGTGGCTGACCGGTGAGGCGCGTGGTGCTGTCGTCATCGTAGCCATGGTGGTGCTCTCCACGCTGCTCAGTTTTGTGCAGGAACGGCGCTCGAGTCAGGCCGCGGAAAAACTCAAGGCGCTGGTTAGCACGCGCATCCGCGTGCAGCGTGACGGCCGCGACGAGGACCTGGACGTGGCGCTGGTGGTGCCTGGTGACGTGGTCCATCTGGCTGTCGGCGACATCATCCCGGCTGATCTGCGACTGCTCGATGGCAAGGACCTGTTCGTGAACGAGGCGAGTCTGAGCGGCGAGTCGCTACCGGCTGACAAGCATCCGGCCGTCCCCGACGCTTCGGCGGACAGTGCTTTCGACCTGAAGAACCTGTGCTTCATGGGGAGCCACGTGGTGTCGGGTACTGCTCACGGCGTGGTGCTGCGCACTGGTGCGGCGACCTTCTTTGGTCACATCGCCGACGAGACCACCCGCCAGCGTAAAAAGACCGCCTTCGACCTGGGGCTTGAGCGCTTTACCGGCCTGATGATTCGCTTTATGGCGGTGATGGTGCCAGCGGTGTTCATCATCAATGGCATGGTCAAGGGCGACTGGTTCGAGGCGGCGCTGTTCGCGATTGCCGTCGCGGTGGGACTGACGCCGGAGATGTTGCCGATGCTCGCGACCATCAATCTGGCCAAGGGCGCGCTGGCGATGTCGCGGCGCAAAGTCATCGTCAAGCGCTTGACGGCGGTGCAAAACATGGGCGCGATGGACGTGCTCTGCACCGACAAGACTGGCACCCTGACCCAAGACAGCGTGATTCTCGAGCGGCACGTCGACGTGACCGGCCAGACCGACCCGCTGGTGCTCGAATACGCCTACCTCAATAGCCATTACCAGTCGGGTCTGCGCAACCTGCTCGACGTGGCGGTGCTGCAGCATGTCGAGGTACACGAGCGGTTGCACGACGCCGACACCTACACCCGCGTCGACGAGATTCCATTCGATTTTGAGCGGCGGCGCATGTCGGTGGTGTTGGAGCGGGTGCCAGCAGCCAAACACGCGGCGGACGACAGCGAGCGCAGCCACATCCTCATCTGCAAAGGCGCGGTGGAGGAGGTGATCGCTTGCTGCCGCGTGGCGCGCGTCAGTGGTGCCGAGGTGCCGCTCGACGACGCCCGCCGCCAGCAGATCGACAGCGTGGTGGCGCAGCTCAACAACGACGGTTTTCGTGTGATTGCGGTGGCGATTCGCGAAGAGCCGGCGGCACCTCATGAGTATTCGGTTGCGGACGAGGCCGACCTGACCCTGCTCGGCTACGTCGCCTTTCTCGATCCGCCCAAGGAGTCTGCCGGCCCAGCCATTGCTGCGCTGCGCGAAAGCGGCGTCACGGTCAAGATCCTGACTGGGGACAACGAGCGGGTGACGCGCAAGATTTGCCGCGACGTCGGCCTGCCGGTCGAGCGCATCGTCCTTGGCCCGGAGACCGACGCGCTGGACGATCCGGCGCTGGCAAAGCTGGCTGGCGAGGTGGCGGTGTTTGCCAAGATGACGCCGGACCAGAAGTCACGCGTCATTCGCGCTCTGCAGTCGCTCGGGCACGTGGTTGGCTACATGGGCGATGGCATCAACGACGGGCCCAGTCTGAAGGCGGCCGACCTCAGCATCTCGGTGGACTCGGCGGTGGACATCGCCAAAGAATCCGCCGACATCATCCTGCTGGAAAAAAGCCTGCTGGTGCTGCAGCAGGGCGTGCTCGAAGGGCGGCGCGTGTTCGCCAACCTGATGAAGTACATCCGCATGTCGGCCAGCTCAAATTTTGGCAATATGTTCAGCATGTTAGGTGCCAGCGCGCTGCTGCCCTTCCTGCCGATGGCGCCGGTGCAGGTCCTGCTCAACAACCTGCTCTACGATTTCTCGCAGACGGCGGTGCCGACCGACACGGTGGACGACGAGTACCTGCGCCAGCCGCGCGCCTGGGACATCGGTGGCATCGCCCGCACCATGGTCTTCATCGGTCCGATCAGCTCGCTGTTCGACTACGCCACCTTTGGCCTGATGTGGTGGGTGCTGGGTGCCACCGCGCCCGCGGACGCGGCGTTGTTCCAGACCGGCTGGTTCGTCGAGTCGCTGTTGTCGCAAACGCTTATCGTCCACGTTCTGCGCACCGCGCGGCTGCCTTTTGTCGAGAGTGCGCCCAGCCCGGCGCTTTTGGCGACCACGCTGGGCATCTGCGCGATTGGCGTCTTGTTGCCCTACACGCCGCTGGGTGCGAGCTTCAACCTGGTGCCGCTGCCAGCAAACTATTGGCTGGCGATGGCGGTTTTGTTGCCGGCCTATTTCGCCCTGACACAGTGGGTCAAGGGCCGGCTGGTGCGGCGCTTTGGCGTATCCTAAACCGGTGCCACGAGTTGCAATCCATGACCACCCACGTCCTCATCCTGTGTACTCACAACTCGGCTCGCAGCGTGCTGGGCGAAGCCATGCTCAACCACTGGGCGAGACAGCATGGCAAAGACGTCTGCGCCCATAGCGCCGGCAGCTCGCCCAGCGGTCGGGTCAACCCGCACGCGCTGGCCGTGCTGCAGGCGGCCGGGGTGGACACCACCGGCCTGCGCAGCAAGACCTGGGACGAGTTCGCCGCGCCCAAGGCGCCGCCGATGCGTGTCGTCATCACCGTCTGTGACAGCGCAG
>Ga0114977_10003149_pt1 | contig 10601 bp, 8 predicted proteins | sample S_130805_MF_Meta_FD_87026 | JGI IMG/M metagenome (GOLD analysis project Ga0114977, IMG submission 87026) | Freshwater microbial communities from Lake Simoncouche, Canada to study carbon cycling - S_130805_MF_MetaG | ecosystem: Environmental > Aquatic > Freshwater > Lake | place: Lake...
CATCAACAAAACTATCTATAGTCAGCCCCATTTCTTTGGCAGCAACTTCTTTAAATTGCCAATACCCAACAGCTTTTGAAGGAGAGACAGCATCTCCTCTAAGGCTACTTTCTTGTATTGAAAGATATTTAAGATCATCTGGAACTCCGCATTTTTTTAAGCATTCTTCGATAAGGGGAAAACATAGCCTCGCTCTTTCTGTTATGGTGGAATAGGAGTTTTTTCCGGATTTTATTTTTTCAATAACTGAACCAATATACTTTTTTGATGCTTCGGTAAAGTGAAGATTTATACCACAAAACAGTAATGAATCCGGTACTGCTATTTGGGCATTGGAGTGAAATTGAATTCCTAGAAGAAATATAATTATAAGACATTTTTTCATTTTATTTTTCTTATTAATGTCAATCCATCACGAATTGGAATAAGTACTTTTTCTAGTCTGGAATCTTCAGTGACCCTCTGATTAAACCGTTTAATAGTATTTGTTATTTTATCATCATCGTCTGGAGAAATAACTTTTCCTTTCCAAAGGGTATTGTCTGCTAAAATCCATCCACCCGGTTTTAATATTTCAATACAGGCCTCCAGGTAAGACTCGTAATTGCCTTTATCGGCATCAATAAATACCAGATCGAATATTGGATGAAGTTCCTTTATCACATTCAACGCCCGTCCAGAAATAAATTCAATTTGGTCAGCAAATGGTGAGTTTTTGAATGCTTTTTCAATAACCGGAATGATTTCAGTATTTGAATCTATGGTGATCAGTCTACCTCCAGGAGGAAGTCCTTCCGCAAGACAAAGAGCGGAATACCCTGAGTAGGTACCAATTTCCAAAATTGCTTTTGGTGCTATCATTTTTGAAATAGCCGACAGAAATCGCCCCTGAAGATGCCCCGAAAGCATATTCGGAGCATGCAGGTGTTGGTATGTATAAGTTCTTAATTCTTCCAGATATACAGGTTCCGGAGAACTATTGGCTTCACAATATGTTTCAATTAAAGAAATGTTTTGCAGCATTCGACTGCAAATCAGGGAGATTTCTTCTTAGAAAACAATCCCAGTAATCCACCTTTGGGATGTGGTTTAGTTATTTCTTCAGATATGTTCTTAGTTTCTGAATGAGGGTTTAAGCTTATTTCCGGATGTATAAATTTTAAAATTTCAGGCCATTCGGGAAGCCCCCCAATATTTCTGTCGTCTATAAATAAATCTGCATTTATTTTTCTACTAATAGATTTGTCATAATCTTCATCAGGATGACTATGATTTATAGAATAAAATTTCAGACCCTTTTTAGAACAAAATTGAACCGCCTCTTGTAATAATAGTCCATCGCGGAAAGTCCAGAGAATAAGCTTATGACCATTTTCCTGAAGTATTTTACATACTTCAAATGCATAAGGTAAAGGCTCTCCAATTTCTGGAAATTTGTGTGAAACCAGAGTTCCATCAAAATCAACAGCAATTACAAGTGATTTTTTATCACCTCCCGACATGCTGCTTTAGGGTTTAATAAAATCCAGCCACTGCTTTCTGAGTTCAATATCCTCCATCATATATTGAAGGTCACTTACATTTGTTTTATCAACCAGATTGTTATACGCTGCTTTCATCAGGTTTAAACGCTGGCTATCCCGCTGAAATTGTCTTAAAATCAAACTGATCTGATCTGGACTAAGGCAATTGTTTTGAACAAAAGAACCGGCAACACTTTCTTTGCGGTCTTCAAAAATCTCTTGTTTGATTTTATTAATTCCTGCTTTGAACAGGTAATCCGAAACTGGATTTTTGCATACTCCCGAAACACGGGTAGGCTCCTTTAGTGTTTCAGTGGAACCAAATTCTTCAAAAGAAACTCCCTTTTCTTTTATAGTTGATTTGGGCCAGGAAAAACCAGTACTTCCGGTTTCCTCTGCTACTTTTTCTGGTTCAGCAACCTTTTCTACCGTTGGCGTCACTACCTGTTGCTGTTCATATAAGGCTTTTAGTTGTTTGTTTTTTTCTTCCATAGAATTTTGTTTCAAAGCCTGTGGAGAAAATGAACTGGGCAAAATTACCCAAGGTGAATTGTCTAATTTAAATTCCTTAATTAAATCGTTTTGCAGTGAATTATTCTGGGAATCGATTTCGAATTTCCCCGATTTACGGATTATAAAATTATTTTCCCGTCCTCCCTGAAGAGTAACATCCTGATAAACAGAGCCATTTGTCATTGGATCAAAAACAGCAATTAGGGAAACATCTTTATCAAGTGTGTTTTTGATATTTAAGGTTGCTGAAGCAACTGGATTGAATAAATTTCCGTTTATAAAAAGATAAAATCGCTCCCCAGTTTCAGAAGCAATACTAAAACTATAGGTCTGACTAATTCCATTTATAGAATTTAGCATAATCAATATACTCAGCCAGAGAATTTTTCGCATATCCGAAATTTTCCGCAAAGATACATAATCAACATAACAGCTGAGAGTTATCAAACAGAGTACTGTTTAATTAAGTAATCGCCTGTAGGTTACCTGAAATCCCTAAACTCAAAATCTAACAATAATGCCTATTGTCGGAAGTAATGAAGTTTGTGACTGTTCAATTAGCACCGGGATTCCATTTCCAGTATTTGGATCCGTTTCAAAACCAGTATTGTCTGCATTTCTTTTCAAGGTAAAAGCAGGTGCCGATAGGTTTGCACGATTGGTTAAATTTTGAATATCCAGATAAAAATTAAGGGATAACTTTTTAAAGTATATTTTTTTATCCAGCCTGCCATCTACTTGAAGAAAACCATTTGTCTGAGCACTATTCAGCATTGAGTAATCAGGAACACCTGTTCCGGTAAAGGGATAGGCCTGTACGCTCGCATCAATATCGTATGGAGTATACGGCGCAGGGCCCAAATACCTCACTTTGCCAGAAACTTCCCAGTTCTTCCCAAATTTATATCCTCCTGTTATGCTAACAAGCACACGGGTATCCCACGAGGAGCGTATAAAAGTATCTTTATTTAAACCACTGAATTCGCTTTTAAACAAAGTAAGACTCGCTATTCCAAAAATCCTTTTTGTTAATTTTTTTTGAATAAAGGTTTCCACTCCATAAGTTCTGCCTTCTCCAACGGAAACAATTTCTTCATTACCAATTACTCCAAAATCTGCACCCTGATTTGCCAGGCTTATGCCATCCCGTACCGAAACCGGATAATTCCAATACCATTTATAAAAGCCTTCAATGGAAAAAATGGTTGCATTTTCAGGTTGAAAGGAAAACCCTGCAGCCAAATGTTGTGAACCTATATATTTTGCACTTTGGTTCAAATACTCTGGTCCGTTGTCAGTAAATCCCAGAATAGTATAAGGTGGAATCTTGTAATAGATACCCCAGGAACCATTAATCGAAATTTTATCTGTCAGATTATATCCCAAGGCAACTCTTGGACTAAAAGTTTCAATAGGGTTATTTCCATTTTTGGTAAAGGAATTCATATCTGTTCTAAATCCGAAGGAAATTCCAAGTCGTTTTTCAAGGAGACGTCTGGAAAAATTTACATACGCACCATATTTGAAAAAGTCAAGATTGGTATTAACCCTTATTGTGTCCTGAATGGCTGTGTCCGCAGTTGCGATCGTAAATCTGTTAAAAGTCGTATTGCTGTATTTTACATATTGCACCGAAGCTCCATACCCAATTTTCCATGAACCAGTGTTGGTAACTATATTTAGTCTGAGTTTATTTTCGATTTCTCTTGAAACAAAATTGAACCTTAGTTTATCCATATTTCCGGTTTCATTATCATCATATTTTTCTGCAGAATTATTTAGCATATTTCTACTTGCTATCAGGGAAAAATAACCATTTTTAGTAAGTCGGCTGTAGTTCAAACCATTGGTATAACTCCATTGTGCATTATCAGGTATATTATCCAGAATATAAAGATTTTCCGGCGAGGTATCTTCTGGTTTGTTTAAAACAAAATTATCAATCGAGCCTATACCAATAAATGTAAGTTTGCTTTTGTCATCTATTTTATGTTCAATTTTTGTTTGAAAATCCCAGTATTCTGGAAGAAAAGGCAATTCAATCAACTTAAACAGAAATTGTAGGTAGGACCTTCTTGCGGAAACCAGAAAAGTTGTTTTTTTCCCTATGGGTCCATCCAGCACTAACCCCGCTTCACTTGCGCCAACCTGTATTTGAGTTTGGATCCTTTCTGAGTTTCCAGAAATCATTTTAAAGTCAAGAACAGAGGAAAGTGCATTATCAAATTTACTTCCAAATGCAGAACTTTGAAGATCAACATTCTGTATAAACAGTGCATTGATCATACCTACAGGCCCTCCAGCGGCACCTTGCGTTGAGAAGTGATTTATTATAGGTGTTTCAACACCATCCAAATAATATACATTTTCATTTGGAGCTCCTCCCCGTACAATAATATCATTCCTAAATCCTAATGCACCAGAGACACCTGGCAAAGCCTGAACAACTTTGGAAATATCAAAATTACCACCAGGATTAGAGCGTATTTGTTCTATGCCAATTGTCTTTATACTAATAGGATTTTCTTCTGTCCGGGTAAAGGGAGAGGCAACAATTTCAACTCCTTCCAACTCTTTTCCTGAAGCTTCCAGTTCGAACCGAATTTGGTTTACTCCTCCCTGAATCAACACCTCGTACCTGATTTCTGTTTTATATCCAATGGATTTAACAGATACCTGATATGTTCCGGGTGTTAAATTTTTAAGCAAAAACCGTCCCTCTTCATCAGAAAGAATTCCAACCTTTAATTGTTCAATGGAAATACTGGCACCTATAACCGGTTCTTTGGTATCCTTGTCAGTAACAGTTCCTTCCAATATCCCCTGAGCTAACAGGACATGAAGGTTTCCAAGTAAAATCCATAAGATCAAAAATACTTTTTTCATAGTTCAGAATCCCCTTCAACACAATAATGGTTTAAATGGTTCTTTTAATTTTTATAAATTTGAGGGTACTTAAATGTAAATCCTTTTAAGAGAATGAAAAAGTTTTTTGCCCTAACAATAGTTGTCCTTTTACAGGGAACTAGTCTTTTTGGTCAATGTACTCCGGATCCTATACCAACTGTACCAGGTTTTTACCCAGATACATTTATGTATGGATGTGTTGGAATTCCCTACAGCCAGGTTACTACCGTTGTGTTTCGAAACGATACAAGCGTTGGACCGTTAACCATTCCATTTGAATCCTATAAAATTACTGCTGTATCAAATCTACCTGCTGGACTTACATATCAATGTAATCAGACAAATTGCGATTGGACCATTGTTCAGAATCAGGTAAATAATGGTTGTGTAATTATTTCAGGAACACCAACTGCGCCAACTGTACCCGGAAATGATACGGTAACAGTAGATATTGAGGCTACTTTATTCTCAATTCCTTTACCACAACCGGCTCAAATTAAATTTTACTTGCCAGTTTTCCCAGCCAACAGTACCTATTGCTGGCCAACTTCAATTACCGAAGATGTGATTTCCAAAATTATGGTTTATCCAAACCCTTCTTCCGGATTATTTTATTTTAAATCATTTGGTGGAATAAAGGAAATTGGTCTTGAATGGTTCGATGGAAGTGGAAGGATTTTAAGTAAAAGTGAAGTTGCAATTGGAAATTCTGTACCTGCTGAAATTCATGCTCCTGAAGGTTATTCTGGTTTAATATTTTTAAAAGTTTCAGAAGGGGATAACTTCAAACTCCTTCCATTGATTGTTCATTAAGGATAATTCTAGATTTCCTATCCTGGCTAAAATTTGGATTAAATTTCTGGTATTCGGGTTGATTCAGTGTATCAATCCTTTATTTGCTCAACAGCAGATAAAGGGTCGTATTTTGGATTTTTCAAATGCAGAACCTATTCCGGGTGCCAAAGTTCTGTATTCTGGTTCCACTAAGTTTGTAACCGGAACTGATACCGCAGGATACTTTATTATTCCCGAAAAGTGGATATCAGATACTTTTACTCTTGAAGTTTCTATTATCGGGTATACAACTATTGATACTCTGATTTTTTTAGGGAAAAGCCAGGGGGTAATTGTTCTTTATTTATTACCTTCTGATGTATTACTTGATCAAATAGTTGTTACTGGTTCTCAATATGAACAAAAAATTGATGAATTAACAACATCTGTGAGTTTGTTGCAGCCGGAAATTATTGACCGACAAGCTTCTGGGAAAATAGAGTCAGCAATTGAGCAACTTTCGGGTGTAACGATTTTGGACGGACAACCTTCGATTCGAGGGAGTAGCGGCTATAGTTATGGAGCTGGTAGCCGAGTAATGGTTACCTTGGATGGGTTGCCGGTTTTGTCAGCAGACGCCCAGGATGCAAAATTTGACCTTTTACCAGTAGATCTGATAAAACAGGTTGAAGTAGTTAAAGGTGCATCCTCAGTATTGTATGGTTCAGCTGCTATGGGCGGAGTTATAAATCTAATTACCCGACAGCCTGGAATTAACCCTGAGACTTCGGTCAGGTTCCGAGGGGGGATATATGCTCATCCAGCAAATCGGCAGGTTGATTTTGGTGGATCAGCAGGTTCTCCTGATTTCTCCCTTCATGTTTCCCACATGCGAAAAGTTGGTTCTCTAGGAGTATCATTTCTTGCAGATGGAGGGTATGATACTGGATATCGTTTAATGGATTATAATAAGTTTGGGCGATTTATTTTCAGAAGCAAATGGGAGAGTAAAAAAAGCCCTGGTCTAAGTGCTGGAATAAATTTGACAGCGCGGATTGACAGTGGAGCAGGATATTTATATTGGTCGTCATATCTTCCTGGAAAACGCTTAACAATATTTGGAGGCAATGACTCAATTTATGTTTCGGGTGCATTAACTCCTGCAGCAGGAACTGTACGATTTCAGAAATTAGGAAGGTATACTTTTGATCCTTTCCTGGAGAAATTATGTGCAAATGGCGACAGGCATCAATATTTAGGACGAATCCTTATTACAGATAACCAAAATGACACAAAACAAAATGCATTAGCCACTTCATGGTTTAATGAATACCGTTTAACCAAGGTGTTTTTTAAAAAATTAAAAACTGTTTCAGGTGTTAATTACACGTATGGAAATATAAAATCTTTTGGGTTTTATGGAGATCATGTGACCAATTCCTTGTCAGTTTTTACACAGGAGGAGTATAAACTTACGCCACGATTTCTGTTTAATGCAGGGTGGAGGTATCAGTATTACAAAGTTGATAATCTGGCAGCACAGGATAGGTCAGTATTCCGAGCAGGACTTAATTACCAACTATCTAAAGGAACATTTTTAAGAGCTTCTGCAGGTCAAGGTTTCAGAGTTGCTTCTGTAGCTGAGCTCTTTGTTTCAACAGTTGCTGGAGGAATTACCCTTACACCAAACCCAGCCCTAAAACCCGAACATGGATATTCTGCTGAAGCCGGTGTGCGTCAGGTATTTGTTTCAAATCATTTTAAAGGGTTTTTGGACTTTGCGGCCTTTAGAATGGATTTTAAAGATATGATTGAGTTTAATTTTGTTCCAGATTTTCAGAATTTATTCCTGAACAATGCAGTAAGTTTTACCTCCCTTAATGTATCGCATGCTAGAATTGATGGTTTTGAAGTTTCAACCGGTAGTATAACAAACTTTAATAACCAAACTATAACTTTTAATTTTGGATATACTTGGATAAATCCCAGAGATTTAAATGGATTGCCACAAGATTCAGTTCTCGATGCCAAGCCAGGGCCCGAAGGTAATTATCCAAATCTACTTTCAACACTTTATTATCCTGACAGACCAGAATTGTTAAAATATCGCAATAAACACATGATTAGGGGCAGTTTAGAGTATAAATGGCGAAGATTTTCTCTTTCACTTTTTGGCAGATATGCAAGTGCTTTCACTGCAATTGACCAGCCATTATACGTGGTTGTTAATGACCTCGAATCGTTTATGGAAAGTAAAAACAGGGCTTATCTTATTTTTGATATTATGCCTGCAATTAAATTATCAAAAATTCAACTTTCTGCGAATATAACAAACCTCTTTAATGAAGAATATCAGGTTGTTCCTGGATTATTAGGAGAACAACGAAAATTCACCTTGCAGGCAAAAATTGTTTTTTAAACTAAAATCCTGAAGTTTATTTCAGAGATTTATCAATCAGCGCAAGAAATTCTTTATCTGTTACTGAGGTTCTTGGAGATATAGATGCCAACCATTCCCCATTTTTTCCAATCACAAATTTTTGAAAGTTCCAGGTAACTTCAGCATCAGATTTTCCATTTTCGGTTTTTGTTGTTAACCATTTGTATAATGGATGCTGATCCTTTCCTTTGACAGAAATCTTCGAAAACATTGGGAATGTTACCCCATATTTAGTGGAGCAGAAAGTTTTAATTTCTGAATCTGACCCTGGTTCCTGACCGGCAAAATTGTTTGCAGGCATACCCAGAACAACCACCCCTTTGGAATTATATGTTTTATAAAAAGATTCCAATTCTTCATATTGTGGGGTATTACCACATTTAGATGCAACATTTACGATTACAACAACTTTGCCTTTAAATTCCGAAAAGGATCTTTCTTTTCCATCTATATCTTTAAGCTTAAAATCAAAAAATGACTTTGTGCCAGTTTTACCCGTTTCCGACAGAATTATTGTTTTTGATTTACCAAATAAGTACCAACCTGTAACACCCAGTGCTGCTATTGAAACTAAGGCAATTGAAATTTTTAGAAAGTTCATGTTTATGTTAAATCTTTACTTGTGTCTATAACATTTCATAAGGTAACAAAGGTTCAAAGCTTCTGCAGTTTTTCAAATTGCTGTCTTTTCCTTTATTTTAGGATGTTCGGTTAATCGTATGCTGGTAAAAACATTTGGTAGTGCCATTTTCGGGGTTGAAGCTGCAACGATTACTGTTGAAGTTAATATCGGTGGTGGCTTTGGGTATGTAATGGTTGGGCTGCCTGATAATGCAGTTAAGGAAAGCAAGGAAAGGGTTTTTACTGCTATTCGCAACAATGGAATGGAATTGCCCAGGCAAAAAATCACCATTAATATGGCTCCTGCTGATATTCGCAAGGAAGGATCTGCATATGATCTTACTATTGCAATGGGCATTCTTGCTGGTTCAGGTCAGGTTCTTTCTGACAGATTAGATAAGGTGGTGATTATGGGAGAGCTATCTCTGGATGGCAACTTATTACCCATTAAAGGAGCACTTCCCATTGCTATTCAGGCACGTAAAGAAGGATTTACCACTTTCATTTTACCAAAAGAAAATGCCTTTGAAGCAGCTATAGTGAATCAGATTGATATTATTCCTGCTGCAACTTTGCGGGAAGCGGTAGATTATTTAAATGGTACACTTCAAATTGAACCTCTCGTTCAAAATACCAGAGAATTATTTTTTGATGCCCAAAATAGTTATGAGACTGATTTTTCAGATGTAAAAGGTCAGGAAAATATAAAAAGAGCCTTGGAGGTAGCAGCAGCAGGCGGTCATAATGTCATTTTAATTGGGCCTCCTGGAGCAGGTAAAACCATGTTAGCCAAACGATTGCCTACCATTCTTCCTCCGATGACGTTGCACGAAGCTTTGGAGACAACAAAGATTCATTCAGTAGCTGGGAAAATCGGAAAAAATGGCGCTCTTGTAGCGAGACGACCTTTTCGATCGCCACATCATACTACTTCCGATGTTGCGCTTGTTGGAGGTGGAGGATTTCCTCAGCCTGGGGAAATTTCATTGGCGCATAATGGTGTTTTGTTTCTGGATGAGCTTCCTGAATTTAAACGCACTGTACTTGAGGTTATGAGGCAACCCCTTGAGGATCGAGAGGTTACAGTTTCAAGAGCAAAATTTTCGGTAATTTATCCTGCTAATTTTATGCTTGTTGCCAGCATGAATCCTTGCCCGTGCGGTTATTTTAATCATCCAACAAAGGAATGTGTGTGCGGGCCTCAGTTGGTACAGCGTTATCTTTCCAAAATTTCAGGTCCGTTGTTAGATAGAATTGATATTCATGTGGAAGTAACTCCTGTTGAGTTTGATGAATTGGCTTCAAAGCGCGAAGGCGAAAAAAGTGGTAAAATCCGAGAAAGGGTGATTACAGCAAGAGAAATTCAAACTGCCAGATTTGAAAACCAGGAAGGTATTCACTCAAACGCTATGATGCCACCACATCAGGTTCGTAAAATATGTACACTGAATAAAGCAGGTGAATTATTGTTAAAAACGGCAATGACCCGTCTGGACTTGAGTGCCAGAGCTTATGATCGTATTTTGAAAGTCTCCAGAACAATTGCAGACCTTGCGGGGTCAGAAAATATTTTACCTGAGCATCTGGCTGAAGCTATTCAATACAGAAGTCTGGACAGAGAAAGCTGGGCAGGATAATTTACTTTTTTTTATCCAACCATTCCATCATGCACCATTGAAGCCAGAATAAAGTGAGGGAATAAGAAGAGTTCAGATCGCCAGGTTCCAGGCTTTTTGGAAGAATTGGCGAAGACTTAGTTTTAATAAATTGTTGTTCTAAGGACTTATACCTTTTCCATAATTCCGGATCTGTAGCCCATTCAC
>Ga0114977_10003150_pt1 | contig 10598 bp, 9 predicted proteins | sample S_130805_MF_Meta_FD_87026 | JGI IMG/M metagenome (GOLD analysis project Ga0114977, IMG submission 87026) | Freshwater microbial communities from Lake Simoncouche, Canada to study carbon cycling - S_130805_MF_MetaG | ecosystem: Environmental > Aquatic > Freshwater > Lake | place: Lake...
CCCGTCTGACCCGTCTGACCCGTCTGACCCGTCTGAACCGTCTGACCCGTCTGACCCGTCCGACCCGTCTGACCCGTCTGACCCGTCTGACCTGTCTGACTCCCCTACCGCCCCCGGCTCTTCATCACCGTTTTTTTCTAGTACCCTTACAATGCGGGTAATTACAGCAACCCAAAAACGCGTTCCCCGCGTTCGGTCCAAATTTCGCTGTGCGTTCTTGCATTGGCCCGTTGCAAACTGGGCATTTCCAAGTCCCATGTGGAGAATTTGCTCGCAGTGAGCGTGTCCGGTCCGCGAATCCACCCTGATCGACAAATTCCTTGCTTTGTTGTTCGATTAGTCGACGAAGCAAGTATGCCGCTTGGTTCACTGCGCAGAGCATCGCGTTTGCCGCGATTTCTGGTTCTGCTTTGGCGACAAAATCGCTCAGACCAGCGAGTCCTGTAAGTTGAGGCAAGCCTGGTTTTGCGGGTGGAAGGCTTTGTGCATGGTCATGCCTTAAGCGAGAGCGCATTGCGATCGATTCGGAAGCATCCTTATCCCAGACACGAAGACCATTTTGAACTAAAAAGCTCTTGAAATCGCAGAGTAGTTCATCATTTAGGCTGGCGCGAGCGACGTTAGTGAGTTTCAGTTCAGAGCGCTTCGAAGTTGCAGCGGCGCCGCTACCTTCACTGATATTTCGAACGCCGCTTCTGGCGGCTTGGATCATTTGATCATGGGTACGAGAACGCCGATCTATAAAGCGATTGCAGAAGACGACCGTAGCATCGTAAACCGCTTCAGCGACAACGTAAGCTCGCAGCTTTTCGTAGCCACCATATGGCATCAAAACTCCCTCGTTATCCTTCATCGCAGCACCCTCCGTAACTTGTGGTTTTAACTCCGACCTGTCCGACTCTGTCCGACTCTGTCCGACTCTGTCCGACCTGTCCGACTCTGTCTGACTCTGTCTGACCTGTCTGACTTGTCTGACTTGTCCGACCTGTCCGACCTGTCCGACCTGTCCGACCTGTCCGACCTGTCCGAACCCAGCCTTAAGCCTCCCAAACCACCGTGACACCTTAGGTCACTGCGACTCCACCCAAATGCAATTCCTCGCTATTTCTTTGGTTCAAAACCCTTCAGCTTCCGCTCGCCCGGGACTCAGTCCCAGGCTACGCGGGCGAGGAAGCCGGGGGGTGAGGGTGGTGTCCGCGCAAACCCAATCGCAACGAAATCCACCAACCCCTACACATCCGGCTTTTGCTGAATCTTCTGAATTGCCTCATCCCTAAGCGATTCAATATCTTTTTGAAACGTCTCCAAATAAATCCGAACCGCCGGATCTTCTGCGGCCCGTATTAGTATCTCCTTCGTCCATAACAACCCGCGTTGCAATTCAATCTCGGCCTTGTCTTTGGCATGAAGATGATGATGACTAAGTGCCCTTAAGAATATCGCCATCCCATCAATCTTCCCCGCCACTAGCTGGATCTTGTCTAGCAGATTCAAACACTCCTCCCACTGAGAATTACGGTGCTTAGCCAATGCTAGTGCCAACATAAAATCAACTCGCTCAGCATCAAGCGAACAAGCTCGTTCGGCAAGCGCAAGCGCCTTTACCGGATCGCGGAATCGCGGATCGCACAGAAGGAGATACCAAGCTAAATCCCTCAAATGTCCCCCATGCCGACGCAATCCCTCCTCCGAGTACTTTCTATCCCCCTTGCGTATTTCAGCGTCGCGATCCTCAATGTATTTCACCCATTGGTCGATGCTCTCAGCATCCTGTCCCTGCTCAAACAACCAACATCACGCTTCTAATAGAAGACTAACAATTATTGCAAGCTCGAAGCTACCAATTCGTTGAATCAAACATAATCTCCACCCAATTCCCCGCATCAACTTCTCCGCACCAATCTCACCGCACAAACCTCACCTCGCCCTGACCAAGAATCACACCATCCGGATTATCGCATACGTAGAAATCAAGCACCTGGCGAAGCGTCAGGAAACGCCCGTTATGCATGTAAGACGCACCTCTATGCAATGAAACTCCTGCATCCATCTCTCCCTCAACACTAACGATATATCTTACACCTCATCCCCCATCCACCGCCATAATCGAAACGCCAAACTCTGCACCATCCTGCAAAAGATTGCCGAAGGCCTTTCCGAATTCTCCACCGATGTCGACGCGCTTGGGGATGCTTACGAATACCTCATCGGTCAGTTCGCAGCTGGATCCGGGAAGAAAGCAGGGGAGTTTTATACGCCGCAGCAGATGTCAGACATACTCTCAGCGATCGTAACACTCGATAGCCAAGAGCCCAACACTGGGCCCAAGAAACGGCTTGATAGCGTCATGGACTTCGCCTGCGGTTCCGGATCATTGCTTCTCAACGTCCGCAAACGGTTGAAGGAGACAGGTGGAACTATTGGCAAGATCTTTGGCCAGGAAAAGAACATCACCACGTACAATCTGGCCCGGATGAACATGTTGCTGCATGGAGTGAAGGATTCCGAGTTCGAGATTTTTCATGGCGACACCTTGCTCAACGAGTGGGACAAGATGTGCGAATTGAATCCGGCCAAGAAACCGTCGTTCGACGCCATAGTCGCAAATCCCCCCTTCAGCTACCGTTGGGAACCCAACGATAGCATGGCCGATGACGTACGATTCAAAAGCCACGGACTTGCGCCGAAGTCCGCTGCCGACTTTGCGTTTCTTCTCCATGGGTTTCACTTCCTCAAGGACGAAGGGGTCATGGCCATCATTTTGCCGCATGGCGTTTTGTTCCGAGGTGGTGCGGAGGAGCGGATCCGGACCAAGCTTCTCAAGGACGGCCATATCGATACCGTGATTGGTCTACCGCCGAATTTATTTTACTCCACAGGGATCCCGGTCTGCATATTAGTGCTCAAGCGGTGTAAGAAGCCGAATGATGTATTGTTCATCAATGCTTCCGAGCATTTCGAGAAAGGGAAGAAGCAGAATCGGCTGACTGAGGAACACAGAGCCAAGATCGTCGCGGCTTATCGGGATCGATCCGAAGAGGAGCGATATTCCCGTAGGGTCGGCATGGAGGAGATCGAGAAGAACGAATACAACCTCAACATTTCCCGATACATCAGCACATCGGTAGGCGAGGAAGCGATCGACCTAAGTGCGACGCATCGCGATCTCGTCAGTATCGAGGAAACCATTCGGTCGGCGACTGCCAAGCACAACGCCTTCCTCAAGGAGATCGGCCTCCCTCCGTTGCCGTGATTTGATCGATCGGTTGGTGCAAGGCGAAGAACGGTGTCCGTGGCAACACTCACAGGGAGCATCCACCAGCACCTCAATGCCTCGTTTCAAGCCAGATCCACAGCCAGGCTAGCGGAACCGCAAGTTCCAAAAACGAGTAATAGCGGGTTTGATACTCCAGGGTTTAGAACGAGTCAGGATAGTTTTGAAACCCGGAATCGATGCTTGATCATCGGTCAGAAGACAGGAGACGTTCTTGAATTTCTCAATATTCAAACCAAGGATCATCCTTATGGTCGTGAGTCTCAAGGCAGTTAGGAATTGAATCGGGTTTAGCTCAATATCCTATCGAAATCAATGATTTACATGAATCCTCTCTCTCGGAAGCCCGACCAACCACTTTTATCGAGCCCTACCGTACAGATCTGCATTTCACTGAAAAGCGAATAACTTGTTGTAATGCACACCGTCATTTACCCAACCGGAGCACCGTCAATCCCTCGACAAAAAACCATCTCACTTTTGAGACCTTCGAATTCAACATGGATACATCAGAAAGCTGTGCTAGCTTTGTTGCTCAAACAGCCTGAATCATAACACAATGAACAGTTGTCTCACACCTTGACTCAATAATAGCATTTCGAGAAGTCCCCGCAAATCTGACGACATCGCTCAACAGCGAGAGCGTACAGCGACGCTCTCAAAATAGTGTACTTTTCGGGGTTGCGAGGTAGGTTACTAGGATCCTACTTCTTCTTGCGCAACTCACTGCGAGCTCGCCGCTTGGCGGCTTGAAGACTGGCAACGTCCGCTTTGTCGCGACGTTCTTGCTCTCGATACTCTCGAACCGCCTCCGGATGATTCGCCCGCCAGCGATCTGGGAGCAGTTCCTCAAGCTTCGCTGTCCCCCGAAGCCGATGGGTGATGATGCTCTCTAGATACATTGATACATCCAACTCCATCCGCAACGCACTTGCTACCAAGCTCATAAAACTCGCATTGCGGATCCCCGCTCGAAGACTACCGATAAACAACCAGATCTTGCGTCCGATCGCTATTCGCTCCATCAGTCTCTCGACCTGGTTGTTGTCGATCGGTAAACGACCATCCGTCACATACACGTTCAACGCTTCCCAGTGATTGTGGAGGTATTTGAATGCCTTGCCTAGGTTGCTCGATGGTAAGACATTTTTTGCTAACGGGCCATCGAGGACGTCTTTCAAACGTGAGCGTACAATCACCCATCAATTTGCAACTTTTTGGCATTGATTTGAGAGTAGACTTGGCAAGTCACGTCCTACCTCCAATTCCTTTGCTGAGAGTTCATCATACCAAGACAACGTCGTGAAGAGACCGCCCAACGCTGGGCGAGTCGCCTCGCTCAATTCGAAACCTCTAACCTGTCCGTTGCTCAGTTCTGTCAATCGATCGATTGCTAGGTCTGATCGCTCAACCTCTTGAAACCCAAGCTGGCGAAATCGGCTATAACGCCCTCCCTTTTCCTCTGTGTACAAACCTCGCTACCGACTCAGGTATCGAAATCAAACTCCCGTTGGGGATCACGATCTGCATATACCTCTAACGGCTGCCAACTCGCTCGCTGAAATACTCGAACAAGTTTCTTAAGCGATGCTCGCATTCACCCCCGCGGTCCCAATCTATCTCCATGCTGAACCCATCGATATGCGCAAGAGTTTCGATGGGCTCTCTGGGATCGTCAAAACAGATCTCCGACGCGACGTTCACGACGGTGGCTTGTTCATGTTCCTCAACAGCCAATACATTCGCATTAATTGATGTATTGGAATACTGATGGTATCACCATCTAAATGGTCGTTTACCGATCGATAACAATCAGGTCGAGAGGCTGATGAAGCGAATTGCGATCGGACGCAAGAACTGGTTATTTATAGGTAGTCTTCGAGCGGGGATTCGCAATGCAAGTTTGATGAGCTTGGTAGCAAGTGCGTTGCGGATAAAGTTGGATGTATCTCGAGAGCATCATCACACATCGGCTTCGGGGGACAGCGAAGCTTGAGGAGCTACTCCCTGATCGCTGGCGGGCGAATCATACAGAAGCCGTCCGAGAGTATCGAGAGCAAGAGCGGCGCGACAAAGCAGACGTTGCCAGTGTTCAAGCCGCCAAGCGGCGAGCTCGCAGTGAGTTACGCAAGAAGAAGTAGGATCCTAGGAACCTACCTCGTAACCTCGAAAAGTGCCTAATTCGAGAGCGTCGATGTACGCTCACGCAAAACACGATCCTCATGCCACGAGCTTCGATAGTAAAATGCACTAGGTCTTCATTCCGATTGCTGGACTTAGGCGACGTACTTGGAGGAATAGGAACGGACCAAGTTTCCGCCATTCGTTTTCTCCAGTAGTTGAAGGCCGGAACAGCAAGATGTTCGTTACGACAAAATTGGGAGAGCGTCAGTCCCGACTGTCGGAATCGATCGAGGTAATTTGCCTATAGAATTTTTAATTGTCACGTGGAATGTTAAGATCTCCAGTGAGTAGGATGCGGCAGCCCCATCAGCAACCGCTACCGAACAATACACTACAAATCTGCATCGCGCCGAAAACCGAACCAATGGTGTTGATGTGCGCTTACGTTTTTCGATCACTTTTCCAACCGGAGGATTTCGCCGTTCGCCCAATGCAGCTCCACTCCTTTCTTTCCCATAAACTTAGAAATCTCTTGGGGGTCAAAACCATATGGAGAAATTACCGCTGTAGCAACTACTGCATTTCGACATTCAACGACATCAATTTGCCAGTACTCAGGTTGCTGAACATATGTTACCGGCTTTAGTTCAACCCAAGTATTGCCATGTGGCTTCTTTCCGTCCAACAAAAGAAAAAACGTATCATCCAAGAAACCGGGACGAATCATTGCCGTTGCTCTCGTACCATCAACTGTGCGTTCCAATTTCGAACATTTCAAATCTGTCTCACCCCTCTTCGCAAGGCCTGAGTCATCAGTTGTCGCTTTTGTTTTTTCAATTGAATCTAAATCATGCAATGCAAGGACTTGGCGATTCCCATTTCTCGCTGCATAAACAAGACGCATTTCTTTTTGCTCGTTTTCTTTTCCCTGGACGAAAAAAAGTTCGCCACTCAATGGGGCTCCAGAAATCATCCATAGACTTCGTCCTAGATTTAGTGGGTCAGCAATCCGCATCTTCGTAAGTCTTACGGTCCGTGAGGTCGATGCCATCTTCGTGCACCCGCCAACGTCACCGAACTCCCCAATCTCGCATTGATTTGGGTCCAATACCAAGGTGGCTCGTCCTTCGTTTTCGCTAAGCTCACCCGTTAACCGGATTTGACGATAGACCTCAATTGAACTGTGAAGATAGAGAGTGGTAAAAGCAAAACTACGTGAGGAATCTTGAGCATTAACACCAATGGCCGAGAGGCAAATGGATAGAAAAAGTAAGCATTTGGCACTAAGGTTCATAGTGAGCTTCCGTTTGAAGAATCTATAACTAAAAAATCGAATTAAAACATTGCGATAGAGTGAACATTCGCCCTATGACTTTTACTGGAAATTTAAAATTGGAAGGTTGCGATACTCGCTCCCCACCCAAGCCGATGAGTGTCTTTGTTGATAAGGCAGCGATCACTCGACAAAATCAAAGATCGCGACTTCCGCGCTGCTTTTTGCGACGCAAGGCCTCTTTAACAGCAGCACGAGCGTTAACTCTGCCATATCCAACGCGGTCATTCCGTCCGTCCACAAACGCCTCCGAACTAATTTTGTCGGCTGTCGTAGAGATTATTTCTCTCACTTCCGCTTCGCTGAGATTGCCGTCTGCTGACAATACGAGCGCCGCAATGCCTGCGACAATTGGTGCGGCTGCGCTGGTTCCATTCATCTTAAAGTAATCATTGTCGCCAGTTGCAAGTTTCGGTACGACACCAAGATCACCGTGCATATCTGTTGTGTAAACTTTCACTCCTGGCGCCGCAACCGACACCTCTGGGCCGAAATTTGAGCCCCATCGAACGTCACCATCTCTCGAAGTTTTCGACTTAAATTCGTCGAATTCATTTGTAGCACTTACAGCCAAAACGCCTTCAAGAGTTGCGGGATAGGTTACTGGCCCTTCACTATTCCCAACGGAGAACACCACAACACATCCCTTACCATTACGTCCGTTTGTTCGCGCTGCTGCGATCGCGTGATTGACCATTTCCGACGGAATGTCGTCGCCCCAGCTAGCTTCCCAAGAGCAAGATATTACGTCAGCACCATTTTCCCATGCCCACTCGAAGGCTCTTCTTACGCTATCAACGCTCCAGACCCATTGGTCATCACTTTCACTTTGCATTGCTGCTTTGACGGCCAAAAGTCGACACTCACTTGCGACTCCGCGAATTCCAGTACTATTTCTAGAGATTGCAGTAGCAATCCCTGCGCATAGTGTTCCGTGATACTCCCAAGGTTCTGGAGCTTGACCCGCATTTTGCGTTATCGAATTATATGACAACGCAACATTTAGATCTGGATGATTCTCATCAATGCCTACGTCAATTATAGCAATAGTTACATTTCTGCTGGGTTGAACTAGATTCCAGGCCTCTTCCGCCTCAATTGTTTTCAGTGCCCATTGCTCCGAAAAAAGTGGATCATGGCCGCGCACTGGTTGATCTGATAGCAGGGGCGATACTGCTCCCATGAATATTGAATCAACTTCGGCAAATTGGACATCTCCGTTTTGCGAGAGAACCGTTGCGACTTCCGATGCGTTCCCCTTCGACCGAAGTAGATAGTCCTTCTCGCCGATTTTCTCAATGGCCTCGACTCCGACCGAAGCAAACAATTGCTCGGACTTGGAATCGTCCTTCAGCCGAACGAATAGTCGATCCGAAAAAGAATACGATACACCATTCGATTGCGCAATGAGAGGGCTCACTGTCGTCGCTGTCAGCTTGGCGTCCAAAGGTTGACAGTGTTTCTTAACCTCATCTGCATCCATCGCCGTAGTTACGACAAGGCCGACGCCCCCGTAAACCAAGTCAAGATGCAACTGACTGGAAGCAGTCAGTTGAGCAGCTAAAGCTTGGGGGGCATCCGTGTGAATGAAAAAACGCCTTACCCTATCGTACGTTGAGCGCTGAGGTTGGAGAACCATAAAAACATATCCTTTTTCCGTGCTTGTCTTACGAGTCATAAATACAATAGAGAAAGATCGGATATGTGAATCCGTCCCCAATCTCCCCACATGATTCATCACGGTGAGCCGAGAAAGTTAATGAACAATTCCTGATTCCTAAGCAATTCCAAGTGACTCGAAGCGTTTGAACTGCTCATGGGACTTCATCTGGTAAGCAGGAAGTTTAATTGACACCTGCCTCCAAATAATCGAATCCCCATCCTGTACTTTTTCGCTATTACCGAACGAGACGAATCGATTCCCGGAAGAAATGTTTTCGAAATGAGTTGTCCCCGGAATTGGACGCTGAAGATAGTACTGGAAAATATGAAGAACTTGCTTCTGCATATCGATACTGTCGGCTAGTGTATAATCACCGGCGGGGTAGACGTAATCGTTTCCGCTTTTCGAAGCAACCGGCGATGTCAACCTATAGGTTGCAGACAGAAGAGAGGCCTTGCTAATTAATATTGATGGGTTTGCTTCGTCATCAGCGGTAAAGGTGAAGTTGAACGCGGGATTCCCCCTAATCGCAGACATTACATCACGAATGGTTGGCGGAACAATAAATTCGCCGACATCAATCTGCCGCAGGTCACAAAAAATCCCAACAACTCGAAAATTTACGATCATAATTACATCCTTAACTGCTGTAAAGTTTTTCCGCAGTTCGAACAATCGATTCCAGTCAATGCGGGCAATTCACCAAAACTTCCTCAAGCTTTTGCTATAATGCGATAAAGTCCTAAGGTTTGGGCATGGGGCCTCAAGACGCCTAACGTATGCCTAGTTATTCAAGTACTAAGATAAACCCAGCAACCGCACACGCTGCTTATGCAACGCAAAAACACCTTGAGTAGCGCCCTTTACACATTAAAGGCGAACAGCATTTCGTCACCCCGTCAACTTTTTCATAAAAATGGCAAAGTTTTCGGCCGAAGCTCACGATCAAAACGGCACCCGATGATTGGATTCGCTACTTTTTTTAACATGGCTGGCTTTTGAGCTCGAGAGAAAATCTAGTCGCTCGCTCGGCGCAGACGATGGTCAATCGATAGCTGATAGTCGCAGCGCGGGGCAGGGGTGGGAGCACGGGTTGGGTTGGGAATAACAGCCCAGGACGGGTGGATACCAGCGAGCAAAATGGCTCACGCAAAGACGCGAAGACACAAAGGAAGAAAGATATAGGTTCGGATAGGTAGCGCGGTGGTGGGTTGCGCGGTCGAAGGGTTGAACGTGGTGGATTAAATGTTTGCTCTTGGGATGTCGCTGTGGTTTAGAAAGTAATCGGCCGACCGCTTCACCACACCCTACGAGAGCCCCGACTCATGCAGAGATCCAATGCCCAACCTTTGCGTCTTGGCGTCTTTGCGTGAGCCTTACTTATCCGTGCCGCTTCACGCGTAACGCCACGACTAATACGATCGCTGGCGGTTAGACGTCTGTTCGACAAAAAATTGCATACTCCACCGGCCTTCGAGGTGATTTTTGCAAGTCGTGGCAAGGCACGTACACGATCAATTCGTGAACACCTTTTGAAAGCACAAAAATATTCTCGCAAAGCAGATGGATCCTTTCCCGATGCAAAGATCCACGTAAGAGCGATGCCATCACATCAAAATGCCGATCTACAATTAACCGACTATTGCCTTTGGGCACTTCAGCGGCTATTCACCAAAGGAGAGGACCGATTCCTCGGACTTATTTGGCCCAAAGTAGGACTTATCGTCGATGCAGACGATATCTCGGAAAAGCCATATGGGACGTACCACACGCGAAAACGCTCGCCAATGACCGCAGAGTCAATAAAAAATCGGAAGGTAGAGGATTGAGCGGAGAACCGTCAATCACACGGCATGGAGCCGAATTTCACCTTCCGATCAAAGAATCTTACATCTTACCGTTGAAACAAGCAACTTAATTTTGAAATCGCGCAACAGCAAATCGGAGCCGGGGATATTTCCATCCACAAGTGATCGATGAACATGCACCATGGTGGGTTGCGCGGTCGAAGGGGTGAACCGCTTCACCACACCCGACAGAAACCCAGGCTCACGCAAAGACGCGAAGACGCAAAGGAAGGAAGAGAAGATATAGGTTCGGATAGGTAGCGTGGTGGTGGGTTGCGCGGTCGAGGGGTGACCGCGTCTTCGCACCCGACGGAAACCCAGTCTCACGCAAAGACGCGAAGACGCAAAGACGCAAAG
>Ga0114977_10003151_pt1 | contig 10598 bp, 13 predicted proteins | sample S_130805_MF_Meta_FD_87026 | JGI IMG/M metagenome (GOLD analysis project Ga0114977, IMG submission 87026) | Freshwater microbial communities from Lake Simoncouche, Canada to study carbon cycling - S_130805_MF_MetaG | ecosystem: Environmental > Aquatic > Freshwater > Lake | place: Lake...
CGTCAGCCCCACGCCGAGTGAGACAAGCATGAGCGGCGTCGGCGCGCCGGGGCGATGCAGATTGGCAAGGCCCAAGCGCAAAGCCGGGCGCCGTGCATGCGGCAGGCGCCGGGCGATTGCCATCAGCGCCGCCGCGCCAAGCCGGAAGATCAGCAGCGTGCCAATCACGCCCACAATGAAGCCCCCGGCAAAGCGCGGGTTTTCCGCCGTGCCGATCACCAAGGCGGAAAGCGCTGCTGCCGCCACCAAAATCGCGGCCAGAATACCAAGGCTTGGTCTGCCTGAACTCGGCGCCACCACATCGCGAAACAAAGCCGCACCTGGAATGCTGCCCGCGCGCCCAAGCGGCCACAGCGTGAAGGCAAGCGCCGTCAGCAAGCCATAAAGCGCGGCCATGGCAAGCGGCGCAGCATAGGGCTGGATACGCGGCGCCACTGGCAAAATGGAAGCGAGCGCCGTCGCCCCCGCCCAGGTCAGCGCAAAACCAATCACCAAGCCAAGCACAATGCCCAGCAGCGCAAGCGCCATCACCTGCATCAAATAAGTCGTGAAAATCAGCGATGGCGGCGCGCCGAGGCAGCGCAAGGTGGCAATGGTGCGCGCGCGTTGATCAAGCCAAGCCGATACGCCAGTTGCAATGCCAATCCCACCCACCAGCAAGGCGGTCAGGCTTGCCAGCGTCAAGAAAAACGCTGCGCGATCCAGAAAGCGATTCACGCCGGGGGCCGCTACATCAGCGCTGCGAATGCGCCAACCGCTTTCGAGAAAATCGCGGCGCAGATCAGCGATAAGGCGCTTGCTATCCGCCCCCGGCGGCAAAGCCAGGCGATATTCATAAGTGACCAGACTGCCGGGCAGAATAAGCCGCGTCGCCTCCAGCGAAGCCAGCGCAATCATGGCGCGCGGGCCGAGAAGGGACGGGCTCGCGACCTTATCCGGTTCCTGCGCGATGGTGGCGCGTAGCGTGAACCGCGCTTCACCGATGCGGAGCATGGCACCTGGCGCCACGCCAAGCCTTTCGGCAATGAAAGGATCAACCAGGATATCGCCCGCCCCAAGCGCGACAGGCGGTTGCAGTTCCAGCGCGCCATAAAGCGGATAGGCGCCATCCACCGCCTTCAATTCCACCAGCATGCGCTGGCCTGAATCAGCCACCGCCATGGCGCGCAACGTCACCACTTCCGAAATCCGCGCCCCGCGTGCCGCAAGCCAGGCACGTGGCGCTTCTTCCAAAGGCCGATAGGGGGAAGCGATTTCAACATCCCCGCCCAAAATCCGCGCGCCATCCGCGGCAAGCCCGGCATCCACGCCGGCGCGCAAAGTGCCCACCGCCGTAATCGCCGCCACCCCCAGCGCCAGACACGCCAGCACAATGCGCAAACCCTGCAAACCGCCGCGCAATTCGCGCCGCGCGATCCGGAAGGCGAGCGATAGATTGCTCACGCCGCCACCATCTGATCGGACACGATAAGCCCATCTTCAATGCGCAATTGCCGCGGGCAACGCGCTGCCAAGGCCGGGTCATGCGTAATCAGCAACAGCGTGGTGCCAAGCCGCGCGCGCAAATCAAACAGCAGCGCCATGACTTCCTCACCCTTGGCGCGATCCAGATTGCCGGTGGGCTCATCCGCGAGCAGCAGCCGTGGTTCCGCGACAAAGGCGCGGGCCAGTGCCACGCGCTGCTGCTCGCCCCCTGAAAGCTGCGCCGGGTAATGGCCCAAGCGATGGCCGAGTCCCACGGCGCGCAAGGCTTCCGCCGCGCGGTCAAAAGCGTCTCGCACGCCGGCGAATTCCAAGGGCACCGCCACATTTTCAAGCGCCGTCATGGTCGGGATCAAATGAAAGGCTTGGAACACAATGCCCAGCCTTTCGCGCCGGAAACGCGCCAGCGCATCCTCATCCATCGCGCCGATATCCGCGCCATCAATCAGCAAAGTGCCTGATGTCGGGCGTTCCAGCCCCGCCAGCAGCATCAGCAGGCTGGTTTTGCCGGAACCCGAGGGGCCGACGATGCCCACAGCCTCCCCAGCATTCACGCGCAAATCAAGGCCGCGGAGGATGTTGATCTCGCCCGCCCCCGCCCTCACTTTGAAGCCAAGGCCGCGCGCTTCGATCAGGGGTTTTGTCGCCCCGGCGCTAGCCAGTTTCGTCACCTGAAGGGCATCCATGGTATCGCTGAACTCCTATCCTGCCCGCGCATATGGTCGCAGATGGCTCTGGCGCCAATCGCTGGGGCTGTTGGCTTTGGGGGCAATTCCGGCCCAGGCGGCGGAAATCCGGCTGATGATGCTGGGGGATTCGATCACCGCCGGGTATGGGCTGGCGCGCGGCCAGGCGCTGCCGGCCAGGCTGGAAGCGGCCCTGCGGGCCCGGGGCCGGGCTGTGCGCGTCATTGATGCCGGGGTTTCCGGCGATACAACGGCGGGCGGGCGGGCCCGCTTGGATTGGGCCTTGGCTGAGAATCCCCATGCGGTGATTGTGGCGCTTGGCGGGAATGATGGGCTGCGCGCGCTGGAACCCCGCGCCAGCCGGGCCAATTTGGCTGCCATTCTGGACGCTTTGGCCGCGAAAAATCTGCCCACCATGCTGACGGGGATGCTGGCGCCGCCCAATCTCGGCGCCGAGTATGGGCGGGAATTCGCCTCCAGTTTCAGTGACTTGGCCCGCGAAAGGCCGGGCGTGGTCTTCTACCCCTTCCTTCTGGAGGGCGTTGCGGGCGACCTTTCGTTGAACCAGCCGGACGGCATTCATCCAAATGTCGCTGGCGTGGAGGAGTTGGTTCGTCGCATGCTACCGCATGTCGATTCGCTTTTGGGGAAGGTGACAACCCTCTAGGCGAGACGCCGGATTGCACAGAAGGGCCCCCGCCATGCTGCGTCTTTTCGTCGCCCTTGCCTTGCCTGCCTCGCTGCGGGCTGAAATTGCGGGCCTGGTTGGCGGCATTCCCGGCGCGCGCTGGGTGCCGCCCGACAATTACCACCTGACCTTGCGCTTCATTGGGGAGATTGAGCCCTGGCGCGCCCAGGAAGTGGATGACGCGCTGATGGCGATCCGCGCACGGCCCTTTACACTGCAACTGGCCGGGGTTGGCACTTTCGAGAAAGCCGGGCGCATCCAATCGCTTTGGGTGGGGGCGGAGCGCAATGACGCGCTGACCCATTTGCAGACCAAGGTGGAAACCGCGTTGCAGCGCGTGGGGCTGCCACCGGAGCGCAAGCGCTTTTCCCCCCATGTGACGCTGGCGCGGACCGAACGCGCCACGCCGGAAAAGCTGATGGCCTTTGTGCAGGCCTATAATCTATTCCGCGCAACCCCGGTAGAGGTGGAGCATTTCACGCTTTTCTCCTCCCGCTTGGGGAAGGAGGCTTCGGTCTATACGCCGGAAGTGGATTACGATTTGGTGGCGCGCGTCGCGGCGTAGGCGAAAGGCTTGGCATCCCCCGCCCACCGGATTAAGCACCACCCCGTGAAACGCCCCGCCACCTTCCTCGCGCGCCTGATCGCGGCCCTGCTGCTGGTGCAGACCGTCCTCGCGCCGGCGCTGTGCTTGGCCCATGTGGCAAATGCGGGGCTGGCGACGGTCATCTGCTCCCCAGATGGGGATCGCACCGTGCATCTGGGCGCCGAGGGCCAGGAATTGCCGGCCCCGGAAGCGCATCAGGGCTTCTGCCTTGCCTGCCATGCCCTGCCGCAGGCGGATTTCCCCGCGGCACCCATGCTCTCCGCCCCGGCGGAGCTTGGCAGCGCGATCATCTGGCTCGCCACTGGCGATGCCGGCTGGCGCCCGGCGGCGCGCGCCCCGCCTTACGAGCCGACAGGTCCCCCAGCCTTCTCCTGAGGCCGCCCGAATGCGGGCGGCCAAAAGCCGTCCCCGTTATTCGACCTCAGGAGAAATTTCGTGTTCCACCATATCCATGCGCGGCGTATCGCCGCGATTTGCGCGCTGCTGCTTGCCACACCCGCCACAGCGCATGTCACCATTGACCCACCCCAGGCCCAGGCCAATGGCACGCTGCGCGCGGCGCTTCGCGTACCCCATGGTTGCGGGCAGCAAGCCACCATCCGCGTGACCGTCACCCTGCCGGAAGGCACCACCACTGCGCGGCCCATGCCCAAGGCTGGCTGGCGCATCAGCATCACCCGCCAACCACTCGCCACCCCCGTTTCCGATGGCCATGGCGGCATGATCACGGAAGGGATCACGCAAATCATTTGGGAAGGCGGGCCCCTTCCTAATGAACATTACGATGAATTCGTCATCATGTTCCGCACGCCGAACCGCCCGGATGAAACCATCTGGCTGCCGACCGTGCAGCATTGTGATGGCGGCGGCACCGCTGCCTGGACCGAAATCCCCGAAGCCGGGCGGCGGACCACCGATTACCGCTACCCCGCACCATCGCTCCGCCTGACCCCACCCCGCACTGCCGGAGGCAACTGAAAATGCACCCCATGCTGAAAACCCTGCCGCTTGCCGCCCTACTGCTGGCCGCGCCGCCTTTGGCGCGCGCCTGCGATATGGAAGCGATCAATGCGGAAATGACCACGATTTGTCAGGGCGCCCTGCACCCGACCCGCGCGGCGGCTGAGGCCATCATGGCGCAACTCCCCGCGCCTGAAAAAGCAGCGCTTGCGGCGGCGCTGGCCCGCGCCGGGGATGCCTGCGAAACCGGGGACCCCGCCCAGGGCACCCGCGAAGCCGCCGGCATCATGCGCCTGATCGGCCATATCGAAGCCCGGCTCGGCCTGGCGCCACCCCCATTAACGCTGCAAAGGCTGGGCGGCATTGCCCCCGCGCCGCGCGGCTGAAGCTATGATATTTAAGGAGAAACCCGTGTCCTCCCTGAACCGCCGCACCCTTGGCGCCCTGATCCTTGGCCTGCCGGCATCCGCCGCGCTCGCGCATCATGATGTCACCGTTGGTGATCTCGCCATCGGCCATCCCTGGACCCGCGCCGCCGGCGCCAATGCCAATGGCGCTGGCTTCATGACCCTGAAAAACAATGGTTCCGCGGCTGATCGGCTGATCTCCGCCGCCAGCCCCGCCGCACGGGTGGTGGAACTCCATACCCATATCCGGGAAGGCGATGTCATGCGCATGCGCCCGGTGGCGGATATCCCGATCCCGCCCGGCCAGACTGTGCATCTCCGCCCCGGCGGGCTGCATATCATGCTGATCGGCCTGACCGAGCCTCTGCGCCAGGGGGCCAGCGTGCCGCTGACGCTCCGCTTTGAACGCGCCGGGGAAGTGCAGGTGACGCTTGGCGTTGAATCCGCCGGCGCGCGCGGCCACGCGCATTAAGGGGCCGGGGGCGTTTCGGCAGTCATCGCTTGCCTTACGCCCCCTTTCAGGCCAAAGAGCCCACTTATCTTTCACTCCTGATTCTGCATGGAGGGCCTCACATGGCCTCGTCCTTCGACCGTATCGCCGATATCATTGCTGAAAACAGCGAAGTCACGCGGGATAAGATCCTGCCCGACAGCCATGTGATCAATGATCTGGGCATTGATAGCCTGGACTTCCTGGATATTGTCTTCGCCATAGACAAGGCCTTCGGCATCAAGGTGCCGGTGGAATCCTGGACGCAGGAAGTGAATGCGGGCAGCGCGCCGGCGGAAAAGTACTTCGTCATGAAGAACCTGGCCGAGCGTGTGGATGAGCTGGTCGCCGCCAAGGCCGGCTGAGCAAAACCCAAAGCCGCGCGCCACCGAAATCACGGACCCCTGACGCGATGCGCCTGGAATACTTCCAGATGATAGATCGGGTGGCATCGCGCGAAGGCGATACCATCATTGTGGAAAGCCGCATCCCGGATGCTTCCCCGGTGTTTGAAGGGCATTTCCCTGGCCATCCGCTGATGCCTGGCGTGCTATTGGTGGAGACAATGGCGCAGACTTCCGGCTGGTTATTGCTTGATCTGATGGGCTTTGCGCGCATGCCCTTTCTGATGGCGGTGAAGGAAGCGAAGTTCCGCAGCTTCATCGGCCCCGGCACGGCGGTGCGCGTCTATGCCAAGCGCCTGCATGATGGATCAGGTTTTGCGGTGACCGAGGCGCGGATCGAAGTCGATGGCAAGCGCATCACCGATGCGGAGCTGACCTTCCGCATTATGGATTACCCCGCGCCGGAATTGGCGGACGCCATGCGCGGGCGGGGCCGGGAATTGGGGCTGCTATGACAAGGCGCGATGTCGTCATTACCGGGATTGGGCTGGTATCCTCGCTCGGTGAGGGGCCGGATTCGCATTGGGCAGCGCTGCATCATGGCGCCAAGCCCGTGGTGGATGCAGCAAGCGTCGCGCCCTTTCCGGTGCATCCTTTGCCGGCGCTCAGCCTTGATACGCAAATCCCGAAAAAGGGTGATCAGCGACAGATGGAGCCCTGGCAGCGGCTTGGCACCTATGCCGCCGGGCTTGCGATTGACCATGCCGGGGCGCGCGGCCTGGTTTCCGATATGCATCTTGTGGTTGCCGCCGGCGGTGGTGAGCGTGACATCGCGGTGGATGTGGCGGTGACGGCGGCACTGACCAGTGCTGCGCCGGAAGCCTCCGGCGCGCTGCTGAATGAGAGATTGGCCACTGAATTGCGGCCAACGCTGTTTCTGGCGCAGCTTTCCAATCTGCTCGCGGGCAATATCTCGATCGTGCATGGCGTGACGGGATCATCGCGCACGCTGATGGGGGAAGAAGAAGCCGCTGCCGATGCGATTCGGATTGCCGCGGCGCGGCTGGCCGAAGGGCGCGGAGAGATTGCTTTGGTGGGTGGCGCTTTTGCGTCTCAGCGTTGGGATATGGTGCTGCTGTATGCGCCAGGTGGCGTGCTGTGGCAGGGCGATTACGCGCCGGTTTCCGCGCGCGGCGATGCGGGCGGGTTGATCTTGGGCGGCATGGCGGCGTTTCTGGTGTTGGAAACGGCAGAGCATGCGCGCGCGCGTGGTGCCACGGCACTCGCGCGGATTGGCGGCATTGCAAGCGATGCGGCGCATCAACGCGCGGGCGGTGGCAGTGCAGCCGCAGCCAAGGCGCTTTGGCAAGGCATGGCAGCGCCACAAACCGGGCTCGGCGTGATTTCCGGCATGACAGGCGTGGCGGAAGCGCGGGTTGAAGAAGAAGCCTTCCTGGCCGGGCTTGGCAGCGTGCCGTTGCGGCGCAGCGCTTCGCTGCTTGGGCATGGTGTGGAAGCAAGCTTCCCGGCCAATGTTGCGCTTGCGGCACTCGCGCTTTCGCGCGGTGGTTTCTACCCGGCGATGGACCCTTCCGATGCCGGCGATGGCCCGGTGGAGCGCATTCTGGTGACGGGCTTCGGCCAATGGCGCGGTGAAGCGCTTGCGCTGCTGGAGAAAGCGCCATGAAGGATCATCTGGGCCGCCCTTTGGTGGCTGTGACAGGGATTGGGCTGGTGAGTCCACTCGGCTGGGGGTTGGATAAGAATTGGGCGGCGCTTTTGGCGGGCACTTCCGGCATTACGCGCATTCGCCGTTTCGCCACCGATCATCTGAAAACCACCATGGCCGGCACGGTGGATTTGCCGGAAGAACTGGCTGGCGCGGAACCCGTGTCTGCGCCGGTGCGCGTGGAACGGATGGCCGCTGCCGCGATTGCGGAAGCGCTTGTGGCGGCCGGCATGAAGGAAGGCGCGTTTGATGGCCCGCTCATGCTCGGCATGCCGCCGGTGGAGATGGAATGGCCGCAGCGCGTAGCACTCGCCCGTCGTGCGGGTGGCAATGGCCATGCCGCGCTTTCGGTGGCGAGCATCGGCCAGCACGATTTGTATGAAACGTTTTTGTATGGCGGTGTCGGCGAAAGATTGGCGCTGCGTTTCGGCACCAAGGGCGCGCCGATTGCCATCACCACCGCCTGCGCCACCGGCGCTTCCGCCATTCAATTGGGCGTGGAAGCGATTCAGCGCGGTGAGGCGAAATCCGTGATTGCGCTCGGCACGGATGGTTCCGTGCAGCCGGAAGCGGTGATCCGCTTTTCGCTGCTGTCTGCGCTTTCTTCCCGCAATGAAGAGCCCACCAAGGCATCGCGCCCATTCGAGAAATCCCGCGACGGTTTCGTGATGAGTGAAGGTGCGGCTGCGCTGATCCTGGAAGATTTCGAACATGCCCGCGCGCGTGGTGCCACGATCATTGGCCTGGTGCGTGGCTGCGGCGAAAGGGCGGATAACTTCCACCGCACGCGGTCCAACCCCGATGGGTCTTCCATCATTGGCGCCATGAAGAATGCGCTGGCCGATGCAGGCTTGCAGCCAGCCGATATTGGCTATGTGAATGCGCATGGCACCAGCACGCCGGAGAATGACAAAATGGAAGCGCTTGGGCTGCGCGCGGTTTTTGGTGAGGCACCGCCGCCGATTTCGTCCAATAAATCCATGATCGGCCATACGCTTTCTGCGGCTGGTGCGATTGAAGCGGCCTTCAGCCTGCTCACCATCCGCGACCAAATCCTGCCGCCCACCATCAATCACGTGGAACCCGACCCAACCCTTGGGTTGGATGTGGTGCCGAATGAAGCGCGGCGCGTTTCCGGCTTGCGCCATGTGCTGTCCAATTCCTTCGGCTTTGGCGGGCAGAATGTCTGCCTTGTGCTGAGTGCTGCCCCATGATGCGCGCGCTTCGCCTGCATGGGGATCGTGATCTGCGCCTGGAATCCGTGGCGCCACCTCCACCACCCGCCGCGCATGAGGTGCAGCTTCGCATTCGCGCTGTCGCGCTGAACCATATTGATGTCTGGGGCTTTCGCGGCATGGCCTTCGCCAAGCGCAATTTGCCACTGACGGTGGGCGCGGAAGCGGTTGGTGAGATTGTTGCGGTTGGGTCCAGCGTGACGGGTTGGAAAATTGGCGATCATGTCGCCCCTTATGGCGCCGCGACCTGCGGCGTGTGCAAGGCGTGTCGCGAAGGGCGCGATAATCTTTGCGAAGATGTTGGTGGCGTGAAGGGTTTCCATTTGGATGGCTTCGCGCAGGAATTGATGAACCAGGATGCGCGGCTTCTGGTGCGCGTGCCGGATGGGCTTTCCTTCGAAGATGCCGCTTGCGGGCCGATCACCTTCTCCACCGTCGAACACATGCTGTTCGACAATGCCAAGCTGGAAGCAGGTGAGACCATCCTGATCCATGCCGCGGGTTCCGGCATTGGCACGGTGGCGGTGCGGATTGCGAAGGATTTGGGCTGCACCGTGATCGCGACCGCCGGCGATGATGAGAAATGCGCCAAGGCCAAGGCATTGGGCGCAGATCATGTGGTGAATTACTCGACACAGAATTTCCCGACCGTAGCGCGGCGCGTGACCGGCAAGCGCGGTGTGGATGTTGTGTTTGAACATGTTGGTGCTTCGACCTGGAGTGGCAGCTTGCTCTCGCTCAAAATGGGTGGGCGGCTGGTGACCTGCGGGTCCACTTCCGGCGTTTCGGCGGAAACCAATCTGATGATGGTGTTTCAGCGCCAGTTGCGCATCTTCGGGTCCTTCGGCGCTTCCATGCGCAATATCGCCGATGGCTACGCGAAAATGGCGCGCGGCATCCTGCCCGTATTGGATACGGTGGTGCCTTTGGAACGCTTTGCCGAGGGGCTGGAACGGTTGGAAAGCCGGCGCGTCTTTGGCAAGATCGTGGTGACGCTGTGATGGGCAGCGCGGCGCGCGGCTGATGGATTGGCTGATTGGGCTTGCGCTGCGCGCGGGCTTTGGCCTGCTGCGCTTGATGGGCCCAAGCTTCGGCCCTGCCTTCGGCGCGTTTCTGGCGCGCAATCTGGGCCCGATCACGCCCGCCCATCGCATTGCGCGGGATAACATCGCCGCAGCATTCCCCGAAAAATCCATGGCTGAACGTGCCGCGATTCTGACGGAAGCTTGGGACAATCTGGGCCGCACGGCCTGCGAATATGTGCATATGGACCGGATTTGGGATTTTGATCCCGAAAATCCGAAGCCAGACGGGCTTATCAGCGCCTCCGCCGAAACGGGAGCGATCTATGAAAGACTGCGGGATGACGGCAAGCCCGCCATCGTGTTTTCCGCGCATCTGGCGAATTGGGAATTGCCGGCGGTGGCGGCGGCGAAGCATGGCATTGACAGCGCGGTTTTGTATCGTACGCCGAATAACGCCGCCGTAGCGCGAGAAATCTTGCGGCTGCGCAAGGATAGCATGGGGGTTTTGGTGCCGGCCGGCATGGGCGCGCCGCTGCGTTTGGCGCGGGCTTTGGAAGCGGGGCAGCATATCGGCATGCTGGTGGATCAGCGCTTCGGGCGCGGGCCGCGCGTGATGTTTATGGGGCGCGAAGCCGCGGCCAATCCGCTGCTCGCGCAATTGGCGCGGCGCTTTGATTGCCCGGTGCATGGCGCGCGCGCCATTCGCTTGCCTGGTGGGCGGTTTCGTCTGGAATTGACTGAGGAAATCCCCCTGCCACGCGATGCGGAAGGCTTGATTGACATCAACGCCGCCACGCAAAAAATGAACGAGGTGATTGAAGCCTGGGTCAGGGAATATCCCGGCCAATGGCTTTGGATGCATCGCCGCTGGCGGTGATGTAGCTTTTTGAAAAGGCGGGCTCTCATGCTCACGATCCGGCGATCAAAGCCGCTTTCCGATCTTGA
>Ga0114977_10003158_pt1 | contig 10585 bp, 4 predicted proteins | sample S_130805_MF_Meta_FD_87026 | JGI IMG/M metagenome (GOLD analysis project Ga0114977, IMG submission 87026) | Freshwater microbial communities from Lake Simoncouche, Canada to study carbon cycling - S_130805_MF_MetaG | ecosystem: Environmental > Aquatic > Freshwater > Lake | place: Lake...
CAGATGGTACCTCGCTGACCTACTTTGCCCCGATCGGCACCGACCAAAGCTTCGACTTCCAATATCGCATTCGAGATAACGGAACAACGGCTGGCCAAGCAGATCCGCTCGAAGATGTCGGTAACTTCACCATCAAGGTCAATCCGTTCCAACCTAGCTCGATTAAGGGCTTGGTCTACATCGACGATAACTTCAACGGTGTCTACGACAACAACGCTGCTGGCCTAGTCGAACTTCCAGTCGGTGGAGTTGAAGTCACCCTCAGTTATGCCGATCCTGCGAATGCAGCGAACACGATCCGTGTAACGGAAATGACCGAAGCGGACGGATCTTACGATTTCGAGATGTTGCCTCCTGGCACCTACACGGTCAGCTATGTAAACCCGGTCGCAATGATCGAGTCGAACACAGCGGTCCGCTCGCGAACCTTCACGATCAATCCTCCAGGTAACCAAAACTTCACCCACAGCTTCGGCGTCCTTGGCATCGTTCCATCCTACGGAACAGCCATCGAATACTTCGCCTCAAGCCTGTACTTGAAGGACTCCACTCTTCGTTCCCGAGGTATGTACGCCGTGGTTAACAACACCACTGGATACACCGAATGGACATCGAAGAAGGATGGATTCGAAGGTGATCGGTTTCACGAAGTCGTGCTCAGTGCCGATGGCACCCGAGCCTACCTCACAGCGGTTCGCGGAAACGGACAAGTCTTCACAGCAACGCTCAACGAGAAGAAGCAGTTCTTGCGAACTGGAGCAGGCTCAGGATTCCAAGTAGTGCGAGTCCTTGCTAGCTCCTCGGATCTCGTCTGGGTTCCAGTCAATCCTGCCGCACCTCCCGCAATCGGTGCACCAGGGTACTTGGACTCCGTAGACAAGTTCTTCGAGCAAGAAGGCTGGAACTAATCGCTGGAGCGAAACGCTACGGCGAACCGCTCATCCCGCGAATTTGAATGAACTTCCAAAAAGCCTCGCAACCTGCGAGGCTTTTTCTATTGCTAGCGAGACAAGCAAATCCAAGGTATGATTGAGCCCAAGCGTTGACGGTCGCGTGCTCAAAGCGCAAAACATGACTCGTCACCCACAGCCCCTCCTTACCTACCCCCCACCTACAATCCTTGGAATCCGATGAGTACTCCCATCGCTGAGCCCGACTCGAAATCGTCTTCATTGCCAAACTCGACCACGGTATGGCTTATCTTGGTCATGGCGGCAATCGGATTTGCATTCGATATCTACGAACTACTGATGTTGCCGCTGATTATTAAACCAGCGATCGCATCGTTGAGCGCTCCGATCGTTGAAGCCATGGTCAAAGGAGGCACACCCAGACCCGAAGCTATGGCTTTGTGGGTCCCCGGTGGCGACAACTATGTACTTTGGGCTCGAACCCTGTTCTTTGTCCCAGCCCTAGTCGGCGGCGTGTTTGGACTCCTAGGCGGATACTTGACGGACGTCTTAGGTCGCCGTCGTGTTTTGACTTGGTCGATCCTCCTGTATGCATTTTCCGCACTCGCGGCCGGCTTCTCCACCGACCTGTATATGTTGCTCATCTGCCGATGCCTTGTGTTCATCGGTGTTTGCGTAGAGTTCGTCGCAGCCATCGCTTGGCTCGCCGAACTTTTTGACGACTCAAAGATGAAAGAAAAAGCCCTCGGGTATACGCAAGCCTTCTCGTCGATCGGCGGCTTGCTCGTCGGTAGCGCTGCGGTTCTTGCTGCAATGTTGGCACAGAGAAAAATGCTACCTGCTATCTATGGCGACCATGAAGCTTGGCGCTATACGCTGATATCGGGAGTGATCCCAGCTCTCCCCTTGATCATCATCCGTCCATTCCTTCCTGAGTCCCCGAAATGGCAAGAAAAGAAACTCTCAGGACAACTCAAGCGACCAAGCATCGCTGAACTGTTCTCTCCTGGACTAGCGAAGACAACCATCATCACCACACTGATGTACGCAGCGAGCTACGGCATCGCCTTCGGCGCTATCCAGCAATTGCCACAAATACTCTCCGGCCAAGCCGTGATCGTCAAAGATGCCACCAGTAAAGGTGAAATCGAGATCAGCAAAATCGAAGAAGAGCTCGGCAAACCCTTACCCCAGGGGCGAAAGAACTCCATCATCGGAAACTACAAGGATGAAGAGATTGCCAAGGTCACGATCTTCCAAGAAGTCGGTGGGCTCGTTGGACGCGTCGCGCTCGCTTATCTCGCGCTGGTGATCGTAAGTCGCCAAGCTCTCCTGCGATGGTTCTTGATTCCAGCAGTGGTCTTCGTACCACTCCTGTTCTATTGGATCAGCACGTCGTACAAAGCAGAAGATTCATTGACAGGAATCCGGATCGGGATCTTTATAGCTGGATTTTTAACCGTTGCTCAGTTCAGTTTCTGGGGTAACTATATACCTCGCGTCTTTCCTCTGCACCTGCGTGGTACCGGAGAAAGCTTTGCCGCAAACATCGGTGGTCGCGTGCTGGGTACTCTCGCTGCCTTCATTACGATCACCTTCTCGCAAAGCAAGCCACCCGATCCAGGTAAGATCGCACTCGTCGGCGCGATTGTGGCTGGAAGCTATGCGCTGATCGGTTTGCTGTTGAGTTGGCAGTTGACCGAGCCGAAGGAATCCTCAGAGGATGAATAGTATCAGCGTTCCGAGTCGCTGATCAAAGGAGGCGACCAGCATGCCTTCAACTTCGTTCGCCAACCACCTATTCGCTTCGATCGACCGAGCCAGGTCGATCGATCAACTCTTGCACGATCCGATCGCTTCGCTGCTGACTCCTTCATATCTTACCGGGTCAATCGCAACGACAGCTTCGATCGTAATGACAGCTTCCAAAGGAGCGTGGAAGTCGATCGTATCCGTAGGTAAGCCCTCGGTATCGGTTGCGAATATCCCGATGACGGCTTTGAGCGATTGCCTAGACTCTCGCAAACCTCAACTATCTGGGGCATGGGTCTTGCTCCCCATCCCTTCCACCAATGCACCCGACCTAATCGCATGCCTTGCATTCGATGCCCCCGCCGGCCTACCGGAGAACTTCCTTAAAGGTCAGGAGTTCGATGCAATCCGAGAACACTACTGTTTGTTAGGACAAGCCATCGATAGCTGGTATCGACAACAGAAGAATTCCAGAGAAGTCATCCGGTTAAACCAAATCCTGCAAGTCGCAGCCAACTGGCACACTCACCAAGACCTCGATCGCCTATTGCAAGACATGGCGCAAGCCGCCACGAGGCTTCTGCGCTGCGACCGAGCGAGTATTTTCCTATGGGATAAACCTGCGAGAGAATTAGTCGGCCACCCAGCCCTCGGTATGGAAGGCAAACCTTTACGCATTGCCGACGACAAAGGACTTGCCGGCGCGGTGCTCGCCTCCGAACAACCTCGACGGTGGGATCGCTCCGATCCGACCGACGAAGTCGATCGCAAAGTGGACACAAGCAGCGGATATCGAACCGACTCACTCCTTGCTGTTCCGTTGATCGATCCGAGAGGAAAGCCAATGGGGGTTTTCGAAGTTATCAATCATGCCGATGGCAGGTTTGATCTTCAAGACGAAAACGATCTACTCGAGCTTGCTCGCCACGCGTCAGCCGCCCTTTCTAACACGCAAACCATGCAACGGCTGATTCAAACTCGCGATCGACTCACCAAAGACGCCGCTTCCCAAGTCCAGTTGATTGGCAATTCATCCGAAATGCTTCAACTCAAATCCACCGTCACACGAGTAGGTGACACGGATCTCGCAGTATTGCTCCTAGGGGAGAACGGGACTGGCAAGGAAGTCGTATCGAGGCAAATTCACTACCAAAGCAAACGCCGGTTCGAGCCATTCATCGCCGTGAATTGCGCTGCAATTACCGAAACACTCCTCGAAAGCGAATTGTTCGGCCATGAAAAAGGGGCTTTCACCGATGCCCATGAAACCCGTACTGGCAAATTTGAACTCGCTAACGGAGGAACCTTGTTCCTCGATGAAATCGGTGATATGAGCTTGGCAGGCCAAGCGAAACTGTTGAGAGTACTTGAGGAGAAAGTCGTCGTGCGTGTAGGAGGGTCAGCGGCCATCCCGGTCAACGTGCGAGTCATTGCTGCTACCAATCAGAATCTGGTCGAACTTGTCCGAAACAAGAAATTCCGCGAAGACCTCTATTTTCGACTCACCGTTGTGACGATTCAATTACCTCCACTGCGATCACGCGGTGAAGATGTACTGCAATTGGCGGACTACTTTCTGACCACCTTCTGCAGCAAAATAGGACGAAGCAAACCGCAGTTGTCCGCTTCCGCTAAAAAGCGGCTCATCTCTCACGATTGGCCAGGCAACGTTCGCGAGCTCAGAAACATCATCGAACGCGTCGCATATTTAACCTCCGAGGACGTCATCGATGATACCCAAATCGATTTCGTCCGCTCACCTCGAAGCAATCAAGACGATGATAACTCGATCGTAGACCTGTCGAAGTCGCTTGCTGATGCCACCTATGACTTCCAAGCCAGATACATCGAACAGCAAATTAAAGCTTGTAATCGAAACATCACCCAAGCAGCCGAGCGAATGGGGCTTCAACGCTCGAATCTCTACCGCAAAATGAAGCAACTCGGAATGCAGCCTCAAGAGCCGTAACGATCGGTTTAATCCAATGCACATCGCCAACGCGTACACACTGGAAAACGTGTACACACTGGAAGCGGTGCGGAGCGAGCCGCCCGGTGTTTGGCTTACACGGCTCACTTACATTTCTCGGTCGAACGATTTGGCTCCGCTACACTCACCGGGCCGCTTGCGCAGCTCCGCTACAAACACCCGGGCCGCTTGCGCAGCTCCGCTACAAACACCCATGCCGCTTGCGCGGCTCCGCTTTTGTTAGGATCCCCACATCAACCGAAAGATTATTCGTATCCCTAGTTTATTCCACTCACGCAGTTGACTATGCTACAAACCTCAAAACATGGGGAGCTACCCCAAAGCTACCCACCTACAAACAATCAACAAATAGCCCTCCTGAATCGCTTGCAATACATTCTCATGACAATTCACTTTCAATCCGCACGGATGATGACCTTGGCGTCGACACATTCTCACCGTGGTCTCGTTCGCTCGATTTTGCGACCGATCGCATTGCTTCTTATCTTGGGTCTAACCAACTCGCAACTGCCAGTTTCATCCTGCACTGCGATTGCTCAAGAAGCCGCCAAGAGACTGGAAATCCAAGGTGAATATCTCAAAGCTGGACGCGGAATCCAAATCGCTGCATTAGCCGCCGACAACTACCGCGTGTCGATTTTCCAAGGTGGTTTGCCTGGGGCGGGATGGGATCAAAGCCCCCCCGCCATCAATGAATTAGATACTCAAGAAGTCGAAGACCTAATCGATGGCTCCGAGAAGATATCGAGATCAAGCCCCACGCTTGGCGCTAAGCCACCTTCGTCGGCCATCGTTCTCTTCGACGGCACCCAAAAATCAATCGATCAACACTGGGCTAATGGTGCAAAACTCATCGAAGGCAACAACCTATTAGCTGGTTGCACCACCAAGGAAATGTTCCGCGACTATCGCTTGCACTTGGAATTCCGAACCCCATTTGTTCCAGAGGCTATGGGCCAAGGTCGCGGTAATTCAGGGGTGTACCACCAAGGACGCTACGAGACCCAAGTTCTCGATTCCTTTGGTTTTGAAAACGAAGGCAACACCTGCGGTGCAATCTACGGTGTCAGCGCTGCGGAGTTCAACGCATGCCTACCACCGATGACTTGGCAAACCTACGACGTCGAATTTGTGGCCCCTCGATGGGATGCCGCCGGTAAAAAAACGTCGGAAGCAACGCTTACCGTTTGGCTTAACGGGTTCCCTATACATCGAGATCGCAAAGTCCCAGGCTCCACAACCGCTGCACCAAATGGTGAATCCCCCAAAGATGGACCGCTTTACCTCCAAGACCACGGAAACCCTGTTGCCTACCGAAACATTTGGCTCGTACCAATGGATGCCCAACGCGTCGCCCAACGCCCGCGTGTCGCTGGTTATGAACGACTCGCAGCCGCCAGCAGCAACCCGACCGATCAAGCCATCAGCGGTCGAATTCTGATCAGCGAACTCGGTTGCATAAGCTGCCACGAAGCAGGGAAGCTTGCGGGACAACTCGAACGAAAAGAAGCCCCCTTACTCGAACAAGTCGGCAATCGAATCCGGCCAGGGTACATCGCTCAGATGCTTGCCGATGTCCACGGCGCAAAAGTGGGAACGACAATGCCCGACTTGTTGCATGGACTCGATGAGAAGAACAAAGCCGATGTGACAAAAGCAATCGGTGCTTACCTCGAATCCACAGGGAAAACCCGAAAACATTCCCGCGTAGACGCGCAAGCTACCCAGCGTGGAAAACAAATCTACGAACGCGTCGGGTGCGCCGTCTGCCATGGAATGCCTGACTCAACACGATTGACCGCAACCTCGATCCCGCTTCCTGATCTCTCCAAGAAATACTCGCTCGACGGCTTAGCTATTTTCCTCAAACAACCACATACCATCCGCCCCTCGAACCGCATGCCAGGCATGCATCTCGATGATAACGAGTCGCGCGATCTAGCTCACTATCTCTTGCCCACCGTGGACCCAAGCGATTTGCGTCCCAATACCAAGTACAGTTTGTACGAAGGAAGTTGGAACAAACTCCCGAATTTCGACGAACTCACCCCAGTAGCTTCAGGTACCAGCGAAGGCTTCGATCTAGCAGTCTCAGGACGCAACAACAATTACGCTCTGCGATTCGAATCTTACGTAACTCTCGATGCTCCCTCGAAAGTCCGATTTCATCTTGGATCCGACGACGGATCACGATTGCTCGTCGATGGTAAGAAAATTGTAGATGTCGACGGAATCCACCCTCATCAAACACAAAGCGGAGAAATTGAACTCGCCGCTGGTACTCATAAACTCACCGTAGAGTACTTCCAAGGTGGCGGCGAAGCCACATTGGAACTTCAATGGGAAAGCCAACAATTTGTTCGTCAAAGCATCGACGGTTGGCTCCAGATCGAACCGGGACAACCAAAGAAATCCGACAAGAAAGATGACGCAGCAGATCCGGATGCGAATCTGATTAGCCGTGGGAAAACCCTCTTTGAATCGGTCGGTTGCGTACGGTGCCACACTATGAAAGACACCGATCGAAATGCTTCCAAACTCGCTCGTGCACCAGCCATCGAGCAGCTTAACCTCGACGCAGGATGCTTGGCGAACACCGTCCCGAACGGATTGCCTGACTATCGCTTATCCTCGTTCCAAAAAGACGCCATTATCGCAGCTTTGAAAGCCCCAAGCGAACAACTCAGTGCGCCGGAGGCTCATGCGAAGTACACCCTTGCTAAACTCAATTGCGTCGCTTGCCACCAACGAAATGACTTCGGTGGCCCGGAATCCGATAAGCTCGATTTGTTCACTTCAACAATCCCTGAAATGGGTGACGAAGGTCGCTTGCCTCCTCGACTCACCGGCGTTGGAGATAAACTCAATGACAATTACCTCGATCGCGTACTCTCTCAAGGCGCACGCAACCGTCCTTACATGCTCGTTCGCATGCCCCAATACGGTAATGCAACTCAAGGCTTGGCCGAACACTGGAAACAAACAGATCGCGCAGCGGTAGCAAACTTAGCTAACGACAGACCAGCCAAACCCGCAGATGAAGCGGAGATTCGAACAATCGCCGCCGGCCGATTGCTCGCCGGCAACAAAGGTCTCTCCTGTGCCCAATGCCACACTTTCGGGAACGAACGAGCCGTCGGCATCCAAGCCATCAACATGTTGACGATGACCGAACGATTGCGTCCTGAGTGGTTCCACCGCTATATGCTCGAACCTACAAAATACCGACCGGGTACCCGAATGCCTGCGAGCTTTCCAGAAGGGACAAGCGTCCTGAAGAGCGTCTACGAAGGTAATGCCGAGCATCAAATCGGAGCACTTTGGAAATACCTATCGCAAGGAGGCCAAGCTGCCACACCAGAAGGACTACAGCGCAACCAAATCGTTCTTGAACCGACCGATCGCCCTATCATCTACCGAAATTTTCTCGATGGCCTTTCCGCTCGCGGAATCGCCGTCGGTTACCCAGGTGGACTGAATATCGCTTGGGACGCCCAAACGATGAATATCGCCAAGCTTTGGCAAGGTCAATTCATCGATGCTTCCATGCACTGGCGTGATCGTGGAGTAGGACGCCAAAAACCCCTCGGGGATCTCGTTCTCAATTACGAGTCTTCCGCCCCGATAGCTTTGCTGGCTGATGCAAATGCACAATGGCCAGATGCAAAGGAAGTCAACGAAAAAGCCAAGTTCTTGGGTTATCGATTGGATCAAGCCGGCGTGCCGACATTCCGATACCGCTTGAACGGTGGAAGCATCGAAGACCGTTCCGAACTCAGCCCAGGTCCCAATGATGCTCCTGGTCTGAAACGATCGATCAAGCTAACAGAAGCCACCTCGCCGAACGCGGCAGGAGTCTGGATGCTACGACTCGCTTCAGGTGATGCTATTAAGTCCATCTCTGCGAACACTTGGTCCATCGACGAAAAATACCAAATCACCGTCGATGAGAAACTCGCTAAGTCTGCTGTCGTACGTGAATCAAAGGGCAAACAAGAACTCGTACTGCCCCTTCCATCAGTCGGCACACCTATCGAATACTACCTCCGCTGGTAACTTCAAGGTTTGAGCACCAACAATCCAAAGCTCAACACCTATCCACCCCCGCAAAACAATCGAACTTCATTCAAAACTAAGAGTATAGACATGTCGATCCGCTCTGTTCTTCGATCTCGAATTCGAGCAAGTGTTGCTTCTGCAAGCCTCGCGGTGTTCACCTCCGCCAGCTTGATCGCCCCGATTCACTCTCTCGCCGCGCAAGAGAAACAAGAGAAAGCGGGAGCCGCAAGCAAACAAGAAGCCAAAGAATCCGATTACTACGCAATTCACTCGTTCGAAGTCCCCGAAGGAGTTGAGCTCGAAGCAACTTCGTTCCAACGAATGCCAGATGGCAAAATGGCGGTCGCTTCTCGACGCGGAGAGATTTGGCTGATTGAAAACCCTGATTCAGACAAGGCTTCCGTGGAGCAGTTCAAGCGATTTGCGCACGGCATGCACGAACCTCTTGGGATGGATTACCGAGACGGCTGGCTTTATGTCACGCAACGGCCCGATGTGTCGCGCATCAGGGATAACGATGGGGACGGTCAAGCCGATGAATTCGAAGTCGTCGCTGATGGATGGCAAATCACCGGTGACTATCACGAATATGCGTTCGGTTCGAAATTCGACAAAGACGGAAACATCTGGGTCGTACTGTGCTTGACCGGTTCCTTCGGAAGCGACGCCCTGTATCGCGGTTGGGCTGTACGAGCCACCGCCGATGGAAAAACCTTGCCCACCACTAGCGGAATCCGATCACCCGGTGGTATTGGAATGAACGCCGCAGGTGATGTTTTCTACACCGATAACCAAGGCCCCTGGAACGGGACGTGCGCGCTGAAACACTTGATGCCCAAGAAGTTCGTCGGACATCCAGGTGGCTTCAAATGGTATGAGCAAGCTGCTTCGGAAATGGGAGCAAAACCGAAAGAGCCAAAGGACGGCAGCCGATTCATGGTAGAGGCCGACAAGATCCCCGAGTACGAACCACCAGCGATTCTTTTCCCCTACGGAAAGATGGGACAATCCGCTGCCGGTATCGCTTGCGATACCTCCGATGGCAAATTCGGTCCTTTCAAAAACCAAATGTTCGTCGGCGATCAGACTTTTTCCACCGTCATGCGTTGCTCTATGGAAAAAGTACAAGGGCACTATCAAGGTGCTTGTTACCCATTCCGCGAAGGACTCGATTGCGGTGTGGTGGGACTTCAAATGGAACCCAACGGCAAACTCTTTGTCGGTGGAACCAATCGAGGTTGGGGCTCGCGGGGAACCAAGAGCTTCTGCGTACAGCGACTCGATTGGACCGGCAAAGTCCCCTTCGAGATACTCGAGATGAAAGCGATCAAAGGCGGGTTTGAGTTGGTCTTCACGCAGCCTGTTGATCGAGCAAGCGCAGAAGACATCTCGTCGTATGCGATGAAAAGTTTTACGTACATTTACCAAGGTGCGTACGGCAGTCCGGAAGTCGATGCCACCGAGCCTCAAATCAAATCGGCAAAACTCTCCAGCGATGCTCTTAGGGTCGAACTGCAAATCGAAGGCTTACAACGCGGCCATGTCCACCACTTGATGTCCAAGGGTATCCGCTCGGCCACCGTGCAAACCGGTTCGGCGGAGAAGGGCGATTCCCAGGGCGAGGCCGGTTCACAAGGGCAGGGCGGTTCACAAGAGCAGGGCAGGGGACTACTCCATACCGACGCTTACTACACTCTAAACTACTTACCCTAGTCATCACGCCGAAGCTCCCCCCATTCCCGCGCGCGCTCAATCACTACTCCCCCTCGCCCGCTGGCTCGCCGGGATCCTCAAAACACGCGCGTTTCTCCCCCTCGCCCGCTGGCGGGAGAGGGGGCCGGGGGGTGAGGGTGGTGACCGCGCAACCCCAAGC
>Ga0114977_10003160_pt1 | contig 10584 bp, 11 predicted proteins | sample S_130805_MF_Meta_FD_87026 | JGI IMG/M metagenome (GOLD analysis project Ga0114977, IMG submission 87026) | Freshwater microbial communities from Lake Simoncouche, Canada to study carbon cycling - S_130805_MF_MetaG | ecosystem: Environmental > Aquatic > Freshwater > Lake | place: Lake...
CATAATCTCGTGTTTCGCGAAAAGTACCCCGGATGGTCCGAGGGCGGCTGTCGCATCTGAACCCAAGGAATAGATCATGAAAGAAGGCATTCACCCCAACTACCGAGAAGTTTGCTTCTTGGACTTGTCAAACGGCTTCAAGTTCGTCACACGTTCTTGCGTCAATGCCAAAGAGATGGTGAAAATGGACGACGGCCGCGAGCTGCCTTTGTTCAAACTCGATACATCCAGCGAATCACACCCCTTCTACACCGGTACCCAAAAATCTGTGGACAACATGGGTGGTCGCGTTGAGAGGTTCCGCAACCGTTTTGGCAAAACTTCCATCACCAAGTAATCTTCACTTCGTGAACATCGCAGGGCAGTCCGGGCAACCGGCCTGCCCTTGTTTTTTGGCCTTGCGCCACTTAATGACTTTTTCCTGAATTTGATCTTGACTCTGCTATTGTCTGAATTGTGAATTCCTACCCATCAGATACCTCTGCCAACCCGGCCATCGTTGCGCAAAGTGCCGTGAGGCGTTTGCCGCGCTGGATTTTGTGGACGCTTTGCTTGGCCTATGTCTTACCTGGCTTTATGGGCCGTACACCTTGGAAAGCCGATGACATGGAAGCCTTTGGCTTCATGCTCAACTTGGCGCAATCTTGGGGCTCTGAATCTGTGGCATGGTTAAAGCCAACGCTGCTTGGGCAAACAGACAACGCTGCGGCCCTGTTGCCTTATTGGCTAGGGGCATGGGCCATTCAAATGGCGCCCAAAGGCATGCCCATGGACACCGCCGCGCATCTGCCCTTTATTGCTTTATTGGGCCTCACACTGGCAGCCACTTGGTACGCGGTCTACGCACTCGCGAGAACACCGGCAGCTCAACCCGTGACCTTTGCCTTTGGCGGGGAAGCCAAACCTGCAGACTATGCGCGGGCCATAGCAGATGGCGGTTTGCTCGCATTGCTAGCTTGCTTAGGCTTGGCCAGGTTGTCACACGAAGCCACCCCTGCACTTGCGCAACTTTCTTTTTCTGCGCTGCTGTTTTTTGCGCTGGCCAGCTTGGCACGCAAAAGAATGGTGGCGCTGTTGTGCGCAGCCATCGCCATCTTTGGCTTGGCACTTTCTGGCGCACCCGCACTGGCCATGATTTTGGGGGCAGGCGGCGCCATCGTCATGGCCTTGGATACGGGCCAGCCGCAATCACTGCGTGTGCGAAAAGTCGATGTTGCCTGGGTCTTGATCATCTGCCTTGCCACCGCCGCCATCACCAGCGCTTTAGGCTTGTGGCGATGGCGAATCGCCTCGTCTCATTTGTTTGAAATCAAGGCCATGACCCGTTTGCTTTTGTGGTTCACTTGGCCCGCTTGGCCCTTGGCGCTTTGGACGCTTTGGCGTTGGCGCTATCAACTCAAAAGTGTTTCAGCCAATCCCCATTTGTCACTGCCGCTTTGGTTCTTGAGTGTGGCCATTGCCACCACCTGGGTGTCCGGCTTAAGTGATCGTGCGCTGCTGATCAGTTTGCCCGCATTGGCCACACTGGCCGCCTTTGCATTGCCCACTTTGAAACGCAGCGTCAGTGCATTCATTGATTGGTTTACCTTGCTCTTTTTCAGCGTGGGTGCGCTGATCATCTGGACGGTTTGGCTGTCCATGCAAACAGGCTTTCCTGCTCAACCTGCCATCAATGTGGCCCGACTTGCGCCAGGTTTTGTGCTTGAGTTCTCCATGACAGCGTTCATCATTGCCAGCTTGGCCACACTGGCTTGGGCCAGCCTTGTGAAATGGCGTGCCGGTCGACATCGTTCAGCACTTTGGAAAAGCATGGTGCTGCCTGCCAGTGGTGCCATTTTGTGCTGGCTTTTGGTCATGACACTGTGGTTGCCTTTGCTAGATTTCGGCCGAAGCTATGCGCCCCTTGTCAACAAAGTACGCAGCATGATGGGGGCCACAGATTGTGTTCATTACTTTGGTTTGACCAAGGCGCAAGGTGCGGCTTTTCAATTTCATGGCCAACTTAAGCTGATTCCCATTGCAACGCGTGCTGACAAAGCCAGCACAGATGCAAGTCACTGTGCTTGGCTCGTTGTCGACACTCAAGCCCTTGCGTTGTTTCACAAAGAAGTGGATGCCAGCGCATGGACGCAACACGCCACTGTGCGCCGCCCCTCGGACAACAACGAAGACATCGTCCTGTTCAGAGCCTTGTCGACCCCTGTCACTGCCAAACCCTGAGCACGAATTGCGGCATGTTTGAAGCGCGCACCATCCTTCGCCACGCCGGTACGGTTTTAGTGGGGCAACTGGCCGTCATGGCTTTTGGTGTTGCAGACACCCTCATTGCAGGGCGCTATGACGCTTCTGCACTTGCTGCTTTGTCGGTGGGTTCGTCCATTTACATCAGCATTTATGTGGCATTGAATGGCTTGATCACTGCCTTGCTACCGGTCTGGGCAGAACTTCGCGGTGCTGGAAAGCATGAGGCGCTGGGTCAATCGGTGCGGCAGGCCTTGTACTTGTGCCTTGTTGTCATCTTCTTGGGCACTTTGGCCCTGCTTTTTCCTGACCCTTGGCTGAATGTCACTGGCGTGCCTGAAATTTTGCAAAATGATGTTCGAGATTACCTGCGGGTTCTGGCCATTGCGCTAGGGCCCTCCCTGTTGTTTCGCATGTATTCAACCCTCAACCAAAGCTTGGGCATGCCGTTTTGGGTCACGGCACTTCAAATTGCTTCTCTGGGCATCAAAATCCCTCTTTCCATCTGGTTCACTTTGGGGGGTTGGGGCATGGAAGCGCACGGCCTTGTGGGCTGCGCCTGGGCCACCTTGGTGGTGAACACATGGCTCATGCTCATGGGCATTTATTTTTTGCGCCACCAAAAGGTTTACCAAGCATTCAACATATGGAAAGCCTTGGAAGCACCTCACTGGAAAACCATCCAAGGATTTTTGCGTTTGGGCATTCCCGCCGCATTGTCATTGATGGTGGAGGTCACAGCCTTCACCATGATGGCGCTGTTCATTTCTAGACAAGGCGTGGTGGCCGCAGCGAGCCACCAAATTGCTTCCAGCATTGCCACTTTGCTTTACATGGTGCCATTGGCCCTTGGCATTGCATGCAGTGCTCGCGTTGGCTTTTGGATTGGGGCCAACGAACCGGGTCATGCTGAAAAAGCAGCGCATACGGGAATGAAGTTAACTTTGTTGCTGGCCTTGGTTCTCAGCAGCGCTTTGGCTTTTGGCAAAGGCAGCTTGGCAAGCTTATTCTCCACCAATGTTGCGGTCACAATGGCTGCGGCTTCTGTGCTGGGATGGGTTGCTTTTTACCATCTCGTCGATGCGCTTCAAGCCGTTTGCGCATTCATATTGAGGTGTTACAAAATCACACTTCTACCCTTGATCATTTACAGCATCATGTTGTGGGGCGTTGGACTTTGGGGTGCATATGTTTGGGCGTATCATGGTTTGGGCGCTTTGAACAGCCGACCCGAGGTCAGTACTTTTTGGGCCGCCAGCAGTTTTGCCTTGATCATTGTGAGCTTTGCTTTTGTGGCACTGGTGTTGTGGGTTGCCAAGCAGCGCAGAACATGATTTCAATCTTTTATTTTCAAAAATAGGACCCCCCATGATTCTTGAATTAGCAGACATTCGCATCAAGCCCGGCCAGCAAGCAGCCTTTGAAGAGGCCATTGCGCGCGGTCTTCAAACCGTCATTTCTGGGGCCAAAGGCTTTCAGGGTGCGAAGGTGAACAAAGGCATTGAAAGTCCGGACCGATTTGTTTTGCAAATTTTCTGGGACACCTTGGAAGATCACACCATCGGCTTCAGAGAGTCACCCTTGTTCATTGAGTGGCGCGCCATCGTTGGGCCGTTCTTTGCTGCACCGCCCGTGGTTGAGCATTTTGTGCTGACCTACAAAAGTTAAGCGTGGTCTGGTTGGCTAGGACCACTGAATTTGAGCCAAAAAAACTGCGAGTTTAGGGGGCATTGAGTTCGTGACCTGCCACCAACTTGGACAGCAATGTCGCCAGTTGTTGGGATTCTTCCTGGCTCAGGGGTTTGAGTAAGTTTTCTTGAACACGCTCCACAGCTGTTTTCATTTGGAGCGTGGCTGTATGGCCCGCAGGGGTCAACCACAACAGCTTTCTTCGGCGATCAATTGGATGCGGCTCTCGCCTGATCCAGGCTTTGGTTTCTAAGCGACCGATGACCGAGCCAGATGTGGCAGCATCAAAGGCAACGCGTCCTGCCAAAGTGATTTGATCAATGCCCGGGGTGTCCATCACAGCATTCAAAATGGCAAATTGAACGGGTGTGACATCTTCTGCCGCCAATTCAGCCATGAACAAGGCCACCGCAATTTGTTGGGCACGGCGCACCAAATGGCCTGGCGCCTTTGCAAAATCAAAGCTCTTGTTCATAGGATTATCATCAAGGGTTCGCGACAGATTCGTCAATTAATAAGTATACTTATCAAAATTGAATTTGCGTGTTTTAATTTTCTTTGCTTGAAAGGTTGTTATGAGCTATGTTTTCACCCCCGCCCCCGTGGTTTCCGTTCCGGTCTTGGGCCGAGCCGAGCGCTTCCCTGCCCGCCGCATCTATTGCGTCGGCCGCAATTACGAAGAACACGCCAAAGAAATGGGCTTCACTGGGCGCGAGCCTCCCTTCTTCTTTTTAAAGCCGTCTGACGCGTTGGTGGTTGTGAACGAAGGCGAGACAGGCCACATGCCCTATCCCAGCTTGACTCAAAATTTCCACCACGAAATTGAACTGGTTGTGGCCATCGGAACAGGTGGCAGAAACATCAAAGCTGCAGATGCAGAAAAACACATCTTTGGTTATGCCGTCGGCCTTGACATGACACGTCGCGACTTGCAAAACGACATGAAGAAGCAAGGCCGTCCATGGTGCATTGGCAAAGCATTTGACCATTCAGCACCCATTGGCCCCATCACCCCGATCGAGAAGGCTGGCGATGTGAACCATGCTGAAATAGACCTCTTGGTCAACGGCACTGTTCGTCAAACCAGCACTGTTGCCAAGCTGATTTGGAATGTGGCAGAAACCATTGAACATTTGTCAGCCGCTTGGGAATTGCAAGCTGGCGATTTGATTTACACAGGCACCCCTGAAGGCGTCGCTGCTGTGGTCGCAGGTGATACCTTGGTCGGCCGCGTTGCTGGCATTGGCACTTTGACCGTCAAAGTCGATCCTGCCAAGTAAACTTTGGTCCAAAGGGGAGCAATCCCCTTTTTTTGGGAGCCGATATTGAAATTACTCGAATTGCTGGCCAAGTTTTGCAGCATCTTATCGGGGGCATTGCTCACGTTCATTACTTTGATGACGTGCTACAGCCTGATCGGTCGAAACACAACGGGTCAAACCATTGTGGGTGACTTTGAGTTAACCGGTGTGGCCACGGGGGCTGCCATCGCTTTGTTCATGCCTTTGTGCCAGTTCAAAAAGGCCAACATCATTGTGGACTTTTTCACTGCCAAGGCCAGTGAGGCCACCACCGCCCAACTCGACCGACTGGGCGCATTCTTCATGGCCGCCACTTTTGCCTTGCTCGCTTGGCGAACTTACTTGGGCGGCATGAACGCATGGGTATCGCAATCGGGTTCCATGATGTTGGGCTTTCCTGAATGGATTGTGTATGCCGCCATGACACCCCCCCTGGCCTTGAGTGCCGCCATCGCGATGGCGCAAACCTGGATGGGTGACAAGTTCACCAGTTCCGAAAGTGCATCAGCATGAGCGCCCTCACACTTTGTTTGATTATTTTTGGTGCCATGCTGGTTCTCATGGCCATCAGGGTGCCCATTGCTGTGTCGATGTTTGCAGCAGGGACCTTGGGCTATCTGATTCAAACTGGCTGGGGCCCTTACTCCAGTTTTCTCAACAACTTGGCCTTCGCCCGCTTTGCAAGTTACGACCTGTCGGTCATTCCCTTGTTCATTTTGATGGGTCACTTTGCAACCCAAGGCGGTATCAGCAAGGCCTTGTTTCAATTTGCGGCCAGTGTCATGGGCCGGTTTAAAGGCGGTTTGGCCATGGCCGCTGTTTTGGCCAGTGCAGCCTTTGGCTCCATCTGCGGTTCTTCGGTAGCTACGGCCGCCACCATCACGGGCGTTGCGCTGCCAGAGATGAAACGCCATGGCTACTCAGGCCGTTTGTCGACGGGCACATTGGCAGCCGGCGGTACCTTGGGTATTTTGATTCCGCCTTCAGTTCCCTTGGTCATTTACGCCATCTTGACTGAACAAAACATTGCCAAGCTGTTTGCTGCCGCCATGGTGCCAGGCCTCATTGCCATGCTGGGTTACATGATTGCCATCGCCATCTATGTGCGCGTGGTTCCCGGACAGGCACCAGACGTTGATGACAACATCGAGAAATTCTCAATGGCATCCCTCGCCGGAATTGCACCCATTGCAACTATTTTTGTCATTGTGTTTGGTGGCATTTACGGCGGTTATTTCACACCCACGGAAGGCGCTGGGGTTGGGGCTGCTTCAACCTTTGTGGCAGCCTTGCTCAAGCGAGAAATCACTTGGGCCAAGTTCAAGTTGTGCTTTTATGCAACGGCCGAAAGCTCGGCCATGATCTTCATGATTTTCATTGGCGCCGATGTCATGAATTCTTCTCTGGCTTTGACGCAAGTCCCCAATCAGTTGGCCGAAGTGGTGGGCGGATGGGGCCTCGCACCCTTGATGGTCGTCACGGCCATCTTGCTGTTTTATGTGGTGCTGGGCGCCGTCATGGACGAACTGAGCATGATTTTGCTCACCATTCCCATTTTCTTTCCCATGATCATGGGGCTGGACTTTGGCATGGCCAAAGAGCCCACCGCCATTTGGTTTGGCATCATGGTGCTCATGACTGTCGGGTTTGGCATGTTGGCACCGCCTGTCGGTCTGAATGTTTACGTTGTGAACAGCATGGCCAAGGATGTACCCATTTCTGAGAGTTACAAGGGTGTCATGCCCTTCCTCATCAGCGACACCATCAGAACCACCCTTTTGCTGTTCTTCCCCGGGATTTCCCTGTGGTTGATTCAGTACGTTGCGTGATTTGAAGCCTGTTTTAGAGGCTTTGATCCGTTAACATTCAAACATCATTATTTGGAGACATCCATGATCAAACGTCGCTCCCTCCTAAAGTCAGGTGCCGCAGCTGCCATCGCAGCGCCAGCCCTGACAAGTTTTGCCCAGCAAACTGTGACTTTGAAGTTTCACACCTTCATGGCCCCGCAGTCCAATGTGTGGCTCAACATGCACAAAGCATGGATGAACAAGGTCGAGCAAGACTCTGGCGGACGCATCAAGTTTGAAGCTTATCCCGCCATGCAATTGGGCGGCACGCCTGTGCAGTTGTACGACCAAGCGCGTGACGGCGTGGTCGACATTGTTTGGACTTTGCCTGGCAACACGGCAGGTCGATTCCCACGCGTGGAAGTGTTTGAGTTGCCCTTCATGATGACCAATGCAGAAGCCACGTCCAAAGCCTATTGGGAATATGTGCAAACCATGGCACCCGATGAATTCAAGGAAACTCAGCTCATTGCCTTGCAAGTACACGGCCCTGGTGCCATTCACACGGTGGACAAACCTGTGAAAAGTGTGGCTGACATGAAGGGCTTGAAAATGCGAGCCCCAACCCGCCAAGTGACCAAATTGATGGGGGCACTCGGTGCCATTCCTGTTGGCATGCCCTTGCCTGGCATTCCTGATGCACTGTCTAAAGGCACCATCAATGGCGCCGTGATTCCTTGGGAAGTCGTACCGGCCGTGAAGGTGAACGAACTCACCAAGTTCCACGCCGAGTTCGATCCTGCGGGCGGTTGCCTCTACACCACCACGTTTGTGATGGCCATGAACAAGGCCAAATACAACTCATTGCCGCCAGATCTGAAAAAGATCATTGACAACAACAGTGGCCTGGAAACTTCAGGCTGGTTGGGCAAAGTTCAACAAGAAGGCGATGTGCCTGGCCGCAAGTCAGCCAGTGATCGCAACAATGCCATCTTCACAGTGGGCCCTGCCGAAGCCCAAGAGTTCCGCCGCAAGTCTCGTGCACTTGAAGTCGAATGGATTGAGGACATGAACAAGCGCGGCTACGATGGACGCAAGTTGATTGACACAGCCCGCACTTTGATCGAGAAGTATTCGAAAGCGCCAGCCACCAAAGCACCAGCGAAAAAGGCTTGAGCTATCAAAGGCAAATGATCAAACACTGCCGAGCCTGTGGCTCGGTGGTTTTGTATCGACTTCCCGACGATGGCGACACCAAGCAACGCGCCATCTGCACTGCATGTCAGTTGGTGCATTACGAAAATCCCCTCAATGTTGTCGGCACGGTTCCTAGCTTGGGCGACCGTGTGTTGCTTTGCAAGCGAAATATCGAGCCCCGCAAAGGCAAATGGACGCTTCCTGCGGGTTTCATGGAGCTGGGTGAATCCACGGCAGAAGGCGCCGCTCGTGAGACTTCAGAAGAAGCTGGCGCGCAGTTCAAAATGGGCTCTTTGTTTACAGTCATGAGCGTGCCCCGTGTGGGTCAGGTTCACCTGTACTTCTTAGCTGAGCTAGAGAACGAGCAGTTCGATCCTGGTTTTGAAACCCAAGAGGCCCGAATGTTTTCTGAAACAGAAATTCCTTGGGACGACTTGGCCTTTAGAACCGTGCAAGAAACTTTGAAACATTATTTTGCTGACAAAAAATCAGGCAGCTTTGGGGTGCACACCCTGAATATTGATTGAAGTCAGCCAATTGGTCGACGCATTCGTTGTATCCTTAAGCTGTATTGATAAAAAGGAAGTTCCATGTACAAAATCATCGTTGCTGGCATCTTGAGCGTTGCTGCTTTGGCCTCTGTGGCTCAAACTGCTGCACCCACAGCCCCTGTTGTTCCAGCAGCGCCTGCTGCAGCGCCCGCACCCCCAGCCGCTGCGCCTGCTGCTGCCCCCGCTGCCAAACCTGCAGCGGATGCACCTAAAGCCACCAAAAAAGCCGCTAAAAAGAAAAAGTCCAAGGCAAAAAAGAAGGCCGCCTGATTTTTCAGACTTCGACAAAAAGCCCTGCAATGCGGGGCTTTTTTTTGCTCAATGTGACCCCAACTTGGGCGAAAATACAGACGTGGCCATTCCTCAGTCTTTCATCCAAGAACTCCTATCCCGTGTAGATGTGGTGGAGGTGGTTGGCCGCTTCGTCCAGCTGAAAAAAGGCGGCGCTAATTTCATGGGCCTTTGCCCCTTTCATGGCGAAAAATCCCCCAGCTTCACGGTCAGCCCCACCAAACAATTTTTTCACTGCTTCGGTTGCGGAAAAAATGGCAACGCCCTTGGGTTCCTCATGGACCATGCAGGCATGAGTTTCATCGAAGCGGTGAAAGATTTGGCACAACAAACTGGCATGACCGTTCCTGAGGACGACATTTCACCGCAAGACAGGGCCATCGCAGCCGCTCAAAAACAAAAACAAAGCAGTCTGAGCGATATGCTGGAAAAAGCGGCCAGCGCTTATCAACAACATTTGAAAACTGCTCCGACGGCGGTGACTTATTTGAAAGGGCGCGGCCTTTCAGGGCAAATTGCAAAACGCTTTGGCTTGGGCTATGCACCCGAGGGATGGCGCAGCTTGGCCAGTGTTTTTCCTGACTACGACGATCCACTTTTGGCCGAGAGCGGCTTGGTCATCGTGAATGAGGAAGACGGTAAGCGGTACGATCGATTCAGAGACCGTGTGATGTTTCCAATTCGAAACATCAAAGGTGAGTGCATCGGCTTTGGTGGCCGCGTCATGGGCGATGGCACACCCAAATATTTGAATTCACCAGAAACGCCCGTGTTTCACAAAGGCCGTGAGCTTTATGGCTTGTTTGAGGCCCGTGAAAGCATTCACAGTGCCGGCTATGTGTTGGTCACTGAGGGCTACATGGATGTGGTGGCTTTGGCCCAATGGGGCTTTCCCAATGCAGTGGCCACTTTAGGGACTGCCTGCACACCAGACCACGTTCAAAAACTTTTCAGATTCACAGATTCTGTGGTGTTCAGTTTTGATGGAGACGCCGCAGGTCGCAGAGCCGCACGCAAAGCCCTGGATGGCGCACTGATTTATGCGACCGATGTGAGAAGCATTAAATTCTTGTTCTTGCCCGAAGAGCACGATCCCGACAGCTACATTCGGGAAAAAGGCTCTGAAGCTTTTTCCACCTGCGTCGCCACTGCCACGCCACTTTCAAAATTTTTAATCGAGGTCGCGTCAGAAGCCTGTGATTTGCAATCGGCAGAGGGCCGAGCCCATCTCTCAAGCAACGCCAGCCCACTTTGGCGCGCCCTCCCCGACGGTGCCTTGAAACGCCAGTTGCTTTCTGAATTAGCGCATTTGATCCAACTTGAAGCTTCGGAGTTGGCCGGTCTTTGGCTGCAACAAGCAGAAGCTGCAGCGGCCAGAAGCAGCCCACGCAACGCAATTTCTCAGAATGGCGCCTCACCATCAGGGCCTGGCAATGGGGCCTCAGGCATGCCATTCAATTCGGCGGGTGTGCCGTTTGACCCTGAGGGAATGACTTCGCCCTTTGAGCCAGCAAGAAGCTCAGG
>Ga0114977_10003162_pt1 | contig 10584 bp, 5 predicted proteins | sample S_130805_MF_Meta_FD_87026 | JGI IMG/M metagenome (GOLD analysis project Ga0114977, IMG submission 87026) | Freshwater microbial communities from Lake Simoncouche, Canada to study carbon cycling - S_130805_MF_MetaG | ecosystem: Environmental > Aquatic > Freshwater > Lake | place: Lake...
AAATCCTACTGCGCCTCCGCATAGGAATGATTGCAATAATTTATTTACTATACTATTATCTCGTACACTATTACGACCACATTCTATATTATGAATTGTAAATGGTATTGCAACATATAAAACCGAAAATAATATAAATATATATGCAATAATTGCATGCTCATATCTTAAATTTACTGGCTTCTTTTGCACTTTGAGGATTTCGTTCGAATATTTAGAGAAATTTAAAGAAATCCAAACTACATCTAAAAATATAATTGATATAGATACTATGAGATATTTTAAATATATATTCATAATATCCTTCTCTTCTAATACTAATTATTTTATTTATAATATTCTTTTTCTTTTACACCTTTGTTAAGTTTTTTTTATTCTATTTATAAATTTTATATAGTCGTCATTAGATATTGCGTAGCCTTTATTATCATATGTTGTAAATGATAAATCTTTTTCTGTATTTTTAATATATGGTGTATTTAATGTCTTTAATGTCTTTAATGTCTTTAATGCTTTATGAACATTCGTGTTAGTTCTCATTTCTCCTCCTCCTGTCTTTTTATGATCATATATATATGGTTCAACCTCTTTGTAAATACTACCATTCTCCATATTATTTATATAATAATCTGCATTTAGCTTCATAATTGCTACAAGTTCTTCAAACATAGTAACTAATTCGTTATATTCCTCTGTCGTTTTATCAATATTCATATTTACATCTATGAAATTAATATAGTTGTCTTTGAGCATATCTATAAAATCATCTCTAAACAATTTAAAATCACCTATATTTTTATTAATAAGTAATTCAAGATACTGTTTCGTAATATCATTTATATATAGGTTGTTTTGAATTCTTGAAATGTACCCCAATACTATATTCATATATAGTTTAGAATGTTCGTGTATGTTGTAATTTATTTTCTTAAACCCTTCATAGTCAAATAAACCTGCACCTCTTAACGAATATAATTTATATTCAAATCTACGTTTTTTATTTTTCATATAATTTCGCGGATACAAAGCTTCCTCATTATGTAACAAGCTGTCTATAAATAAGTTTTCGAAATTATAGCCAAAGTTTTCATATTCGCGACTTTGCTCATTTATAATTTCGTAATTATCATCATTTTTAAACACAGTATAAAAATTATCAGTTCCATAATATATTGCATAATCCACTACATTAATTTTAAAAAACTTATAACACTCATTTATAAAATGCTGATGAAGTGTATATTTAACATTAAAAAATGTATTAAATGATACATCTTCATTTATTTGTGTCCCTAAACAAATAAAACTATATTCTGTATCACGCGATTGAATATCATCTTGTATTCTGATAGTTTGTGGATAATTATCCTTGTCATTATATATTTTGTAGTTTTTTATATTATATAATTTTAAGCGCCCTTTTCCACCTTCAAATATATTATTATATAATATATCTATATATTCCTTGTCTTCGTGATTATAAACTTTGCAAAAATTATATTTTACATTTCCAACAACTAATACTTTGGATACTATTATTTTCAATCCTGGTGGCAAAATAATTTGGTGAAATTCATCATTAAAATTTATATACTTAATTTCATCCTTAATCTCAATAATATATACAACACCATTATTTTTACGATTTTCATATGCATATCTCAACGCAACGTTTATATTAAAAGTGCATGATAAAAACGATGTCAATACTATATCGCTATTATAATCACTATGAAAATCTCTATGCGAACCATGAAAAACATAAATAGTTTTCTTGTTCCTTTCAATATTATAAGTTGTATCACTGCAAAACTTTAGTAAGTATCTTACTCTTTTATATGCTTCTTTTTCCATAACTAACCCATTTGCAATATAATTTTGCAAAGAAACATTCACTATTTTACTATACGGTTCGCGCGTTCCAATGTAATTTAGTTTAATATTTGAAAGTTGTAATTTTGACATATTTAAAGGCTGCAATGTATGTATACCAAATACGTAAGTTTCTGTATCAAGAATTGTTGTCGCAGGTAATGGGGAATTATATTCAAACCAATAGTAATAATCTTTTTTAATATTATTATTATTATTATTATTGATAGTATATATTATTGTTTTTATCGTGTTTTCATCATCGCAATATCCTATAATATTATTGAATTGATTTTGGAAATTTTTATTATAATACATAATACTATAATCTTCTTGAAAATCGCGATGTAATACATTAATCTTTTGTAAAATCCCTCTTATATTATTATCAAAAAATGGTATAATATTAATGTCATCTTCTGCAAAATTAACAATATTCAAAGTTATATGAGAAGGTAATATAGACATATATTTTGCATATTCGAGATTATCTATCGTCGCATCCATGTATTTTCTTTCCAGTTCGCCATTAAATAATATTTTGTTTCCTTTAAATGACAACCTAATACATCTATGTATTATTGTTGAATATAATATTTTTTCATTATATTCATTGTATACACATCCCTTCTGCTTATCGCTCTTGCTATAACTTTGTGAATGCGTATTACTATCCGAAAACCTTAATATAAACATACTATCTGGTGCATTATTATAATTATATGCAATTGGAATCAAGTTTTGTGGGTCAACTCTTGTAACAATGCCTATTTTATATATAGGAACCGAAAAATATACAAAATTACCATCTATTTTATCTGCATTATTATACCTTTGCATTATTTGATGGTCAAACATATTAAATTGAGGCATATTTTTTTTAAAAGTTATGCGATATATTTGGTGGATAAAATGCAATAATATGATTAGTTTTTTCATATGTCGTTTGTATAATTCGAATGGTATTAATCTATATTTTGATATTATACTGCAAGACCTCGCATATTTTTTAAATAACATATCATATTCTTCAAGTAATCGCAACCTATTTTTATTAATATATTTTTTACTATTACCACTATTCATAAAAATCTATATTACGACAATAAAAAAAATAAGTTATTTCAATAATGATATAATTTATAGGGTATAAAAATTATATATATTAATAATAGTAGGTATTTTTTAATAATGACTTCTGTAGTAAATTTGGATCTTCTTTCTCAAACAGTTGTTAAAAAAATAGCAGATACCATAACAAAAATAGAGAGATGTAAAAAAGTCAAATTGGATAATGAAGAAATAGTAATAGCACAATTTTGTATTCTTATTGGCGATAGAATGACTAATAAAAATGACTATATGCTCTGTTTTGAATCTACACCTAAACCTGATATTATTGACATATTTAAAAGTAAGTTCCCTAAAGGGTTCATATATATTACAAGAATAACAGAAATAATTAACCATACAATGAGGGATATGATTAAAGATTTTGCGAAACCACGGGGTAATGGTTTATCACTTCCGTCAAATTTTTTTGCACAGACAATATTTAAAAAAGATATAGATACTCCCGTCGAATTTGCAATAAATACTTTAACTGATGATTTTAAAGATATAAAACATAGTTTAATTCAACCCACTTCCTACACTTCTGCGGTTGGTGCAAAAAAGAGTGCGAAGGAAGAAACAAAAGAAGAAACAAAAGAGAGAATAAAATTACTACAAACTATTTTGGATGATAAACATATTGGTTTAAATTATTTTATTGATGTAGTACCTTCTGGTATGTCTGAATGGCTACAAAAACAGATAATAATTAATGCAAGTTCTGTATTTGATTTATTTGATTCTGCAGTAACACAAAATATTGATACATCTACTTATGAAAATGAACATAATATACAACTACTACATGAAAACTTTCCACAAGATATTGCATATCGACAACAAAAATTAGATAATTACCATATTGAATGGATGAATAGAGGAATTGATATTTTAGCTCTATTATTTAATTTACAAGGTATAAAAATAGAAATAAAATCTTTTAACAGAGCAAATAAGTTATTTAGAATACAAATTACAGTAACTAAAATAGATAAAGTAACTTTCGTAAAAATTTTAGATATGCCTTTTGGGCATTTAGGGTTGTTTACTGATAATCACTGTAAAAAAATGCTAATAGATTTTCTAACTAATAAGTCAGATGTGTTATGGTATCCGAAACCTCCTTATACACACTCATCATATGTAGAATTCTACGAAGTAGTATACAAAATATATAAAATGTTTGACAATGATGAGCAAAAAACATGTTTATTTATTATATTTTTTAAAACTGCAGGTGATTTTCTAAAATTATATTATTCCTTAATATGTCGTTATTTGGTAACAAATCCCCCGCCATATTCTGAATTCATAAATATGGAAGTAGGGATTTCAGATAAACTTATATTAGTAGAAAGTGATGTGTTCTTATTTCTTATGTCATTATATTTTAACCAATATAATTTGGTTGTAAGTAGTGGAATTAAAATTGGTGGAAACTTAGTCTGTGCATATTACATTAATAAAGATTATAATGAATGTAATTTCATGACAATATTAGCATGTGAAAATAATAGCGACAGGGTTCTAACAAACATTAGTGTTAATGGGTTTAACATTGATGTAGATAATACTAATGCTGTTAAAACATTTACTGAGATGAAAACACATTTACAAAGTAAAACACCAATTATACTCGATAATATATCAGAAATAACATTTGAATATAAAAGTCAAACTGGATCCATCCAAAATATAACAATTAAATTAAAATTTACAGAGGGAAAAAAAATATTAGAATGCACATATAAATCCAACACAATTATTTTAGATATTAGAACTGATAAATTATTTGAAGATAAATGCAAACAAGATTCACAATATTTATATGTTAAATTAGTGAGAGAAATAAATGCAAAAATTAAATATATAATGGACATCATGGATATGCAAGTCCAATCCCATATCGATCACACTGTAGATTCGTTTGATAAATATTCATCAAATGAAAGAAAACTATCTGAAATAGATTTATATGAAAATAGTACCCTGAAAACCCCTACCACCATTAACGCTTATCAATTCTCTGTATCCCCTTCTATTGTATATCCCGAATTCAAATTCACACTTGATGAGACTTTCGAACAGATGCATACAGAAGCATCAGAAGCACCAGCACCAGCACCAACACCAACAGCACCAACAGCACCAGAAGCACCAACACCAACAGCACCAACAGCACCAGAAGCACCAGCACCAGCACCAACACCAACAGCACCAACAGCACCAGAAGCACCAACACCAACAGCACCAACAGCACCAGAAGCACCAGCACCAAAAATAGATGTGTCGATGGAGGAAGTGGGGGTTAATAGTGTTGACTGGGAACCTTTATCAGATACAATAATTAAACAATGCAATGAAAAATGTGATAGTATAAATTTTAGTCAGCTAAATGGATCCGAAATTATTAATTTAAATGCACTAAAACAGTATGTCAGAACATACAAGGATAAATTTAAGGAAGGCGAGATGGAAGATACATATGCTGAGGATAAACTTATATTATTAGAATATATTCCAGATATTTTAATAATAGTAAGTATCTGTGATTCAGTCATGGAATATGTAAATAATGAACACGCTGCTAAAACAGTAAGTGCAGAGAAAAAGCAAACGGTCGGTCCTACTAAAAAAATCGGTCCTACTAAAAAAATTAGTGATATAATATCAAAAAAATTTTTTATAGAATTTGCAGTAAAATTTGCTTACCTTTTTAAAAGCACACTTATTGACGAGAATAAATATCAAGATAAGAAAATGGGACTTTCAGGTAGGTCTCGGCATCAAAATCCTAATGTTCCAAAAGTTGCGTTTGTGGCCGAAAACCCTCCATTAATCAAATGTTCCAAAATACTAGAAGTAGATACAAGCAATCCTCTGATTGATAATCCTAAAATACAAATCTTATTAAAAAAATATTCGGGATTATCTAAATACGATGAGGAGGGACAGCCAGATATTATTACTGAAAAAAGCTATAAACAAATTTCGGGAATACAATTTACAGATGACTTTAATAAATCTCCCCTATACAAATTTTTACTTTCAAAAATTGTTGAAAGACAACAAGAAAAAAGGAAAAAAGAACTAGAAAAAGGGAAAAGAAAACTTGTAGTTAAAGAAAACCTTACAGATGATGAGAAAAATAGAATTATGAAAATAACTTCAGAAATAAGTGTAATTGAAGAAAATATTAAAAACATTTTAAATCATGATGTTGATGTTGAATATTTGAAGAAGACCCTAATGGGTAAAGGGGAACTCGTATCCGCTGTTGAAGTGGAATTAAAAGAAAGTGAAGAATATAAAAAATCTGTAGAATATTGTTTTACTTTTGAAAAATATTATCTGTTATATAATGCAGCATCAATATTAATATTTTTACAATGTACCTTGCGTATATACGAAAAATTTTTAGATTTTTTAAAGGCTATATCATTTAAAAAGTCAAAGCCAATGTCAAAGCCAATGACAGAGCAAGATATAGCTAATGAAACGACACAACAAGAGAAAATGTTAAAGTCATTCTTATCAACAGGTCTACAAAAATTTATAGAAAATCTTAAAACAATTATAATGGGTCACGTTAATTATCTAAATTATCTTGAATTTAGATTATATAGATCATATAATATTGTAAAAGATGAAAAGGTTCGATATTATCTATTGTATCGCAAACCTCTTTTAAAAGCAACTAACATTCAAATACTTGCGAATAAGAAAGCAACAATAGATATGATGATTAGCGAATTTAGATCAAGCATTTATTTCGGCAATAATGATAAACCAGATCAAACAAATTTTGCTACTGCAATAGTAGACCTTAAAAATTTTAATACATCAAAATTGAAAAAAACAGTAGAAGAATTATCAAAAGATATGTTAGTTAAATCGCAAAAATTGTTAAACATATTAAACAATATGAAAGTTTCTCTTAAATTAATTAGTGACACCGGGGAACAGCAAAGAGCAATTATTAAAAAACAATGTAGAATTTTAAATATTCCATTTCAAGAGCTTGTAGATTTTCATGATATGGTACCGAAACACAAAGAAATAAAGGCAAAAACAGAGATGCATTTAAGTTACATAAAAGATGCATCTATAAATGATAAGTCTTTGGATCCAGAAGATCCAGAAGATCCAGAAGATCCAGACAGTTTACTCACATCCGAAGCGGGAAGCCCATTATATTTTGATTTACAATTATTAAATAGTGTTATTAATTATAATGATAAAGATATTATAAACAAATTAATATCTTTATTAGATGAATATATACGTATTGAAAATGAAATTAGGGCCCCTGTAGCCAATTTATCGAGTGAAATAACAAAAGTAATTACCCTTCTAGAATGCACTAGGTCAATATTAAGAACTACGAAAGATATAGAAGAAAAAATAGGAGAAAATGTAGAATGCGAAGGTGAAGGTGAAGGTAAAAGTGAAGATGAAGGTAAAGGTGAAGATGAAGGAGACTGTCCTGAAGGTGAAGATCCTAAAAAAGGCGGTACGCTGCCCGCATCAGGAAAATTGGTGAGATTCGTAAAAAAATTAATCAATATTAATAAGTTAATTAATATTAAAAAAAAAAAAATTATCAAGAATGCTGTTGAATTAGCATCTAACGAAACACAAATTGCAATAAATATAATACCAGAACAAGCATCAAGTTTTGACCGACTAAAACAAGAACAATCTAATAATATTAAATTGTTAACCACGCATATATTAGAACAATATAAGTCATATGAGTTTGAATGTCCTGTCCCACCTTCACAAACACGACCTGAAACACGATCTGCAACACGACCTGAAACACGACCTGAAACACGATCTGCAACACGACCTGAAACACGACCTGAAACACGATCTGCAACACGACCTGAAACACGAACTGCAACACGAACTGCAACACGACCTGAAACACGAACTGCAACACGACCTGCAACAGGACCTGCAACAGGACCTGCAACAGGACCTGTAACAGGACCTGCAACACGACCTGAAACACGAACTGCAACAGGTAAAAGGCAGGCGGTAGAGCTTGCGACCATTTTAGAAGTATCGACCAATTACAAAGGACGTCCAAAATATTCAAGACAATCTTCACCACCAGGACACGCAGTCACAAGATCAGCTTCACAGCAAGCAAACACAAGATTAGCTTCGCAACAAGCAGACACAAGAACAGCTTCACAGCAAGCTTCACCACCAGTAGCCACAAGACAAGCTTCGCCACCAAGAGCAGCACAACATCGAACAACACTAAAAAGGCCACCACAAAGTAAACTTCCTCAACAAGGCGACACAAAAAAGCCAAAACCGGATGGACCACAAGGTGGCGGAGGAAAGAATGATAAATATAAATTAAGAATAGAGCAATATAAAAATAAAGAATTTTCAAAATATTTTGAAAATAAAATTAAAACATATATAAATGACAAAAATGTAAATATATACAAGGTTGGGGTAAAAAAAATGAAAATTATTCTAAAAGATTTATACAAAATTTATAAATAAATAGTAATGATGGGTTTGTTAATTTCACAAAAATTTTATTGTGGTCATTATTGTTGCAGAAGCAAATGGTTGCAATATATGGGAACTAAAAATATGGAAGATTTTTTGAAATTACTAAATAAAACATACCGCTTTGTAGTTATAATTTTATCTTTGTTTTTATGTATCATAATTTATTCTTTTGGAATGAGGAAGTTTTATCATTTATTTGGTCTTGCGAACTATTGCTGATTTAACAGGTATGGTAGGTTTTTTGGGTTTGATAGGTTTTTTAGGTATGGTAGGTTTTTTGGGTTTGATAGGTTTTTTAGGTATGGTAGGTTTTTTAGGTATGGTAGGTTTTTTAGGTATGGTAGGTTTTTTAGGTATGGTAGGTTTTTTGGGTATGGTAGGTTTTTTGGGTTTGATAGGTTTTTTGGGTTTGATAGGTTTTTTGGGTTTGATAGGGGTTTTGGGTTTAACAACCCTCCGTTTTATTCCACCACCATCCGTCTTTGATTTTATCACATAAGGAGTTAAAGGTCCGAGATCAGTTTCTTTTAATTTTGGATATATGTTTTCTAAATAATTATTAAAAACAACTACTAATTCATCATCTTCATTTTGAGTTGTATTTAATAATATTAATAATAATTCTTGCAAAGATATAATTAAATTTTTTCGTTTTTCTTCTTGTTCTTTTTCAACTCTTTGTGTGGTAAGTAAATTTAAATATTCTAAAATTTCATAAATGTATCTTTTAAAATTACTTAAAATACTATTATATTTATCGTGTCCTCGCAGATATTCATCGGAACTTTTTTCAGGACCTGAATATTTTGGTAATAATTTATACCGCAAAAGGTTTTCCTGAAGAAAGTATTTTATATCTTTATTAATATCTTTTTCTAAATCTTCCATATTTCTATATATTTCATCCACTAAACTCGTTTTACTCGTTTTACTCATTTTACTCATTTTACTCATTTTACTCATTTTTAAATTATTCTATTATATATATTTATATTATTTACAAACCGTATATTATTTTATAAATTATTCTCTTTTATAAAATCACTTATATAAATACCATTACTAATATGAACATTACCATCGCTTAAATCTTTTCTTAAAAACCCATTTTCGTCAGTATAATTATTATAAATATCAAAGAATATATATTCTTTTTCAATACATTTTTCTTTTAATTTTTTGTTAAAATATAAAACATATTGTTTTCTCTCTTCATCAGTTCCCAAATATGGATATTCAGGGTTTTCCCACGTATTGTCTTTTTGAATAGGTGGAACAACATTGTAAACGCATACATTTTTTAGTTTAATTTGTGAAATAGATACATTTAAATCAATTGCTTCGAAATAATTATTAACAATATCGTTAATAATATCTTGATATGGTGTTATTTCAGTTATGTGTTTATGAATATGACATCTACAATCAATTTCACCTAAACAAAAAATAATAGTATCTCCATCTTCAATATTAAACTTACGTATATCACATCTATTTAATTTTTCTTTCCCAAAACTATAACATAAAACTGGTCCTAACGGATGATTTATTGTTCCACTCCAACCATTATGCGAATGACTATCTCCAATTGTATAAATTGACATATATATGTAGAATTATAATAATTCTTATATAAATAAAAACCAAACATTATTATACACTGCATCTCTTATTGATTTAGAATGTGCCAAAATATTGAGAAAATAATTCTATATGCTTTTCACATTTGCGAGCACTCGAATTAAATATATTATCATAATCATCATTATTTATTTTTTCTTGAACATTTTCTACATATGCCCTTTCATATGGAGTTAGATTATTCATTGCTTCTTCATATTCTTTTTTTTGCAATTCTTCTTGCTCTATGAATAACTCTTCAATTATTAGATAAAAGTTGAAGTCTTCTTCTGTAAAATTATACAATTCTTTGTCTGTCAAGGTTTTTATTAGATTTCTAAAACTCATTATATCTTGCTTATTTACACTACACAACATCTATCAATATTTATTATTATATATGAATATTTTATAAATAAAATATCTTCCATATATATAATA
>Ga0114977_10003164_pt1 | contig 10580 bp, 7 predicted proteins | sample S_130805_MF_Meta_FD_87026 | JGI IMG/M metagenome (GOLD analysis project Ga0114977, IMG submission 87026) | Freshwater microbial communities from Lake Simoncouche, Canada to study carbon cycling - S_130805_MF_MetaG | ecosystem: Environmental > Aquatic > Freshwater > Lake | place: Lake...
ATACGAGAATAGTCATCGCCGCATGCATATATTGATTATTATAAGCACAGTATGGCCGTCGAATAATTCGAAAAATGAACCCTAGAGCCGAGGTTCGATCCTGCGGGATAGGTGACACCCACTTAATCCGGGGAGATGGGCTACACAGAGGTCGATGCGCTAGGCCAACGTAACTTATATGGAAGAGATCAATCAATTTTTGATGTTCTCCGCCACACTCGGTTTGGGGGGCTTGCAGCGGCGCAGCCACCGGCCGCACCACTCGCCGCAGCGCACCGACGAAGCGGTCGAGCCACTCATCCCCGCGGAGCCCCCGGCCGCATCGCGCGCGGGGCCCGAAGAAAATGCAGGCGGTGTTGGCGCGCAAATACGCCATCGAGCAACCGCCGTCGTGCAGCACCATTACTGAGATCCTGCCGTGCCACGGTCCGAGTGTGCGGCGCCGGCGCTCGTGGATATCGTCGGCGCTCGTGAAACCCGACCACGTGTCTGTGAAGCCAGCGGAAGGGCGGAGCTCACGAGCTACGTGACACGTCATACGGACGACGTGATACCGACCTCTCGTGATATTTGGACGATAGTCGAAACACCACTCGCTGGCGCTCGCGGCTACCAGAAGTCAAAAATTCAAATGACGTTGGTATGACACGTCGTCTACGGCGCGACCGCGCGGGCCACCGAAAAATCGTCGGTGCGGCCGGTTTTTCACATGGAATGTTAGGTCGCGCGGAGGCCGACAGTGGCGTCGGCTCGATCTGCTGGGGCCGCAGGGCGCGGGGAGGGCAAACGGTTGGCGATGGCGGAGTCGGCGAAGGTCGCTCGGCCGGACAATCGTTGCCAATGGGTGATGGCGAGTGCGGGTGCGGACGTCTTGGGCGGATGAGCGATGCGCGGATTTTTCCGCGAACTCATTTCAATGAAAGGGACATTTCTCGGGGGCTGGAGTGACGGTCCCGGGGCTTGCATTTGAGGGCTGCGACCGTGCAGTCCAAGCGGGTGCCTGATAGACGTAAGCGGGCTTGAGTGCTTTGTCGTGAAAGGGCTCTTGATAGAGGACGGAGGTCGAGCTGGCGGCGGGTGGGACGAGCCAGGTCCAATTGCCGTAGGGCTCGCGACCAGACTTTTGCTCGTTGCGGCAGAACTCGAGAAATTCATGCCCGACATGGTGATGATCGGACATTTTTACTCCTGAGCGATCGAACGATTGGAGGACGGCTTCATTTAAAAGCAGGAGGGCCTTGTCGCGCCAGAGAGTGCGGTCGCTACGAATATCGAGGCCCATGCACTCGCCGATGCGGGGTAAAAGGTTGTAGCGGTTCACATCGCTTAAATTGCGCGCGGCGATTTCCGTATCGAGATACCAGCCGTTAAAGGGCAAGAGGCGGTACACCATGCCGCCGGCATCGAGGGCCATATCGCTCACGGCGGGGATCGCGTACCATTTTAGTTTTAATGTAGCGAGCCACGGATGCTGCAAGTGAGTGATGGGGATTTCCCAGCGGCAATCGCTGGGCAACTCGTACCAGCGAGGCCCGTGAGCGGCGGTCTCGATGACAACGGGGAGCAGATCAAAGTCGGTGCCGGGGGGGCGCCACCCCAAGGCGATGATTCTCTGAGTGAGGTCATTTTGAGCGGGATCGCCGACCTGCTTGCCGCTGCGCAAGCGGTAGCCGGCGTAGCGCATCAGCTGAGGATTCCAGATGCGGGGGCCGGGTTCGCGTGGAGATCCGGGATCGAAGACCGAGATCGCCGGTCGGAGCTCACCACCGTTGAACGCGAAGCGGAGATGGTCCCAGAGGGCCTCGGCGATTTCGGCGGGTTCTCGCAGCTGACGGCAGTCCCTCAGGTGGAGACCCTGCCAGTAAAGCCGGCCGACGCACCGTTCGGCGTTGCGCCAAGCGACGCGGGTGGCGAAGGCGAGTTCTTCGAAGGTTTTTACCCAGACGCCCGTTTGCGTGAGCTGCGCCTGGACCGCGCTCACGCGCGCACTGGGATCTTGGGCGGGCGTTGATTCATGGTAGAACTCGCGGATGAATTGCGCGGCCTGCTCGGTTGCCGGGAGTGTCGTGGGCGACTCGACGGGTGGGCCGAAGGCGCGCGCGGGTTGAAAGTCTTTCTGTCGCCAAGCGCCGGGTGCGAGTTGGGCGCCCTCGCCTCGCTGAGGATGGTCAAAGCTTTCGGCGCTCGCGGTGACTTCTGGAAATGTTCCGAGTGCGGCGAGGACCGTGGCGTTGAAGGCCGCTGGTCCGCACACGATGACTTCGCATGAGCCCAAGTCGCGAACGTACGCGGCGACGTCGCCCGCGCTCAGGCGCCTTTGCTGGGCGGTGTCGTGTTCGAAAAGGTGCAGCCGGCCGCGATTGGCGGCGGTGCGCAGCTCGGCGAGGTACGCGGCAGTCGTGGGATGGCGAAAGCTGTAGATGATCGTCAGACGCCGTTGGCGGAGCGCGCGAACGGCGGCGATCGCCGGGGTGACGCCGATCCCGGCGACGAAGTAAACGAGGGGGCGGGTATCGTCGTCTTGAGGGCAAATGGCGCCGGAGGGAGCAGAGACCCGCAGGAGCGTGCCTGGGGCGGCTTGGCGGAGCCAATTGGAAAAAAGGCCGCCCTCTTCGAGTTTAACGCCCAATTCGTAGCGGGTGGGGGAGAAGGCGGTGAGTGTATACGGCCGGCCCACCCAGCGTTCGTCCATCATGGCCTCGATGCGAATGTGTTGGCCGATTTTTGCGGGCGGCAAGACGGCGGGAGGGATGGGCTCGAGGCGGGCCAAGAGCACACCTTCAGTCAACGGCTCGGTGTGGAGGTGGCAGAGGCTATAATCACTTTGGTTGAGAAATGAGGGCAGCCGACCGCGACAGCCGCCACAGATGCCGCCCGCGCCCGTGAGGCGAATCAAGTCATCGACGGTGGTGGCACGTTCCGCGGCACGACGCAGAGTCGCGGAGGTCGTATTCGTGCAGCCGCACACAATCTCAGAGCCACCGGAGGCGCGGAGCGAGGCGTCTTCGATTAACACCTCACCGTTGGCGCGGAAGGCGTCGACTTGCCAGTCGGCGAGCGATCCCCCTCTGAGCAGGAGCGCCATGGCCTCGGGCAACTGGGGCCAATCTTGGGGCGCGGCCAGACCCAAGAGGCTGCCGGTGCCCGCGGCTAAAAGGAGCGAAGATCCGCCGTCGGGGGAGCTGATCGTCTCGGTCGGTTCCCGAGACTTCTCAATGCGAGCGGCTTCGGTGCGACGTTGCTGCGGGAAATGCCGAACGCGGAGTCGCAGCCCGTTCTCTTGGCGGTAATCCGTGACGACGCAGGCCTCTCCGTTGACCTGGCCCAAGAAGCGATAAGCGGATCCGAACTCGGGTATCGAGTGCACGTAAGCCAACCCCTCGAGGATGGTCCCGAGTGAGCTTTTTTTACCTCCGACCGCGCTTAATTCAGCTGCCTCGATCGCGAGGACTTCCGAGTTTGTGATGGCCGCTGCTTGGAGCGTGCGGCGCTTGCGCTCGAGCACCTCGCGATCGCCGAGCAGCAGACCTGGCCCGATCGTCTCATGCGGCACGGGGCACCCAGGATGAAACAAACCCATTTCCCCGGATAAAACAAAGTAAGCATGGGTGGCGGTATCTCCCGCCGAAAAGAGCACGGTCCCGGCCGTTAATTGTCGTGGGATGGGTGCGGCGATGGGCGCTTGTTCGGTGAGCCCGCCCAGCTCGCCGAAGAGCGCCAGCAGTTTTTCGCGCGACTGGCTCCTGCCCGAGATGGCCAAGTGCAGCCGCGCCGTCGCGTCGCCAGCGAGCAGGGCTTTGAACTCAGTGCCCGGTAAGACGGCGACTCTGGTCGCGACGAGGGCGATCGCGGTCCCATTACGAAACTGGCGATCGACCGCGAAGGCTTGCTCGCCGATCAGCTGGCCCGGTTCGTGGATCGTGGCGATCGGGAGCAATGCGCCGGTCGCGTCGCGCCCGTAGATTTTCAATCGACCCGAGCAGAGCACGAGGAGCTCATCCGCTAATGACCCCTCCACCAAAACCACGGCTCCTTCCTCAAAGGATCGCGTGACGGTTAACTCCAGGGCCTGATCGATCCGTGCCGGCGAAGTCTCGGCGAAAAGCAGGCAGAGGCGGCGGTGCGCAAGGGCTTTTTCCTCTAAAGTGATGGGCTGGCAAAGGGGGCGATGCGTCATCGGATTGGTCTTCATTAAGTCGTCGCGGGGAACGCAATTGAGATGTGGTTAAACTACGACAAAAATTCGCCGATTTTCCTTTCTTTGCAGCGTTCCCAGCCGAGTCGGGCAGCGGGCATCGTGATGGTGGACGAGCCGTCCGGCGCGGGGAGTCGCTGGCGGAGCCGATGGGGGCGGCGGAGCCGATGGCGTCAGGCTTGGGGTTTCGACGAGCGTACGGCGCCGCCGTTCGCTGACTCCGTTCGCTCTTCCCGGATGGCGATCCAATCAGTCAGGGTAAACTCCGCCCTCGGCAAAGATCGCGAGGATCACCCCCGGCGCACGACGCACGCGGTCGCGGAATATTTTCCCGCATCACTTGCAATAGGCGAGGTGTGCGCTTGCCTCTGCGCGTGGCTGTTTCAACGACGCTTCTTTGGTTCCGACAAGACCTGCGCTTGCAGGACAACCTGGCTTTGCAGGGCGCGCTCGCACGTGGCGGGGAGATTGTGCCGGTTTTCATTTTGGACGACGCGGCTGAGGGGCGTTGGCGGATGGGCGGGGCGTCGCGCTGGTGGTTGCATCACGCCCTGGTGGCCCTGGATGCATCGTTGCGGGGGCTCGGGTCGCGGCTGGTGATCGCGCGGGGCGATTCGGTCCAAGAGCTGCGGGATCTGGTGCGAAAAACCGGCGCAGGTGCCCTGTATTGGAATCGTCGCTACGAGCCGGCGTTGATCGCGCGGGATTCCGCGATCAAGGCAGAGTTCCTCGGCGCTGGACTCGACGTGAAGAGTTTCAATGGCGCGTTGCTGAACGAGCCGCACACGATTGCGAACAAGGCGGGCGGACCTTTCCAAGTGTTTACGCCCTATTGGCGACACTGCCTCGCGCTGCCCGTAGAAACACCGGTGAAATTCACTGCGAAGAGCGTGGCGCCGCCCCCGCAGCAGCTGCGGTCGCTGGACATCGCGGAGCTGGAGTTGTTGCCGAAGCGCACCTGGGACGCGGGATTCTCTGCGCTCTGGCAGCCGGGCGAAGCGGGCGCAGCCAAGCGACTGGAGCAGTTTGCGGCGCGCGCGATGGAGAACTATGCGGAGACGCGGAATCTCCCGGACCGCGACGGCACTTCGATGCTTTCTCCGTGGCTCCATGGTGGCGAAATTTCGCCGCGACAGGTGTGGGCGGCGGTTGCGGCGAAGGCGAAAGACACCGGCGTTTTTCCTCCGAGCAATGGCGCGCGAGTGTTTCTCAGCGAAGTCGGCTGGCGGGAGTTTGCGCACCACCTGCTGTATCATTTTCCCCATACGCCTGAGCGACCGCTGCGGCCGGATTTCGAGAAGTTCCCGTGGGCCGAGGACCCCGGCGGGGTCAAGCTGCGGGCGTGGCAGCGGGGGCAGACGGGCTACCCGATCGTCGATGCGGGGATGCGCCAACTCTGGCACACCGGCTGGATGCACAACCGAGTGCGGATGGTGGTCGCGTCGTTTTTGGTGAAGCACCTCCGTTTGCCCTGGTCGCACGGGGCCGCGTGGTTTTGGGATACGCTCGTCGACGCGGACCTCGCGAGCAACACGCTCGGCTGGCAATGGAGCGCGGGCTGTGGAGCGGATGCGGCGCCGTACTTTCGAATTTTTGCCCCGGTGCTGCAGGGCGAAAAATTTGATGTCCACGGTGACTACGTGCGGAGGTGGGTGCCGGAGTTGGCGCAGATGCCCGCCGGAAATATTCACGCCCCCTGGGAGGCACCGCTGCACGTGTTGGCGCAAGCGGGCGTGCGGCTCGGTCCGAAAGGTCAATATCCCCTGCCGATCGTCGATCACGCGACGGCGCGGGCGGAGGCGCTGGCGGCGTTCAAGCAACTGCGCGGCGCGGGAGTCGTCACGCGCGATTGAACATGAACGACGAGACCTTTTCGCTCTCCACGCGGATTGAGCGCCCGGCCGCCGAGGTGTTTGCCTGGCACGAACGACCGGGAGCACTGGCGCGATTGTGTCCGCCGTGGGAGCGGGTCGAGTTGGTGAAGGCCACCGGTGGCGTGCGCGATGGTGCGACGGTCACGGTGCGCAATAAGGTAGGTCCGTTTTGGACGGAGTGGCGCGTCGAGCACCGGGACTACGTGGCGGGACGGCACTTTCGCGACGTGCAGGTGGCCGGGCCCTTTGCGCGGTGGGAGCATTGGCATCGCATCGAGCCTGCTGGGCCGGGTGCGTGTAGGCTGACGGATGAAATTTCCTATCGCCTGCCGGGCGGTTCACTCGGTCGGGTAGTCGCGGGCAGTTTTGTGCGACGAAAACTCGCGGCGATGTTTGCCTGGCGACAGCAGCGCACGAAGGCGGATTTGGAATTGGCCTCGCGCTACGGAGCCGTGCAGCCACAGCGAATTTTGGTCGCCGGTGCGTCCGGGATGGTCGGGAAGGCGCTCGTGCCCTTGCTGGAAACGCAAGGGCATCAGGTGGTGCGGCTGGTGCGGCGGCGACCGGCCAGCGAAGGGGAGGTCTTCTGGAATCCGGCGGCGGGCGAGTTGGACGTGAGCACACTCGGTGCCGTGGATGCGGTGGTAAATCTGTCGGGCGAAAATGTCGGAGCCGGACGATGGACGAAAGGGCGACGCGACCGGATCGTGCGGAGTCGGATCGACACCACGCGGACCTTGGTCGAGGCGATGACGAAATTTCCGAAGAAGCCAGCGGTGTTCGTGAACGCTTCGGCGGTGGGATTCTATGGGGAGCGCGGCGAGGACGCATTGACCGAGCGGAGCGCGGTCGGGAGTGGGTTCTTGCCGGAAGTCTGCCGCGTGTGGGAGACGCACGCGGATGGAGCGGCGTGGGCGGGGATTCGGACGGCGTTGCTGCGTTTTGGCGTGGTGCTCAGTCCCACGGGTGGGGCGCTGGCGAAATTATTGCCCGTCTTTTGGGCCGGATTGGGTGGCCGCGTGGGCACCGGGCAACAGTGGATGAGCTGGGTGGGGCTCGACGATGCAGTGGGCGCGATTTACCACGCCCTCGTCGCTGAACGCTGTGTCGGTCCGGTCAATGTCGTCGCACCCGAGGCGGTGACGAACGCCGTTTTTTCCGCGACGCTGGGGCGGGTGCTCGGCCGCCCCGCGATGCTGCCAGTGCCCGCGGGTGCACTCCGGCTTATTTTCGGAGAGATGGCGGATGCGACGCTGCTGGCGAGCACCCGCGTAGTGCCGGCGCGATTACAGGAAAGCGGCTACGTATTTCGCCAGGCGACGCTGGAAGGCGCGTTGCGCTCCTGTTTGGGGAAATGAGTCCGGAAGCTGACGCGCATCCCGGGGCGCGGGGTGTGATGTGGCGGTGGGGCGATGTGAGCAAAGTTTAGCGAGGGGAGCGGTGGAGTTCGCCGGTGAGCGTGCCCGCCGCGTAGTCGGGGAGATTTCGCCTGAAGCTAGGCCTGCGACTTGTTTGCAGTCGGCTTTGCGGCGCAGACGATTCGGCTGTTCACCGCTACTGCGCTCCGCGTTCGGCGCCATCTACGCCGAGCTTCGGCGTCTACTCATCGCTGCTCATCGACCGCTTCATCCGCTCCACCAGCCGCAGCGAATGATTCCCGCCCACCCCGCGTCTCACTCTGCGGTTTTAACGGCGTCTTCGTATCGTCGCGATCCCTTCGGCGCTCCACGCTTGCGCAAAGACACAATTCGTCGCTGGCTTCGCAGCGTTCTACGTGATCGCCCCCCGTCCCGATGAAGGAAGCCACTGCGCGCATTAAGATAAACAGGCTCCTGGAAACTGCGGGCTGGAGTTTCTTCGCGGACAAGAATGGTCCCATCAACCGCGAACTGATCACCCGCTTCAGCGCCAAAATCTAAGCCACCCTCGCCCGCATTTGGGGGGAAGAGAAGGGAGAAGGATGAAGTGAAAACACAGACACCGACGGAGCGGCAGGGACAGTTCCTTGCCTACATCTTTCAATACAGCCTTGTGAATGGCTGCGCCCCGGCGGAGGCGGACATGCAACGGTATTTCCAAATTACGCCGCCGAGCGTGCATTCGATGGTGCTCACTCTCGAACGGCGCGGCTTCATCCAGCGCGTCCCCGGTCAGGCCCGCAGCATCACCCTGATGGTTCCACCGGAATCCCTGCCGCCCTTGAAACGTATCTCGCGCTGAAGCTTCATCATTTTACCGCCATGGCCTTCACCGCCCTCGAAATCGCCGAGCACACGCTCACCCTTGAGCAGCACTTTTGGGCGCACCGCCGCCCGCCCCTGCAATTACGCGACCAGGTCCGCGAGGGCCAGCGCTTCTCCGACCAAGCCATCGAGCTTTTCATCGTGCGCCCTGCTTTCAATCGTCCCGGCAAACACGTCGAGGAATCCATCGCCAAGGTGGCGTATGTCCGCAGCAAGGATGTCTGGCACCTCTTCTGGAAACGCGCCGATGGCAAATGGCACCGCTACCCGCCCCAACCAGAAGCCAAATCTCTCGCTGCGGCCCTCCGCATCATCCACGAAGACGCCAACGCCTGTTTCTTCGGCTGAGTTCGCCGCTTCCCCGAAGAGAGCAACGACCCCGACGACCGCGAGTATTCCGACGACGCCGACCAAATCCGCGAAGTCCTCATCCACGCCCACTACCTCTCGCAAAAAGACATCGAAATATGCGCCGCCTTCGACTGGCGAACTCAGGAGAAATTGGAGAAGCACACAAACGCCCCAGGCATCGATTCCCTTCACCAAACTCTCCGCGCCACTTATGCCGAAACGGGCACGCCGTCGCCCTCGTCGTCATCGTAGGCGCCCCAATCTCGCTTTTTTCCCTCCGGTGCCCCTCAACATTAAGCGGTGGCAGGTCAGTGAAGCCGGCCTGAAGTCCGTGTCCAAGGCAGTCCTCGATAAGAAGTCGCGCCGATGATCGGCGCCCGAGGTGATGTTTCGAAATAGCGCTTTGCTGCCATGATTTGCGCCCCATCGGCTGGTCAGTTCACCGTCATTTGAGAACACCGAAGAACGCAGAACGTTTCACTGATCTGCCTCCTGCCTCATGCTCAACGCGTGTAATCGGGGAAGATGGCCGGCGAGGGGAAGCGGTCTTCCAGTCTGCCGCCGTCGCCCAGATATTCCTCGCGAGGAAGGTCGACCGCCGGCCAGGCGGCGGGGCGGATTCGGACGATTTTGCCGGGCCGAATACCCTCGATGATGAGATCGGTCTCCATGCGCACCTGGATGCCACTGCTGCCCGTGGGTGCCGCTCCGGGGAGTGTGATGACCTCGACGATGGGACCTTTGGAGGCCATGTGTGCAGGGCCGTAGTGGCCACCGGCGTGCTTCAAGGTATTCTCGGTCGCATTGATCAGCGCCGGGTTTCCTTTCTGGAAGTCGGCGTAGAGTGCCGGATCCATGCCGCCGAATAACGTCACGGTCGCGGTGGCGCGACCGAACGTGCCATACTCGACGGCGTCCACCCAAGCGGGCATCCAGCGGCTGCGAATGAAGGCCTTGTGGGTCTCCGTCTGATTTTGGGCGGAGCGTTGGATCGAGGTGTCATCGAGCCAGATATCTGAAATATGAAGTCGGAGGAAGATGCCGTCCGGGCAGGGCTTCCAGGTGAGCCCGAGCAGGACGGCTTGGTCGCCGAGAGATTTTTTGCCGACAGCGGGCCAGCTGCCCTCGGCGCTCAGTTCGGCGAGGGTCAGGCGCTCGCGTCCGCGCCAGATGCGGGCGGAGTGATCGAAGGTGATCTTCTCTTCGGTGGCCATGCCTGCGCTGCCTTGCTTGGGTCCGAGGGTGGCGATGGCCATGCCCGGATCTTTTTGCAGATCTACTTCCTTGAGTTTCCAGGTCTGTCCGGTGCGCAGGCAGTAGCTGGGTTCGTCTTCGAGCAGCAGCACGTGATTCTCGGCCGGGAAGACGCCGATGCCACGATAGTGGTTCGCGTCGCGGTCTTTATTGTCGACGGGTAGCACGGGCACGGAGGAGAGCTTCGGGTCGGGTGGGAGGTAGGCCGTGACCCGCATGATGGTGCCGAGCGGGATATCGCGGAGATCGGCGGGCGCGCCGTGGTAGCGCACCATGCCGTAGGGTAGCATCGCGAAGGGGTGAGGATCGTTGCGGCGGAATACGCCGACGCCCAGCACGCGGAGACTGCCCCGTCGGTTGACGTGGTCGACGAACACGAGCTCGCCCCGGTAGGTGTGGGCCTTCTCAAAGGAGGGGAATTGCCCTGCTGCGGGGCGGTAGGGGACGTCGGCGGCGGGTAGCGAGGCGGCCACGGCGAAGCCAAGGCAGGCGAGTAAGCGCTTCATAATGTCACGACCTTGTTGCTGTCGCCGAAGCGGTCGATCTCCACGCCCATGCGCTGGGCCATGAGGAGGAGGAGGTTGCTCATGCGGGCGTCTGTATTGACGGGTCGGCTACAGACTTGGTAATGGGCGGTGGTGAGCGCACCGTCGTGGCCGAAGG
>Ga0114977_10003165_pt1 | contig 10578 bp, 9 predicted proteins | sample S_130805_MF_Meta_FD_87026 | JGI IMG/M metagenome (GOLD analysis project Ga0114977, IMG submission 87026) | Freshwater microbial communities from Lake Simoncouche, Canada to study carbon cycling - S_130805_MF_MetaG | ecosystem: Environmental > Aquatic > Freshwater > Lake | place: Lake...
CGTCGATGACGCGATTATCGACAGACAGGGTCATCGACATGACGGTGGCGACGGTGATTGTGCCATCCTTGGCAACAACCGGTGTCTTCAGTCCCGCCCCCACGGCCAGGATCGAGCCATGCGGCGGGTTGATCACGGCATCGAAGTTTTCGATCCCGAACATGCCAAGGTTTGAAATGGCGAAGCTGCCGCCCTGGTATTCATGGGGTGCCAGCTTGCGGGTCCGCGCGCGCGCCGCAAGATCCTTCATTTCGGCAGAGAGGGTTGAAATCGACTTCTGATGGGCGTCGCGCAGAACGGGCGTGAACAGGCCGCCCTCAATTGCAACAGCCACGGCGACATCGGACGGCTTCAACCGGAAGATACGGTCGCCTGCCCAGACCGCGTTCGCGTCTGGCACTTGCTGCAGGGCCAGGGCACAGGCCTTGATGATGAAGTCATTGACCGACAGCTTGATGCTGCGGCTTTCCAGTTGCATGTTAAGCGTTTCGCGGAAGGCCAGCAGGGCATCCAGCTGCACCGAGCGCCGCAGATAGAAATGCGGGATTGTCTGCTTTGCCTCGGTCAGCCGGGCGGCGATGGTCTTGCGCATGCCATCCAATTCCACAACCTCATAGTTGCGGTCGGCGAACATCCTGGCAACGGTTTCGGCAGTGGCACTTGTGGCCATCGAGGGCGAAGACGGGGTCTGTTGCGCCACGGGCGCTGCGGCGGCAACCGGGGCTGCGGCAATAGAAGCTGGCCTTGCAAGGCCTGCAACATCCGCCTTGACGATCCGGCCATGCGGGCCGCTTCCCGCTACCGTCGTCAGATCGAGCCCCTTTTCCGCAGCGATACGGCGGGCCAGGGGAGAGGCAAAAACGCGCACGCCTGTCGGGGTGGGGGCAGTTGGCGACGCGGCGGCGACAGGGGCGGGCACCGGCGCGGCAGCAGTTGCAGCGACCGGTTTTGTTGGAGCGGGGGCAGTGCCGGCGGTTTCGCCATCTTCGACCAGGATTGCAATCGGGGTGTTCACCTTCACGCCCGCCGTCCCTTCGGCGACCAAAAGCGTGCCGATGATCCCTTCGTCGACGGCCTCGAATTCCATGGTGGCTTTGTCGGTTTCGATCTCGGCCAGTATCTGGCCGGACCTCACCACGTCGCCCTCTTTCACCAGCCACTTGGCCAGCGTGCCTTCTTCCATCGTTGGCGAAAGCGCGGGCATGAGGATTTTTGTTGCCATGTCAGCGCTCCTTACCGGTAGCAGACGGATTTGACGGCTTCGACCACTTCGGCAGTCGTCACCAAAGCCAGCTTTTCAAGATTGGCGGCATAGGGCATGGGCACATCCTTGCCGGTGCAGTTCAGAACGGGGGCGTCGAGATAGTCGAACGCCCGTGTCATGATCGTCGCCGACAGATGGTTGCCGATTGCCCCGACGGGCCAGCCTTCTTCGACCGTCACACAGCGGTTGGTCTTCTGAACGGAGGCGAGTAGGGTGTCATAGTCGATGGGCCGGAGCGTGCGCAGATCGATCACCTCGGCGCTGATACCGTCTTTTGCCAGATGATCGGCGGCCTCCAGCGCATAGGTCATGCCGATGCCGAAGGAGACGATGGTCGCATCGGTTCCGTCGCGCCAGACCTTGGCCTTGCCGAAGGGGATGGTGAAATCATCCAGTACTGGCACCTCGAAGGAGCGCCCGTAGAGGATTTCATTCTCAAGGAAGATCACAGGGTTCGGATCGCGGATGGCGGCCTTCAGCAGGCCTTTCGCATCGGCGGCGGAATAGGGCATCGCCACCTTCAGTCCGGGGATCTGCGCGTACCAGGCCGCATAATCCTGGCTGTGCTGAGCGCCGACGCGGGCGGCAGCGCCATTCGGGCCACGAAAGACGATGGGGCATCCCATCTGCCCCCCGGACATATACAGGGTCTTGGCGGCAGAGTTGATGATGTGGTCGATGGCCTGCATCGAGAAGTTGAAGGTCATGAATTCCAGCACCGGGTTCAGGCCGCCGAATGCTGCACCGACGGCGAGTCCTGCAAAGCCGTGTTCGGTGATTGGCGTGTCAATCACGCGCTTTGGCCCGAATTCATCCAGCAGGCCCTGGCTGATCTTGTAGGCCCCCTGATATTCGCCCACTTCCTCGCCCATCAGAAAAACGCGGTCGTTTGCCCGCATTTCCTCGGCCATGGCTTCGCGCAGCGCCTCGCGCACCGTCATCGTCTTCATCGGCGTGCCCGCGGGCCAATCGGGAGAGGTGGCCTGTGGGGCCTTGACGGTGGCGGGGGGCGTCGCCTTGGATTCGGATACAGGCGTTGAGACCGCGGCAGTTTTTTCCGCGACAGCGGCAGCCGGGGCAGGGGGTACCGATGCGGCCCCGCCTTCATCGGCCATCTCTGCGATGGGTGTGTTCACCTTCACGCCGGCGGTGCCTTCGGCGACCAGCAGTCTGCCGATCACGCCTTCATCAACGGCCTCGAATTCCATCGTTGCCTTGTCCGTCTCGATCTCGGCCAGGATCTGGCCGGATTTCACGGTATCGCCTTCCTTCACCAGCCATTTGGCGAGTGTGCCCTCTTCCATCGTGGGAGAGAGCGCGGGCATAAGTACTTGCGTGGCCATGTCGGTCCCCCCCTCAGGCGTAGATGTCTGTCCAAAGCTCGGACAGGTCCGGCTCCGGGCTTTCCTTGGCGAATTCCGCAGACTCGTTGACCGAAGCCTTGATGTCGCGGTCGATCGCCTTGAGGTCTTCATCCGTGGCATGGCCCCCCTGCAGCAGCAGGTCGCGCACATGCTCAATGGCGTCTCTCTCGTCGCGCATCTTCTGCACTTCTTCCCGCGTCCGGTATTTGGCCGGGTCGGACATGGAGTGTCCGCGATAGCGGTAGGTCATCATTTCACGGATATAGGGACCCTGACCCGCGCGGCAGATCGCGACGGCCTTTTCGCCGGCAGCCTTCACGGCCAGCACATCCATGCCATCAACCGCCTCGCCCTTGATCCCGTAAGCGGCACCCCGTTCCCACAATGTCTTGGAGTGGGTGGCGCGCTTCATGCTGGTGCCCATGGCGTATTGGTTGTTTTCGATCACGAAAACCACCGGAAGATTCCAGAGTTCAGCCATGTTGTAGGTTTCATACACCTGACCCTGGTTTGCTGCACCTTCCCCGAAATAGGTGAAGGTGACATTGTCATTGCCAAGGTACTTGTCGGCAAAGGCCAGCCCCGCGCCCAAGGGAACCTGCGCCGCGACGATGCCGTGGCCGCCGTAGAAATGCTTCTCTTTCGAGAACATGTGCATCGATCCGCCCTTGCCGCGCGAATAGCCGCCCGAGCGCCCGGTCAGCTCCGCCATCACGCCCTTCGGGTCCATGCCGCAGGCCAGCATATGGCCGTGGTCGCGGTACGACGTAATGCGTTTATCCCCTTCTTTCGCGGCAGCCTCGAGGCCAACAACAACAGCCTCCTGCCCGATGTAGAGGTGACAGAAGCCACCGATCAGGCCCATGCCATACAACTGGCCCGCCTTTTCTTCGAATCGGCGGATAAGCAGCATTTCCCGGTAGAAATGCAGCAGGTCTTCTTTGGAAACGTTGGATGTTTCCGCGGGCTTCTTTGCAGCCATGGTCAGATCCTTGCAGCCGAAAGGGATAGTTCAACGTTAAACCATTTATACAGCAGCGGAAAACGTTGGGCCAGAGCAAAAAAAAGAGTGGCGGCAACTGCAGCGAGGTTCATTGCCCTATCGCGACCTGCCGGGGATCCGGTTCGTTTGATGGCGATTGGCGCTGGTCCGAAGTCTAGCGGATGACGATCTCATCAGCGCGGATCAGACCCAAAACCTCGCGCGCCTGCTGATCAAGAAGGTCAATATCAAGGAAATCGTCAGACAGACGATGCGTCTTGTTGGTCAGTATCGCCAACTCCAGCGCCAGCTTGTCGCGCTCTGCTGCAAGCATCTCGGCTTCGGCATCAATCTGCACGCGCCGGAACACGCCATAGTCACCCTGCACGGCGGCAAAAGTAAAGTACGACCCCAGCGTGAAGTTGATCATGAAATAGATCGCTGCGCCCAAGGCGGGCCGTTGCGTGCTCATCGTCTTGCCCCAAACCTGCCGCCCCTCGTTCGCCGGATGCGGTCTTCCCGAATCATGTCACAAAGTCAGAGCCTTGTGAATCCTCAATCGGCATGGCGTACCCGAAACATGGCTTCGGATACGCCATATCCCGGTCAGGCGCGGCCCTTGTAGATTTCGACCAGCTTTGTGAGCATTGCCAAAGCTTCGGGGCGGCTGCGCTGGAAGCTGTTGCGCCCGATGATCGAACCGTTGCCGCCACCGTCGCGGATCGCGCGGGCGTCATCATAGACGCCGTCTTCACCCTTGATCGCCCCGCCCGAGAACACCACGATCCGCCGTCCGGCAAAACTGGCCTCCATGCAGTGGCGCACCCGTGCGGCCTGGGTCGCCACATCGATCTTCTGCGCCTCGTAGACTTTCTTTGCCTCGGGCAGCATCAGATGATCGGTGCTGAGCTTGATCTTGATGATATGCGCGCCCAGCAGGGCGGCAATCTGCGCGCCATAGGCACAGACATCGATCGCGGTCTCCCCATCTTTGGTAACCGCTTCGCCGCGCGGATAGGACCAGATCACGGTGGCAATGCCGCGCGCCGCTGCGTCGGCGCGCATGGCAGAGATTTCCTCGTACATCTCCAGCGCCGCGTCGCTGCCCGGATAGATGGTAAAGCCAATGGCCGAACACCCCAGCCGCTGCGCATCGTCCACCGATCCGGTGATCGCCTGGTTCTTGCCGGCGGTTTCCGACATCAGCGAATTGGCGCTGTTCACTTTCAGGATCGTCGGGATTTGCCCGGCAAAGGTATCTGCCCCGGCCTCCAGCATGCCCAGGGGGGCCGCATAGGCGTTCAGGCCTGCGTCAATGGCCAGCTGAAAGTGATAGTGCGGATCATAGCTGGCCGGGTTGGGCGCATAGGTGCGCGCCGGGCCGTGTTCAAAGCCCTGATCCACCGGCAGAATGATCATCTTGCCGGTGCCGCCCAGACGCCCCTCCATAAGCATCCGGCACAGGTTGGCTTTTACGCCGGGCGTTTCGCCCTCGTAATGGGACAGGATCTTCTGAACTGCCTTGGTCGCGCGCATGATAAGCGGTCCTTTCGCGTTAAATCGATCTTCTCACGGCTCTAGAAGCCCCTTGCTTCAGGCGCAATGCCGTTGGCGATAACAGGCGGCACCAATGCCACGTTTCACCCCTTTTTACTGCAGAAGTGCGGCCACGCCCGGCAGGTCCTTGCCTTCCATCCATTCCAGAAAGGCCCCCCCGGCGGTCGAGACGAAGGTGAAATCCTCGGCCAGGCCGGCCTGATGCAGGGCTGCCACCGTATCGCCGCCCCCGGCCACGGACACCAGCTTTCCTGCCCGCGTCAAGGCGGCAACGGCCCGCGCCGCCGCGACAGTGCCGGCATCGAAGGGCGCAATCTCGAAGGCGCCCAGCGGGCCGTTCCAGATCAGCGTTCGCGCAGTGGCGAAAAGCGCGCTCAGCGCCGCCACCGTCTTCGGCCCGGCATCCAGAATCATCGCGTCGGACGGGCAGGCGGTCACCTCCAGGGTCTCGCTGGCCGCACCGGCCTTGAATTCGCGCGCCACAACTATGTCCAGCGGCAGGTGTAGGGTGCACCCTGCCACCCTCGCCTTTGCGATAATCTCCAGCGCCGTGGGGGCCATGTTGCGTTCGGCAAGCGATTTGCCAACCTCGATCCCTTGCGCGACCAAAAACGTGTTGGCCATGCCGCCCCCGATCACCAGATGGTCCACTTTCGTCACGAGGTTGCCCAGAAGATCAAGCTTGGTCGAAACCTTTGCTCCCCCCACCACGGCAACAACCGGGCGGTCTGGCGAGCCCAAGGCGGCGTGAAGCGCCTGCAGTTCTTCCCCCATCAGCCGGCCTGCAGCATGGGGCAGAAGACGGGCCAGGCCTTCGGTCGAGGCATGGGCGCGATGCGCGGCCGAGAAGGCGTCGTTCACATAGATATCGCCCAGGTTGGCCATCGCGGCGGCAAGGGCCGGGTCGTTCTTTTCTTCGCCGGGGTGAAATCGGGTGTTTTCCAGCAGCAGAACCTCGCCGGGCTGCAGCGCAGAGACTGCCGCCTTTGCTGTCGGACCAATGCAGTCGCTGGCGAACAGAACCTTGTGGTCGGGCAGGGCGGCCTGCAGCGCGGGCAGGATGTGGCGCAGGCTCATGTCTTCGACGATCTGTCCTTTGGGGCGGCCGAAATGCGCCAGCAGTACCGGTTTGCCGCGCTTTGCCAGAATATCTGTCACGGTCGGCACGATCTTTTCGATCCGCGTCGCGTCGGTCACGCGCCCGTTTTCCATCGGCACGTTCACATCGACCCGTACCAGCACAACTTTGCCGGCCAGTTCCACATCGTCGAGTGTCTTCCAGGCCATCCGCCGCTCCTTACTGCGTTTCACCTGTTCCACCCCATCGGTGGCCCCGCGTCAACCGATCACGGCGCTTTGCCCTTCCCCTTCGCCGGTCCCGCCATTAAGTTGCGCGCAATTGCAAAAAGGGGGAGCGCCTTATGGCCGAAATCAAGGATCCGGAGAACACGATCTTCATCGAGTTGAAGGACGGTCGCGTGGTGATCGAACTTCTGGCGGACGTGGCCCCGAAACATGCCGAGCGGATGAAGACGCTGGCACGCGCCGGTGCCTATGACAACGTCGTCTTTCACCGGGTGATCGATGGGTTCATGGCCCAGACAGGCGACGTCGCCAACGGCAATGCGGAAAAGGATTTCAACCTGCGCCGTGCCGGAACCGGCGGGTCAGATCTTCCGGATCTTCCGGCGGAATTCTCGAAACTGCCGCATGACCGGGGCACCATCGGGGCCGCGCGGTCTTCGAATCCGAATTCGGCCAACAGCCAGTTCTTCATCAACTTCAGTGACAACAACTTCCTCAACGGCAACTACACTGTCTATGGCCGTGTGATCGAAGGCATGGCCCATGTCGACAAGATCGCGCGCGGCGAACCGCCAGCGTCGCCCGACCGTATCCTCAGCATGAAAGTGGCCGCCGATGTCTGACTCCCGCCTTCTGACTGCCAGCCTGTTCGGGCTGGGCCTTGCCGTTCTGGGCGGATGGGCGATTTACGGCGCATCTTCGCCCGCCATTGCGGCGGAAGACGGTCCGGGGCCGAACCTGGTGATCGAAGTTGCCGGATCAACGACCGGCACCATCGTGATCGATCTTCTGTCGGATGTGGCCCCCAAGCATGTCGAACAGATCACGGCCCTTGCGGCGGAAGGTGCCTATGACGGCGTCGTCTTTCACCGGGTCATCGATGGCTTCATGGCCCAGACCGGCGATGTCGCCAACGGCAAGCAGGGCGCTGATCTGTCCATGGCCGGCATGGGCGGATCAAGCCGCCCCGATCTGGCCGCCGAATTCTCGTCGCTTCCCTTTGATCGTGGCACGGTCGGCATGGCCCGCTCAGCCTCGCCCGATTCGGCCAACAGCCAGTTCTTCATCATGTTCGCCCCGGCCCCGCATCTGGACGGCCAATACACTGTTGTCGGGCAGGTCATTCAGGGCATGGACGTGGTCGATGCAATCAAGAAGGGCGAAGAGGCCGACAACGGGTCTGTCGCCGAGCCCGATTACATGTCGAAAGTCACCGTACAGCAGTGACCTTTCGCGCGGCGGCCCGTCTGCACGGGCCGCCGCTGTCACCAACCGGGGTCAGCCCAGCGTGACCAGGGCATGGCGCTTGCGTCCCGCCGTCAGCTTCACCGGCTCTGCCAGCTCTCCCGCTCCGATCATCTGACCCGCATCCAGCACAATCTCGTCGTTCAGCCGCGCCCCGCCTTCGGCGATCAGGCGCTTTGCCTCCTTACCGGATTTCGCAAGGCCGGCCCGCACGAACAATTGCCCCACCGAAATCCCCTCGGCCACATCGGCAGGCGTCAGCGCCAGCGTCGGCAGATCGTCGCCCACTCCGCCGTGCTGAAACACCTCGCGCGCCGTGGCCTCGGCCGCTGCCGCAGCCTCATCCCCGTGCAGAAGGCCGGTCACCGCATTGGCCAGCACGATCTTCGCCCCATTGATCTCGGCCCCGCCCAAGGCGCCCAGCCGGTCGCATTCGTCGACCGGAAGTTCGGTGAACATCTTCATGAACTTGCCGACATCTGCATCGGCCACGTTTCGCCACCATTGCCAGAACTCGTAGGGTGCCATCTTGTCGGCGTTCAGCCAGACCGCACCGTCAACGGATTTGCCCATCTTCTTGCCATCCGACCGGGTGACCAGTGGCGTCGTAAGCCCGAAAGCCTCGGTTGCCATGACACGCCGGATCAAGTCCGTTCCCGAAACGATGTTCCCCCATTGGTCCGATCCGCCCATTTGCAGGATGGTGTCGTATCGACGGTGAAGTTCCAGAAAATCGTAAGCCTGCAGCAGCATGTAGTTGAATTCGATGAAACTCAGCGATTGCTCCCGGTCCAGCCGCGACTTCACGCTTTCAAACGACAGCAGCCGGTTGATGGTGAAATGCGGACCGATATCGCGCAAAAAGTCTATGTATCCCAGCTTGTCGAGCCATTCGGCATTATTGACGAGGGGGGAGTCCGTCGGTCCGTCGCCATAGGCGATGTAGCGCGAGAAAACCGTCCGGATGCTGTCTGCATTCGCGTTGATCTGATCAACGGAAAGCATCTTTCGCATTTCATCCTTGCCTGACGGGTCACCAACTTTGGTGGTTCCGCCGCCCATAAGCGTGATCGGTCGATGTCCGGTCTTTTGCATCCAGCGCAGCAGCATGATCTGGACAAGGTTGCCGATATGCAGGGACGAGGCGGTCAGGTCGAACCCGATGTAACCGGTGACCACGCCTTTTGCCAAACGCTCGTCCAGCCCCTGAAGGTCAGTGCAGTCAGCAAGAAAGCCTCTTGTCATCAGCTCGCGCATAAAATCGGATTTCGGATGGTAGGTCATCGGGGTCTCATGCTTTACTGGGCAGGGCGGATATACCGGGGCAGCCGGCCAAGGGGAAGGGCATGTTGAACACGGGAACGGTCTGGGCGCTTGGCGCCATGTCGGGCACGTCGCTCGATGGTGTCGATGCTGCGATGATCCTGACGGATGGCGAGCGCATCGTTGAATTCGGCGACACCGCCTATCGCCCCTATGCCGACGCAGAGCGGGCAATCCTGCAGGCCGCCCTTGGCTGCTGGCCCGGTGATCCGCAGGTCAAGGCTGCGGCAGAGGTTGTGGAAACCGCCCATGCCGAAGTGCTGTCGCAGTTTTCCGGGGCGGCCGTCGTCGGCTTCCACGGCCAGACACTGGCCCATGATCCGCGCGGGCGCGGCACGCATCAGGCCGGGTCGGGGGCGACCCTGGCCAGGGTGCTGGGCTGCCCCGTGGTCTGGGATTTCCGCAGCACGGATGTTCGGCTGGGCGGGCAGGGCGCGCCTTTGGCCCCGTTCTACCACTTCGCCTGCGCGCGCTGGATGGGGGCAGAGATGCCGCTGGCCTTTCTGAACCTCGGCGGGGTCGGCAATGTCACCTGGGTCGATCCGCGCCACGCCGCGCCGGATCATCCGGGGGCCTGCCTCGCCTTCGATACCGGGCCGGCCAACGCCCCGGTCAATGACCTGGTCCAGCGGCGTCTTGGCCTTGCTCAGGACAACTCGGGCCAGCTTGCCGCACAGGGCAAGCCCGACCCGGCGGTTCTGGCACGCTTTCTCGATCATGCATTTTTTGCAAGAATGCCCCCGAAATCGTTGGACAGAAACGAGTTTCATGGCCTTATCGAAGCCGTTGCGCATCTGTCGGATGCCGATGCTGCCGCCACGCTTACGGCCGCCGCCGCGCTGTCGGTGGCACGGGGCACAGACCATTTTCCCGCGCCCGTGCGGCGCCTTCTGGTCACCGGCGGCGGTCGCCATAACGCGCATCTGATGGAACTGCTGGCCCGCCATGTGACGGCCGAGGTCCAGCCAGTCGAAGCCGCAGGTCTGAATGGCGACATGCTGGAAGCGCAGGCTTTCGCCTTTCTGGCCGTGCGTGTGCTGCGTGGCCTGCCTATATCCTGCCCCTCGACCACCGGGGTGGGGGCACTGGCGGGCGGGGGGCAGATCAGCCGGCCGGGGCGCTGACGCTCCGGGCCTGCCGCACCATTGACCAGGTAAAGATCGCCAGCGCCGCCCAGATCATCGGGAAGGCAATCATCCGCGCGGTGCCGAAAGGTTCATGGAACAGGAACACCGCCGTCAGAAAGATCATGGTCGGCGCGATGTATTGCATCATGGCGATGGTCGACAGCCGCAGCAGCTTTGCCCCATTCGCATAGACCATCAGCGGCACCGCCGTGACCACGCCGCAGCCCAGCAACAACGCGGTGTCGCTTGCACTCGATTTGGCGAAATGGCCGGTGCCCTGCACCTCCAGCCATCCAAGATACAGCAGTGCCGGCACGACCAGCAAAAGCACCTCCAGAAAGAAGCCCTGGTTCGGCCCGATGGGCAGGGATTTCTTCAGATAGGCGTAAACCCCCCAGGTCAGAGTCAGCC
>Ga0114977_10003166_pt1 | contig 10574 bp, 12 predicted proteins | sample S_130805_MF_Meta_FD_87026 | JGI IMG/M metagenome (GOLD analysis project Ga0114977, IMG submission 87026) | Freshwater microbial communities from Lake Simoncouche, Canada to study carbon cycling - S_130805_MF_MetaG | ecosystem: Environmental > Aquatic > Freshwater > Lake | place: Lake...
CCCCTTGGCCCTCACCCGCGTGACCGTCAGCTTTGAGCTCGAGCCAGAGCACCACAGCGTGGTGTGCAAAGCCAGCGCCGAGACCATGGGCCCCACCGGCGTGGAAATGGAAGCCCTCACCGCCGTGCAAGTGGCGCTACTCACCATTTACGACATGTGCAAAGCCGTGGACCGGGGCATGAGCATCAACGATGTGAAGTTGATGGAAAAGCATGGTGGCAAGAGCGGGTCTTTTGTGGCGCAATAACCCAACGCCTACTTCGACCCGTCTTTGGCCTTTGGCGCAATTTGCATGGACTCCCCCAGCCAATCGGCATGTGATGAGCACATTGGCTGGGCGCGATGTGGCCATGTTGCTGCTGACCTTGTGGGTCATGCAAACGCGCAACACCCTGTTTCTGTCGTTTAGCTTCCTCATGCATGTGAGCTGTGAACTGCAGGACATGTTCATCGCACCCTGATACGCCGGGTTCATGACCGCCAAGGACATGGGTGTTTTTCTGATTTTTGGGCTCGGTTTATTCCGGCACAAAAAAGCCCGCCAAGGCACAAGTGCCAGAGCGGGCTTGGTAAAAACCGTCAGTCTTTACTTGGGTGCGCCGCCGCCGGTGCTGCTGGTACCGGTTTTGGGAGCGCCACCGGCGCTGCTAGAAGTAGCGCCACCGCCTGCAGGTGCGCTGCTGGTGCTGCTGCCAGTTTTGGGCGCGCCACCGGCGCTGCTAGAAGTAGCGCCACCGCCTGCAGGTGCGCTGCTGGTGCTGCTGCCAGTTTTGGGCGCGCCACCGGCACTGCTAGAAGTAGAGCCACCACCAGCAGGTGCGCTGCTGGTGCTGCTGCCAGTTTTGGGCGCGCCACCGGAGCTGCCCGTGCCACCAGTGGAAGGTGCCGTGCCCTGGCTGAAACCAGCCATGCTGGTTGTCAAAAATGCGGCGGCCAACAAAGTTTTAAACAGTTTCATCATTTAACTCCATGGATTTTGAAACAAGGTGCATCAAGCAACGCACTGCCGGATATTAGCAATTTTTTCAGATGAAAGCTCGAAATAGGTGTAAACCATGAAAAATGTCAATGGCAGTATTTTCGGTCGTTTTCAATTGGCTTTCGGTGGCGCCATTTTGTTGACCTCGTCCTTCACGTCTTGGATCTCCAACTTGATCAAGCGACTCATTTCATTGAGTGCTTCTCGGTGCGTGGCAAATACTTGGTGCAACACATAGCTGTCTGGCGCCAACTTAGAGAAGTCTTCATTCGAAATGGCACGGTGCAAGCCATCTTGTTCGATCAAATACCAAGCATTTTTATTTTCCATCTTCGCTCCTTAGGGGCCGTCACCGATCAACTTGCTTCGCCACTTTGATTGAATTTTTTATATTCCTTAGACAGCTTTTCTTGCGAGTCCATGTTCAATGTGGCCAGGGGTGGCCGCACCCGCAACCAATCGCTGTCTCTGTAAGTGGCAGCCATCAAGTACTTGAGGGCAGGGACCTCGGGCAGGTGTTCGATCATCCGATCAAATGCTTCCAAGCGTTGGTCTTCGGTTCCGATCTTATTGCCCGCCACCGATGTTTTGCTGGCCTGGGTGGATGTCACCATGTGGACCATGATGTGCGGTATCACATTGGCGTAGCTGGATATGCCGCTGTGGATGCCCAAATTGGCCACCACATGCGCGTTCAAGTCGTGGGTGGTATAGACCGGCAACTGCGCCATGAACGAGCGGATCCACTCCAATGTGTGATTGGCGTTGTGGCTTTGATCGATGAGCCCCACAAACGCATGGGGGTGCAGGCTCAACACTTCGTTGATCACCCTGGGATTGAGGTCGCTGGTGCTGGGGCTGGTTTGTGAGGCCAAAAAAATGCGCGTCGCAATGTCCTTGGTGCGCTCAACGATGTGGCCCAAGAAGTTGATGAGGCCTTGGTCGGTGACACCGCTGTCGGCATAGGGCGGAACAATCACGCAACCCTTCAAGCCCAAGGGGCTTGCTTCACGAATCAGCTGCACGACATCGGCCACATTGGAAAACCCCACATGCAACAAGATGTCTTTGCCCGCCACGCCTTGCTGCATCAACTGCTTGACCGCCACCAGCCGTTCGGCGGCACTGAAGGATGCCCCTTCGCCCGCATGGCCAAACATGACAACACCTTCGACGCCTTTTGCACCCAAGGTCTGCACATGGGTAAAAAGCTTTTTGTGATTGATGGACAAATCTTGATTCAAAGGGTTCAGCAGATCTACCCAAACCCCTTTGAAACCACTGTCAGCAGTTGCCATGGCCACTCCTTTGAACGCACAGATGCCCAACGGCGACAGCCGCCGCCAAGCCCCAACATGGCCTGCCGCAGGCACAGGGCATCAAGCGCGCATTATGAAGGCATTCAGCGCTGCGGGGCACATCCCAAGGCGGGGCGCAACAGGTCTCAACACTCTACGGTTGGAAACTCTGCGGGCACCGTGATTTCCAAATTTTGGCAGTCATCTGAATAATCTAAAACCGTGTGCTTGATATTGGGCGGCATCAACCAGGCGTCACCGGCTTTCATGAGCATCTCGCCCTGTCCTTCGTGTTCAATTTTCATCCACCCCTGCAAGCAATACACCATTTGCAGATGAACACCGTGCATGTGCCGCTTGCGAACATCATCCGTGCATGGGCCAATCAACTTGATCACGTGGGCGTGGACCATGCCTTCGGTGGCTTTGGCAAATCCGAAGTCGCGGTATTTGGCATAAGGGCGCAAACCGTTTGTTTCGAAATCTGCGTCACCCGTAGAACGGCTGACCGCAAAGGTTTGTGTGACATCGGATAGTTGTTTCATGTTGGCTCCTGTGTGAAAAAATTGATATGCCGCACCCGTTATCGCGCTTGAGGCGGGCTTCTTTCCTGCCGCTTCTCAAGCCATGCGCTGAACTCGCCCACAATCCCGCGGCGAAACAGCAAAACGCAAAAAACAAAAATAAACCCTTGAACCACGGTCACCCACGACCCCAAGTGCGCAAGGTAGTTTTCCAGGGTCGCGACCAACAACGCGCCCACCAAGGGCCCCGTCATGGTGGCAACGCCCCCGATGATGGTCATCAAAATACCATGCCCAGACATCGTCCAGTGGATATTGGTGAGCGAGGCCAATTGAAAATTAATGGCATCCATCGCGCCTGCAATCCCTGCAAAAAAAGCCGACATGACAAAAGCGGCCAACTTGTAGTGCTCTGCGGCGTACCCCAATGACAACGCCCTGGCGTCGTTGTCGCGCACAGCCCGGAACGAATAGCCAAAGGGTGACTTGATGATGGTGTTGATGGCAACAAACCCAAGCACAAATATGCCCAAGCAAAAATAATAAAGAACAAATGGGTCGTTCAGCGAAACGCCTGCCAAGCTGCCGCGCGGAACGGCCTGTATGCCTTCATCGTTGCCGCTGAATTCCGACTGAACGATGAAGAAATAAAACATTTGCGCCATCGCCAAGGTGATCATTGAAAAATAAATGCCTTGCCGTTTGATCGACACAACCCCCATGATCACGCCCAACACCGCCGCACCCATGCCAGACAAAACAATGGCGCTGATGGGGTCCAAACCCCACCATTTGGCAGCCGCTGCAAATATGTAACTGCCACCGCCATAAAACGCAGCGTGGCCAAATGACAACATCCCGCCGTAGCCCAGCAACAAGTTAAAAGAGCAAGCGAACAATGCGTAGCTCAAAACTTTGATCAGAAAGGGTGGGTACACCAACAGCGGCGCCGTGATCGCCAATAAGCCCAAGATGACGTATGTCATGGCGGCTTTTTCAAAAGCAGCATGGGTTGACTTCATGGCGGCACCATCGGCCGGCTTGTGCTGTAAAAAAGTACCAAATAGGCCGCTGGGTCGTATCAACAACACAATGGCCATGGCCACAAACACCACAGTTGTAGAGGCCTCAGGGTAAAAGACTTTGGTCAACCCCTCCAACAAGCCCAATACAAAACCGCTGACGATGGAGCCCATGATGGAGCCCATGCCACCAATGACCACCACCGCGAAAACAATGATGATGAGCTCTGAGCCCATGCTGGCGCTGACCTGATACAAAGGGGCCGCCATGACACCGGCAAATCCGGCCAAGGCAACACCAAATGCATAGGTGAGCATCATGATGCGGGGCACATTGATACCAAAAGCACGCGTCAAACTGGGGTTTTCTGTGGCAGCGCGAACATACGAGCCAATTTTTGTTTTCTCAATCAACAACCAAGTGGTGACGCAAATGACGAGCGAGACCAAAATCACCCACAGTCGGTAGTGCGGCAGCATCATGAAGCCCACATTCCAAGCGCCTGTGAGTAACTCTGGCGTCGAGTAACTGTTGCCCGACGCACCGTAATAATTTCTCACCACGCCCTCTAAAACCAAAGTCAGGCCAAACGTCAGCAACATGCCGTACAAATGATCGAGCTTGTACAAGTGGCGCAAAAAAATGCGCTCTGTCACCAAACCAACAAGGCCCACGGCGATGGGGGCCAGCAACAAAGCGTACCAATAACTCAAGCCCGCATGCGCCAACAACAAATAGGCGGCCAGTCCACCCAACATGTATTGCGCACCATGGGCAAAATTGACCACATTGAGCAACCCAAAAATCAGCGCCAACCCCAAACTGAGCAGCGCATAAAAACTACCATTGATGATGCCGATCATCAACTGCCCAAACAACGCAGGCAGCGGAGGGAGGATGTTCAACAGTTCGTTCATCAAAATGCCCGCCTGTCAGATGCCCAAATATGCATGGATTTTGCTCATGTTAGAGCCGAGTTGTTCTTGGTCGAACCGGTCAACGATGCGCCCGCTTTCCATGATGTAACTTTTATCGGCCAATCTGGCCACAAAGTGAAAGCTTTGCTCCACCAAAATGATGGTGAAGCCCCGCTGCTTGAGCATGCGAATCACATCGCCTATTTTTTGCACAATCACTGGCGCCAAACCTTCGGTGGGCTCATCCAACAAGATCAATTTCGCGCCCGTTCGCAAAATGCGCGCAATGGCCAGCATTTGCTGCTCACCCCCTGAAAGTTTGGTGCCTTGGTTGCTGCGCCGCTCATACAAATTGGGAAACAGTGCATATATTTCATCGACCGTAAAACCACCCTCGGCAACGATGGGAGGCAACAAAAGATTTTCACTCACACTCAGGCTGGCATAGATGCCACGCTCTTCGGGGCAATAAGCCAAGCCCATGCGCGAAATTTTCTCGGGCATCCATGTGGTGATGTTTTGATCGCGAAACATGACCTGGCCGGTTTTCTTTTCGATCAAGCCCATGATGCATTTCAAGGTGGTGGACTTTCCCGCCCCATTGCGCCCCATGATGGACACCACCTCACCTTGCCCGACTTCCATGCTGACGCCGTGCAAACTCTGCGACTCCCCGTACCAGGCGCGCAGGTCTTTCAACTCAAGTGCAACGGGGTGATCAACCATGGCCCGCCTTGTAAGCGTTGCCTAAATAAGCCGTTTGCACTTCATCGTTTTGTGCGATGTCGGCATAGTTGCCTTCGGCAATTTTTTTTCCGCGTGCAAGCACCGTGATTTTGTCTGAGATGGTGGACACCACCGACAAGTTGTGCTCAACCATGAGCACCGTTTTTTTTCCTCTGAAGCCCGCAATGATGCCGCTGATGCGCTCGATGTCCTCCAAACCCAGGCCAGACATGGGTTCATCGAGCAATAACAATTGAGGCTCCAAGGCCAAGGTTGTCGCGATCTCCAGCGCACGCCTTTTGCCATAAGAGATTTCACCCGCAATCATGTGTGCGTCTTGTTCCAGACCCACTTGGGTCAGCAACTCGTGAATTCTGTGCCGGGTCCATTCGCTCAGTTCATTCTTGCGCCAAAAGACAAACGACTGTTTGTGCAATAACTGCAGCGCTATCTGTAAGTTTTCGGCGAGTGACAAACTGGGGAATATGGCCGAAATTTGGAACGATCGAACAATGCCCAATTTGGCGATGGCAGCCGGATCAAATGCCGTGACGTCTTTGCCTTTGAAATAAAGCTGACCCGCAGTCAATGAGATGAATTTGGTCAGTAAATTAAATGTCGTGGTTTTGCCGGCCCCATTGGGCCCAATCAGTGCGTGGATGCTTCCATCGTGCACTTGCAAATCCACGCCATCGACCGCCACAAAACCAGCAAACTCTTTTCGCAGCGACTTGGCCTCTAAGACGATGGGGCCCATGCGGTTTTAATGTTCTGAAAAGTAGCGCTTTCGCATGCGGCAAAGACACATGCGAAAGCGATTCAATTGAAGCTCAATTTATTTTTTTACCAAGGGGCAATCGGGATTGGGTGGTGCAAAGGCATTTTCTGGGCTGACCTTGCCAATGATTTCGTAGTAGTCACCAGGGAATTTGGATTGCTCGGGCGCTTTGACACGCGTGAGGTACATGGGGCGCACCAATTGGTGATCGTCACGGATCAAACCGTTTTCCAGGGCAAAGGAGTTGACCGGCGTTTTCTTCATCAATGGCACCACTTGACGCGCATCATCGGTATTGGCGGCTTTGACTGCTTTGAGGTAGTGCATGGTCCCTTCGTAATCGGCGATGTGTCCCCAGCCAGGCGCTTTGCCGAAAATTTGTTGGTAGCGCTTGGCCCAAGCTTTGGTTGGCTCATTCATGTCGTTGTAGGCGGGCATGACAAAGGTGATGCCTTTGGCCGCCTCTTGCCCCAAGGCCTCTAAGTCGGCGCTGAAAAACACCAAGGCCGCAATGCTCACACCCGACTGCTGCAATCCGAACTGACGACCCGCTTTGACAATATTGACCAAGTCGCCGCCACCAAAGCCCACACCCAGAACCTGGGCCTTTGAGGACTGCGCTTGCAACACAAACGATGAGACGTCACCTGCATTGAAGGGCACACGCACATCACCGAGCAACTTGCCTCCCGCCGCTGCGATACCTGCTGTTGCGGCGGCCCTGGCCGGTGGCCCAGCGGCCGTGTCTTGCACCATCAGAAACCAGTTTTTCCCGCCTTTTTCAGTCACATTGCGTGTCACAGATGCCGCCAAGGCATAGGAGTCTGGCGACCAATGAATGGCGTTGGCAATGCACGATTTTCCGATCAACTCGGAGCTCAGTGGAATGGTGTGCAGCAGTGTCCGATTGGGGCGCTCTTTGGCAATGGCCTGCGCCGCCAAGGCCACGGAGGAGCCTGCCAACCCCACCACCACAGAGACACCTTCTTTGTCAAACCACTGTGTGATGATGGACGAACCCACGCTGGGCTTCATTTGGTGATCGGCCACCAGCAGTTCTATCTTTTTCCCGAGAATCGTTCCGCCAAAATCATCGATGGCCATTTGCACGGCCACGGCAGAGCCTTTGCCCGTTAAATCGCTGTAAGCCGATGACATGTCGGTGGTCATGCCAATTTTGAATGTTTGGGCCGATGCGCCCAAGGCCAAAGCAGACATGCCCAGCACACTGGTTTTGAGCAGTTGGCGAATGAGTTTTGAAGACAAAGTGTTTTTCATATTGAACCTCTTGGCATATCATGGTTGAATGCACTTGCATTGAATTTGCAGCACCGCCACGATCTCACACATGGGGTGCTTGTTAAATCGGTATTAACCCGGCACGAGGAATATTTGTGGATTTACATCTCACTGGAAAAACTGTTCTCATCACCGGCGGATCTGCGGGCATTGGTTTGGGCATCGCCAAGGCATTTGCTGCCGAGGGCTGCGCTTTGATTCTTGTGGCACGCTCAGAACCCACCCTCCAACGTGTGGCCAAAGAAATCGCCTCAACTTTTAACACTTCCGTACAAGTGCACGCGTGTGATGTCGGAGATGACAACACCGCACTGATGTTGTGCGAGACATATGCCCACACTGACATCTTGGTTAATAACGCCGGTTCTATTCCGGGAGGCCCATTGGAGGAGGTCTCACAACAACGATGGCGCGACGGCTGGGAGCTCAAGGTATTTGGGTTTATCAATATGACGCGCGCTTTTTACCAACAGATGTCTTCTAGGCGACACGGCGTCATCCTCAATGTCATCGGCGCATCTGCAACCGGACTGGATGCAAAGTACATCGCAGGCAGCACAGGCAATGCGGCGCTGGAAGGCCTGACAAAAAGCCTGGGCAGTGCGTCGCCAGCGCAAGGCGTGCGCGTGGTCGGTATCAGCCCAGGCCTGGTGATGACGGAGCGCCTGGAGAAGCTGCTCAAAGGGCGGGCCCGCGATAATTTTGGCGACGAATCTCGTTGGGCGGAATTGACGGCAAACGCGCCTTTTGGGCGCACAGCTTCGGTTGAGGAAATCGCCGCTTCGGCGGTGTTTTTGGCCTCCCCCCGTTCGAGCTATACATCTGGTGCCATCCTCAACATCGACGGTGGATTTGTAAATCGCCACAACTGGTGGGGTTGATTCATTTACAAACAGGAGACACGAATGGCACCACACGCATCCCAGTTCATCGTTCGGCCTTTGGCTGGTGCGATTGGTGCTGAAATTGTTGGCATGGATTTGCGCCAGCCTTTATCGGCTGATGCCGCGCAGTGGCTGCGCCAAACATATTTAGCGCACCAGGTCATTTTCTTGCGCGATCAAAATTTGACGCCTGATCAATACATGACCTTTGCCTGTGCCATGGGCCAACCCAGCGAATACCCTTTCATCAAGGGCATCGAAGGTCACCCTTGCATCATCGAAGTTAAAAAACTCGAGCACGAAACCGTCAACTTCGGCGGCATTTGGCATTCGGACACCGCATACCTGGACGTTCCACCGATGGGCTCGATGTTATTGGCACGCGAGGTGCCCCCCTATGGTGGAGACACCTTGTTCGCCAGCCAATACAAGGCATGGGAAACACTTTCGCCCACCATGCAGACTTTGCTTGATGGACTTGTGGGCATCAACAGTTCCGCCAAAGCCGACGTGAGCCGAACACGCGAAGACCGCATGAAAACAGACAGCAAAGTTGTTGACCGCACAGAGTACCGCTCAACACACCCCGTCGTGCGTGTCCACCCAGAAACGGGGCGCAAAGCCTTGTACGTGAACACTGCACACACCGTGGGCATCGTGGGCATGACCGATGAAGAAAGCGCACCTTTGTTGAATTTTTTGTTCAACCACCAAGTCAAAGTGGAGTTCACTTGCCGCTTTGTTTGGCAGCCCCATTCGCTGGCATTTTGGGACAACCGCTGCACACAGCACAACCCTGTCAATGATTACCATGGCCACCGCCGGGTGATGCACCGCATCACCTTGGTGGGCGACACCCCACGCTGAACACCCACATATTTACGGAGATCACATGAACCTATATGGCACATGGCACCTAGTTGACGTCAAAGGCACGAACGAACTTGGCCAACCCAGTCACCGCCCATTTGGTTCCGAGCCTTTCGGTGTTTTGTGCTTTACCCCCAACGACCGAATGGTTTGCGCTGTGTGCAACAACGCGGTCACCGTCAATGCGTCAGATTCGCCACGCGAATACGCTTCTTACGGGGGCGCTTTTACCTTTGACGGCGCCACCTTGGTCACCAAAGTTGATATTGCAGCTGACCCCGCGCGCATCGGGACCGAACAAGTGCGCCAAGTTCACTTTGACGGCAAACGCTTGACGTTGACACCGCCTGCACGCCATTTCAAAGGTGGCATCCAGCATCGAGATCTGATTTGGGAGCGGGTTGGCTGAACCTGGATTTCCCCAAAGCCACACGCAAAGGGGTGAGGGGCTTGCTTTTTACTTGCGGTCTCTTCGCGCCGGCTCATACAGCTCAGGCTTTGGTTCAGGCTTGGCTGCGGCAACGGGTCTTTCGCGCTCAGGCGCTTGTCTGGGCGGGGCTTGCCTGACCTCACGCCTGGGCGCGGGCTTGACTTCGCGGGGTGCTGGGGGTGTGGATGCTTCAATGCGTGACATACAGATGCTTTCAAGCAGGTGGAGTTTTGACTGTAACAGCCCCAGTGGGTGGCGCCACCAAGGTCAGATAAAGGCTGACCTGCAATCCCACGCCCATGGGGCCTGGCTCCCACTGCAGATGCGCTTTGAGCAAATGGGCATAGGCTTTGATGATGGACAGGCCCAAACCAAAACCGCCTTGCACCGCCCTTTGTGCATCGGAGCGCACCCAACGCGCTTGCACATGGGCTTGTTGGGAGGGGTCAATGCCAACACCGTTATCGGTCACCGTCAACACCACATGAGCGCCCGCACCCGCGTTGCCCGGTGTGGCCAGCCTGGCCACACCTACGGTCACGCAAGCACTTGAGCCGTCATTGGGTTGGCCATGGCGCATGGCGTTGTCGAGCAAGTTGCCCAAGATGCCCTCGATCAGCGCGCGCTGCCCCATCACCCAAACTGGATTGTCAAGACCCTCTGCCCCCAGGTCCACGCCTTGTGCCTGAGCTTTGGTCATATGGCCCAACACGACTTCGCGCACCAACTGGTCCAAGCGCAGCGCATGCAGTGGCATGCCTTGTTCGGCTTCATCGGCATAAGCCAAGGCCAGCAATTGATCGATCAAGTGCGAGGCACGCTCTTCGCTTTTGACGATGGCTTGCA
>Ga0114977_10003173_pt1 | contig 10557 bp, 6 predicted proteins | sample S_130805_MF_Meta_FD_87026 | JGI IMG/M metagenome (GOLD analysis project Ga0114977, IMG submission 87026) | Freshwater microbial communities from Lake Simoncouche, Canada to study carbon cycling - S_130805_MF_MetaG | ecosystem: Environmental > Aquatic > Freshwater > Lake | place: Lake...
ACAATGAAACCCAATGATAGCAAGTGTTTCAAGAAAAAAAGTGATGTTTTCATGACACAACAAAGGACCCACGATTTAACGTAAGTCCTTGATTTTCATGTAGCGAGAACGAGATTTGAACTCGTGACCTCAGGGTTATGAAGATTTTTTGAGAAAATGAAGGCGTTGATTTGTAGTTAGTTATGTTTTGATAAAACGGAAAACGACCGATTTCAGTCGAATTCAGGGGGTGTTTTCCTCACGCAGAGGTTATTTTAAAATTCGAGTCTCAACAATTTGGCAATCTATATTTTAATAAGAGATAAAAACTTTGAAATCGTTATGAAATTGAAGTTTTTTAAAGCCTTGTGGAAAGCTCTTGTAGTCTTTTGTATTTTTTCTATGGCTCGGTTGGTTTTTTACTTAAATCTTTAAACCAAGTTAAAAATGTTATTGAATTTTCTCCCACAAAACTTTTGAACGACCATTACCATCATTTATTATCTGAAGATTTCCTGCTCCTGATTGTACCCAAGCTCCAAATTTATAGGTCTCTGCACCTGATGTTGTCACATAAGTAGTCATTGTACTCATTACCTGCACTCCTGCTAGATTAAATATTGGTGTCGCTTCAGATCCTGAAACTTGCGTATTTGATCCATTTCTCAAAAAAAGAACTGCAAGAGTTGCACTATTGGCTACTGATACTCTAGCAACATAAGTTATTCTATAAGTGCCTGCACTTGGTAGCGGGATATCTACAAGATTTGTAAAACCATCTCCACCAGATGCTACATTAAGATTTTGTGGTACATTAATTTGTCCATAGGTGATATTTGTTGGAGCTGATAAAGCAGAAGATGCACTTCCAATAAAACTACTTGCTTTTACATTTCCATTAACCTCCAATTTTTCTGTTGGAGAAACTATTCCTATACCTATATTTCCATTTTCTTTTATAGTAATGCCATTAGTTTCTGAAGTCCCACCAAAAATTCTAAAACGAGCATCTGCATTGGATGTGCCAAAATGATCTATTGTCCAATCTGCTGAACCACCAGAAAGAGAACGTTTAAAAGAGATTTGACCGCCTTCATTGGTTGCACCTTGGGGATTGATTGTTATTTCTCCTCCAATACTACCGTTAGCACTTCCCACTGTTAAGGCTGAAGATGGTGATGTAGTTCCAATTCCAATATTTCCATTATTTAAAATCCGCATAGCTTCAGTTCCGCCATTATTACCTACTTGAAATATATGATCCGCCCCAGTAGTTCCATTTCCTGAAGTTGGTTTAAAAGTTAAAGTTTGAGTTGTACCTGTACCCCCGGTTATTAAGGGCACTACTATACTAGTTGCTGAGGCAGCACCAAGAGAAGGTGTTGTAAATGATGGACTTGTATTCAAAACAACACTTCCTGTTCCAGTTGCAGTTGTTGTTCCAGTACCTCCATTAACAACTGAAACTACATTTGTTGTACTATTAATTATATAAATCCAACCGCTACTCCCATAATAATATAAACCAGAAGTGCCATCTGTTTGGTAAACCATTAAACCTTCTGCAGGACTAGATATAGCTGTCCTTTGTGCATATGTCATTCTAGGTGGCAAGAAGCCTTTATTAGTTGAACTAACATCAAGTTTTGCTGATGCATTAGGTGTAGTTGTCCCAATACCTGTTTGTGCCTCTGCAAAATAAGCAATTAATAAGACGTTTATAAGGAAGAATATTTTTTTCATTTTTATACTATTTTATGTTCTTGTGCTAATTTAAATAACTCGATATTATTACTCACACGCGTTTTAGAAAGTATACTCTTTTTAAATGTAGATATTGTATTTGATTTTAATTCCAAAGATGCACTAATATCTTTTACTTGAGCTCCTTGTAGCATTAAAATCAATACCTCTCTTTCTCTTTTAGTAAGAATAGTAAAGGGATTTGTATTTATTAAATTTTCCATTGCTTAATTATATTTAATATTTTTTTATATACTATTAGAATAGTGCTCGGAATAAAATCCACTGATTATTAGTGCCGTCTGCTATTAGTTTAACCCAATTGTTTGAAGCTTCAACACCAAGTGTCGCAGAAGTTGCAGTATTTGTAGCAAAATCTGCAATTATTTTCTGTGTACCATTGGCGTTAATAGTTACATTAAAGTTTGATATATTTTTAATAATAATTTCCTTACCACTCATAATACTTGTAATAGCAGGCAATGAAATTGTGCCTGCTGCTGCATTAGTATATATTACATATTTATCATCCGTTGCAGAAACTGTATAATTAGCAGTACTTACAATCTTAAATGCAGCATTAGGATTGAAATTCCATGTAGCGTTTCCACTTGCATCAGATGTTAAAATTTTATTTACTCCTGCCCCAGTTGGAATGGTTACATTACTACTAAATGTTGTAGCACCTGTTGTTGTTAATGCTGTTAATGTTGATGTGCCTGATGCTGTTAGTGATGTTAAACTTGTAGCACCCGTTACACCTAAGTTACCTCCTACTGTTTCATTATTTGTTACGCTTAAAGTTGTAAGCGTGGATGTTCCAGCGCTAACACCTCCTGTTAATGTTAATGAAGTTCCTGAAGCAGTTCCAATTACTGGAGAAACTAAGGTTGGTGTATTGGCAAATACTAAAGCTCCCGTTCCAGTTTCATCGGTTACAGCACTAATTAAATTTGAACTTGTAGGTGTTGCTAAAAATGATGCTATTCCTGTTCCTAAACCACTTATACCAGTAGCAATTGGTAAACCAGTTGCATTGGTTAAAGTAGCACTTGACGGTGTTCCAATATTTGGTGTTGTTAAAACAGGACTTGTTAATGTTTTATTTGTGAATGTTTCAGTTCCATTAATGGTAGCTAATGTACCTGTTGCACCTGGAAGTGTAATAGTTGTTGTACCAGCAATTGCTGGCGCAATTACATTGGCTGCTCCTGAAGTTGAACCACTATAGTTTATTCCAGCAAATGTAGGAGTTGATGTTGTTGTAACTGATTGTCCAACTGATACTATGTTAGTCGAAATAGTAACACCCGCACCAGCTGTTAATGCAGTTTGTTTATTATTAAACGTTGACCAATCTGTACTTGTTAAATAACCATTCACACTTGAAGTAGCTGCAGGTATGGATATTGTATTTATTGATCTAGTTAATGGTGATGAAAAAGTTAAAGGAGCTTCAAAATCAGAAGTACTACTATTTGCAGCCGTACCAAAAGTTCTATAAGCTAAAATATCCGTACCAATCACTAATCCTAAATTATTCTTTGCTCCTGCTGCTGTAGTTGCTCCTGTTCCTCCATTGGCTAATGCAATTGTTGTTCCACTCCATATTCCTGAAGTAATAGTTCCAACAGTTGCAATATCTGTTCCAACTAACTTACTAGCTGGAATAGACCCGGCTAATTTATCTGCAGCTATACTCCCAGCTAATTGTGCATTGGTAATACCTGCAGTGCTAGATAAATTAGTTGTTGTTAAACCTGTTGCTGAAATTGTACCTCCACTAATTGAAATACCGGAACCAACGCCTGCAGTTAAGGCAGTTTGTTTTGTATTAAATAAATCATAATCGGATTTACTTAATAAACCTGCAGTAACACTAGTCGCAGATGCTAATGGTATATTTAAGGTATGTGTTGATAAAGAAGAACTAAATGAAGGTGCCGTACCAGCAGTTCCTACAGTTAAAGTTTGTGTGCCCGATGTTATACCATTAATTGAAGTAATTCCTGTTGCAGCAGGATTTGTCCAAGCAATACTTGTTCCATTAGATGATAATACTTGACCACTTGTTCCTACAGTTGTTAATCCTGTTCCTCCGTTTGCTATAGCAACAATACCTGAAATATTTGTAGCAGTTCCTGATAAAGTTCCAGTAATAGTACCTGCTGTAAAATTTCCACTTGCATCTCTTGCAACAATTGCATTTGCAGTATTCGTATTCGTTGCGGTGGTTGCTGAATTAGCCACCTTGCTTGCTGCTGTTATAGTTCCACTTAATGTTCCCGCATCTGCAATAATACTTGTTGTACCTGCTGCAGTTAGTCTTCCTTTTGCATCTACTGTAAAAGTGGGAATAGCAGTTGATGAACCATAGCTTGCTGCAGTGACTGTTGTATTTGTCAATGTTGCAGCAAAACTTCCAGTTCCAGTTCCAGTTACATCTCCATTTAATGTAATGGTTTGATCTCCTGTATTAGCACCACTTAAAGTAGTAATACCTAGTTTAGTTTTTAATGTAGCTAACGTTTCATCGCCTGTATTCGTTCCTGATGTATTTGATAAAACTCCAGACTTTTGTGCATCTGTAACATAATTTCTATCTGTACTTGGTGCGATATCTGCGGTAGTGGCATCTGCACCTGCAGTTACTAAGCCTTTTGCATCATAAGAAATTTTTGTTTTATTTGATCCAACTACTATTGAACTATTAGCTGCTATAAAATCTGCTGTGTTATTATTTGCAGCTGTTCCAAAGGTTCTTTGAGCTAATACATCAGTTCCAATTACTAATCCTAAATTTGTTTTTACTCCTGCTGCGGTTGTTGCTCCAGTTCCTCCATTGGCTATTGCAATAGTTGTTCCACTCCATATTCCTGAAGTAATAGTTCCAACTGTATTTAAATTTGATAAAGTAGTTAATGTTGTATTTGTTGTTGCTGTAATATTACCAGCAGTTGTTGCAGTGGCTGCATTTCCAGTCGTATTTTGATTCCATGTAGGAACTATACCTGACAACAATGAATATGGAACAGAACCTGATGTTAAAGTTCCTATACTTGTTAAGCTTGATCCTGTAATTGTTGAAGCTAAAGAAGTTCCAGTAAGTGTTCCTGAATTTGCTACTATACTTGTTGTACCCGCTACAGTTAATCTTCCTTTTGCATCTACTGTAAAAGTAGGAATGGCAGTTGAGGAACCATAGCTAGCAGCTGTAACTGTAGTATTTGTTAAGGTTGTAGCAAAACTTCCTGTACCTGTTCCAGCTACATCTCCTGTTAAAGTAATTGTTTGATCACCAGTATTAGATCCGCTTAATGTAGAGATTCCTAATTTAGTCTTTATAGTAGCTGTTGTTTCATCTCCAGTGTTAGTACCCGATGTATTTGATAATACTCCAGCTTTTTGTGCATCTGTTACATAATTTCTATCTGTACTTGGTGTAATATCTGCAGTAGTGGCATCTGCTCCAGCAGTTACTAATCCTTTTGCATCATAGGTAAGTTTTGTTTTTGTTGCGCCTGCAATGGCAGCATTAGCTGCAACAAAATCCGAAGTACTGCTATTTGCTGCATTACCAAATGTTCTATAAGCTAATATATCAGTGCCGATTGCTAAACCTAAATTTGTTCTTGCAGCTGCAGCAGTAGTTGCGCCGGTACCCCCTTTATTTAATGCAATAGTTGTTCCACTCCAAACACCAGTTGTTATCGTTCCTAAAATTGTAATATCTGTTCCAACTAATTTAGAAGCAGGAATGGATCCTACCAATTTATCCGCAGTAATACTACCAGCTAATTTTGCATTGGTAATACTTCCATCTAATACCCCAGCTGCTGCTGTTTGTGCATCAACATATGTTTTAATTGCTTTTTGAGAAGGAAATAAAATATCACTAGGGCTTGTATTTCCTAAATCGGTGGCTGTACTTTTATTAGCAGTAGGCTCTGCACCTAAATTTGTTAATGCTCCAGCTGAAGTATTAGTACCCGTACCACCATTTATAATCGAAACAACACCTGTAACATTGGCTGCATTACCTGTGATATTTCCAGAAGGCGTTGCATAGTCTGTTCCAGCAACCAATGTATTTTGTTTATTATTAAATGTGGTAAAATCAGATGATCTTAAAAAACCATTACTGCTAGCAGTAGCAGCTGTCATAGTAAGTGTTCCTGTTAAGGCATTATAATTTAAGGGGGCACTTACACTTATTGCATTTCTTGCTCTTGTATCGGTAAAATATTTATTATTTGCACCCTCTCCAATTTCATCTGTTGTTAAAGTTACATATGCCCCAGGAATACCATTAATTGTCGTTACTGATGTAGGCACAGCAAGCTCCACCCAATTTGCAATCACTGCTGGATCACTTCCACTTAAAATATAATTTCTATTGTTATCAGTTCGAATGGCAATACTACCTACAACTGCTGTCGACAATCCAAGCATTGCAGTTTGCGACGCAACCACATTGGCACTCTGAAATGAAACGACAGGAATTTGAGTTGCTGGAATTTTAGAATTTATGTCTAAGCTAGCTACTCCATTAGCTACTCCTCTTTTAGAGACATCTAACTTTAATGCTAAACCATTAGTAAGATCGGTATTATTTGCTTTTAAATTAATTCTATTACTTAATGTTGATGTATCTGCTTTTTGTAATAAGAAACTTGTATCTGCTTTATTAAATTTTAAAGCCAAACCAGTATTAACATCTGTAGTAGCTGCTTTTAGATTAATTCTATTACTTAATGTTGATGTATCTGCTTTTTGTAATAATAAGCTTGTATCTGCTTTATTAAATTTTAAAGCCAAACCAGTATTAACATCTATGGTTGCTGCTTTTAAATTAATTCTATTACTTAGAGATGTGGTATCGAAAGTTTTAGAAGCTAATTGCATTGGTGTTACATATTTAGTAATACTATCGGCAATGCTTATTTTTTTATCTACTCTTGCTATTAAATTTGTCGTGTCGAATTTAACTCCCTTTAATTGTGTTGGAGTTGCATATACTAAACCACTATCTGCTAAATTTACCTTTGAATCTAGTGCAGCATTAATTGTTGCTGCAGTTAAGGATGTAATATTAGAGGCTAACAATGCGTTCACCATTTTTGAATAAGGAGCCAACATAGCTGCTGTATCTGTTGTAGAAATTTTTGTTGAAACAGCTGTAGATAAGCTTTGAACCGTTTGTGCCTTTGCATAAATTGCTAACATTTTGGCAGTATCTGAAATGCTAAGCTTTGTATCCAATGCACCTGAACTAACCGAATACATTGCATAAGGAACTGTACCAAAAGGTGTAGTTCCTAAATCAATCCACTCTTTAGAATAATCCCAATTGATTAAAGGAGCAATAGGTTCAATGGCAATTTTTAAATTTAAATAATAAGGTCCTTTTGCCCATTCAATAGCACTTAAACCTGAAGCTGTTCCACCTTTACGCGTTCCTTGACCAATAATTATACTAAAAACCCCTGTTGCTTCAGTTTGAGCATTATGCTCTTCAATTAAAACTTTGACTCCATTTGCATTTGTTTGAATAATAGTTGATTGTATATAAATTTTTCGATCCTTGGCTGGATTAGAAAAATTATCTCTTGCTATGGCTTGAAAGAAAAATCCTGTACCTGCACTTTGAGCCTTTAATTCAGTAGACGTCAAAATGCTTATTGTTCCCAATAAGATAAAAAAGATTTTAGTTAAAATATTTTTATTCATAAGATAATAAATTATTCTAATTCGCTTTGATAAATTTAATGGCATCTACAAATTGAGGGGATTCGATTTTTAATAAATAAGTGCCAGAAGTTAAAGTCCCTAAATCGAGAAAGACTCCATTTAACAAATTATATCCAGTTTCCTTTTTTGAACCTATAAATTGCCCATCTAGAGTATAAATATTTAAACTAAATTTTTCTGTTAAAGGAGGGGTATTTACAAATTTCACTCTTGTTTTATTATTTACAGGATTAGGGAATAATTTTATTCCAAGACGATTAAATTTCATTGCTACTTCGCAATTAAATGCGAACTCTCCATCACCACGCACACCATTTAAAACAGCCACACCCGATTGCACATCAATACAGGCTGTATTGCTTTTGAAATTCAAAGAACTCATAGTACTAGAAGCAGCCCCCATCATACCAATACTACTCATAACAACTTGTGAATTTGCAGTGGTATACATAAATAAAGTAATAATCATTAAACTAGCGTACTTCTTCATATTAACGACTTGTGTTATAGAAATATTTAATAGTATTGCCAGATTTTACATAATATAAAATCATGTTATCTTGCCCAACTGTTTCAATATTGTATATATATTCTATTTTGGTGGCACCTGCTGTAAATGCATTAACATGCACTTGCAAAATGCCATTGATTTTTTCAATACTGTAATTACCTGCTATACCATCAGAATCCTCTGTAGTATAGTTACTTAAAAACTTTATAAAATAAGTAGCTTGTCCAACATAAGTTTTAGTGCTGGTTGTAGTATTGGAAATATTTTGCGTATAATTTAAATACCAAATTTTATCAGAAACCATTTGATAGGCTAAACTAATTTCAGCACCTGCGGTGTCTTTTTTACAAGAAGTAAAAAGACAAACAGTAATATAGAGAAAGACTAAAATATTTTTCATTATTATTTAAATTGTTTTTAGAATAAATCACTTGCTTTAATCATCAAGCCTATTTCAAGTGAATTAAGATGGGTTAATATAGGTGATTTAGTAAAAGTTGTCACCCCTTGTTTGTAATGCATGAACAAAGTGTAAAAAGACTGATTCTCGTATTCCAATCCTATGTCTGCTCTTAATAAGAATCGATGATAATTATTGTTCACTAAATTGTCTGCGCTTTGCCCAGAAAGACGGGTATCAATGCTTGGACCAGCAACTACATAAAAAAGAGATCTTTCATTAGGTCTAAATGGAATTAACTTTTTATAATGAGCCGATACGCTTAAATTAAAAAATTGATCATCCGCTTTGAATCTTGAAAATTTACCTATGAAAGGTTGCAAACTAGTTGAACTATTGTAATCGGTACCCGATGAAATTTTATCTAAACTAAATCGGAAAGAATAAAGGTGTTTTTCTTTATAAATGCCATCCACTCTAAAACCGCCATAATAACCAGGCTTAGAACCAGACTTATTATAGGCTAAATCGTAATTAAAATTAGAATTGTAACTACCAGTACTTATATATTGCTTTGAAAAACCAATACCAGCTAATAAATAAACTTTATTGTCATTAAAATCAATGAATACCTTATTGAATTCTTTTTTAATGCTTTTTTTAATAGCTTGAACTTTATCTCTAAAAGGATGTAATAAAACTGCACTGTCTAATGATTCCGTACTTGGCTTTTTCAAATTTTTTTTTTGCTGGGCATGAACTTGAAGGGAACCAATAAGGCAACAGAATAATAACAAGTGTTTCAGATTATACATATTAAACTAAATTCATTTAGATATTTATCTAGATTTTAAATACTTTTTAGGCATAAAAAATCCCGCTCTATATTGAAGCGGGGCACAAATTAGTATAAGCCTGATACTAGATAAAAATCTAATTCTAGAAGATTGTCTAGGTTTCAAAAACAGCTACAAATTCATTTATAAGGATAAAAAATTAAAATTGAACAATGTATTAATTTCCTAAACTAAAACAAAGACGATAGTTTTTTTCAAAGCTGAGTAGTGATGTTATAAATTTTGTAAATATTCAGAAGGAGTCTGGCCTGTTTTTAACTTGAATGCATTAATAAAACTACTTCTCGATCCAAATCCCGATTGCTTAGATAAAGCATCTAAGGTTAGAGTTTCATAGGAACCGTTTTTTATTAAATCAATTACATGGTTTATTCTTAGATCATTTTTCCATGTATTAAAATTAATTTTCAAGTGTTCGTTTAAATAATAAGACAAGTGATGAGCAGGTATATCGGTATCTGCAGACATAACAGATAGTGTAAAATTGATGTTTACATAAGGAAGGCTTAGCAAATAGGCGTTAATCTTAGCACTAAGCAGACTTAATTTATCATCAGAAATTTCAAAACTTTTCACCTCTTTTTTTAGCGTGGTATCTACTTTAACTATGGGCTTCCTCTTTTTTATCATCTTATAGTCTAATTGAGGCAGGCCATATAAGATATTGGGAAAGAGTAGTAATGAAAAATTTAACAATAGAAGACCTAGGCCAGTGGCATATAAAATGTACTCACTTCTTAATTGGGTTAATTGACTATTTCTTGTTTTGTATCCAATGAAAGAAAACATTAGAAAAGTAAAATACAGCAGTAATGCCATGCCAATTAATGATATTAACCAACGGTAAATAAGCCTTGGTTGCAAATTCTTGTAATTTTCATTTAATCCTTTCTTATAAATTAAACTAGTAGAAAAAATAACATATGAAATAGTGAAAATGGGTCTAGATATAAAACTTATAGTGGGAGAAATAAATAGAAATTTATTATTAAGAATATTAGCAGCGCCCCTAATTACTTCAGTTGCAAAAAATAATTTTTGATCAAAACTAAAAAAAAGATAAGGACTAATATTAAGGAGAATAAAAATTGCAGGAATAAAGTGAATGATATCTTTCTTATATAATTTATGATCATCGAATACTAAACCTCTTACATAAAAATAAAAAAATGGCCCTATTAATAAATAAAAAGGAGTGAAGTGGACCAGCATAACTGCAATGAGATATTTATTGCCTGAATCCATTGCAGCATAATGAGATAAGGAATAAATATTATTAATTAAAAAGAAAAAGAACAGATAAAGATTAGCCTTAT
>Ga0114977_10003174_pt1 | contig 10556 bp, 8 predicted proteins | sample S_130805_MF_Meta_FD_87026 | JGI IMG/M metagenome (GOLD analysis project Ga0114977, IMG submission 87026) | Freshwater microbial communities from Lake Simoncouche, Canada to study carbon cycling - S_130805_MF_MetaG | ecosystem: Environmental > Aquatic > Freshwater > Lake | place: Lake...
ATGGATGTATACTGGAATAAAGCGAAAGAACTATAAATTATTTTTCCATCAAATCGGCATTCGGATTTAGATTTTTAGGAACTAGATCTATTCTCAAAAAGCTTCTCCAATAATGCTCCTTATCCATTTTCTCCCAATGAATATGGTAATAACGGTATTGATACTGCTGAATCTGACAGATCAACAGAAAAGCAAAGCAGGTTGTATAAAAGTAGATGCGCTTTGCTTTGGTATCCATTTTTTCAAAAGCGAACAGCAGTAAAAGTGCCGCTATTGAATAATACTCCAATATGACTCTTGTTCCAAAACTACCGCCATACCACCAATTCCACCAAGCCGAAAGCACATACACCAAAACGCATAAAAATAAACTCATGGAGAAAAACTTGAACCGATCTTTTTTAAAAAGTGAAAACAATCCGCCTAAACTCAAAAATAAAATTGGAGTATAAACAAACAAACCTTTTTTATAACTGAACAAAAAACAAAATGGATGAGGCATCAGCCAATTGAATTTTTCCTCTCCATATGCATCAATAAAAAAATCACCTGTCTGAATTTTATAGATCAAAAACTGAATCCCAACTATTGAAAAAGCTATAATCAATGAAAGAGCGAGTCGGTCTGGCCTTTTCATCAAATCGGTAAAACGGGTTTTGAATAGTAGCCAGGAACCGGCAAGAAAAGGAGCAAGCAGTATAACCAATCCATTTACCGGCCGAATGAGAATAATCAATCCAAGAAGAAACGACAAAATCAGAAGTATTTTAAAATCAGGAGACTCAAAATAGTTTTTGGTATAAAATACAAATGCCGTAATACATGCAAATGAATAAATATGCGACATCGCTGGTTCAGATACGGTATAATAAAACAGATTGGTTGAAAAGACAAGGAGCACCAATAGAATACTTATAAGTGTTTCATTTTCGCTATAACAAAGTAGAAATTTCCTTAAGTAAAACAATCCCAACCAAAGGTAGAAGATGGCTGAAATACTTATAAAAATCAAATACAATTTTGAATAACCATCGGCTGGAAGATCTAAAACAGGCGATAAAAAATGAGCGGAAATAAAAAATGGAAACATCATCAACGCTGTTCCTGCAAAATATTTATTTGCAGTATTCCCATCGTATTCTACACGATAATCGTAATATATCGAAGGATTCGGATATTTTTTTTCGATAGTATCAAAAAAGGAAAAGTTTAAATCTTTATAGATAAATACAGCAGGTAGATGGGCATAATATCCTTTACCATCCGCCTGAATAATATTTTTCCAATGATTTCCTCCCCACTGGATATTATTTGCACAGAGTGAAACAATCAGAATAATTATGGGAATAATAAACTTATTTAGTCCGCGCACTTCATTTTAATTTATTTAAATTTACTAAACATATTTAAACTAAGAATGAATTATTTGGCCCACCTCCACTTATCAGGCACTTCAACTGGACTCATCATTGGGAATTTTATCGCTGATTCAGTAAAAGGGAGTGCTATCAATTCATTTTCAGATGAGATAAAGGAGGGAATACGTTTACATCGCAAGATCGACAGATTCACTGACACACATCCGATCGTGGAAGAAAGCAAACAAAGACTCAGAGAGAAGTACAAAAAATATGCAAGTGTAATTGTGGATGTTTTTTATGATCATTATTTAGCGAGCAACTGGATCGATTATTCAACAGAATCATTGGATGAGTATACAAAGAATATATATTCTATAATTGAAGAGCACAAGAGCGTTCTTCCACCAAAATCCCAAATGTTCAGCGAATACATGCTGAAGTATAATATATTATCGGCCTACGCTAAACTGGACGGGATAGAAAGGGTATTAAGAGGCATGTCAACAAGGACACGATTTATTTCAAACATGGAAAATGCCATTTTTGACCTGAAAGAATCCTACCCACTTTATGAAAATGAATTTAAAAGATTCTATCCAGACCTTAAACAATTTGTTAACACGCAAATAGACATTTAGTAATATGACCTTCATCGTTTCGTAATAACAAGACGATTCCTTTGTATAAAAAAATGGAATTTACTGACACAATCTTATTTAGTCCGATAACGGTATTCGTTATAGGATTTATTCTGGCAATAATCTTTATCGCCTCGCCATTCGACATAAAATTTGATGATCAGGAAGAAATTGAGATCTGATCAAATTAGTCCTAACTTTTTCTGCATAAAAATTGCTCCAAAAGCAAAAACAGGGGCGGCAAATACATCCACACTGTAATGAACATGTTGTAGTAAAACCAAAACACCAACAACACAAGCCCCAATCGTGAAAAACCAGCGTTGTTGATTTTTTTTTAATCCGAATGCGAATAGAAAGATCGTTGCGGTATGCCCGGAAAAAAATAGATCTTTTAAGTTTTCTCTTCCCGAATAAAAGAAGGATTGTAAGAAAGAGTCCTTCAAAGAAATTATAGAAAGCGGTGGATTCAAAGGGACCAAATATATGGAGAGCATCCTCAATGCTATCATAATTGTATATGCCTGAATTAAACTGATAAACAGGAAAGGATCACGGATGCAAAGAATTACACCCAGAATAGCAAGGAAATAGGTAACAATAAAAATCGGTCCTGAAAGAGAGATAGGATCAAATAACTTTAAAATGGGATCATTAAAAACAAAACCTTCTCTTTTTTCAATAAAAGTGAGAAAGTTTACAAAAAGTATGAGCACAAGAGCGAAAGCAATTAATGTAGAAAAAAAGATAACACTCTTATTCGGTCTTTCAAAATAAAGTTGCCAAGCATTTTTCATCTAACAAATAGATGATAAAAGACTCATCATGTCCTTCAGTTTAGCTGCTTGTCTTTTGGAGCTATCTACTTGTTTACCAACAATCTGATAGATCCAATAAAGTATTTTTTTATTCATTAGAAAAAGTATTTTAATGTTTACCGATCCAAGCTGCTCTTAACTGCAACTGCTCAACTGTGGGATTAGAGAAGAGAGCCAGATTATTTTTCTGAGCTGGATAAACAGCAAAAAGATTCGACTTCAATTTGACCTTTTTACTTTTATAAGTCTCCGATTTTTTGCGACCAACAACAACTTCTAATTCATCACCCTCTTTCGCATTAACAATAAAATCTCCAATCACATTCTGAGCATTTTCAAGTGTAATCTTTTTTCCATTAAATTTCAGCAATTCATCGTATTCCCTATAGCCAATAGCTTTACCAAAATCATCCATGGATTCAGTATTCACGATTATCAATCTGTTCGTAGCCGGATTAAGTCCAATAGCAATACCTCCGATAGAAATTTGTTTTTCTTGATGGGACTCCTCAAACCCTACTCCTACTTTCTGTAACATTTCCATCACCGGAACAGGTTGATTCCCTTCAACATATTTATCGAAAAAAACACCAATCTCGGGATAAGTTAAGGATACAATCTGACCGAACAATTCGGAATCTTTAAATGATCTGGTTTTTCCATATTTTTTTGAAAGATCGTCCATTAGCTCTTGCATCCCATATTTCCCATTCGATAAATAGCGCAGTTCAATATCCAGACACATCCCAATCAATGCACCTTTCTGATAGACATTTCCATATTGATCTTTATGCTTTTTTAAACAGCCTTCACTCATAACAGTAAAAGGTATTGAATCGTTATAGCTTTTTGATGCAGCTATTTTTTGTTCAATCACTCTCAGATAATCTCCGAGAGACAAGCTACCGTGTTTTATCTGAACCAAACCGGATGCATATTCTGTTACGCCTTCATACAGCCATAAATGTTTTGACATTTTCGGATCGTTGAAATCAAAGTTTCCAATCTCTTCTGAATGGATATTTAAAGGAGTTACAATATGAAAAAATTCGTGAGCAGAAACATCCCGAATTGTTTGGGCTAAATATTTCGGATCCATCTCTGGAAGAAAATAAACAGAAGAATAACTATGCTCCAGAGCTCCACTGGCGCCTGAAAGCCCCGAATTGGAAGATAAATATACAAGATAAGCATACTTTTTTATGGGCAATGTACCTCCTAAATATTCTTTCTGAGCCAACAATATTTCACTGATATTATCAGCTATAAATTTTGAAGATACACTATTATTTTGTGAATAAACAGAAATCAGAATTTGCGCTCCACCAACATTTAAAATAGTTGTATCTGGCACATTGTACATCATTGGTGCGTCCTGAAGTACCATGTAATCCGGAACAGTATAGATATCCACATTACCAACGGTTACAACATCTGTTAAACTACATGATCCATAAAAATCGGAAGGGTGAGTAACATTTATCAGGTAGGGAGTATTCACCATTCCTTCTATATAGCCGAAAAGGCAATGTGTATTTAATACAAAATTCCGTCCTGCCTCAAAATTACTTCCAGCCGGCTCAAAGACATAAGGTTCTTTTATATCAGTATCCCAGGAATCTTCTACCAAGTAGGAAATTTTGTATATTCTTTTTGCATCAGCAATTTTCCAACTGTTCACATCCAGCACTTCCACATCCATTTCCTTACCTAAGCTATCAAACGCTTTAAAGTCCGAAATAAACCTCCCGAAATTTAAGATTTCATAGGTACCCGGAACAATTTTAGGAAGTCTATAAACAATGAATTCGGTAGTAACATGAGGAGTAATCAATTCTACAAAAAGTTTGTCATCAGAACATTTTGTAAGGTCAACAGAAAATCGGTAACTATTTTCTGCAAACGCAGAAAAGCTCGAGTATAAGAACAAACCAATGGAAAATATGAAATATTTCATCTAAACATTTTTTTGTTCTAAAGATAATTAAAAAAAATAAAGGGAATGGCTGCTACGATACCATTCCCCTTTTATGAAAAAATCTAACACATAAAAAAGGTATCAGGAGAAATTCTATGCCAATTTACGAGTTAAATGAACTGGTGTTTGAATTACTACACGAATAGAATAATTCAACGACCAGCGCAAATACTTATACATTTTCGTGAATTATAATCTTTTCAATTACATCACCCTGATTAATTTGATCAATAATAGGTAAACCTTCCACAACTTTGCCAAAACACGTATGTTTTCTATCCAAATGAGCGGTTTGTGCTCGACTCATGACAACAAAAAACTGTGATCCACCCGTATCTCTGCCTGCGTGCGCCATAGACAATACGCCTTTGTCATGAAATTGATTTCCTCCGTCCAACTCGCATTTAATATTATAACCAGGTCCGCCTGCACCTGTTCCTTTTGGGCATCCTCCCTGAATTACAAACCCGGGTATAACACGATGAAATGTCAATCCATCATAAAATCCTTTTTTTGCTAAATCACAAAAATTCTTTACTGTCCCCGGAGCATCCTGTTCAAAAAACTCCACTTTCATTGTTCCTTTTGCCGTTACTATTTCTGCTGTTTTCATTATTCTTATATTTTCTTTGTTTATATATGTCACAAATATAACATTAAGATTATTTGTAATGATTTTTAATTTATTTACACCGCTTTTTTAATTAATTTGTACATTACATTTGCAAAAAATAAGTCAATTGAAAACCAGAACAATTTTATATAGCATTCTGTTTATTTTATTTTCCGCGGCCTGTAACTCAAGCGAAACAGAAGAATCAGAAAAAAAACCTACAACAAAAGAGGAACTCGGAGAACGCTTGTTTTCTGATCCGATATTATCTCAAAACAACGAAATCAGTTGTGCATCTTGCCATTTACCCGCCTATGCTTTCTCGGATACCGTTGCACTTAGCAAAGGTGTAGATGGTAAAGTAGGATTTCGAAATGCACCGACTGCGATGAATTTGACTGATAGAAATTTTTTCTTTCATGACGGAAGATCTGAAACGCTCGAAGACCAGGCTGCAGTGCCAATTGAAAATCCCGTAGAAATGAATTTACCGATAGCGGAAGCCGTAAAAAAGTTAAATGCGGACAAAAATTATCTACTCTTTTTTAAAACTATTTACAACGAGGCTCCCAACAGAGCAAATTTACTGAACGCGATCGCATCTTTCGAACGAACATTAGAAACAGGAAGTACGCCGTTTGACAGATTTATGAAAGGCGATACAACTGCGATCAGCGCTGCTGCAATTCGCGGTCAAAAAATATTTAATGTAAAAGGAAAATGTTTTGATTGTCATTTTGGCCCCGACTTTACCGGAGATCAATTCAAAAATATTGGACTTTTCAATGGAAAAGAATTGCACGATAAAGGAAGATTTGATGTAACAAAAGACAGTGCAGACATTGGAAAGTTCAAAGTTCCCGGCCTTAGAAACACTATTGTTACAGGCCCCTATATGCACAACGGTATGTTTAAAACACTTTCCGAAGTTATAGATTACTATAACACACCAAATGAATTTGTGAAAGGAAGTATCAATTCTGATTCTCTTTTATTAAAACCACTTGAATTATCAACAGGAGAAAAATCAGACTTGCTTGCATTCTTAAAAACACTTACAGACGATCGATTCAAGGGCGTTTCAAAAAAATAAGTTATTTATTGTGAATAAAAAAAAGATGCTTAACATTAATTAACACTTGCATTATTCAAAATAATGCACATATTTGTAAATCCATAAAACAAAAATGGAAACTAGTAGTACACAATTTTCTTGTTTTACAAATATGCACAGCAACTGTGGGTCTTATTAAAAAAACATTTATGTAATCAATAAGAGTTTTGCCACTATTTTAGCGTTGATGATGTGGTAATTTTATTTTTTATATGAAGCGATTACTCTTATTAATATTCATTTTTTCCATCCGGATTTCCTTTGCAACCCTTTGCTCACAAACGAACATGGTTAAAATTGAAACAGATACAATTCCTTATTCCATCGATGAGGAAGAGATGATGGATTATAACGACTCTCTGATTTCTTTCCCCGCAAATGATCTATACTGCAGCTGGGATACTACTCGCATTCATTCTATTAAATTTGACATAGAAACACTAAAAGATAGTGAAAAAGAACTGACTCTGTTTGATGACAAGAGTTGTGGCTATGTACATCCATTTTCAGGAAAAGTAACTTCAAAATTTGGCCCTCGAAAAAAACGTTTTCACTATGGAATTGACATCGACCTTGAAACTGGTGATGCTGTTAATTCTGCATTTGACGGAAAAGTAAGGATCGCAAAAAAAAGTAAAAGCTACGGGAATGTGATTGTGATCCGACACAGTAACGGACTCGAAACATATTATGCTCATTTATCAAAAATCAATGTCACTGTTGACCAGGAAGTCTTTGCTGGAGATATTATAGGCTTGGGTGGTAACACAGGAAGATCAAGAGGGAGCCACTTGCATTTTGAAATCCGGTATTTGGGACAACCAATAAATCCTACTGAGATCATTTCATTTGATGATCAAAAGCTTTTATCTAACACACTTTGCTTAAATAAAGAAACTTTTGAATATGTTGCCGAAGCAAAGAAAGCAGCGGCAAAAACAATTGCAAGCTCTAAAGGCAAAAAGGTTCATGTTGTAAAAAAGGGAGATACACTATCGGCTATTGCCAGAAGATATGGTACAACAACGAAAGTACTTTGCAAAAAAAATGGAATAAAAACAACTTCTACATTGAGGCTCGGACAAAAAATTCGCTTGTAATTTTAATATCCTGTTTCTTTCCAGATAAATGTCCGTGTAAGCGAATTATAGTAAGCTAATTTCTCATTCTTTTCAAATTTAAGAATACCTGTTTCCTCTATACTAATGTTGTCTGCTTCGCAGGGAACAACAGTCACCCCTGTCAAATCAACCAAGCCGCTCTTTTCATCTAGTTTCACAATATATAATCCGTTATCGAATTGAAGAACATTGTTTAACTCATCATATAAAAAATCAACTAAGACCTTTCCATTTTTATTAATAAATCCAGACTGTTCATTCTTTGTCACACGAGCAACACACTCTTTAAAAGGATCAGCAGATTGATAGGTATATGGAATTACTAATTTCAATTTCTCATCAATAAAACCCCATTTATCCTTTTTCATAACGGGAGCCAAACCTTCACTAAAGGGCTCAATTCTATCAAAATCTTTTGCGGTCACATACTTTCCGGATTTATCTATCAAACCTTGTTTCTTGTTTTTTTCTGCAACCACCAAGTTATTTTTAAACGCCAAAGGCTGCATAAAATTTCCATTATAATCAAATTCAATTGGTATAACTAACTTACCGCTTCTATCTGCAAAACCGTATTTCAGATCATTCATCACCATTACAACATCCTCCTTAAAATCACCTATTAAATCGTATTCACATGGCAGGATATAATTTCCGGCCTTATCTATCAAACCCATTTTTTTTATTGACTTCACTTTTGCAATACCATTATTAAAATCACCTACCCAATCAAATTTAAATCCTATTAAAACAGATCCTGTCGCATCAATAAAGCCCGATTGTCCGCCAAGTTCAACAGCAGCAAGTCCTTCATGAAAATCAAATGCTTTTGTAAAATTAATAGGAATACTATTTTGTCCAAGCGCATTCACATAACCAAATTTATCTCCTTTGGAAACAGCAGCAAGTCCCTCTGAAAACCCAGAAACATCATCGTATTCAAAGGGGATAATCCGTTTTCCCATTTTATTAATCAGCCCAGATTTTCCATTAAAAAGAACAACAGAGTAACCATTCTTAAAAGACTCAACTTCATCATAAACAAATGGGATAACAAGTTTTCCGATTTTGTTTATGAAACCAGATTTACCACTTAAACCGCATTCAGCAAGCCCCTCAGAAAAATGCTCAACCCAATCATAGATGCAAGGGATTGCTGAAAAACCGGCTACATCTACAAATCCCCATTTTCCATTTTCGCGAATCGGAAGCAAGGTTTTATTACACAATTCAATATCCTGATTCAACAGATCCTGAAAAGGAAAATCAGGAAATTCTGTTTTAAAATCTAGCAACGAACTCAAATCATATTTTGCGGAATACATCGTATAGAGCGTTAACCAGGCATATTCGACGGTTGGATTTTCAGGGTAACGCTTTACAAAACGGTAATATTCAGCAACTGTTCCTGTTTGAGTTGACAATACAAATATTTTATTTTTTGCTTCATCTGCAAAAGGGCTATTAGGTTGTTCAATCAGAAATTGTTCGAACTCCGCAATGGTATTATTTTTTGTAAGAAAAGTGAATTTCCGGAGATGATAGAGCTCCTTCGCCTCTTTTATTTCTAACGAAAAGGGATACTTATCCATAAACGCTTCATATGCCTGATAGGTATCCATTGATTTTGCTTCGTTGAAAGCGAGCGCATTCCTCAAATCGATTGCATCAAAACAGTCGGAGGAAGTAGTATAAATTTCAATAAACTTATCGAACGCAGAAACCGTATGCTGATTCTTATAATATTCAAAAGCCTTCTTTTCAATTCTGATTTTTAAAGAATCAATTGCTGAAAATGAAAGTCCAAACTGAGAATAGTCCATTTTCCTTTTCTCCGAAAGCAACGGGAACGTTATTTCAGAAAGACTAATATATTTATAAGCGCTGTCAATATTTGAAAAAGGATTATCTGCTCTGAAATAAATAACACTTAATCCGAATGAGGCAGGTGAGGTTTCCTTTTTCATCGAATTTTCAAACAATCTTTTTGCTTCAAAATAGTTAAATACTTTCAAGGCCTGGTAAGCCTTTGGTAATCTACCGGCATTTAATTCAATAATCGCACTATAACAGAGCAACAAAAAAAACACTTTGACCCTAATCATACCGTAAAATAATTTCCTGTAAAAATAATCCAAAAATACCCAATTAAATATTTTTTTCTTTATTGACTCGCGTAAAGCTTTAAGTAGTATTTTTGAATAATTAAACTTCAATTTCAATACACATGTTTTCTCGAGGACAGATCATTTTTGCGTTAATCTTTTTTGTAACGTTTGTACTTGGAATAATTTTGGCATACCGGAAAGACAAGGGAGACAATAAAATCATGTTCAAAGGAAGCTACAAAGTCTTACTTTTTGCACTTTTTATCTTTTTTGCCTTATATGGCCTCGTTAAGCTGAAACATTTTTTAGTTCCATAAAGCGAAGACAAAACAATTTCAATCAACTGAATACCAGTAATATATAAAAAATTAACACTCTTTTTACATTAAATTCATTAAAATATAATAGGAATTATCATCGATAAATTGTATATATTTATGGACGAATTGATAACTATTAATTTATACAATGAAAAAACTACCTTTTCTAACTTTTTTATTTGTCCTTTGCTTCAGCAGCGCTATTGCTGGAATCATTGTTGTAGAAGGTAAATACCAAGATAAGAATTTATATATTCAGAATGGATATGCCGGAAATGGTGTAGGATTTTGCACGTATGAAGTAACCATTAATGGCAAAACATCCACAGATGAGGTTAATTCTTCTGCATTCGAAATTGACTTTCCAGCTTTTTCAATCAAACCAGGAACTCCTGTTATTGTGGAGATCCGACACAAAGACGATTGCAGCCCTATCGTACTAAATCCTGAAGCATTAAAACCTAAAGCAACATTTGAAGTTATCA
>Ga0114977_10003177_pt1 | contig 10555 bp, 9 predicted proteins | sample S_130805_MF_Meta_FD_87026 | JGI IMG/M metagenome (GOLD analysis project Ga0114977, IMG submission 87026) | Freshwater microbial communities from Lake Simoncouche, Canada to study carbon cycling - S_130805_MF_MetaG | ecosystem: Environmental > Aquatic > Freshwater > Lake | place: Lake...
AGACATCCGCCCTGTCCCGCGCAGTCGCCGTGTCCGATCATCAGCAGCCGGCTATCCCGCACGCCGAACAGAACGTGGCAGCAGCGGCAAAGCTGGCCGCGTTCGAGACGCGCACGGGAAAGAAACCGAACATCGTGATCCTGCTGATCGACGACATGGGCTATGGCGATCCGGGGGCCTTCGGCGGGGGCGATGCCATCGGGGCGGCGACCCCCAACATGGACCGGCTGGCGGCCGAGGGGCTGAAGCTTACCTCGACCTACTCACAGCAGACCTGCACACCCACCCGCTCGGCGATGTTCACCGGCCGCCTGCCGGTCCGCACCGGGCTGACGCGCCCCATTCTTGCGGGCGACAAAATCACCGTGAACCCTTGGGAGAATGAAACCTCGGTTGCGGCGATCCTGAGCGACGCAGGCTACAACACCGCCCTCATCGGGAAGTGGCATATCGGCGAAGTGCCGGGCATGCGCCCCTTCGATGTCGGCTTCGATGAGTTCTACGGCTTCTATAGCGCCCAGAAGGAAATCTCGCAGGAGTTCGATCCTGCGCGCTATCCCGACCTCGTGCTCGACCCCGAAAGGCTGGCAGCCTACCACGACATGGGAACCGACATCGACCTTGTGGCGGGCAAGAAGGGCGACAAGGACGCGACAGTCGTCTTCAAGACCACCGGTATCGAGGATATCGCCGAGGCCGACCTTCGGCTGCGCGATCAGACCGTCAAGCGCATCGGCGAATTGGCCAAGGAGGACAAGCCCTTCTTCCTGACCCATGCCTTCATGAAGGTGCACACCGACAACTATCCGTCTAAGGAATTCACCGGGGCCAGCGCCTCGAAATACCCCTACAAGGACGCGATGGTCGAGGTGGACGCGATCATTGGCGACATCGTGACAGCACTCGACACGGCCGGGGTGCTGGAAAACACCTTCATCTTCGTCACGTCCGACAATGGCCCGCAGATGGATGGATGGCCCGACGCAGGCTACACGCCATTCCGCGGGGCAAAGGGCACCACCTGGGAAGGCGGCGTGCGGGTCCCTGGCATCGCCTATTGGAAGGGCATGATCGCGCCCGGCCGCGTGTCAGACGGCCTGTTCGACCTGATGGACCTGTTCAATACCTCGCTCACGCTGGGCGGCGCTACTGCGGCCATCCCGACCGACCGCTACATCGACGGGATCGACCAGACCTCGTTCCTGCTGATGGATGACGGCCGGTCGGCACGCGAGAACGTCTATTTCTGGATGGGCGGAACCTTTGCCGCGATGCGGATGCGCGAATTCAAGGTTCACACCAAAGTCATCATTCCCCAGGCCAGCTTTCTGTGGATCGACATGGCAACGATGAATGATGTCGGGACCGCGCCGTGGCTGTTCAATCTTTATATCGACCCGAAGGAAGAATACGCCGTGGGCCATCGCATGTCTCCCTGGCTGGCCACCATGGGTGCCGAAATGAAGGCGCATGGCGCGACCTTCGCAAAGTACCCGCCGAAGAAGGTGGGACTCGAGTAGTGAAGTGCCAGAAAGCGGATAAGAACACGGTCAATGTGCAAGAAGACTGAGCGGAACAATTCGTTTCGATCAACACGTCATATGATCTGCGTTCCTGCACTCCGGTAGTCTTGAACGGTGAAAATGCCCACCGTTCAAGACGCCGTTTTGCCGGTCATCAAGGGCGCGCAAAACTCGCCGTTCCGCTTCCGTCGATGCCATGTGACGTAGTCCCTTGCCTTAATCCTGCGCCTGCCGCGTGCGCGAAACCTTGGGTTTCCGTTCTGCCCCTTTGGGCAACACGATAGTGCAAAGGTCAGAGACCCCCCGAGACATGGCGGGCAGCCGCGTGCGAGGCGCGCCGCGCCGCTTCTGCCAACGGCACCCCAAGGACGGTTGCGGCGGCGAGGGCACCGATGAACGCATCGCCGGCGCCGTGGCTGCTGACGACACGCACCCGCTCTGCGGGAATGCTGAACGCGGCGTCGTTTGCCCCCACGCCCGCAAGCCCCAGCGCGCCGGCAGTAACGATGACGGCTTCGAACCGGTCAGCCAGTCTTTTGGCAGCTTCGGCCGCGCTTGGAAGGCAGCTCACCTGATCTGTCCCCATCATCTCGGCCTCGACCGCGTTGACCACAAGGATATCGATCAGTGCCGTCAGGTCCGGCGACAGGTTTCGTGCAGGGGCTGCATTCAGCAGGGTCCGAACCCCGCGCGCCCGGGCTTGACGGCAGGCAGCAAGATTGATCGCTTCGGGCACTTCGTTCTGAAGGATCAGCAGGCAGACCCCATCCCACAGCAGCTCTTCCGCCAGGGCTGCGGGGTCGATCAGCAGGTTCGCCCCCGACACGATGGTCGCCGCATAGTCACCGTCCCGGTCCATGATCGCAACGCTCATGCCCGAACCCGTGCCGGGGATGGTGGCAATACTGCCGTCTTCCACGCCGCCCGCCCGCAGCTTCTGGCGCAGGAACGTGCCGAAGTCATCCGTCCCAACTGCCCCGCACATCCGGCTGATCCCCCCGGCCTTTGCCACCGCTACCGCCTGATTGCCGCCCTTGCCGCCGAACTTGGGATACCAGCGCGTTCCCACAGCGGTTTCATCACGCCGCGGCAGATGGTCGGCCTCGACCATGATGTCATAGTGCAGGCTGCCAACAGTCAGGATGGTTTGTGCGGTCATCTTGGCCTCAGGTTCGGCGTTTCGATCGGGCGGCGCTGATGCCGCGCCAGGGTCCGGTCGGAGTGGCTGCGGTCACACTGCGCGTCGGAGAAGGAAAGCGCATCCGCCGACCGCATCCCGGTGTTCAGTCCCGGCATCTGGTGGATCGGGTTCAGGATGAATCGATCCACCTTGGATGTCCAGATTTTGAAGATGCAGTCATAGGGCCTGAGACCGCCAAGGCGGAAAGGCTGGGAACGCTGTCGCTTGTTCCCGGCATGCCGACGGAAATCTGCCTGGCCACAGAAAGGCAGACGGCCCCTGCCTATATCGCCAAGCCGGTGATGGATCAGGTCGAGCGCGGACTGCGCGAGGAACAAGCCTCCGTCACGCTCGTGTTCAGGCGCGCGGCAGGGACCGCGCGCCTGCAATTTCCCTGCGCCGTGTCAGAACCGCTGGGGAACGTACAGTTCCGGTGGCAGGACCGCGCGTTCGTAATCCGGGTTGAACACGCGCTCTGGCAAGATCACCTCTTCATGCGGGACAGGCTCGTAGGGCAGCAGGCTGAGCAGGTGCGAAATGCAGTTCAGCCGTGCGCGTTTCTTGTCATTGCCTTCGACGATGTACCAGGGCGCTTCGGGGATACTGGTGCGGTGGAACATCTCTTCCTTGGCTTTGGTATACTGTTCCCACCTGACCCGTGACTGCAGGTCCATCGGTGACAGCTTCCATTGCTTCATCGGATCATGAATGCGCATCAGAAAGCGCATCTGCTGTTCTTCGTCGGTGATCGAGAACCAGTATTTCACCACCACGATCCCGGACCGCACCAGCATGCGTTCAAATTCGGGAACGTCGCGGAAGAACTCTTCGACCTGGTCTTCGGTGGCAAAGCCCATGACGCGTTCGACCCCGGCCCGGTTGTACCAGGACCGGTCAAACAGCACGATTTCCCCGCCTGCCGGAAGATGCGGGACATAGCGCTGAAAGTACCACTGCGTGCGTTCGCGGTCCGACGGGGCGGGAAGGGCAACGGTGCGCACCACGCGCGGATTAAGCCGCTGCGAGATCCGCTTGATCACGCCGCCCTTGCCGGCGCTGTCGCGCCCTTCAAAGACGACCACCACCTTCTTGCGGTGATATTGCACCCAATCCTGCAGCTTGATCAGATCGGCCTGCAGGCGGATCAGCGACTGGAAATAGGTGCGCCGGTCGATCATGTCGGGGTGACGGTCGCTGTAGATGCGGCCGATTTCCTTCGACAGGACGGCGTCTTCCAGGTCCAGTTCATATTCCTCGTCGAAGGTTTCGGCGAGTTCTGCGTCCAGCCAATCCTGAGAGCCTGTCATCGTATCCTCGTTGGTTGCATCGTAGCGCGACCCGAGCATGGCAAGGTGACAGTAGCATGACAGATCCGCAGGTGCCGGGATCAGAGGCGCTTGGCCCGAAGCAAGTCGTCGATCATGCTGTGCTGGCGGTCGCGGGAGAAGCTTGGAAAATGCCCGCTATGGACGATGCGCGCAGGCAGGTCACGCAGGCGGCGCATGGAGCGGGCATAGTCGGCGGCATCGGAATGATAGGTGTCCTCGATCAGCGGCCCGTCATGGATAAGATCGCCGGAAATCAGCACGCCCGATGCGGCTTCCCGCAGGGCGATGCCGCCGCCGCGGATGTGCCAGCAGTTGCAGCGGTAGAAGGTGTGGATATGCGGCTCGTCGATCAGGGTGATGCCATCGCCCATGAGCGTGACGCGCCACCAGTCCTCGGGACGGGCGCGGTCTTGCCGTCGATGGTCTGGTTCGCGTCCATCACCAGTTCGGGGAACAGCGTAGCACAGGGCAGCTGATCGGTGGGCAGCGGCCCCAGAATGCCGGCGGCCACGGCGCGCGGTACGTCGATGCCGTCGATCACCAGCACGTCCCAGTCGCTGGGCTGCGACTGTTCGATCAGGGAAAGCGCGGCCCCGGTGCCTTCGTATTCCTTCAGGTTCACCTTGACGCCGAACTTCTCTTGAAAGGGCTTGATCAGCGCGTCATCAGTATGGTCCCACCAGACCAGCGCCTTGAGTTCCTGCGTCTGTGCCCAGGCGCCAGCCGGAAGCAGGCCCACGCAGAGGGCGAAAGTCGGGATCATGGATTTCATGCGGTCGTTTCCCCGCTGATTAACGGAGTATTGCGCAAGGTAGCGCGGTTTCAATCATCGTCCCGCCGAAGCGGCATCGTCATGCAATGGGCACTGCCGCCACCGTGGGCGAACAGGCGCAACTCCGGGTCAAGGACCGTGATGCCTTCGGCGCGCAGGGCGGCATTGGTGGATACAGAATGGCGTGGCGACAAAACGCGGTCCTGACCCAGGGCCAGCACGTTGCAGGCCATGTCCGCCATCGCCTCGCGGTAGCTGACATTGATCAGGCGAATCTGGTGATCGCGCAGCCAGTCCAGAAAGTCTGGCGGCAGGGCATCGGTACAGGCCAGGGCAAGGCCCGGCGCGCACATCGAAAAGATCACATCAAGGTGCAGGAAGTGGTCGTCGAACGGCACGATCCGCACCTCCCACCCTTCGGTCCGCAGCCAATTGGCGTATTGCGCGGCACCCTCGGGGTCGGTGCGCCCGCCGCTGGTGCCGATGGCCGCCAGACCGGGGCGGATCAGGTGGATATCGCCGCCTTCGACCGTGCCAGAGGTCGCCATTTTCCACATCCTGTTGTCGTAGAAATCCAGGATCGCCGCATATTCACCGCGCCGCTGCGGCATGGCGAGCATCGTCAGCACCGGACCAAGGGGAGAGACCTGCGAGGAATCGCGGGTGTAGACCTGATACTTCAGATGCGCCTCGGGCGTCAGGTAATGGCGCGTCACCCCGGCCTGGTCCAGCGCCGCCTCGAATTCCGCATACTCTGCGTCCAGCCGGGCGCGGTCCAGCGGTGTGCCGGACGACAGGGTGGCGCGGGCAATCGCGTTGGTTGGAATCCAGGCGTAATTGTCCGGGCGGCACAAAAGCACGTCCGTAAGGCGGCCGGTTTCAGACTGCAGGGTCCAGGTCATGAGGCGTCTCCATGTCTTTGCAACTATTGGCAAGAACGCAGACCGGGCGAAACGGGAAAAAATGCGCCGTGGTGTGGCTTGGGCGAATTCGTCTTGAGGGCTGGTCCGGAATTGCGTGCGGCATTGCCGCAGGTTCTGGCCATGAAGACGACAGCGAGCTGGCAGGCAGCATCGCAGGCTTTGGTGCAGGCATCCTGTCCGGTCTCCGGGCAACGCGCGCCGGACTGATCAGGTACGGCGTTCAGGTCAAGACAGCTCTGTTGAAGCAAGGCGCGTGACCAAAGCGCAGCTTCAGTCACGCGGCGCAACAGATCCAACAGCAACAAGGCAGCGGCTTTGCAGACTCAGAAATCCAGGTTTTCGACGTTCAGCGCGTTCTGCTGGATGAATTCGCGTCGCGGTTCCACCACATCGCCCATCAGCTTGGTGAAGATGTCGTCGGCCTCGGCCAGGTCCTCGACCTTCACCTGCAGCAGCGTGCGCGCTTCGGGGTCCAGCGTGGTTTCCCACAGCTGATCCGGGTTCATTTCGCCCAGACCTTTGTAGCGTTGCAGGCTTAGCCCCTTTTCGCCTTCGGCCAGGATTGCCTTCAACAGATCGATCGGGCCGAAGATGCTCTGTTCGCGGTCTTTACGCACCAGTCGCGACGGCGTGCTGTAGATGTCCCGCGTGGCACCCGATACCTGCGACAGGCGCCGCGCCTCGCCCGAACGCAGGACGGCACCGTCCAGCGTTCGCAGTTCTTCCACGCCACGCAGCACGCGCGACAGGCGGATGCCGCGATCCTGCGTGATCCGGCCCGTCCAGCCACGTTCGAATTCCAGCGCAGCATTGTCCAGCCGGTGCGCAACCGTATCCGCCACCTTCTGCAGGTCCGCATCCGCCTTGCCCGCGTCAAAGGCCCCGGCAAGTGCTGCGTGTTCCAGGATGTGGCGCGGGTAATGGGAGGGAAAGGCCTCCAGCACGCGGCGGAACTGCCGCGCGCCTTCGATCACGCGGGCAAGGTCCGCGCCCGCGATTTCCTCGCCAGAGCCAAGTCGCAGAACAGCGCCTTCGACGCCCATCTGCACAAGGTAGTCTTCCAGCGCTGCCTGATCCTTCAGGTAAACCTCGGACCTGCCGCGCGCCACTTTGTAAAGCGGCGGCTGCGCGATATACAGGTAACCGCCGTCGATCACCTGCGGCATCTGGCGGAAGAAGAAGGTCAGCAGCAGCGTGCGGATATGCGAGCCATCGACATCGGCATCGGTCATGATGACGATCTTGTGGTAGCGCAGCTTCCTGATGTCGAATTCATCACGCCCGATGCCGGTGCCAAGGGCCGTGATCAGCGTGCCAATTTCCTGGCTGCCCAGCATCCGGTCAAAGCGCGCGCGTTCCACGTTCAGGATTTTGCCCTTGAGCGGCAGGACCGCCTGGTTGGACCGGCTGCGGCCCTGCTTGGCCGAACCGCCGGCGCTGTCGCCTTCCACCAGAAAGATCTCCGACTTCGCCGGATCGCGTTCCTGGCAGTCTGCCAGCTTGCCGGGCAGCGAGGCCACGTCCAGCGCGGTCTTGCGGCGCGTCAGCTCGCGGGCCTTGCGGGCGGCTTCGCGGGCCAGAGCGGCTTCGATGATCTTGGCGACAATCTGGCGGGTGTGGCCAGGATTTTCCTCGAACCACTCGGCCAGCTTTTCGTTGACCAGGTTTTCGACCGCCGGGCGCACTTCGGACGACACCAGCTTGTCCTTGGTCTGGCTGGAGAATTTCGGATCGGGCACCTTGACGGACAGCACGCAGGTCAACCCTTCACGCGCGTCATCGCCGGTGAACTCGATCTTTTCCTTTTTGGCGATGCCCGAGGTCTGGGCATAGTTGTTGATCGTGCGTGTCAGCGCGCCGCGAAAGCCCGCAAGATGCGTGCCGCCGTCGCGCTGCGGGATGTTGTTGGTAAAGGGCAACACCGTTTCATGGTAGCTTTCATTCCACCACATCGCAATTTCCACCGTGATCCCGGCGCGCTCGCCCAGAATATAGATCGGCTCTGGCATGACGGCGGTTTTCGAGCGGTCCAGATAGCGGACATATTCCCGCACGCCGCCTTCATAGAACAGTTCCGACCGCAGCGGTTCCGCCGGACGCTCATCCTCCAGCAAAATGCGCACGCCGGAATTCAGGAACGCCAGTTCGCGCAGGCGGTTTTCCAGCGTCTTGAAGACATAGTCGAGGTTCGAGAAGGTCTGGGTAGAGGCCAGAAAGCGCACCTCGGTGCCTTTTTCGCCCGGCGCATCGCCAACAACGCGCAGATGCTCTACCGTGTCGCCATGCTCAAAGCGGGCGAAATGTTCCTTGCCGTTGCGCCAGACGCGCAATTCCAGCCAGTCGGACAGGGCGTTGACCACGGAAACGCCAACGCCATGCAGACCACCCGACACCTTGTAACTGTTCTGGTCGAATTTCCCGCCTGCGTGCAGCTGGGTCATGATGACTTCGGCGGCCGAAACGCCTTCTTCCGCGTGAATGTCCACGGGGATGCCCCGGCCATTGTCGCGCACCGAAACCGAGTTGTCGGCGTGAATCTTCACCGTGACGGCGGTGGCGTGACCGGCCAGAGCCTCGTCAATGCCATTGTCCACCACCTCATAGACCATGTGGTGCAGACCCGACCCATCGTCGGTATCGCCGATATACATGCCTGGCCGCTTTCGGACAGCCTCCAACCCCTTGAGAACCCGAATAGATTCTGAATTGTAATCGTCGATTTTCATTGCAGCTTCGGCCATTCGGACCCGTCCTTGTTCCTGACCCCGACTTATAGTCGGTCCGCCGGCGAATGTCACGCAATGGACACAAGATTTGGTGTCGGGCGCAGGGTGGCGCGGTGCCCCTACATCAGGGCGATGGCCCCGCCCACAAGGATCAGCAGAACCCCCGCCGTCAGGTTCAGCCGGCGCAGCGCCGCCGGCGAGGACAGGACGGATCTGACCCGGTCCACCATCAGCGCGAAGATCAGGTTGCCGGTCATCGGAATGGCCACCGAGACGGCAAGGATCGCGGCGATATCCGGGCCGGTGATGGTGCGCAGATCGAAAAAACCAGGAAGGACCCCCATATAGAACAGGATGGCTTTGGGGTTGCCCAGAATGGCCGCGACACCGGCGGCAAAACCGGCCCAGCGGCCCGGCCTTGTCAGGCGGCTGTCCTGCGAGATGGGGCGGTCGGCGTGCCGGATCAGCAGCCAGCCCATCAGCAGAAAGATCGCAACCGCGACCCAGCGCATGGCATCCATGAAACCGGCATAGACCGTCACTATCCAGCTTAGCCCGAAGATCGCGGCCAGCGGCCAGACCAGATCCCCGATCGCCACGCCCACGGCCAGCGGCCAGGCCCCGCTGAACCCGCCTGTCAGGCCGCGCGCCATGATCGCGACCCAGACCGGGCCGGGGGTCAGGAACAGGATCACAAGGGCCCCGCAGTAGAAAAGCAGACCGTCCGGCGTGATCGTCATGACGGCACCTCTGCCACGCGGGATATGCCACCGGCTTCGGTGACGTCGAACTGTTGCGCCCGATGCCCCAGAGTCTCGAACAACTCCTGCCCGGTGCCTGTCATCAGGGCCTGCGCGCCAAGTCCGATGATTTCGTCATAAAGCGACGCGCGACGGGCAAGATCAAGATGGGCTGCAACCTCATCCAGCAGCAGGATCGGCGGCGCACCGATGTCGCCGGCAAGGGCGCGGGCATTTGCCAGGATCAGCGAGATCAACAGGGCCTTCTGTTCGCCAGTGGAGCATTGATCCGCCGCAACGCCCTTCAGGGCATAGATGCCCACCAGATCGGCGCGGTGAGGGCCGGTCAGGGTGCGCCCCGCAGCCATGTCGCGCCGCCGCCCTTCGGCAAGCGCTGCCGCCAGGCCGGCTGCATCTTCGGGCAGTGGTTCGGGGTTTGTCAGGTGCAGATCTGCCCGGGGAAAGACGGTTTCGGCCCCGTCCTGCGCTGCGTCCAGACGCGCCAGGGTGAGGGCGCGGTTGGCGATGATCGCCGTCCCGGCATCGGCCATCTGGCCTTCCAGCGCGCCGTACCAGGCCGCATCCGTGATGCCATCGCGCAGCAGGCGGTTGCGGTCGCGCATGGCCTTGTCATAGGCCAGACTGGCCTCGGCATGATCAGGGCAGAAGGACAGCGTCATGCGATCCAGGAACCGCCTGCGCCCCTCGGCAGGTTCGATCCACAGCCGGTCCATGGCGGGCACCAGCCACAGGATGCGGGCAATGCGGCCCAGCGCCGTCTGCGGGGCTGCCTTGCCGTCAATGCGGACCTGCCGCGCCTCGGTGCTTTCGGACCAAGTCGTGATCTCATGCGTCCGGTCCCGGCTGTGCAGATGCGCGTCCACCTTCCAGCCCAGGCACTCCGGGCGGCGGGCCAGATCGTCTGGCGCGGCGCGGCGCAGCCCGCGGCCGGGCGACAGCAGCGAAATGGCTTCCAGTACGCTGGTCTTGCCCGCGCCATTCGCGCCGAACAGCACCACCGGGCGCCCGTCAAACTGCAGCCGCGCCACCCGGTGGCTGCGGAAATGCGAAAGGGTCAGCGCCGTGATCGCAAGCCCTGGCACCGCCCGTCCTTCTTCATTTTCTGTTCAGAAATATCCTGCGGGGGGTCCGGGGGGTGCAAAACCCCCCGGCGGTGCGTCACACGCGCATCGGCATGACGACATAGACTGCCGACAGATCGTTGCCTTCGCGCATCAGCGTCGGATCGCCCGACGAGTTGAACAGGAAGACGGCATTCTCGCGGTCCACCTGGCTGGCGATTTCCAGAAGGTATTTCGCGTTGAAGCCGATCTCCAGGCGTTCGTCGGCATAGGCGACGGCC
>Ga0114977_10003180_pt1 | contig 10551 bp, 4 predicted proteins | sample S_130805_MF_Meta_FD_87026 | JGI IMG/M metagenome (GOLD analysis project Ga0114977, IMG submission 87026) | Freshwater microbial communities from Lake Simoncouche, Canada to study carbon cycling - S_130805_MF_MetaG | ecosystem: Environmental > Aquatic > Freshwater > Lake | place: Lake...
CGCGATTGGAATGGCCTTGACCGGTTCTGCCTTCGGGCAGGCTGCGTTCGAGCCGTCGCTCAAACTCGTCCCCGTTCTCGAACCGACCACGATCAACGACTACATCGCGAATCGCGAGGCAGCCGTCCGCTTGGGCAAGGCGCTCTTCTGGGATGTCCGGATCGGCAGCGACGGCAACACCGCGTGCGCGACCTGCCACCACCAGGCCGGCGCGGATGCGCGCATCAGCAATACCTTCCATCCCGGCACGAACGGACAGTTCAAGCCGGGCACCGAGCCGGGGGCGCGCGCGCCGCTGGCTGCGTTTCCGTTTACGCATGTCGAGGATCCCGCGAACCGATTCAGCACGCGGCTGCAGAGCCACGACGATGTCGCGGGTTCGCAGGGCGTGTTCCGCGAGGTCTTTAACGGCGTGAACGCCGACTACACCGAGAGCTGCACCGAGCAGGATGAGACCGTCTGGGTCAGCCATGGCAAGGCGTTCCCGCAGGTGACGGGACGCAACGCGCCGACGGTCATCAACGCGGTGCACAACGTGCGCCAGTTCTGGGATGGCCGCGCGAACGCGTGGTTCAACGGCCTGAACCCGTTCGGCACGGTCGACACGACCGCGCGCGTGTGGAAGCTCGACATGAACACCGGTCGCGCCGTGCAGGTGCGCCTCTCGATCGATCACGCGTCGCTTGCGTCGCAGGCCGTTGGCCCCGTGAACAACGACGTCGAGATGGCCGCGCACGGGCGCAACTGGGTCGATGTCGCGCACAAGCTGCTCGCAACGAAGGCGCTCGCCACCCAGCGCGTGAGCCCGACCGACAGCGTGCTCGGCGCGTACACCGCCGGCGCGGCAGGTCTCACGCAGACCTACGAGCAGATGATTCGCGCCGCGTTCAAGCCCGAGTGGTGCTCGAACATCCAGGTGCCTGGCCGCGCGAAGATGATCGAGGCCAACATGGCGCTCTTCTTCGGCCTCGCGGTGCAGATGTACGAGGCGACGCTCGTGTCCGACGACACGCGCTACGACCAGTGGGTCGAGCAAGGCGGACCAGCGGGGACTGCGAACACCGTGATGACCGAGCAGGAGCTCCGCGGCCTGCGGTTGTTCTTCAACCTCGATCCGTCGATGCCGGTGACCAACTGCCGGCTCTGCCACTTCACACCGCTCTTCACGGGCGCGAGCTATGTCGGCGAGGCGATCCTCGCCGGCAACGGCGTCAACAACAACGGCAATGGCGACCACACCGGTCCGATCGCGGGCGCGTTCCCAGGCGCGCCCGACTCCGACAACGACGGCTGGCCCGACATCGTCGATGCCTTCCCGTTTGATCCGGCGGAGTGGCTCGACACCGACCATGACCACGTCGGCAACAACGAGGATCTCGACGACGACAACGACGGCCTGCCCGACATCATCGATCCGTGGCCGCTCGACCCGCGCAACATCCCCGAGCCGACGCCGCTGCCGCCGAACTTCCGCTTCCCGCCTGCGCCGCTCGAGTTCATGACCGACAACCAGGATGCACTGGCGCGCGTGGTGGTGTTCAAGGAGCCGCCGCTGGGCTTCGAGCCGAGCGTGCGACCGCTGGACTTCCCGCTCAACGGCGGAGGCGTGACCGTCTTCGATCCGGCTGGCAAGCACCTGGTCTGGATCCCGCTGCCGCCGCGCAACCTGATGCCCAACAACTGGCGCTTCGCGCCGATCCTGCCCATGGCGCGGCTCGGGCCCACTGCGGCGCTCTTTGTCGACGTGCTGGTGCGCGACGGCAACCTCACGCTCGGCATCAGCGTGCTCAACGTGCCGATCGGCAACTACCGCGTCGAGATCGACGGCGTGACCCGCGCCACGCTGCAGCAGCGCGCGCTCTCGGTCTACGACACCGGCTTCTACAACATCGGCGTGCGGCCGACGACCGACGACCTCGGCGTGGGCGGAACGCATCCGAACGGCACCCCGCTCTCCGTCTCGCGCCGCGTGCAGCAGAGCAGCTTCCTGCCTGAGTTCGGCCAGCTCTACAACGGCGGCGGACTCGCGCCCCGCGTCGACGGCTGCTTCAAGACGCCGACGCTGCGCAATGTCGAGCTCACGGGTCCCTACTTCCACAACGGAAGCATGGCCACCCTGGAGGACGTCATCCGCTTCTACAACCGCGGCGGCGACTTCCACGAGCAGAACGAGCCGAACATCCACCCTGCGCTCCTCGCGATGGATCTCGAGGAATCGCACGTGTCCGACCTCGCGGCGTTCCTGCGCACACTCACCGACGAGCGCGTGCGCAACGAGAGCGCGCCGTTCGACCATCCGTCGCTGGTGCTGCCGGACTACGGCACGATTCCTGCGGTCGGACGGCTCGGCCGCGCCGCTGCCGGCGCCACGCCGATCCGCAGCTTTGCGGAGAACCTCGCGATCGCGGATCCGTGGATCGGCGACTGCGACCGCAACGGCCTGCTCGACTCGTTCGAGATCGCGCAGGACCCGGCGCACCTCGACGTGAACCACAACGGCGTGCTCGACCTGTGTGAGAATCTCTGCCCGGCCGACATCGATCACGACCACACGGTCGGCGGTGGCGATCTCGCGCTGCTGCTCACCGCGTGGGGCATGCCCGGCGCATTCGCGGGCGGCGCAGACATCGACGGCTCCGGCGTCGTCGACGGCGGCGACCTCGGCATCATGCTCAACAGCTGGGGCGCGTGCCCGAACTGATGGAGTTCGAACCGCGTCGCGAACAACAAACGCGAGCACGAGAGAGACTCAACGCAAACACCAGCAACTCCAGCCCGCGACCACATGGTCGCGGGCTGTTTGCTGCATGCATCACGCGAAAAGTCGATGTGTGCAATCGCGTGTCTTCGCGTGTGTCTTCGCTTGACTCGCATCGATTGACCACTAGGTTCCAATCGTCCGCGCCAAGTGTGCGCGGCTGCGCGATACGCCGTTCGTCCCGGGGTTTCGCGAAACATCTTTCTCGCATCGACGCCAGAGGTGGCGTATGTTTTTCCTGTCTTCCGTGCGCATGCACGGCAGCTTGGCCGCGGCGGTCGGCCTTGCAGTCACTGGTTCAGCCCTCGCGCAGAACCACGTCGAACCGTCCCTCAAGACAATCCAGGTCCCCGAGCCCTCGACGCTCAACGAGTACGTCGCAGACCGCGCCGCTGCCATTCGTCTTGGCAAGGCGCTGTACTGGGATGTGCGCGTCGGTAGCGACGGCCAGACCGCCTGCGCCACGTGCCACCACCAGGCTGGCGCGGATTCGCGCACGACGAGCATCTTCCATCCGGGCGCGGACGGCACGTTCTCGAACGGCATCGCGCCAGGCGCGCGTCCGGTCGCGTCGCTCTATCCGCTGACCAAGTTCTCCAATCCCGCCGATCGCAACAGCACGAAGATGCGCAGCATCAACGACGTCGCGGGTTCGCCCGGCGTGATGCGCGAGAACTTCGGCGGTCTCAACGGCCTCGGCGGCGAGATCTGCGACGAAGTCACCGAAACCGTGTTCGTCGCCGCCGACGGCAGCGCGCAGCGCCAGGTCACTGGCCGCAACGCGCCGTCGGTCATCAACGCGGTCTTCAACATCCGCCAGTTCTGGGATGGCCGCGCGAATGCGTGGTTCAACGGCGTCAATCCGTTCGGCGCCGTCGACCCCGATGCGCGCGTGTGGAAGTACAACGCCGCGTCAGGCACCGCGAGCCAGGTGCAGATCCTTCTCGACCACGCGTCGCTCGCCTCGCAGGCGGTCGGCCCCGTGGGTAGCGATGTCGAGATGGCCGCGCACGGCCGCAGCTGGACCGATGTCGCCAAGAAGATCCTCAACACGCGCGGCCTCGCCACGCAGAAGATCGCCGCCAACGACAGCGTGCTCGGCGCGTTTGCGTCGCCGGCCGGTGGCGTGAGCGCGACCTACAACGAGATGATCCAGTCGGCGTTCCTCCCAAACTGGTGGTCCGACACCGAAGTCGCCCCCGGCATGACGATGACGCAGGCCAACATGGCGCTGTACTTCGGTCTCGCCGTGCAGATGTACGAGGCGACGCTCGTCTCCGACGACTCGCGCTACGACCAGTTCATCGAGCAGGACGGCGTGATGGGCGGCGCACCTGGGCTCCTGACCGATCAGGAACTCAAGGGCATGCGTCTCTTCTTCAACATGGATCCGTCGCTGCCGCGCACGAACTGCCAGCTCTGCCACATGAGCGCGCTGTTTAGCGGCGCGACATACGAAGTCGAGGGCGCGGGTGGACCCGACGTCCCCGGCATCGGCCTTTTCCCCGGCGCTGCCGACAGCGACAACGACGGCGTGCCTGATGTCGCCGATGCGTTCCCGCACAACGCCAAGGACTGGCTCGACTCCGACCACGACGGTGTCGGCGACAACGCCGACAGCGACGATGACAACGACGGCATCGCCGACGTCGACGATCCGGCTCCGCTGGATCCGCTCAACGTTCCCGCTGGCGACCCGAAGGTGCCAGGCATCTACCCGCCGTCGCCGATCCTCGAGGAACACGGCATCGACGCGGTGCTCGGCTCCACGCTGACCTTCCGCGAGCCCCCGACCGGCTTCGAGCCGAGCGTGCGCCCGCTCAACTTCACCATCCGCGGCAAGGGCATCGACCTGGTCGATGCCAAGGGCACGACGATCGCGCACTACAACACGCTGCCGCGCCGCGCGTATGCGGCGAACCTCGACAGCAACACGGTGATCCCGGTCCCCTCCGTGGGCGAGTTCTCCGCGTTCATCGTGGACATGAAGATCGTGAACGGCCAGATGACCCTCGAGCTCGGCGTCGAGGACTTCCCCATCGGCGTGAGCTACGCGGTCAAGATCGACGGCGTCGTGCGCGGCACGGTGCATGAGTCGGATCGCGTGCTCTTCGAAGCGGGCTTCGACAACATCGGCATCCGTCCGACGAGCGAAGACCTCGGCCTCGGCGGCTCGCACCCGAATGGCGTTCCGCTCTCGCCGGCCAAGCGCCTGCAGACGGACGGCAACCTGGTCGAGTACGGCGATCTGTCGGCCTCGATGGGCATCACCCCGCGCGTCGACGGTGCGTTCAAGGAGCCCACGCTCCGCAACATCGAGCTCACGGGCCCCTACTTCCACAACGGCGGTATGGCCACGCTCGAGGACTGCATCCGCTTCTACAACCGCGGCGGCGACTTCCACGACGCGAACACCGCTGATCTCGCTGGCGACATGCGCGCCATGAACCTCAGCGAGGATCACATCGCGGCGCTCGCGGCCTTCCTCCGCACGCTGACCGATGAACGCGTCCGCAACGAAGCCGCTCCGTTCGATCACCCGTCGCTGCCGCTGCCCGATGGCACGCCGCTCGCGGCGGTCGGAGCCGACGGCCGCGCTGCGACCTGCGGCAAGCCGATGGCGACGTTCATCGAGAACCTGCTCGCGGCTGATCCGTGGGCTGGCGACTGCGACCAGAACGGTCAGCTCGATGATTGCGAGATCACGGTCGATCCGACCCTCGATCGCAACCACAACGGCGTGCTCGACACCTGCGAGCACCTCTGCGCCGGCGACGTCACCCGCAACGGTGCCGTCGATGGCGAAGACCTGGGCATCCTCCTGGCTGCCTGGGGCACCGTCAGCCCGAACGCCGACATCGACGGCGACGGCGTGGTCGGTGGCGGAGACCTTGCGCTCCTCCTCGGATCGTGGGGCACCTGCCCGTGATCGCGTGAGAGCTGCGATCAACACATACCTCGAGAAGCGGCGATCACACACGGATCGCTGCTCGGACCCGCGGCCGAAAGGCCGCGGGTCTGTTTTTGAAACCGCTATCCTCGCCGCATGCGCAACCGCCGCCTCGCGTTCGCGATCCCTTCGGGCTTCGCGGCCATGTTCCTGACCGTGTCGCTGTCGGAGTTCGTCTCGTTCAGGCTGTTCCCGCTCGGCGCGCAGATGGAGCGCGCGTTCGCGATGAAGCAGGCGAACGATCCCGGCGCCGACGCCGCGATCACCGCCGCGTTGCCGACGGTGCCGACGGGCGCGTTCATCGCGCTGCTCGCGGGCTGGTCGCTTGGCACGCTGGCGAGCGTGCTCGTGACGGCGACGATTGCGCCGTTCTACCGCATGCAGCTTGCGATCGGCATGATGTGCGTCAACCTCGCAGCGATCGGCGCGAACCTGTGGCTGATCCCGCATCCCGCGTGGATGCCGCTGCCCGCGCTGCTGGTGCCGCTGGCGATCGGGCTGGCGATCGCGTTCAAGGCTCATGCAATGGACGCGCGGCGCGCGAACCGACTGGCCTGAGCCTCGGTCCGCGCGCCGCGCGCGCTGACATGGTTTTTGTGTGGTTCGTGCGGTCCGTGCGGTTCGCGCGCGTCTCGCTCACACGATCTCGAGCATCACCATCATCGCGTGATCCTCATGCACACCGTTGTGGCAGTGCATCACATACTTGCCGACCCAGTCGTTGTAGCGGAGGCCGACGACCATCTCGTCGCCGCCGTACAGCGCGAACACATCCTTGCGGCCGTACAGCACGCCGCCGTTGATGGGAGTCCGGTTGTAGCTCAGCAGACGGCCTTCCTCGACATGGAAGTGAATCGGGTGCGCCCAACCGCCGGGCGTCCAGAACTTCCAGATCTCGGGACGCCCGCGGGTGATCCGCGCATCGATGCGGTGCTCGTCGAAGAGGTTGCCGTTGACGGTCCACATGCCGTTGCTGCGCGTCCACTTCCACTCGCGGCGCACCGCGTTGGTCAGGTCCAGCGGATCGAGCTGGCGCAGGTTGGCAGGCACGCGGCTCGGATCGGGCACGGCGCCCGGCTGGATCACGAACTTGAGGATGCGCGGCGACTGGTTGACGGGCAGGCGACCGCTGTTCGGACCGCGGCCGTTCGAGTGCGTGAGGCGGTTGACCAGGTACACCTCGGTCGTCGACTCAGGGAGCGTCGAGAAGTCGACCACCATGTCGAAGCGCTCGCCCGCGCCGAGCGAGTGGCTGCGCACCGTCACCGGATGCGGCAACAGGTTGCCGTCGTTGGCGATGACCTGGAACTCCATCTGGTTGCTGAAGCAGAAGTCGTAGTAGCGCGCAGGACCCGCGTCGACGCAGCGGAATCGGTACTTGCGACGCTTGACGCTGAAGTACGGATTCACGCGGCCGTTCACGAGGAACTTGTCGCCGATCGCACCGTCGAAATCGAACGGATCCATGGTGAGGATGCCGTTGGAATCAAACTGACGATCCGCGAACGCGAGCGGGATGTCGTAGCAGTCCTCGCCGTTGCCGCCGTTCGGCACGCCGCTGGGCAGGCGGAGCGCATCCGGATTCGGATCGTTCTCGTTGCCGCTGTCGATCGCGTCGAACAGGATGTAGAAGCCCGCGAGTCCGCGATAGGTGTTCTGCGCGGTGAAGTCGAGCGCGTGGTCGTGGTACCACAGCGTGCCCTTGCACTCGTTGATGTTGCCGCCAGCGGGATAGTTCGGGTAGTGGTGATCCTTGTAGTGGCCCGGCGCGTACAGCTCCCACGGCGCGCCGTCCGACTCGGGCCCGTTGTTGCCGTTGTGGAGGTGCGTGATGATCTCCGGCGTGCCGAAGCCCTGGATCTCCTCGGGCAGCTCGTTCTTGATGCGCACCATGATCGGCTCCCAGCACTTCGCGATGAAGGTCGGGCCGGGCGCGGAGCCGTCGTAGGTCGAGAAGCGGCTGAGACCGAGCTGCGGGTGCGGACGGCCGATCACTTCCTGCGCGGTGAGCTCGTAGTACTTCCGCGGGATGAACTCCTCGTAGCGCTGGAACGCCGCGGGATCCGGCATGTCGGTCCACGGCGAAGTGCCGCGGAGCGGCTCCTTCCACGGCGCGAAGGACAGCGGCTGCATCCACGGAGTCGTCGGCGGACTCGCCGGCGCATTCGACAGCATCGCCCGCGAGAACTTGGTGTTGATGAAGAACGCACCAGTGGTGAGCGCCGAGGCCTGGAGAAAGGAACGTCGGGACACCGAAAAATCGCCAGCTGCCATCTGTATCACCTCGAACCGAAGACTCATCGCGGAGGAACACCGCGAACGCATCGATGCAAGCCGACGAAGGCCGCATCGAGAAACCTCCCGGAACTTCGGTCGGGAAGTTTCGCTGACAACGTGGCAGAGATTCAACGACTGTCCAGCCAATCGCGGAAAATTGTTCCGTGATCGCTTGTTGCACGTGCGACCCTCGCCACGCGCAGCGACCGAGACTTCCCAGTTCAACTCGCACGCAGCGAAGGCGTTACGTCGCCTTCACGACATCGAACCGCACCATCATCGCGTGATCTTCATGCGTGCTGTTGTGACAATGGATCGGATACTTACCGAGCCAGTCGTGGAAACGCACGAAGATCTCCATCTCCTCGCCGCCGCGCAGCGAGAAGACGTCCTTGCGGCCGAGGAACACGGGATCTTCTTCCTCCGCTCGGTTGAAGCTCAGGATGCGGCCTTCCTCGAGGTGGAAGTGAATCGGATGCGCCCAGCCGCCTGCCGCGGAGATCGTCCAGATCTCGGGCTGCAGGTGCGGGATCGTGGCATCGGAGCGGTTCGGGTCAAACAGCTTGCCGTTGACCGTCCACATGCCGTTCTTGCGATCGAAGTGCCAGCGTCGGCGCGTGGCACGCGCGATGTCGGACGCGAGGATCGGCTCCTCCTCGCGGAGCGCCGCGGGCACGCGGCTCGGGTCAGGCACCGCGCCAGGCTGCACGATGAACTTGAGGATGCGCGGCGCCTCCGACATCGGCAGCGAGTTGTTCTTCGGCCCGCGGCCGTCGGGCATCTCGGTGCGGTTGACGAGGTAGAGCACGGTCGTCGACTCGGGCAGCTGCGCAAAGTCCACCACGATGTCGTAGCGCTCGCCAGGGCCCATCCTGAAGTTGACCGCGCTCACCGGCGCGGGAAGCAGATTGCCATCGGTGCCGATGATCTGGAACTGCATCGCGTTCGAGAACCAGAAGTCGTAGTAGCGCGCAGGACCCGCATCGAGCACGCGGAAGCGGTACTTGCGGCGCTTGACCTCGAAGTACGGCTGCACGCGGCCATTCACGAGGTACTTGTCGCTCACGATGCCGTCCATGTTGAGCGTGTCCATGCTCAGGATGCCGTTCGCATCGAAGCCGCGATCCATGATCGCGAGCGGGATGTCGTAGCAGTTCTCGGTGTTCGCGCCGTTGGGCAGCCCACTCGGCAGGCGCAGCGCGTCGGGATTCGGATCATTCTCGTTGCCGCTGTCGAGCGTGTCGAACATGATGTACATGCCCGCGAGGCCGCGATACGTGTTCTGCGCGGTGAAGTCCATGCAGTGGTCGTGGTACCACAGCGTGCCCTTCATCTCGTCGGGATCGCCGCCCGCAGCGTAGTTCGGATAGTGATGGTCCTTGTACTCGCCCGGGCTGTACAGGTCCCACGGACCGCCGTCCGACTCCGACGCATGGTTGCCGTTGTGGACATGCGTGATCACTTCGGGGCTTCCGAAGCCGGTGATGGTGTTCGGAAGTTCGTTCTTGAATCGCACGAGGATCGGGTCGCCCAACCGCGTCACGAGGAGCGGGCCAGGCACGACGCCGTTGTACGACGACCAGCGGCTCAAGCCGAGCTGCGGATGCGGGCGCGCGAGGACCTCGCGGATCGAGATCTCGTAGAAATGCTTGGGCAGGAACTCATCGAACCGCTGGTGCGCGCCCGGAATCACCGGAGGACCGCCGAGGAACTGCGAGGTTCCCGTTGCCCACGGCGAGAAGCTGAGCGGCTGCATCCACGGTGTCGTCGGCGGGCTCGACGGCGGCTGGAACAGCGCACCCGCACGCACGCGCGTGTTGATGAAGAACGCGCCGGAAGTCAGCGCAGACGCCTTCATGAACGTGCGGCGGGAATGACATGGGATTGAGCCGGACGACATGGTCAAGCGCTCCTTGGAAGCACAACAAACTGATCCCAGCCCACCCGACTCTACGGCGAGTCAGCGAGAGCTGGAGCGGGACGCCAGCACTGCAAAGGAGCGACGCAGCGCGCGGCTGATACCTCGCTCCTGCCCACATCGCGCAATCAACATCTCTACAGGCTTGATTTCGCGGACGCTTGGAGGGCCCCGTTTGCGGCGCGTGCAAAACGCCAGCGGGTCCAGCCGCGCGTACGTCTGGATCCGCTGGGTGTCTGCGAATTGCCTTGCGAACGATGCGCGACTCAGCTCGGCGCCACGATGTTGAGCCAGGTCATCATGCCGTGGTCCTCATGCACGCCGTTGTGGCAGTGCATGACGTAGCGGCCGACCCAGTCGTGGTAGGTGAGCGCGACCTCCATCTGGTCGCCGCCGTACAGCGCGAAGACGTCCTTGCGACCGCCGTAGAGGCCGCCGGTGATCGGCACGCCGTTGTAGGAAAGCATGCGGCCTTCCTCGACATGGAAGTGCGCGGGATGCGCCCAGCCACCCGACGTGCTGAAGGTCCAGATCTCGGGACGCCCCTGCACGATGGTCGCGCCGGGAGTCGCCTCGTCGAAGACCTTGCCGTTCATGGTCCACATGCCCTGCGCACGGTCGAAGTGCCAGGTGCGACGCACGGCGCCC
>Ga0114977_10003182_pt1 | contig 10545 bp, 8 predicted proteins | sample S_130805_MF_Meta_FD_87026 | JGI IMG/M metagenome (GOLD analysis project Ga0114977, IMG submission 87026) | Freshwater microbial communities from Lake Simoncouche, Canada to study carbon cycling - S_130805_MF_MetaG | ecosystem: Environmental > Aquatic > Freshwater > Lake | place: Lake...
CCCGGTGATGCACATATAGACCACCGCCAGCAGCAGCAGCGGCTCGTAGACGATGAAGGTATCCTGCCGGACGCGGCTGGACACCGCATAGATGTCCATCACCGTGATCGTCGCAACCAGCGGCGTGGCCTTCAGTTGCAGCACCGTCTCGCCACCCAATGTCGGCAGGGCGCGCTGCACGGCCTGCGGCAGCCAGATGCGCCGCAGCGTGGTGAAGCGCGGCATGCCCATCGCTTTCGCCGCTTCCAGCTGGCCGCGCGGCACCCCCTTGAAGGCGCCCCGCATCACCTCGCCCTCATACCCTGCAAAGCTCAGCGTCAGCGCCAGCACCGCATAGGGCCAGGCCTGCCGCAGATAGGGCCAAAGCTCGCTTTCCCTGATCCAGGGATATTGCGGGAACAGCGATCCCAGCCCGTAATACAGCAGCCACAGCTGCAACAGCAGCGGCGTGCCCCGGATGACGGAACAGAACACCTGCGCGGGCACCGCCAGATACCAAGGCCCCACGGCCTGGGCGAGGCCAAGCGGAATCGCCAGAAGCATGCCAAGTACGGTGGTGACCACCAAAATCCAGATCGTGGTCCAGACCCCTTGAACCATCAGCGGCCCGTATTTCGGCACCCAGTCCCAGCGCAGCCCGACAACGCACCAGACGACCAGACCCAGACCCAGCAGAATCATCACGATCCGGTGCGGCTGCAGCCAGGCGGTCATCGACCGCTTCCCCCGAGAAAGGGTTCGCCGCGCCGGGCCCAGCGTTCAATCCAGCCGAACAACCGGCCCGACAGGATCGAGATCAGCAGATACAGCCCCCCTGCCGACATGAAAAAGGTGAAATAGGCCTTGGTCGCCCCTGCCGCCTGCTTCGTGACCAGCGTCAGTTCGGCAAAGCCCACCACGGCCAGCAGGGCGGTATCCTTGGTGGCGATCAGCCACAGGTTCGCAAGCCCTGGAATGGCAAAGGACAGCATGGCGGGCAGGGTGATGCGCCGCGCCAGCATCATCGGCGGCATGCCAAAGGCGCGGGCCGCCTCGATCTGCCCGGCGGGCACCGCCAGAATGGCCCCGCGCAGCACTTCGGTTGCATAGGCCCCCTGCACCACCCCCAGCACGGCAATCCCCGCCACGACGCCGGAAATCTGGATGCGGGCATAGCCTGACTCGACCAGAAACTGGTTCAGCGCATTGGTGACGGCATAGTACAGGATCAGAATCAGGATCAGTTCCGGAACGGCCCGCACGATGGTGGTGTAGACCGCCAGCAGGTCCCGGATCACCGGCCCGCCATAAAGCTTGCCATAGGCGCCCAGCAAGCCGATCACCAGCCCAAGCCCAAAAGCCCCCAGCGCGATCTGGATCGAATTGACCAGACCGCGCAGAAGGTTGCCGCCCCAGCCGGGCGGCGACAAAGCCAGAAGATCCAGCGTCGGGCCAAGGCCCAACGCTGTGATCAGCCCGTCCAAGCGTCAGCCCCCGTAGATCGAGGAGGCAAAGTAGGGGGCCGAGATCTTCTCGTAGGTGCCATCGGCAATGACCTTGGCGATGCCGGCGTTGAATTTCGCCTTCAGGTCGTCCTCGCCCTTGCGCAGGCCAACGCCCACGCCCTTGCCCAGAATTGCCGGGTCATCTGCCACTGCGCCCTTCACCTCGCAGCAGGCAGCCCCCGCCTCGGTGGCAAGGAAGGCGTCAAGCGCGATGCTGTCGGCCTGGGTCGCGTCGATCCGTCCGGCGACCAGATCCTGGTTGGCCTCGTCCTGGGTCTGGTACAGCTTGATCTCGGCCGCGCTGTCCGCGAAATGTGTCTGGGCATAGTCCTGGTGGATGGTCGACACCTGAACGCCGATGATCTTGCCGGCAAGTCCGGCGGCATCCGGCGTCATTGCCACGCCCTTCGGCCCCACGATCACGGTCGGCGTGTTGTAGTATTTGTCCGAGAAGTCGATGGTCTGCATCCGCTCGTCGGTGATCGACATCGACGCCATGATCGCATCGATCTGACCGGAGGTCAGCGAGGGGATGATCCCGTCCCAGGCGACCGGTGTCACCACGCAGTCCATCCCGGCGGCCGCGCAGACGGCCCCGATCAGGTCGACTTCCCAGCCCACCCAGTTGCCGGCCGCATCGGGGCTGGCGAAGGGCGGATAGGGTTCGGCGGCAATGCCGACCTTGACCGGTTCGGCAAAGGCGGTGCCGGAAAATGCCAGAACGGCGGCAATCGTCAGAAGGTTCGTTTTCATAAGTATTCCCCGTTGGTTGGTTGTCTCTGCCGTTAGCCGACAGACTTCAGAAACTGTTTCAGGCGGTCCGACCTTGGCGCGCCAAACAGCGCGTCGGGCGGGCCCTGCTCTTCGATCACCCCGTTGTGCAGGTAGATCACATGCGTCGCCACTTCGCGGGCGAATTTCATTTCATGCGTGACAAGGATCATCGTGCGCCCCTCGGCGGCAAGATCGCGGATCACGTTCAGCACCTCGCCCACCAGTTCCGGGTCAAGGGCAGATGTCGGCTCGTCAAACAGCATGGCGCGCGGGTCGATCGCCAGGGCGCGGGCAATGGCGGCGCGCTGCTGCTGTCCGCCCGACAGGAAGGCGGGATAGACATCGGCCTTTTCAGCCAGTCCGACGCGGGCAAGCAGCATCTGCGCCCGCGCTACCGCCTCGGCCCGGGGCACCCCCAGCACATGCACGGGCACTTCAATCAGATTGTCGAGAACGGTCTTGTGACTCCACAGATTGAACTGCTGGAACACCATGCCCAGCCGGCGGCGGGCCTGTTCGATCTGGCGGCGGTTGGCGGGCGACCCGTCAGCGCGCAGCGCAATCTCTTCACCGCCGATCACGATGCGGCCTGATGTCGGGGTTTCCAGGAAATTGATGCAGCGCAGCATCGTCGATTTACCCGATCCGGACCCGCCGATGATGGCCACGACATCGCCCTCGCAGGCCCGCAACGACACGCCCTTGAGAACCTCGATCGCCCCGAAGGATTTTCGCAGGTCATCGATCCGTATGGCCTCGGGCCGCGCTTTCGCATGGTCCGAAAGGGTGTCTGCTGCCGCCTGTCTCATCCGGTCCCCGGTGGATTCGTCCTTGCAGTAAGACGTCCCTCCTGCAATTATGCAAGCGTATAATTAAGTCAGGGTCCGCACGATGGCCGTCACGGGGAACCGTCGGAAGTTCAAGCGCGAAGGCGAAACGGCACGGCGCGACGCCCTGATCGATGCCGCGTTGCAGCTGATGGCGGAAGGCGGCGCGCAGGCGGCAACGGTGCGTGCCATCGCCGACCGTGCCGGGGTGACGCCGGGTCTGATCCGGCACTACTTCCAGTCCAAGGAAGACCTGACACGCGCCGCCTACGGCACGCTGATGGACAGGATGATGGCCGCGAACCTGTTGGTGCTTGAGACATCCCCGGTCGATCCCGCAGCACGGCTTGCCGCCTTTGTGGCAGGCTCGCTGTGCCCCCCCGTGGTCGATGCCGAGGCGCTGGGATTATGGGCGGCCTTCATCCACAAGCTGCGAATCGACCCGCAGATCCGGCTGGCGCATGAAGCCGCCTATCTGGCGTACCGGGACCGTCTGCAGCTTCTGATCTCTGCCCTGCCCCGCCCCGCCGACGCTGCCACGCTGCGCGCCCAGGCCATTGCCTGCAACGCGGTCATCGACGGCCTCTGGCTGGAAGGCTCCGCCTTGCCCGAGGCCTTCGAGGCCGGTGAAGTTCCCCGCATCGGCCTGACGTCGGTCGGCGCGATCCTGAATCTTGATCTTCTTTCCCACCTGCCCGAGGCCCTGACATGAGATATGCAAGCGTGACCGATCGTCTTTCCGGCCTGGGGGGCGCGAAATGGGAGGTGCACGCCCGGGCGCGCCGCCTGAAGGCCGAAGGGCGCGATGTTATCGAACTGACCATCGGCGAGCCGGATGTGCCCACGCCACCCCAACTGATGGAAGTGGCCGCCCGGTCCATGCAGCAGGGCCGCACCGGCTATTCCAACGGGCGCGGCGAGCCCGGCCTGTTGCGCGTCCTGGCCGACCGCTACACGGCGCGGCGCGGGCGGCCCATCGGCACCGATCAGATCATGTGCTTTCCCGGCACCCAGACCACGCTGTTTGCCGTACTGCACGGGCTGGTGCAGGCCGGTGACGAGGTGATCGTCGGCGATCCGCTTTACGCCACCTACGAGGGCCTTGTGGCCGCAACGGGGGCCATGCTGATTCCCGTGCCGCTGCGGCCCGAACATGGCTTCCGGCTGCAGGCCGAAGATGTGGCCGCCCGCATCACGCCAAGAACCCGTGTTCTGTTCCTGAACTCGCCGCACAATCCCACCGGCGCGGTGCTGCGCCCGGCAGATATCCGGGCGCTGGGCGAATTGGCCATCCGTCACGACCTTTGGCTGCTGTGCGACGAGGTCTATGAAGACCTGATGTTCGCAGGTACCGCTTTTGTGTCGCCCCTGTCGGACCCCGGCCTGGCCGACCGCGTGATCGTCGCCTCCTCGATCTCGAAATCCCATGCCGCCCCCGGCTTTCGGTCGGGATGGTGCGTGGGACCTGCCGAATTCTGTGCCCGCCTGCTGCCCCTGTCCGAAACGATGCTGTTCGGCAACCAGCCCTTCATCGCCGACATGACGGCGGATGCGGTGGGTGCGCCGTCTCCGGTGGCGGCGGGCATGGTGGCGCGGTTCGAACGGCGCGCCGGACTGATCCATGCGCGGCTCCACGGGGTCGCGGGGCTGCGGGTGCACAAGCCCGAGGCGGGCATGTTCGCGCTGATCGACGTGCGCGATACCGGACTGTCGGGAGAGGCCTTTGCGCTGGATCTGTTGGACCGCGCCTCGGTCGCCGTCATGCCAGGCGAAAGCTTCGGCGCGGCGCTGGGCGGCTGGGTGCGCGTCGCCCTGACACAGCCGGATGCGCTGATCGAAACCGCCTGCGCGCGGATCGCGGCCCATGCCGCGGCGCTGAACGGGGTGCAGGCATGATGACCGTCGGGCAAGCACTGGTCGCGGGATTGCGCACGCGCGGGGTCGAGGTGGTCTTCGGCATTCCCGGGGTGCATACGATCGAGCTGTATCGCGGCCTGTCGGGGGGCGGCATCCGCCATGTCACGCCGCGCCACGAACAGGGCGCGGCTTTCATGGCCGATGGCTATGCCCGCGTTTCCGGGAAACCCGGTGTCGCCTTTGTCATCACCGGGCCGGGTCTGACCAATGCGCTGACAGCCATGGCGCAGGCGCGGGCAGACTCGGTGCCGATCCTGGTGATTTCCGGCGTCAACCGCCGCGCCAGTCTGGGCAAGGGCCTTGGCCTGCTTCATGAGTTGCCCGATCAGGCCGGGATGGTGCGCGCGCTGTGCCCCAGCTTTCAGGTGGACTGCCCCGAGGCTTTGAACGACGTCCTGGCGCGGGCTTTCGCGGCACTGACGACCGGGCGACCCGGACCCGTGCACATCGAGATTCCCACCGATGTGATGCCCCTGCCCTGTCCGCAGCCGGAAGCCCCTGCGACAGAGGACCCCACCACGTTGCCGGACCTGACGGCGGCGGTGCTGCGGTTGTCCAATGCGCAACGGCCGGTCATCCTGGCCGGCGGGGGCGCATGCCGGGCCGACGCGGCCCTGCGCGCCCTGGCCGAACGGCTGGATGCGCCCGTCGTGCAGACCGTGAATGCGCGCGGTCTGATGCACGGTCATCCGCTGACCGTGCCCGCTTCTCCCAGCCTGAATGCCGTACGGGCGTTGATCGCCGCCTCGGATCAGGTGCTGGCGGTGGGCACCGAATTCGGCCCCACCGACTATGACATGTATGTGCGGGGCGGCCTGCCCGACCTGTCGGGCATGATCCGGATCGATCTGTGCGCGGCGCAACTGGCCCGCCACCCCGCGGCCCTGACGCTGCAGGCCGACGCCGGCAAGGTCATGTCGGCGCTGCTGCCCCGGCTTGCCGCAAAGACCGCGCAGGGTGCCTCACGCGCCGCCACCGCACGCGAAGGGGCGCGGGCCGAACTGTCGCCAGCCATGCGCGATCAGGTGGCCATGCTGGAGGCGATCCGCGCGGCGGTCCCCGGCAGCATCATCGTGGGCGACAGCACCCAGCCGGTCTACGCGGGCAACCTGTACTACGATCACGACCGCGCCGGCGGCTGGTTCAATGCCGCCACCGGCTATGGCGCGCTTGGCTTTGGGCCCGGCGCTGCTGTAGGCGCGGCTCTGGCATCTTCTGGAACGCCGGTGATCTGTCTGATCGGCGACGGCGGGCTGCAGTTCAGCCCCGGAGAGCTGCGCACGGCCCTGGACGAAAACCTGCCCGTAACCTTTGTCGTCTGGAACAATGCGGGCTTTCAGGAGATTGCCGATGCCATGGTCGATGCCGGGACCGAAGTGATCGGCTGCACCCCGTCCCCCCTGAAGATGGGTCCCTTCGCCGAAGCCTGCGATCTGCCCTTCGCCTCGGTCCCGGCAGACCCGGCAGCGCTGCGGCAGGCGCTTGACGTGCGCCCCGCCGGCCCGAACCTGATCGAGATCCGCCTGTCCTGACGACCCGGGCGCGGGTGCCGCGCCCCGTTTGCATTTGATCAAATTCTCGGCCATAAGCACAGCGTCCAGACTCAGGTGCCCGATGCTGAAGAAACCCGATCTGATCGCAGGTGTCCGCCGCGACCGGCTGGAAGCCCTGGCCACGCGAGAGGCCCGGCGCTATGCCCGCAGCCGCCCCAGGACGCGCGCCGCCCTGGCCGACGGGGCCGCGACCTGGCTGGATGGCGTACCACTGCACTGGATGAAAGACTGGCCGATGCCGCATCCGATGTTGGTGGCCAAGGCATCTGGCGCGCGACTGACCGACATCGACGGCTATGGCATCGACGATTTCTGTCTGGGCGATACCGGCAGCATGTTCGGCCATTCCCCGGAACCCGTCGCCAAGGCGATCCGTCGCCAGGCCCGGCGTGGCCTGACCTACATGCTGCCCACCGAGGACGCGCTGGAGGCGGGCCGTCTGCTGACCGAGCGTTTCGGCGCGTTCCGCTGGCAGGTTGCCACCACCGCCACCGATGCGAACCGCTTTGCGCTGCGCGTGGCCCGTGCCATCACCGGTCGCCCCAAGGTTCTGGTGTTCAACGGCTGCTATCATGGCACGGTGGACGATATCTTTGTCACGCTTCAGGACGGGAAAACGGTGAACCGCCCCGGCCTGCTGGGCCAGGTGGCCGACCTGTCTCTGGTCGCCACGGCGGTGGAATTCAACGACATCCCCGCCGTTGAAGCCGCCCTGAAAACCGGCGAGATTGCTGCGATCCTGACCGAGCCGGTGATGACCAATTCCTGCATGGTCCTGCCCGATCCGGGCTTTCACAAGGCGCTGCGCCAGCTTGCCCGCCAGTATGGCGCGGTGCTGATCATTGATGAAACCCATACGATCTCATCCGGCCCGGGCGGCTACACCCGCGGTCACGGGCTGGAGCCGGACATGTTCGTGGTCGGCAAATGCGTGGCCGGCGGCATACCCACCGCCGTCTGGGGCATGACCGACGCCCTTGCAGAGCGCTACCTTGCTGTCAATGCGGGGCGGGATTCAGGCCATTCCGGGATGGGAACGACCCTGTCAGCCAACCCGATGCAATTCGCCTGTCTGCGCGCCACCCTGGCCGAGGTGATGACCGAAGAGGCCTATGCCCATATGGAGCAGGGCGCGGTCCGCCTGGCCGACGGTCTGGCAGAGGTGATCGTCAATCATGATGCCCCCTGGCATGTGGTGCGCGTCGGCGCGCGGGTGGAATTCATCTGCGCCCCCGGCCCTTTACGCAACGGGACCGAGGCGGCACAGGCGCACCAGCCCGCGCTGGAGGCCGCGATCCACACCGCACTTCTGAACCGGGGCTGCCTGATTGCGCCCTTCCACAACATGATGCTGGTCAGCCCGGCCACGAAGACGCGGCAGATCGACCGCCTGATCGCCGCCTTCGACGAAATCCTGACAGAGCTTCTGGACTGACCCTGACATGACCGATCTGCCCAGCCCCTCCGGCTCCACCATCGCGGAAGCGGAGGCCTTCCTTGCGGCCCATCCCGGGATCGAGGCCTTCGACATCGTGCTGCATGACGCCAACGGCATCGGGCGCGGCAAGATCATCCGGCGGCATGAGCTGCTCAGCTTCTATGGGGGCGGGCGGCATCTGCCGATCTCGATCCTGGGGCTGGATATCTGCGGCGAGGATGTCCATGAGACCGGCCTGATCTGGGATCAGGGCGACGGCGATCTGCGGGCCTGGCCGATCCCCGGCACGCTGGTGCCGCTGCACGCCACCACCCCGCCGCGCGGCGAGGTGTTCATGTCGATGTATGACCTGGATGGCAGGCCCATGTCTTCGGACCCGCGCCATGCCCTGCAACGGCAGGTCGATGCGCTGGCGGCCGAGGGCCTGTTTCCCTCGGCTGCCTTCGAGCTGGAGTTCTTCCTGCTGGACAATGAGCGCGGCCCGGACGGCAAGGTGCGCCCGGCGCGCGACGTGCTGGATGGCCGCGCCAGCCACAAGACCGAAGTCTATTCGGTCGATCACCTGCATGGCATGCTGCCGCTGTTTTCGGACATCTACGCGGGCGCAGCCAATGCGGGGATCAGGGCAGAAACGCTGATCTCGGAATATGCCCCCGGCCAGTATGAGCTGACCCTGCAGTACCGCACCGATGCGATGCAGGCGGCGGATGATCTGATGCGGCTGAAGCGGATCGTCCGGATGCAGGCCCGCCAGCATGGTGTGACGGCCTGTTTCATGGCGAAACCGGTGGAATCCTATGCCGGGTCGGGGATGCATTTCCACGTCTCGATGATGGACGCGTCCGGGAAGAATGTGTTCGTCGAGGCCAGGGAAGGCCAGTGGAACGACAGGATCCTGCACGCGCTGGGGGGCCTGCAGGCGACGATGGGGGAATCGATGCTGGTCTTCGCGCCCCATGCCAATTCCTGGCGGCGCTTTGCCAGTCAAAGCTATGCGCCGGTCTCGCCGACCTGGGGGGTGAACAACCGGTCTGTGGCCCTGCGCATTCCGGCGGGCGATATCAAGGCGCGGCGGATTGAACACCGCCCCGCCGGGGTGGATGCCAACCCCTATCTGGTGGCCGCCACCGTTCTGGCGGGCATCCGGCACGGGATGGCGGGGCGGATTGATCCGGGGCCGGAGACGACGGGGAACGGCTATACCGATGCCCGGGACGCCCCCGCAATTCCCGTCGACTGGCGGTCGGCGATTGAGGCGGCGAAAGGTTCGGCCTTTCTGAAGGATGCGCTGGGCGAGGACATGCACCGGACCTTTACCGCGATCAAGGCGGCGGAATATGCCCGCGTGGCCCGGACCGTATCCGAGGTCGATTTTGATCTGTATCTGCATACGGTGTGACCGGGGCTGCCCCACAGTGGGCGGATTCTCGGGGTGAGTGTTATCAAGGGGTTGCGGAGCCGCGTTAAGGGTTTCGAAGGGATTGCGGGGGGTGTGGGATTGCCTGCGCCGTCCCCGACGGATCGTGAACGGGTGTGATGGCCGAGGCGCCGCTGCGCAGCGGCGGGCACATCCATTGGGCCGAAACCTTGGCCCGCCAAATCTCCGCTGCCCAGGCCTTGGTGGACCGGCTTTCCGGCGGGCCGCCCTGACCGGCGGATCGCAGCACCCCCTGCGGCTGGCTGCGGTTGGGGGGCCTGACCTGCCGCCGCAGCGCGAAACCCGCCTCTGCGCGCGCGCCACCGGGCCGGGCGGGCCAAGGAAACGCACCGCGTTTCCCCGCCCCTGTGGGACGCCCGCACGAGGGCCATCGCAACCCGCGAAACGAGAGGCCAGCGCGGGCCCAGGCGGGTGCGAAAGCGCCCGCCGTTGGCGGGGCGTGCGCTGGCCGGGGGCTTTGGCCCCCGGCTGGACTGGGTGTGACCGTGGCGCTGTGGCAAAGGCGATGGCCTTTGCCATTGGGGCGGGGTGGGCCGCCAAAGCCTGACCATCCGCCGCAGCGCGAAACCCGCCGCCGCGCGCCCCCCGCCGGGCCGGGCGGGGACAAGGAAATGCACCGCGTTTCCCCGCCCGTGCGGGACACCCGCACGAGGACCGGTGCCACCCGCGCAACGAGAGGCCAGCGCATGCCCCGGCGGGTGCGAAGCGCCCGCCGTTGGCGGGGCGTGCGCTGGCCGGGGGCTTTGGCCCCCGGCCTGCCAGGTGTCACCGTGGCACTGTGGCAAAGGCGATGGCCTTTGCCATTGGGGCGGGGCGGGCCGCCAGGAGGCTGACCTTCCGCCGCAGCGCGAAACCCGCCGCCGCGCGCCCCCCGCCGGGCCGGGCGGGATCAGGAAACGCACCGCGTTTCCCCCCGCCCCTGTGGAACGCCCCACGCAGGACCGTCGCAACCCGCGAAACGAGAGGCGAGCGCAGGCCCCGGCGGGTGCGAAAGCGCCCGCCATTGGCGGGGCGTGCGCTGGCCGGGGGCTTTGGCCCCCGGCTGGTCTGGGTGTGACCGTGGCGCTGTGGCAAAGGCGATGGCCTTTGCCATTGGGGCGGGGTGGGCCGCCAA
>Ga0114977_10003186_pt1 | contig 10534 bp, 7 predicted proteins | sample S_130805_MF_Meta_FD_87026 | JGI IMG/M metagenome (GOLD analysis project Ga0114977, IMG submission 87026) | Freshwater microbial communities from Lake Simoncouche, Canada to study carbon cycling - S_130805_MF_MetaG | ecosystem: Environmental > Aquatic > Freshwater > Lake | place: Lake...
ATGTCGTGATATGGCGTCGGCCGTGCCGGCACCGCCATTTCACGGTTGGCATCCGAGAACCCCATGAAGCCCGAAGAAATCCTCCGCATCGTCGACGCGATCCATCGCGACAAGAACATCGACAAGGAGATCGTGTTCCAGGCGATCGAGGCCGCGCTGATCACGGCCCTGTCGAGGCAGTTCGGCGAGACGTCCGTCGTCACGATCGAGATCGACCGCGAGAACGGCAAGGTCACCGGCACGCACGACGGCCAGCCGCTCGACACCGCGGAACTCTCCGGCCGGATCGGCGCCCAGACGGCCAAGCAGGTGATCATCCAGAAGATCCGTGAAGCCGAGCGCGACGCCATCCACGACGAGTTCGAGGAGCAGGTCGGCCAGATGGTGTCGGGCGTGGTAACCCGCTTCGAGGGGGCCACCGCCACGGTTCAGATCGGCACGCAGGAGGCGATCCTGCCGCGGAGCGAGCAGATCCCCGGCGAGTCGTACCACGCCAACGAGCGGATCCGGGGCACGATCTTCGAGGTCCGCAAGGTCGGCAGCCGGGTGAAGATCATCCTCTCGCGGATCCGCCCGCAACTCGTGCAGCGGCTGTTCGAGCAGGAGATCCCCGAGATCGCCGACGGGGTGATCGAGATCCGGGCGATCGCCCGCGAGCCCGGCTACCGCAGCAAGGTGGCGGTGATCAGTTCCGACAACCGGATCGACTGCGTCGGTGCCTGCGTCGGCGTCCGCGGCAACCGCATCAAGAACATCGTCGAGGAGCTCGGCGGCGAGCGGATCGACATCGTCCGCTGGAACGACGACCTCCAGGTGCTCGTCCCCAACGCCCTGCAGCCGGCCGAGGTGGACGAAGTCATCCTCTGCCAAATGCTCGGCCGTGGCATCGTGCTCGTCCGCGAGGATCAGCTCTCCCTGGCGATCGGCCGCCGCGGCCAGAACGTCCGGCTCGCCAGCAAGCTCTGCGGCTGGGACATCGAGATCATGACCCGCGAGGAGCTCGACCAGCAGATCGAGCGGGCGATCGCCGGCTTCTCGTCGATCGAGGGGCTCGACGAGTCGGTGGCGGAGCGGCTCGTGGGCGAGGGCTTCCTCTCCTACGACGACCTCTCGGTGATCGAGCCCGAGGATCTCATGGAAATGGGCGGCTTGACCGCCGAACAGGTGGACACGATCGTTGCTGAGGCCGAGGTGCGGGCCAATCAGGTCGAGGCCGCAGCCGCCGACGAACGACGGAAGCAGCGGGAATCCGATCGGATCGCGAAGGCCACGGCCGATGCCGATGCCGCCGACGCGCTGACGGCCCAACCGGTCGCGGAGTCGGGGGTGACGCCCGCCCCGGAATCCGTTCCCGAGTCGTGATGGTTGGAATCGGGCGTATGAAGGCGATCGGCGAGAGGCGTTGCGAGAGAGGGTCGAGTGGCTGTCCGAATCTATACGCTGGCGAAAGAACTGAAGATCGACAGCAAAGAGCTGGTCGAGCTGTGCACCCGCGCCGGCATCCAGGACAAGGGCTCGGCGCTCGCCAGCATGACCGACGAGGAGGTGGCGAAGCTCAAGGAGTTCATCGCCGCCAAGTCGCGGCCGCCTGAGCGGCCCGCGGCCGCGCCCGTTCGGCCCGCGGCGCCGCCTGCTCCCGTCAAGCCTGCGGCTCCTGCCACGCTCAGGCGGGAGGACTACATCGCCCCGGCCGGCGTGGCCCAGAGCAAGCCGCCGGAGGTCGCCCCGCCCAAGCCCGTGGCAGCCGAAGCCAAGCCCCGCCCCACGGTCCGTCCGGGGGGCGATGGGCCGAAGCCGGTGCCCCGTCCCGCGTTCAAGCTGGCCCCGGTGCCGGCGGCGGGCCGCGCCCCGATCACCCCGCGATCGGCGTCGCAGGAGCCAGCGGCCCAGAAGCCCGATGTGAAGCTGCCGCTGGATGCGATCCGCAGCGCCAAGGCCGGCGGCGCCAAGCCGCTTGCCGATCACATGCGGAAGCACGAGCAGCAGCGGGCCGCCGACGCCACGCGGCAGCGGACCAGCGGCCTGTTGCGCGGCAGTGCCGGCACGCCGACGGCGGTGCCGCCCCCGATGGCCCCTGGGGTTCGCCCGCGGCGGACGCCCTCAAAGGGGGGCGACGGCAAGGACGACGCGCTCGGCGGACGCGAGCAGCGGCAGTTGGGCCGGAAGCGACTCTCCGACGGCCGCGGCATCGGTGACGACGAGTTCTCGTCGCGTCGCCGCCGGGGCGCCAGGCCCAGGAAGAGCGGCGCCTCGACCGCCGCGCCGCGGAAGACCAACGCCTCGATCCAGGTCCCCTGCAACGTGCGGGCCTTCTCCGAGGCGATCGGCCTGTCGGCGAGCGACGTGCTCAAGAAGCTGCTGTCGTTCGGCCTCGATCAGATGCCGAGCATGTCCACGGTCCTCGACCGCGACACCGTGGAGCTGCTGGCCGCCGAGCTGGGCGTGCAGCTCGACCTCAAGACCGCGGAGGATCTCGAGAAGGAGCTGCTGGCCGGCTTCGACGCGGTGGACGAGGATCCCACGCTGCGGCAGCCGCGGTCGCCGGTCGTCACCTTCCTCGGGCACGTTGACCACGGCAAGACGTCGCTGCTCGACAAGATCCTGGGGATCGACGTGGCCGCCCGCGAGAGCGGCGGCATCACGCAGCACATCCGGGCCTACACCGTCAACCGCAACGACAAGGCGATCACGTTCGTCGACACGCCGGGCCACGAGGCTTTCACGCAGATGCGTGCCCGTGGTGCCAACGTCACCGACTGCGCCGTGATCGTCGTGGCGGCCGACGACGGCGTCATGCCGCAGACGGAGGAGGCGATCAGCCACGCCAAGGCGGCCGGCGTGCCGATCGTGGCCTGCATCAACAAGATCGACCTGCCCGGCGCCGACGTCCAGCGGGTGTATCAGCAGCTCGCGGCCGCGGACCTCCTGCCCACGGAATGGGGCGGCGAGACGGAAGTGGTGAAGACGAGCGCCGTGACCGGCGAGGGCGTCGATGCCCTGCTCGACACGCTGCTGACGATTGCCGAGCTCCATGACCTGCGGGCCAATCCCGACCGCATGTCGGCCGGCGTCTGCCTCGACGCGTCGATCCACGAGGGCCGCGGCGTGGTGGCCTGCCTGCTGGTGCAGAAGGGCACGCTCAACATCGGCGACCCGCTGGTCTGCGGCGAGGCCACGGGCCACGTGAAGTCGATGTTCGACACGATCACCCGTCGGAAGGTCACCGAAGCCGGCCCCGCCCGGCCCGTGTTCGTCACCGGCCTCGACGTGCCTCCGGGCGCCGGCGACCGGTTCCAGGAGGTGGAGTCGATCGCCCTGGCCCGCGAGGTGGCCCTCAAGCGGGCCGACATCCGCCGCCAGTCGCATCTCTCCAGCGCTCCGGTCCACGTCACGCTCGAGAATCTCGCCGACCGGCTCGGCGCCGAGAAGGCGCCCACGCTCAACCTCATCCTCCGGGCCGACGTCCGCGGCTCGATCGAGGCGATTCTCAAGGAGCTCCAGAAGCTCGACCACCCGGAGGTGAAGATCCGGGTGCTGCAGGCGACGGTGGGCGGCGTGACCGAGGCCGACGTGCAGCTGGCCGACGCGTCCGATGCCGTGATCATCGCCTTCAACGTGGTGCCCGACGAGCGGGCCCGCTCGCTCGCGGAAGACAAGGGCGTGCAGGTCCGCCGCTACGACATCATCTACCAGGTCACCGACGACCTGAAGAAGGCCCTCGAGGGCATGCTCGCGCCCGAGAAGAAGGAGAACGAGCTCGGCCGCGCCATCGTTCAGCGGACCTACTCGATCAGCCGCCTCGGCGTGATCGCCGGCTGCCGCGTGATCGCCGGGATCATCGCCCGCAACGCCCGCCTGCGGGTGATTCGCGACAACCGCGTGCTGGGCGACTACGGCATCGAATCGCTGAAGCGGGAGAAGGACGACGCCCGTGAGGTCCGCGACGGCCTGGAATGCGGCATCAAGCTGGCGGGCTTCAACGACGTGAAGGAGGGCGACATCCTCGAGTGCTATCGCGTCGAGGAAGTCGCGCGGACGCTGTCGTGAGCACCCGACGATTGCTGAAGGCGGCCGAGGCGGTCCGGGAGGTGGTCAGCATGGCCATCCTGACGGAGGTCCGCGACCCCCGGGTCAAGGACGTCACGGTGACCGGCGTGGAGATGGCCCCCGACATGCGGTCGGCGGTCGTCCACGTCTCGATCATGGGCGGGCCGGCGAAGGAGAAACTGGCGCTCCAGGGGCTCGCCCGGTCGGCCGGCTTCCTTCAGTCGCGGATCGCCGATCGCATCGAAACCCGCTACACGCCCAAGCTCCGCTTCGAACTCGACGGCGGCATCAAGAAGTCGATCGAGATCGCCCGCATGCTCCACGAGGTGCTTCCCCCCGCGCCGGCGGACGACGACGGCGAGCCATCCTCCCCTTCCGTGGCCTCCCAGGACGACGCATGACCGCCCCGAAGAAGCCCGCCGGCAAGAAGCCGGCCTCTGCCCCGAAAAAGCCCGCCCCGAAGGGGGCGGCCAAGCCCGTGGCGGCCGCCAAGCCAGTCACGGCGAAGGCCGCGCCTCCGGCGAAGGCCTCCGGCAAGCAGGCCACCGCGAAGCCGGCGGCCACCGCGAAGCCCGTCGCGCCCGCGAAGCCCGTCGCGCCCGCGAAGCCCGTCGCGCCCGCGAAGCCCGCCGCGGCCGCGAAGGTCGAGTTGCCGAAGAAGGTCGAACTGCCGAAGCTGCCCCCTGAGAAGGTGCCGCCCCGCGCCCAGCTGATCCCGAAGCTCCACAAGGCGCTCAAGGCGGCGTACAAGCCGGTGCCGTTCGACACCGCCCGACCGCTGCTCGACCAGGTGCTCGTGGCGTGCTGCCTGGAAAACGCTCCCTACGACATCGCGGAGAAGGCCTGCGCCCGGCTCCGCGAGTCGGCGTTCGACCTCAACGAGATCCGCGTCACCACCGTGGCGGAACTGGCCGAGATCCTCCACGATCTGCCCGACCCGGCGCACGCCGCCCTCTCGCTCCGCCGGGTGCTCCAGAGCGTGTTCGAGTCGACCTACAACTACTCGCTCGACCATGCCAAGAAACACTCCCTCGCCCACGGCCTGAAGGTGCTCGAAGGGATGCACGGCGTGCCGCCGTTCGTGGTGGCCCACGTCGCCTCGACCGCGCTCGACGGCCACATGATCCCGCTCGACAAGGGGGCGGTCGCGGCCCTGTTCGTCTGCGGGCTGACGACGAAGGCGGAATACGACTCCGGCAAGGTGGCCGGCCTCGAGCGGATCATCGGCAAGAAGTCGGGCGTGGAGTTCAGCTCGCTGCTCCACCAGTTCGGCATCGAGGTGCTCACCAACCTCCACGGCAACACCGTCCGCAAGGTGGTGCAGGCCGTCAACCCGGCGGCCCTCAAGGACCGCATGCCGAAGCGGGGCGAACCGCTGCCGGCGCCGACCGCCCCCCCGCCGGCCACCGACAAGGAGAGCGTCAAGGCCGCCGAAGCGGCGAAGACGGCCGCCGAGGAACTCCGCCCGGCCGGCCCTCAGGCCGCCGCCCGGCCCGTGGGCAAGACGCCGATGCCGCCCGCCGGTTCCGGCCCGAAGAAGGCCGGCGACGGCAAGTCGGGGCCGAAGCCGTTCGTGGTCAAGCCGAACGTGGGCAAGCCGCTGACCATCAAGCCCCAGATGGCCCCGCCACCGGAGCCGGCGAAGCCACAGGACAAGCCGGCGGCGGCGAAGAAGCCTGCCGCTCCCCCTGCCAAGCCCGTGGCCAAGCAGCCCGAGGCGAAGGGAGACCGGCATTCGGCCGATCTGAGCAAGCGGAAGCCGCGGTGACCAAAGGCCGGCGGCGGCACGAGAAGGCGAGGGAGGAACACGCGTGGCTGGACATTCCCACTGGGCGAACATCTCCCGCAAGAAGTCGCTGATCGACGCCAAGCGGGGCAAACTCTGGAGCAAGCTCGCCAAGGCGATCATCGTGGCGGCCAAGCACGGCGGCGCCGATCCCGACGCCAACCTGCGGCTGCGCTACGCCATCGACGCGGCCAAGGCCGTGAGCATGCCCAAGGACAACATCCAGCGGGCGATCAAGACCGGTACCGGGGAGTTCAAGGGGGGCGATCTCGAGGAGTCGCTCTACGAAGGCTATGGCGCCGGCGGCGTGGCGGTGCTCTGCGAGATCCTCACCGACAACAAGAACCGCACTGCCCCTGAGATCCGCAAGATCTTCGAGATGTGTGGCGGCAAGCTCGGCGGCACCGGCTGCGTGGCCTATCTCTTCGAACGGAAGGGGCTGGTGCGGCTCCCCCAGGCGGGCTGCGACGAAGACACGCTGATGGAGGTGGCGCTCGAGGCAGGCGCCGACGACGTGAAGCTCGCGGGCGACCGCTGGGAGGTGACCTGCGATCCGGCGGCGATGGCGGCGGTGGTGGATGCCCTCGGCAAGGCGGGCCTCGCGGTCGAGTCGAACGAGATCGTGCGGATCCCCACCAACACGGTGGACGTGGACGACGTGGAGACGGCCCGCAAGGTGCTCACCCTGATGGAGCGGCTCGACGACCACGACGACGTGCAGAGCGTGTCGGCAAACTTCAGCATCCCCGACGAGGCCATGGCCCAGCTGGGCTAAAGTGGCCCCGCCGCACGAACGTGGCCGCAGGTTTTCAACCTGCGGGGCGCGAGGTGGCCTCGCCGCTCAGGGCCGCCCACGCCCCGTCGCCGGACGCTCGCCCGTCAGGAAGCCCAATCGCGTGAGCGATGGGGATCACGCCGCCCGCCGCTCTTACGGCGCTGCCGCCGCCGCCTCAGCCGGCTTGGCCTGGGTATCGGCATCGGCCTTCTCGGGGTCGTTGTGCTCGACCTGGGGCCAATACTCGTCGAAGTCGAACTGCGGGCTGTTGTCGAGATCGTGGCACTCCAGGCAGTTGTTGACCGCCTTCTGCTTGCCCTCCGACGTGGCGAGCGTGAGCACGAGTTCCTGCCGGAGCCGGTCTCGCTCCGCCTCGCTCGCCCGCACGTCGCCCCGCTCCACCGCCGTGTGGGCCGCCGCCGGGCCGTGGCAGTTCTCGCAGCCCTGGTGGGCCAGCTGCGGCGACGTCTTCATCCCGGTGAAGCCCCCCTCGAAGGGCTCGAACCGCTGCGGCGCCCAGCCCGTCACGTGGCAGGAGAGGCACTCAGGGTCGCCGTCGCGTCTGGGCTTCTGCTCCTCCAGCGTGGTCAGGGCCGTGGCGTGCGGGGTCTCCTTCCAGATGTCGTAGGCATGCTGATGGCACTCGGCGCAGGCCTCGCTGCCCGCGAAGCGGCGGCCGGTCGGATGCCGGATCGGCACGAGGCCGAGCCCGTCGAGCCCGAGCGTCTCCAGCTTCTGCTGGTAGGTGCCGAGCAGGTCGATCATGTCCTTCGACTCGCCCCAGCGGGCGTCGAGCGGCACCCGCTGCGTGCGGACGGGCTTGTCCTTGTCGGTGAAGAAGCCGATCGCGACCGCGAACATCCCCTTGTGGCCGAGTTCCACGAGCTTCGCGCCGCCGGGGAGCGTGGGCAGTTCCAGGGGCGGTTCGTCGGCCCCGCCGGCCGTGACCACGATGTCGAACTGCGGGTGCTTCGCGGCGAGCGCCTTGGTCTCGTCGGGCGTCGCAAACGCCAGCAGCACCTGGTGGTCGCAGCCCGCCTTGGCGAGTTCCGCCGCCACGGCGGCGAGCGCCGCACCGGCTGGCGCGAACTCGACGTCGGCATTCTTGATCCGTGCCAACTCCTGGTCGCCAAGCACGCTCGTGATCCCGATCTTCAGGCCGCCCGCCTCGACCACGCGAAACTTCGGCGTGATTCCCGCGTCGAGCCCGAGCAGGCCCACGTTGGCGCTGACGAACGGCGTCGGCTGGTCGCCCACCGCGGCCACCGCGGCCACGAGTTCTTCCGCCGGCAGCCGCAGGTCGCCGGGGCCGAAGCCCACGGCCGCCACCTTCATCGCCCGCAGGCCGTCCACGATCGACTGAAACTTCGCCTCGGTCTGGCGGCCGAACCGCTTCACCTGGTTGCCCACGTCCACGGCCACGAGCGGCCAGCCCGCTTCCTCGACCGCGCGGAGGAAGTTCTGCCGTCGGCTCAGGCCCCCCTTCTGGTTCTCCTTGCCGGTGCAGCCGCAGGGTTCGATGTAGCCGTCGAGTTCGCCGGTGATCACGAGCACGGCACGGGCCGCCGGCCAGTCGGTGAAGATCGGGCCGTTGCGCTCCCGAAACTTCGCCACCACGTCGTCGGGCACCTCGGCCCCACGCTGGGGAACCGCGGCCATGCAGGCGAGGGCGACGAAGCAGACGAGGGCCGCTGGAACGAGTCGTTTCATGGATGGCTCAAGGGCCGACCGCCACGCACACGGGAATCGTGAACTCGGGCGAGTCGGGGTGGCCGGTGGCGAGCACGATCCGGCCCGCCGGCCCCTGCTGCGAGCAGAGGTGGTTGACCGCCCGGCTGTCCGGCGGAATCACGATGTCGATCGGGATGCGAACGGCGCCGCCGGTGCCGATCGGGCTGCCGTCGCCGATCGTCACCTGCAGCGACTCGGGCACCACCTCCCGGACGGTCGGCCGCACGCTGTCGCGATGCGGGCCCTTCGCCGTGAGGAACACCCTCGTCCGCAGGCCCGTCTTGCCGGAGACCGTCCCCAGCAGCAGGGCCTGCCGGGAGGAATCCCATCCGGACCCCGCCAAGACAAGGTCACCCCCGACCGTGCCCTCGAGCGGGATCTCGGCCACCAGCGGTTCGGGCATCGTGAACGAGACGCGAATGATCCGCTTCAGCTGGCCGATCGGCAGGCCGGGCTTGAGATCGACCGTGAGCCGGAAGCCGCCGGTGGCCCCCGTCTCGCCGGCAACCTCCTCGGCCGAAAGCGGCGCCGTGGCAAGGGAGACAAACTGGGCGAGCTTGGGGTCGTCGAGAACCGCCTCGGTGACCGTCGGGACTTCTGGGCCATAGGTGAACACATCGCTAGTCACCCGTTCGCCGGCCGAGGCCGAGATGCGGGGCACGGCCAGCAGGTCGGGGACCGCCTTCCACGTCGGCACCACGGTGCCCTCGACGATGAACACGACTTCCGGCCGCCGCGGATCGTCGGTGAGGATCGTTGCCTGCTGCCGGAACGGCCCGCCTGGCGGCTTGCCCTTCCACTGCACGCGGATCTTCGTCTCGCCGCCGACCGGCACCACCTTCGTGCCGTCCGCCGAGCCTCCCTCGACGGCGTCGAAGTCGGTGACGGTGCAGGTGCAGCTCGTGGCCCCCTTGCGGAGCGTGAGCGGGCCAGCGCCCGAGTTGCGGACGACGAACTCGTGAGACCCGGTGCCGCCGGTGCCGAGCGTGCCGAAGGCATGCCTGGTCTCGGCGGTCTCGACGCGAGGGGCGGGCCCGGACGGGGCAGACACCACCCGCAGGTCGCCCACGCTCCAGGGCGTGGCCCGCTGGGCCGCGGCTCCGGCCGCGCCCACGGTGACGCCCACGAGCGCCGCCACGGCGGCCACCTGCCACGCCTGAGGGGATCGCTCCGTCATGTCGTAGGGATCCGCCAGTGGGGTGTCGAAACTTTACGACCGCGCGGGAGACGCCCGAGGCTCCCAAGTCTACCGCGCCGCGGGGCAGCGCGACCGAATCGTGCCCACGCCGATCGTCCGGGCCACTCGCGATGCCAACCATCATAAAAGGACCGGGGCGGGACGCCCTGCATGCATCCCGCCCCGGTACGAAAGACGACACTCAGTGGGCCGGCACGTCTCGGATCAGGCGATGAGCCGCCAGACGACGTCACCATCGGAAACGCTCGAGTCCCCGACCCAGTCGGTGCTGCTGATGACGAACCAGTCCGCACCGCTACCGCCCGTCAGTACGTCGATGGTGGTATCCGACGACTCACGGATCAGGTCATTCTCGCTCGCGTCATCGACCGTCTTGTCGACCATCCAGTCCGCCACTGTCTGCCTCAGGCCGGCGAGCGAAATGTTCGTGCCGAAGTTCCCCGCCACGAGGATGTCATTGCCGACGTCGCCGAACAGGTTGTCGGTCCCCAGTCCTCCGACGACGATGTCGTTGCCCAGCCCGCCGCGGACGGCGTCGGCCCCGGCGCCGCCAAGGAGCACGTCGTCTGCCTGGGATCCGGTAATCTGGTCCATGCCATCGCCGCCGTCCACGAAAGACCTGATCGCGACCCCACTCAGGTCCACCAGGTCGTTCCCGCCCAGGGTCCACATCCGGATCTCGCCGACCCCGGCGAGGCTCACCGCCCCACCATTGATCACGAGTTTGCCCCCGAACGTGGTGATCACGTCCTGAACCTCACGTCCGACGAGATAGAGGACTCCGCCCAGACGCGACACCCCGGCCGGGAGCGAGGCGATCCCGTTGATCGTCGCCGCGACGGAGCCCGTGGCGACGCCACCGTCGCCGTCGTCGATGGTGTAGGAGAACGCGTCACCCGACGCGGTCGTGCCGATTCCGGGGGTGTATGTGAACGCGCCGGTGGCCGCGATCACCAACGTGCCGCGGCCGGTCACGAGCGTCCGCGTGCCGGTGGCC